>Ga0164243_10000041_pt1 | contig 322684 bp, 291 predicted proteins | sample OricompcompostOP_FD_108781 | JGI IMG/M metagenome (GOLD analysis project Ga0164243, IMG submission 108781) | Organic Plus compost microbial communities from Emeryville, California, USA - Original compost - Organic plus compost (OP) | ecosystem: Engineered > Solid waste > Mixed feedstock >... | reverse complement strand
GGGCGGCGACGGTCTGGTCGAGTGCAGCGGTCAACGCGGTGACCGCGGGATGCGCGGTCACGGTGGGGGCTGCGGTCGTGGTCACAGGTCTGAGTGTAGTCGAACAGGTGTTCGAACAGGATGAGTATCTGTGCTCAGTTTCCCTGCCCTGCAAGGAAAGTACGACCATCCGACCGTTGCTGACAGTCCGCCCCACCAGCCTACCGAACCCCTCCGACACGCCACTTGCACGCGTCGAACAGGCCGCTCCAACTAGGCTGGCCCGGTGATCGAGTGGTGGAAACGCGTGCAACAGCAGCCGGTCGTCGCCCACTTGCTGCGTGCTGTCGAGCGGTTCAACGGCCGGTTGGGCAACCAGTTCGGCGCGGCCCTGACCTACTTCTCGGTGCTCGCGGTCGTGCCGCTGATCATGATCGGTTTCGGTGTCCTCGGGTTCGTCCTGGAACTGCGTCCCGATCTGCTGGCCATGGTGAAGGACCAGGCAACCGAGATGCTCGGAGGTCTTTTCGGCAACGCGGACCCCGATGGCAACATCAGCAAGCGCGTGAGCGATCTCATCGACAACGCCTTCTCCCAGCGTCAGGCCATCGCTGGCGTCGGTGGTCTTGGCGCGCTCTACGCCGGGACCGGCTGGGTCGGCAATCTGAAGAGTGCCGTACGGGCCCAGTGGCGGCCACGTTTCGACCTGGGGGAGCAGAAGCGCAACTTCGTGGTCGAGTTGCTGCTGAACGTGGCGATCCTGGTCGGGCTGCTGGTGCTGATCCTGATCACCTTCGGCCTGGCCGGGGCGGCCACCTCGCTCCAGCATGTGATCGTCGCAGCCCTGCACGCCGAGGGCACGGCCCTGGCCACCGTGCTCCAGATCGCCCCGATCCTCCTCTCAATCGTGGCCGGCTGGGTGCTGTTCATGTACCTGTACTGGGTCTTCCCGCGAGAGCGGGTTCCGCTGCGGTCCAGGATCCTGGGGTCGTTGATCGCTGCGATCGGGCTGGGTGTGCTGCAGTACGTGGCCACGATCCTGTTCGGCGTCTTCAGCAACAATCCAGCCGTGGCGTTGTTCGGGCCAGTGCTGACCCTGATGTTGTTCTTCAACCTGTTCGCCCGCCTCATCCTGTTCGTCGCCGCCTGGATCGCGACATCTGACCAACCGGCCACCCCGGAGGACGAGAGGGTCGTGCATGATCCGTACGCCCCGGTGCAGGGGCCTCCCTCGCCGAGACCCCGAGCAGGAACTCGTCCTCGCGGGACAGCGAAGGCGGCGGCGATCCCGGCGGCCGGGGAGGTCGAGTGGCGTCCCGGTGAGGGACAGGAGTTCGTCCCGCAGAAGGTCGCCGTACGAGGTGTCCGCGTTGGCCTGGGCGCGGGGTGGCTGACCGGTGTCGCTGCCGGGACAGGGATCGGTGCCGTGATCGCGGCCGTCGCAGCACGACTCGGCCGACGGCGCCGCTGATCTGCTCATTGCTGGACAACACCGCGGACTGGCAGCAGACTCGGCAGCACAGAGGTCCCCAGTCTCTGCGATGACGCAGGAGGTCCGCGATGGAAGGTCCGCAGGTCACACACGACCCGCAGGAGTACGCCAGAGTCCAGAGCTCTCCGGAGTTCGCGCTGCTGCGCAGACGATTCAGATCCTTCGCCTTTCCCATGACAGCGGCGTTCCTGCTCTGGTACCTGCTCTACGTGCTGTTGTCGACGTATCGTCCGGATCTGATGGCGATCCAGGTCGCCGACAACATCAACATCGCCCTGATCATGGGCCTCCTCCAGTTCGTCTCGACCTTCCTGATCACCTGGCTCTACGTCCGACATGCCAACCGGAAGATCGATCCGATCGCCCAGGAGCTGAGGGCTCGACTGGAGGTGGATCCGTCTGGTGCTGCTGTCGAGGGTGCTGCCGATGAACCCACGAACGAAGAACTTGCTCGTCGCGACGAGCGCAGGGAAGGACGGGCCTGATGGCTGGGAATCCTGTGCTCAACATCGCGATCTTTGCGGTGTTCGTGGTGATCACGCTGGTGATCGTGTTGCGTGTCTCCCGAGGTTCCGGCTCGGCGGCCGGCTTCTACGCCGGCGGTCGCTCCTTCAGCGGGCGGCAGAACGGCCTGGCGATCGCCGGTGACTACCTGTCGGCCGCCTCCTTCCTCGGGATCGCCGGCGCGGTGGCGTTGTACGGCTACGACGGCCTGCTGTACTCGATCGGGTTCCTGGTCGCCTGGCTGGTCGCGCTGCTGCTGGTGGCCGAGCCGCTGCGCAACACGGGGAAGTACACGATGGCTGACGTGCTGTCGTTCCGGATGCAGCAACGACCGGTGCGTCTGGTCGCCGCGATCTCGACCTTGGCCGTGTCGTTCTTCTACCTGCTGGCGCAGATGGCAGGAGCCGGCGGCCTGGTGGCGCTGCTGCTCGGGGTGACCAATCCGATCGGTCAAGGGGTCGTGATCGCCATCGTCGGTGTCGTGATGATCGTCTACGTCCTGGTCGGCGGGATGAAGGGGACCACCTGGGTCCAGATCATCAAAGCCAGCCTGTTGATCGTCGGCGCGGCGGTGATGACGGTCTGGGTGTTGATCAAGTTCGGGTTCAGCCTGTCGAACCTGCTCGGCGAAGCCGCGGTTGCTTCCCCGAGCGGGCAGAAGATCTTGGAGCCGATGCTCCAGTACGGCACCTCGGCGACCAGCAAGCTGGGCTTCGTGTCATTGGCGATCGCTCTGGTCTTCGGGGCAGCCGGCCTGCCGCACGTGCTGATGCGCTTCTACACCGTACCCACGGCCAAGGAGGCCCGTCGTTCGGTGACCTGGGCGATCGGCCTGATCGGCGCGTTCTACCTGTTCACCCTGATTCTCGGCTACGGGGCGACCGTTCTGGTTGGCGCGGACGAGATCAACGCCGCGCCCGGTGGGGCGAACGCAGCGGCGCCCCTGTTGGCGTTCCACCTCGGCGGTACGGTCCTACTCGCTCTGATCTCGGGAGTCGCCTTCGCCACGATCCTTGCTGTCGTGGCGGGTCTGACGATCACGGCGTCGGCCTCGTTCTCGCACGACATCTACAACTCAGTGATCAAGCGGGGACAGGCGACACCGCAGCGGGAGGTGCTGGTGGCACGCCTGACGGCGGTGGTGATCGGCGTGCTCGCGATTGCTGGTGGCATCCTGGCGAACGGGCAGAACATCGCCTTCCTGGTGTCGTTGGCCTTTGCGATTGCTGCCAGCGCCAATCTGCCGTCGATCCTGTTCTCCCTGTACTGGCGACGGTTCAACACCCGCGGCACCATGTGGTCGATCACGGCGGGACTGGTTTCCTCACTGGTGTTGATCATCTTCTCGCCAGCGGTCTCGGGAGCGAAGGGTGCCATGTTGCCCCATCTGAACTTTGCCCTGTTCCCGTTGACGAATCCGGCACTGGTGTCGGTACCGATCGGTTTCATCGCGGCGTTCTTCGGCACGATCACCTCGCGAGAGTCGAACCCACCGAAGCAGGCCGAGATGGAAGTCCGGTCGATGACCGGCGCCGGTGCGGAGAAGGCCGTACCGCACTGAGTGGAGCTCAGTCGCGTGACTGCCCCTGGGCGGAGCTCAGTCGCGGGATTGCCACGTGCAGATGCAGGCCTCGTTGCCCTCCGGATCGGCGAGCACCCAGAACGCCGGTGCTCGCCGACCGGACAGCAGGGTGCCGCCGGCAGCGAGTGCGGCGGCGAGCCGATCCTCGGCCTGGTCGTGCGGGACGACCACGTCCAGGTGGAACCGGTTCCTTTCGGTGCGAGGAGCATCCATCTGCTGGAACCACAGGTTGGCGTTGATCCCGCGGGGATCTCGGATCGCGCGAATGGTGTCGCCGGGTACGCGAGGCGGCTCGTCGACGTACCCCAGGAGGGCCGTCCAGAAGGGCCGTACCCGATCGATGTCGAGAGCATCGAGCGCGATCTCGATCACCTGGTCCTGTGCGGGGTCGAGCACGGCCTCGGCCCGGCGCGCGAGTTCGGTGATCGCAGACGCCATGGCGAGGTCACGCTCGGTGACGGCGTGGCTGTCGTGCGAGGTGAGCACGATGTGGATGATCCCTGGATAGCGCAGGTCGAGGTCAGGGTGGTGGTCGCTCTCGTCGGCGAGGGCCGCGATCCCCGCGGCAAGTTCGCCGGCATCGCTGTACGACGAGGCCGTGACGGTCGTCTCGATCCGGTTCAACAGCAACCGCCAGCCCTCGGGCAGGCGATCGGTGATCTCCTGGCGCGTCATGTGGTTGCTCATGCCACCAGCCTGCGCCTCTCAGCGCTCGGGGACAAGGCACCCGATGACCTGCCCCGGCGACCTCAGTGCTGGACGGCGACCTTCCGTGGCCGCGGTTGTCCGATGCCGTCGAGAAGCTCGCCGTACCAGTCCACGTCGATGTCGAACGCCTTGCCGCCCTTGATCCGGTCGAACGCAATCGCCGACAGCGCGTCGTCGTTCTCCTCGTCCTGGCCGATCACCCCGGGCACGCCCCGGAGGGCGGAGTCGACCGCGAGGTCACACATGGCCGAGATGAGTTCGAGATCGGCTGCATTGGCCGGGGCGGAGCGCGAGAAGTAGCCCGACTTCTGGACCATGACCTTCTCGGCCCCGAGGCGGGATGCGAACTGCTTGCCGAACCAGGCGCCCGGATTGATCGTGTCCAGCTTGACGTGCCCGAAGGCGTCCCGGGCGACCTCCTCACCGGCCGCCTCGAGCTCGGCGATGATTGCCTCGACCCCGGCGCCCTCGGAGAGGAAGATGTTCACGTTGCCCACGCTGTCCATCACCGCCGACAGCCGAGCGGCCTCGGCGTCGAGGTCGATCTCGCCCTCAGGCACGTAGACGGCGTGGATGTCCCACTCCCGACGATCGAGTCCGATGCCGGGAAGCCACTCACGGGTGTCCAGCCAGGCGCGATACGCCTGGGCGGTGGCGGCGGTGAGCCAGCCGCAGTTGCGTCCCATCACTTCGTGGATGATCACCATCCGGCTGGCGGAATTGTGCTCGGCGATGATGTTCTGGGCGAACCGCGACCCCTGCTCGGCGGCCGTCCAGGCGCCCAGCGACTGCCGGATCGGGATCACGTCGTTGTCGATCGTCTTGGGAAGCCCGACGACGGTGAGCTGGTAGTCCTCGCGGGCGAGGAAGGCGGCCAGGTCGGCGGCCGTGGTGTTGGTGTCATCGCCCCCGATGGTGTGGAGCACGTCCACGCCGTCGGCAGTGAGGCGATCGGCGGCGGCACGGAGCGGGTCGACACCCTCGGCCACCAACCCTCGCTTGACCAGGTCCTTGGCGTTGGTCAGCTTCACCCGGGAGTTGCCGATGGGGGAGCCGCCGTACTGCGTGAGCAACTCCGCATTGGCCCGAACCTCATCGGTGATGGTGATCGATCGTCCCGAGAGCAGGCCCTGGTATCCGTTCTCGTACGCGATCAGCTCAATCTCGGGCGCCAGTTCGGTGTAGCGGCGGATCAGCAGTCCGAGCGCGGCGGACAGGCACGGGGCGAACCCGCCGGCGGTGAGAAAGGCGACCTTGGCGACCATGGAACTCCGATCGTGGTGAGGTGGGCGCGGCGACCGCCGTCCGGCGGCTCACCCTGCGCCTCCAACACTATCGGCCGGTTCCCCGTACGGGTCAGACCTGTGGCGCCCCGGTCCCATCGATCGGGTGCAGTGGCTGGGACAGGCCTGTCAGGGTTTGCTGCACAGCCGGTTCGTTGATCTGCTCAGAACGGCCGTCATAGCGGAGGATCCGGGGAACGCGCAGCGCCAGCAGCGCCAGTGCGAGCGCCAGCAGGCTGCCACAGACCGCTGTCGTCGCGGAGACGCCGAACTGTTGGGCGAGCAGTCCGAGCACCAGTGTGGAGGCCGGCATGATGCCGATCGCGAGTTCCTGCAGTCCGAGCGCGCGACCGTGCACGGCACGGTCACTGGTCATCAGCAGCAGGGTGGTCTGCAGCACCCCGAAGGCTGCACTGCACAGTCCGATGACGGCCATCAGCAGGAACGACAGTGCGGGGCTGTGGGACAGCGCGAAGGCGGTCCAGGCCAGGCCCCACACCCCGGTTCCGATCACGAACAGGCCGCCCTTGAACCGGAAGTCTCCGAGTCCAGCGATGACCAGGGAGCCGATGAGCCCGCCGATTCCGGCGCAGGTCAACAGAGCGCCGAGCCCGGCCGCGTCGAGACCCAGTTGCTCGCCGGCGAACACGGGCATGAAGGACTGGTAGATCGGCCAGATCAAGACATTGGCCGCGAGCGTCACCAGCAGTACGGCAACGGTGAGCGGATTGTGCAGGACCAGTGCGAATCCCCGCAGCAGCGGCACCGTTCCCGGCGGTGAGGTGTGCCGGTCGACGATGTGGCCGGCCCGACGCAGCGGGATCAGCAGGAGAAGTGACAGCACGTACCAACCGGTCGAGATCCACAGCGCCGCCGGAGCTCCGACCCCGGCGATCATCACCCCGCCGAGCGCGGGCCCGATCACCTGGGTGGTGTTCAGGGCGAGAGCGTTCAGGGCGTTGGCGTTGCTGAGGTTCTCACGGCCGACGAGTTCGAGGACGAGAGATGCTCTGGCGGGTTGGGAGGGTGACTGGCTCAGGCCAATGGCGAGTCCACCCAGCACGATGACGGGGTACGAGGCCAGGCCCCAGGAGGCGAGCACCGCGACGACGGCCACGGCGGTGGCGGCCCAGCTGCACGCGATGAGCAACAGCCTCACCCGATTGTGCCGATCGGCCAGGACGCCGCCGAACGGGCCGAGGAGCAGCGGGCAGAGCCGGACCGCGGTGTACACGGCGACAAGGAACTCCGAGTGGGTGAGCTCAAAGGCGAGCCAGCCCAGGACGAGGGTCTGGGTCCAGACGCCGCCGAAGAAGAAGAGGTTCGAGAGCCACAGGAACTGGAAGCGCCGGTTTCCTCGCAGCGACGCCAGTGCCGCCCCCAGGCCGGGTCTGGCGGGGGAGATGGAGGAAGGCACGACGAAACTGTATACCAAACTGGCTGGGGGTGTCCGCGTCAGGCGCGGCTGTCCCAACGATCGCAAGCGTTAGATTCTAGAAATTTCAACTGCTTGAATGGGGCCCATGACATCGTCCCCGAGGATCGCGTTCGTTTCGCTCCACACCTCGCCGACCGCAGTGCCGGGCACCGGTGACGCCGGAGGGATGAACGTCGTCGAACTGCACCAGGGGCTGGAGCTGGCCGCCCTCGGTCACACCGTCGAGTTGATCACCCGGCGATCGGATCCGGATCTGCCCGAGGTCACCGAGATTGCTCCGGGCCTGACGTTGCGACAGGTCACCGCGGGCCCGGCCGAGATCGTCGCCAAGAGTCAGCAGGAAGCCCTGATCGGCGAGTTCAGTGCCGGCCTGGCGCGACTGGAGCCGTACGAGATCGTGCACTCCCAGCACTGGATGTCGGGCGTGGCAGCGTTGCCGGTGGCCCAGCAGTGGAGCGTTCCGCACGTGCAGTCGTACCACTCGATTGCCGCCCAGCGGATCGGACTACCGTTGAGTGAAGGAGAACCGCCGGAGTCGCCCGGCCGCGTCGCCGGTGAGGCGCTGGTCGCGCGGGAGTCGGACCTGGTGGTGGCAGTGAGCCGGGCCGAGGCGGCGACCGTCGTGGAACGGTGTGGCGGTGATGCCGAACGGGTCGTGGTGGTGCCCCCCGGCGTGGACGGCGAGATGTTTCGGCCGGTCCGGGTGGGCGACGAACCGTGGCGGAAGGGCATTGCTCCGTACCTCGTCTTCGCTGCCCGGTTGCAGCCGTTGAAGGCGCCGGACGTGGTGGTGCGCAGCCTCGGGCTGATCGATCCCCAGGTGCGTCCGCGGCTCGTGATCGCCGGTGACGGATCACCGGATTTTCCCACCTACGCTCAACAGTTGCGTGATCTTGCTTCGGGAGCCGGCGTCGCCGACTCGGTGATCTTCGTCGGGTCCCTGCCGCGTCCCGAGCTGGCCCAGCTCCTGCGTGGGGCGTCGGCTGCGGTGGTGCCGTCGTACTCCGAGACCTTCGGGCTGATCGCCCTGGAGGCCGAGTCGTGCGGCATTCCCGTGGTGGCGGCGCGCGGTTCCGGCGGGCTGGAGGAGTCCGTGATCGACGGCCGCACCGGAGTGCTCGTCGACGGACACGATCCGCAGCGCTGGGCCGAGGGGTTGGAGTCCTTGCTGCGCGACGAGCCGCGGCGCAGCCTGCTCGGGCGTCAGGCGCGCAGCTTCGCCGAACAGCTCACTTGGCGCCGGTCCGCAAAACGGCTCTGGGAGCACTACGACCGGCTGCTGGGAGGTGTGGCATGACCACTGCGGTGTTGTTCTGTCACGCGCATCCCGACGACGAAACCCTTGCCACTGGAGCCCTCATCGCCCGCCTGGTCGCCGACGGCGTGCGATGCGATCTGTTGACTGCGACCAGGGGGGAGCAGGGAGAAGTGGTGCCTGGCTCGTCGTCGGCGAGCCAGGGGAGCGCCGAGCTGGAATCGGTGCGTCGGGCCGAACTTGCCGCTGCTGTGGCGGCGCTCGGACTGACGAGCCAGACCTTCCTCGGCGAACCACCGGCTCGTGCCGACGGCCTGGCCCCGCGGCGTTACCACGACTCCGGGATGCAGTGGATCGGGCCAGGTCTGGCGGGACCGTCCGACAGTGCGGACGAGTTCTCCTTCACCGCAGCGCCGATCGAGGAGACGGTCGCCGATCTCGTGGCGATGATCGAGGCCAGGCAGCCGGACCTGGTGGTCAGCTATGCCGCCGACGGTGGGTACGGTCATCCTGATCACGTACGGATGCATGAGGTCGCCCTGGCGGCTGCCCGGTCGGTGGGGGTGCGTTTCGCCGAGATTGTGCCGGAGCCCGATCCTGCCGATCCGAGCGTGCAGTGGTTCGTCTTGGACGACCAGCTTTCCGTTGTGCAGCAGGCGTTGCGCTGCCATGCCACCCAGTTGACCGTGGACGGCGTTGAGGTGGTGCATGTCGGTGGCCAGCGGGAGCCGATTCTCACCTCGGTGGGTCTGCGGGAGCGCTGAGCCGATCGGCCAGGCGGGTGTTGGCCTCGTTCCAGAGGCCGACCATTCCGGCGCCACCATGGCCCTCGCCCTCGTCAATGATCAACTCGCTGAGCGGCCACCGCCGGTGCAGCAGCCACGAGGTGACGGCCGGGCTGCTGATGTCGCGACGACCGTGAATCAGGATCCCAGGGATCTGCTGCAACGTTGACATGTTGTCGAGCAATGGTGGGTCACAGAAGGCATCGTGCGCCCAGTAGTGGGTGGTCAGCCTGACGAAGGTGCGCCGGAAATGGTCGTCTGCCCACCGCGGATGTGGGGTGCGCGAGCCGGTGCCGATGGAGACGTGGACATCCTCCCACCGCGCCCAGGCCCGTGACGCGGCGTCACTGACCGTGGGGTCCGGAATCCGACATCAGCCGGGCGTAAGCCGTGATGATCCGATCCGGTGCCCGGCCGCCCAACAGGGCGTCGTCATCGACATCCGGGAAGGCGTGGCGCGCAAGCATCAGCCAGTCCTCGGGAAAGATCGCCCTGACACCGTCGGTGGTCCAGTCGACCTCGGCCCGGCTGGTGGTGGTGACCGCGAAGAGAACGAGGCCGAGCACCCGATCCGGATGTGCTTGGGCGTACGCCAGGGCCAGCGTGGAACCCCACGAGGCACCGTTCACGATCCACCGCTCGATGGAGAGATGCTCACGGAGTGCTTCGATGTCGGCGATCAGGTGCGGCATGGTCTGCAGACTCAGGTCGTGTCCGGGAAGTCCAGCCGACGGAGTGGATCGTCCACAACCTCGCTGGTCGAGGCCGACGATGCGAAACCGGTCAGGATCGAACCTGGCACGGTACCCGCCCTCGCCGAGTCCGGCACCGGGTCGCCGTGAAGGTACAGCGCCGCGAGGCCGTCAGCGCGGCCGGACTCCTCCCAGTAGATCTGGTGGCCGTCCGGCCGCGACAGCAGACCGCTGGCGCGGGGTGGGGATGACATTCGTCCAGTCTGCCCCACCCGGGGTGTGGGTGGGCGGTCAGCCGGCCACCAGATCACCCTCGTCGACCTCGGCGCGGATCAGGTGGTCGAAGGCGGACAGCGCCGCGGTGGCCCCCGCTCCGCTGGCCGTGGCGATCTGCTTGTACGACACGGTCGTGCAGTCGCCGGCGGCGAAGACACCGGGCACCGTCGTCGCACCGCGGGCATCGATCACGATTTCGCCGTGGGCATTGCGATCCACCACACCGTCCAGCCACTCGGTGTTGGGCAGCAGCCCGATCTGGACGAACACGCCGTCCAGCTCGGTCGTGGTGACCTGACCTCCGTCGCGTGGAGCGTGGGCGAGTCCGGTGACCGCCGTTCCGTTGCCGGTGACCTCCACCGTACGGCGCCCGGTCGTCACGTGGACGTTGGGCAGGGAGCGCAACCGGTCCTGCAGTACGCGATCGGCCTTCAGCTCGTCGAGGAACTCCACGACGGTGACCTCGGCGGCCAGCCCGGCCAGGTCGATCGCCGCCTCGACGCCGGAGTTCCCACCGCCCACCACAGCGACTCGCTTGCCCTTGAAGAGCGGGCCGTCGCAGTGCGGGCAGAAGGTGACACCCTTGTTGCGGTAGGCCTCCTCACCAGGAACACCCATGGTGCGCCACCGGGCACCTGTCGCAACGATCACCGTACGGGCCGAGAGCACCGCGCCATTGCTGAGCCGCACGCGATGGTGGCCACCGGGCTCGACGGCCGGGAGCAGTTCGGCGGCAACGACGTCGGTGATCATCTCCACCTCGTACTCGTTGACGTGCTGCTGGAGGTCTGCCGCCATCCGAGGCCCCTCGGTCCGTGTCACCGACGGATAGTTCTCGATGGCCATCGTCTCGAGCAGCTGGCCACCGAAGCGCTCGGCGACCAGGCCGGTTCGGATCCCCTTGCGTGCGGTGTAGATCGCTGCGGCCGCCCCGGCGGGGCCCCCACCCACGACCAGCACCTCGAACGGGTCCAACCCGTCGAGGCGCGCGGCCTTGCGGGCGGTGTGACCGCTGTCGACCTTGGCGAGGATGTCATCGAGCGACATCCTGCCGCTGCCGAAGGGCTCCCCGTTGAGGAAGACCGTCGGCACGGCCTGGACGCCGCGCGCGTCGACCTCGCCCTGGTGGGTGCCACCCTCGATCGCCACGTGGCTGACCACGGCTGGGTTGAGCACGCTCATGATGTTGAGCGCCTGCACCACATCGGGACAGTTCTGGCACGTCAGTGACAGGTAGGTCTCGAAGTGCAGTTCCCCTTCCAGTCCACGGATCTGGGATGCGGTCTCGTCGCTGATCCTCGGCGGGTGACCGCCGACGTGGAGCATGGCCAGGATGAACGAGGGGAACTCGTGGCCGAGTGGGCTGCCGGCGAAGGTCACGCCCACCGGTGTGGGTGTTGCCTCCGACGGGACCCGGACGATCCGGAACGAGGGCCGACGGTCGTCGACCCCGTCCCGGCGATGGGTGACCAGGGGCGAGACCGCGGCCACCTCGTCCAGCAGTTCACCCATCTGGCGGCCCTTCTCGGAGTCGTCGAGGGTGCTCACCAGCGCAATCGGCTCACGGAGGTTCTCCAGGACCGACCGCAGCTGGGCGATGCTGCCGGCGTCGAGCATCAGATCTTGCCCACAAGGTCGAACGACGGGGTCAGCGACTCCGCGCCCTCTTCCCACTTGGCCGGGCAGACCTCGCCCGGGTGGTTGCGGACGTAGATGGCAGCCTTGGCCTTGCGGACGAGCTCGGCGGCGTTGCGACCGATTCCTTCTGCGGTGATCTCGAAGAACTGCACGACGCCGTCAGGATCGACCAGGAAGGTGCCACGGTTGGCCAGCCCTTCGTCCTCACGCAGCACGTCGAACAGTCGCGACAGCTCGTGGGTGGGATCGCCGAGCATCGGGTAGGTGATCTTGTTGATCGTCTCGGACGAGGCATGCCAGGCCTTGTGGGTGAAGTGGGTGTCGGTCGACACCGAGAACACCTCGACCCCGAGGCCCTGCAGCTCCTCGTAGTGGTCGGCGAGGTCGCCGAGCTCGGTCGGGCACACGAAGGTGAAGTCGGCCGGGTAGAAGAAGTACACGGCCCACTTGCCCGCGACATCGGCCGACGAGTAGAGCTTGAACTCGCCGTTGATGAAGGCTGTCGCCTGCCACTCGCCGATGGTGGTGTTGATCACGGACATGCAGATTCTCCTTGCATCGTTGAGATGCAGCCCTCTCTGGGCTTGCACCGTTGGTATGCGGCCCAACGGCCACTGGAGAATCGGGCGCGTGGTCCACACCGCACCCGTGCAGGAGGAGAGGGCACCGCGGTGCCCGATTCTTGATTGAGTCCAGATTAGCGACTGGTGCTGCGCGCGGCAAGTGCCCGACGCATGTCGGACCAGGTGTCGAGGTGGGAGGTTCGGTCCCCGTCAGCTCTTGCCGTCGCGGCGTCAGTAATGGAAGTATTCCGTCATCACTTGCGAAGCTGCAGAGGGGCACGGGGGGGCATGATCGACGACGCGGGGGCAAGTGGGCCCGGTCCGGAGGGGGTTGGGTACGGGTCCACGGGCGATGGTCCGGGGACAGGGGTGTGGGGTGGTCGCGATGGTGCCGTCCCGCCGCACAGTGTGTCGTCGACGCCTCCGTACGGCCCGGGATTCCTGCCGCCCGAGCCAGCGCCGTACGGCCCCATGATTTCGTACCCGACACCCGCTCTGCCCTCACCGGGGGAGTCGTCGCCCACAGCTCCGCCACGAGGTCGCGGAAACAGGGCCGTTGTGGTGGTCGTCGTCGTGGCGAGCGTTCTGGCGGTGCTGATCGGATCGGGTGTGGTCGGTTCGCGGCTCTGGCAACTGGAGCAGGAACGGCGCGCAGCCGAGGCGGCCCGGATCGAGCAGGAACGCCAGGTGGCACTCGCGAGCGACACGGTACGTGGCTTCTTCGATGCGCTGGCTCGAGCCGACGTCGCTGCAGCGCTGAGCTATGGGACGAAGAAGGTCGAGTCGGAGCCGCTGTTGAACACGGAGGTCGTACGGCAGGCGGTCGCCGCCGCCCCGGTCACGGAGCTCGTCGTTGAGGTCGGCGAGTTCGGCAGGAACGCGACCGGCGGATTGACGACTGCCGCCGTCACTGCCTCGTACCGTATCGGTGGCGAGCCGGTGGAGCGGTCGTGGACCCTGGTCAGGAGGGGCGAGGTCTGGCGCTTCGAGAAGGTGACGACCACGGTCGATCTCTCCGGCGGTGGAGTGATCACCAAGCTCAACGGACTGGCCCCCAATCGCGCCGTCGTAGAGGTGCTTCCGGGCAAGTACGCACTCACCACTGACGACAAGATCTTCTCAATGAAGGCCGCCTACGTTGCCAAGGGGCCCGGCGAGAGCGCGAAGTGGCTACCTTCGGTGAAGGTTCGTCCGGAGGCCCTGCAGGCCGCCGCGAAGGCGGTCACGGCGTCCTACAAGGCGTGTGTGGCAAAAAAGAACATCTCCGATCTGTCTGGATGTCCGTTCGCATTCGAAGACCCCACCCACGATGGCTACACGATCGTGAAGGACGGATTCCAGGTGGTGAGCAAGGGGAATCCGTTTGCGAGCCCGAAACTGGTGAAGGTCAGTGAGACCGAGTACACGGTCACCGAAACGATCACGATCGGTGCGATGGCCGTGGCGCGCAAGGGCGGCAGCGTGTACACCCTCACCTGGGAGGTGGAGACACACCAGGCGGTGGCGACGCTCATCCTGGGCAGCCCGGACGTGCAATGGAACTGGTGATTCCGGCCCGGGCGGTCGGTGGCGTACGTCTCAGCCGTGCTGACGGGGGTGGGACAACCGGCGGCGGAGCTTGACGATCACCAGGGCAGCAGCAGCCACCACCAGGCTGGCGAACAGCACGACGACGAGCACTGTGTTCTCGACGATGCTGAGCAGACCGATCAACGCCACAGCCAGGATGAGCATCATCTCGCGGAGTTCAGCTCCCACCTGCTGACGGCGGGCCGGCCGCGCCCGCACGGTTCCGAGCTGCTGGGCGCTGATCCCGAGCCGGGCACGAATGGAGGAGTCCAGGAATATCGTCGGGATGTCGGGCCAGACGCCGAGAGTCTCGCGTACCCCCGGGAATCGTGCGCCCCAGGTGCCACTGGACACTCGCTCCCGCTCGGCCAGGATGTCGTCGGGCACTTCGAAAGCTTTCACCGCCAGTGTTCGAACGACGCCGTTCTTGTCGGCGGCGCCTTCCAGAACGACGTAGTCACCGTTGTTGACGCCCAGCAGATCCAGCGAGAGGCGACTGACAAGGCAGACGTCGCGTTCGGTGGTGGCGGGGTCGGCCAGCGTGACGCGCAGGGACAACGAGTTGGGTGAACCGAGGATCCGGTCACCCCAGCGCGGACGTTCCACCTCGACCGGTCGTACGACGATGTGCTCGCCGGCCTCCAGTCCGAGGGCCATCCGCAGGACGTGGTCGACCTCGATGGCCGTTGGGGCCGGGGAGGGCGCCGCGGCAGCTGTCTCGCGAAGCACCGTGGCGACGACGCGTGGGGCCCGATCGCCCTGCCCTGCAACCAGTGCGGCGGACACCAGCTCGACATTGTGCGGACGGCCGAGCAACTGATCGAGCTCGGCACCGAGCCGGACGACCGATCGGCCCGAACGTTCGATCCAGTCGTCGGAACGACCGGCCACCGCGGTCACCGTGCGTCGGCCGATGTCGATCACCGCCGGAGTGATCAGACTGCCGTATCGGCGCGGAGACTGACCGATGTGGTCGTCGCGGTCGTAGAGACTCGTGTCGTCGACAACCAGGCCAGCCTCGACCAGCCGGGCCGTGGAGGCGGCGGCGTCCACGCCACGTGCCACGATCTCTTCCGGGGACCGGCCGAAGGCAGCGGCCAACTCAGGATGGGCGACCAGCCGCTCGAGCAGCGCAGTCTGTGTCGGAAACCAGCGCGTCGGGTCGAGACCGGTGGGCTGCTGCTCACCCGGAGCGCCCATCACCCACGGCCCACCGGCATCACCGAGGTATCCGTCGCGGGACACGTAGGCATAGGCCCCCGACAGGATCTCACCGGTCTCCAGCAGGACGGGCGAATCCAGCCACACTCGTCGGTACGCCGAACGTTCGGTCTCGTCGACCGCCGCCAACTGGCCCTCGTCCAGCAACTGCAACGCCACCTCGGTCTCGGCGCCGGCCTCGGGGACGAGCGTGGCCGGGACGTAGCCGAGTGGCGAGACGAAGGAACTGAAGCCGACCCGGAGATCACGGATCCGGCACCGTATCGAAGGGATGAGGAGCGGGGCAGCATTGGTACGGAACTTGTGCCGAAGCTGGGCCGGCGCTGCATTCGATCCGATCGCCAGGACAGGTACGCGGGCATCAGGGCTGACCGCGAACTGCTCCTCGAGAACCGAGGCGAGATGGGGTCGTGTGGTCGACGACAGATGCAGCGCCGCAGATTCGTCCGGGTACAGCGCAACCCGACAGGTCGCCAGGCGTTGCGGATGGTGACTGGCCCAGCGCAGCCGTTGTCCGTTGCGGTCGGTGATCTCCCACAGGCCGACCTCGGAGATCAGTGCGGAGCTGGGTGGCCGCGCACCCGGATAGCTCAAGGGTCGCGCGCGAGGTGCATTGTCCGCTGCGTACGGGTCGAGAGTCGGTTCGGCCATCCGGCGGATCCTAGACGGTTCCGGGCCAGCTTCGTGACAGGCTGTGCCCGTGGATGTCGTCGGTGGTGAAGCCGCGGTGCGGCGTGCGGTCATCTCTGATGCCGGACAACTGGCCGCGCTGCGCCGCCAGATGTTCCTCGACATGGGCGCTGCCGGCAGCGGCGACGGCGCCTGGCTGGAGCGGGCGACCGCCTGGTTCGCCGGTGCTGCCGAGGATCCCGACGTGTGTGTCATGGTGGCCGAGCTCGACGGCCGGCTGGTGGCGTCGGCCATGGGCGAGGCGCGCCGTGGCGCCCCGGCACCGGGCAACCCCTCCGGGATCACCGTGCACCTGTCGAACGTGGTGACCTTGCCGTTGGCGCGTCGGCGCGGACTGGCTCGGCAGTGCCTGACAGCCGTGCTCACCTGGGCGCAGCAGGAGCTCGGCGTCACCCGGATCCAGCTCAACGCGACCCCCGATGGTCGTCGACTGTACGAGCAACTCGGGTTCCTGCCGAGCAGCCACCCCGGAATGACCTTGATCATTCCGCAGGACTCATGACCCTTGCCGGGATTGAGCCTCAATGAAACGATCAGCCCATCAAACGGGAGGGAAGGATCGAGATGGATTCCTCGGCCGCGTCCGTCGGCGCGCTGTCTCGGCCGCCACGTGCCCGACGAGCGGCGACGGTCGTGGTCGCCACGGTGGTAGGACTTGCCGTCCTGCTGGGTGGCGGCGTGCTCGGCCACCAGCTGTGGCGGGTGGACCAGCAACGCCAAGCAGTCGAAGCGGCCCGGATCGAGCATGACCGGCAGGCGGCGTTGGCCGGGAGTGCGGTGCAGAGCTACTTCGACGCGCTGGCCGGCGGGGACCTGGAGACCATCCTGTCGCTCGGCGTGAGTGAGGTGAAGGCCTCTCCGCTGCTCGCGGCGAAGGTGGTCAACAAGGCGGTGGAGGCCGCGCCGATCAGCGACCTGACCATCAGGGTCGGAGAGCTGAAGCAGGACGCCGACGGCAACTACACCACCGGTTCGGTGGCGGCGACGTACACCATGAAGGGATCGCGGGTTGATCGTTCCTGGACCCTGACGAAGGTGGGGGAGGACTGGCGGTTTGCCAAGGTGACCACGACCGTCGACCTGACTGCGTCCGAGGTGGCTGTGAAGATCAACGGGGTGGCGGTCAAGGGTTCGACCGTGGAGCTGTTGCCGGGGGCCTACACACTGAGTACCGACGACAAGGTCCTTTCGATTGAGAAGGGTGACTTCCTCGTCAAGGCTCCGGGGGAGAAGGCCCGGTGGGAGCCGACGACCAAGATTCGTCCCGAGGCCGTCGCAGCCGCGGCCAAGGCAGTGACGGCCTCGTACCGTAGTTGTGTCGCGGTCAAGGCGATCGATGACCTCTACGGCTGCCCCTTCGCCTTCCAGGACGGCAAGTCCCAGGGCATCACGATCGTTGCCGGAACCTTCCGCATCTCCAGCAAGGGCAATCCGTTCGCCCATCCGAAACTCAAGCAGACCTATGGGCTGGAGTACTCGGTGACCGAGAGGATCACCATCAGTGCCAAGGCATCCGCCCGACAGAACGGATCCTCGGGCACCCTGACCTGGGAGGAACGGACCTACCAGGCGACGGCCACGATCACCTTGGGCTCGAACGAGGTCCTGTGGGAGTGGGACTGAGCCCTGCCCGCGTGGCCCGCCGGCACCGGTGTCGCTGTGGCACCGCGGAGTTCGTCAGCTGACGGCATCCTTGCGCAGGAAGTGCCAGTAGCCAGCGCCCAACAGGGCGATGGTGTAGAGGATCGTCCACAGCGTGCCGTGCACGACACCGCCGATGTCAGGCTGGGTCTGGAACAGATCAAGCCAGGCGCGGCTGTAGTGCAGCGGCAGTGCATGCCGCAGGTCGCCGAGAGCGTCGAGGTTGTCCAGGATCGCCGAGACAATGACGACCAGCATCGCACCGCCCACGGCGGCGAGTGGTGCATCGGTCCGCACGCCGAGGAAGAAGGCGAGCGCGCCGACCTGCAGTACGGTGACGAAGAGGTAGCCGACGGCCAGCACCAGGCGAGGAACGATCGCTGGCCAGTCGAGGACGACGCCGCCGAATCCCTGGTAGGCGGTGAATCCGTAGGCGACACCACCGACGAGTACCGACCAGGTGGTGAGCAGGATGATCGCTGCAGCGGTGAGGGCCACGCCGACCACCAGCTTGCTGGTCAACAGCCGGGCCCGCGGCACTGGCACGGTCAGCAGGTAGCGCAGTGAACCCGCTGATGCCTCAGAAGGAACCGTGTCACCCAGGAACATCGCCGCGATGATGCCCAGCAGCAGGTCGCCGGTCATCAGGAGCGTGAACACGGTGAAGTTCGCTGATCCGAGAGTGGCCAGGTCGATGAAGCTGGTGGCCTGCCCGCGAACCTGGTTGCGTCCGATGGCGAAGGCGGCGACGAAGACGAGCGGGATCGCCAGCACCAGGGCACCGAGCCACCAGGTGCGGGTGCGGCCCCACTGGCGACGCAGCTCGTGGCGCCAGGCAAGTGTCCGCGTCATCGTGGCCTCACCTTGCGCAGGCGATCTGCCAGGGTCTGACCGCCGGCGTCTGCCGGTCCGCTCGGGTCGGCGTCGTGCACGCCACTCTCGGCGATCATCGCGAGAAACAGGTCCTCGAGGTGTCTCCGTCCGGTGACCTCCGAGACCGCCATGCCCGCGGTCACGGCGGCGGCAACCACATCGGGTCGTGACATCTCTGCTGTCACGGCGATCCGGGTGTCCTCCTCGGCGGTCACGTCGGTGATGCCGTCAACCGTCCGGAGCGCGGTGAGCGCAGCATCGGTGACCGGGGTGGCAAGACTGATCACCGTGATGGCTTCACCGTCCAACAGATCTGCCACGGCACCGGTCGTGATCACCCGGCCACCGTCCATCACCACGACGTGGGTGCAGGTCTGCTCGACCTCGGCGAGCAGGTGACTGGACACCACGACGGTCCGTCCGGTCTCGGCGTAGGCACGCAGGATCGGCCGCATGGCGGCGATCTGGGGTGGATCGAGACCATTGGTCGGCTCGTCCAGGATGAGTACGTCAGGTTGTCCGAGCATCGCCTGGGCAATACCGAGTCGTTGGCGCATGCCCTGGCTGTACGACTTCACGGGACGATCGACGGCGTCCCCCAGGGCGGCCACGGCCAGCGCCTCGTCCATGGCGGACTCGGACTCCGGCCGGCCGGTGGCGGCCCACCAGGCACGGAGATTGGCGCGGCCGCTGAGGTGAGGCAGGAAGCCAGGCCCTTCCACCAATGCTCCGACCTGCTGCAGCACCGGAGCGCCCGGAACGACCGGCCGGCCACGGACCCAGACATGACCGTCGTCAGGCCGGATCAGCCCGAGCACCATCCGGAGCGTGGTGGTCTTTCCGGCACCGTTGGGGCCGAGCAGGCCCACGACCTGTCCGCGGGCGGCCTGCCAGCTCACGCCATCCACGGCACGGTGCCCGTCGGGGTAGGACTTCGTCAGATTCTCGACCTGCAACGGAACCTCGGCCAGGTCTGTCCGGACCGGGCGGCCGGCCCGCCGGCGCAGGGCCGTCGCGACGAGGACGGCCACAGCCAGCAGCACCGCGATCAGAGCGACGAGCAGACCGATCGTCTCGGTGTCGATGCTGTCACCCTTGGTCACCGCGGTTCCCTCGACGGTGGGGAAGGTGAGAACCGGGTCTGCCAGTTGGATCTGGTCGGCGCGCGCGACGGTGCTGTTGGCGAAGGCGGAGTCGGTGCTGGTGACCAGGACGCGCCAGGTGCTGGCCTTGTCGAGTTGCCAGGTGGCGGCGGGGAGCTCGACAGCGACCGGGGTGGCTCGCCCCGGGGTGACGGCAACCCGGACCGGGGCGACCAGGGCTCGAGGCTGGGATGCCGAGGTGTCGTTGACCTGCCACAGGGTGACGAACAGAGTGACCTCGTCGGCGGTCGAGGTGACCAGCAGCCTGACCTGTGGTGCCCCGACGACGGTGGCGGCGGCACCGACCGGGTCGCTGGTGAAGGCAATGGACTGCCCCGGCAGCGCGGCCAGCGGATAGCTGGAGATCTGACCAGTGGTCCCGCTGATGCCGGAGGTGATCGAGGCAGGCTGGCCGCCGGGCGGAGCAAGCATCGTGCCGGGACCGTCGCTGTGCAACGAAAGTGAGCCCGCTCCGGAGTGCAGGCCGGGATAGCTGTTCGCCTGTCTCCACTGTGCCGGTCCGGTGCCGCCGAACGGTACGGGCAGCGCCCAGCTGAACGCCGGTACCGACGCAGCGCCCAGATCTCCTCGGAGGTGGCGGTCGAGCCAGTCTCGTACGGCGTCGGTGTCGGCGTCCGGGTCGGACGCCGGGCCGTCGTGGCCGCCGTCGGTCCACCGTACGGCGACCTCCGTGCCGTGGTCGAGCAGTGCTCGTGCTGTCTTGTCGGCCTGGTCCAGACCGAACAGGGTGTCGCGCATGCCTTGGACGAGCAGGGTTGGCACCTGCAGTCCAGCGAGGACCGACGTCGGGCTGTGGCTGCGCAGCATCGTTCGCAGGTTCGCCGACGGGCGGCCGGTCTGGGCGGCTGCCAACAGTTCGCGGCAGACCGTCGGATCGAACCGGCCACAGGGTGCAGGGGCAGGTGGATCGCGGTCCAGGCCTTGCTGCACCGAAGCCGAGAAGAACCGCGAAATCCACTGCTGCTTCAGTGGGCCGGCTTCGGCGATGTCGACCGCTGCTTGCGGGAAGAGTGCCTGGTCGAGATCGTTCCAGGTGATCAGCGCTGCGACCGTGTCGATCCGTGGGTCGGTGCCGGCGAGCATCAGGGCCAGGGCGCCTCCGTACGAACCTCCCACCACGCCGACATGTGGATCGTCGGGCGCATCGAGAGCCACGTCATCCCTGGTCGCCAGCAGGTCCACCAGGGCTCGTGCGTCAGCCACCTCGTAGTCCGGGGCGTCCAGGTGGATGCGGCCTCCGGAATCGCCGAAGCCCCGCGCGGTCCAGGTGAGCACCAGGTACCCGTGTTCGGCAAGATCTCTTGCCTGGGTGTCGACATCGGTCCGGCTGCCGCCGAAACCGTGCCCCAGGAGCACCGCGGGCTGCTGACCATTACCGGCCTTGTACACCGCCACATCGAGGTCAACCGGAGTGCCATCCGGTTCGGCCCGTACCGGGACACGTTGCGTCGTGACCTGGACCGGCTCGGCGGCTCCGGCTCTGGTGGGTGCCGGGACCAGCGCGAGCAGAATCGCTGCGAGCAGCAGAACTGACGGCAGGCGGTGCACCAGACCATCATGGCGCAGAAGGGCAACGGGGGCTGCGCCCGGTTGATGTTCAGGGCAGGGGACCGGTCAACCGATGGGTCAGTGGTGGCACTCAGGTGATCGGTAGACCGATCCGATCCAGGTAGCCCGTTACGGCCGATGAGAGTTCCACCGGCCAAGGAACTTCAGCTGCCTCGGCGATGGCGGGTGCCTCGCTGAAGAACACCTCGAAGGCAGCCGCACGGGCCGCCATCACCGACTCACGGTTCGGCTGCGGCACAGGAAGCGCCTCGAGCACCCGGCGGTGGTGGGAGGAGAGCTTGGAACTCCACTGCTTCGGGCCCGTGGGAGGCTGCGGCTTGTTGGCCTCGGCGAACAGCTGATAGAGGTGCATGTGCACTGATTGCACGGCGAGGACGCCGAGCAGCCAGTCGCCGCGGACCGTCACGGTCTCGAAGTTTGCCGCCTGGCGGAGGGTTTCGCCGATCAGGTGGCCGATCGTCTTCGGGTTCGGCTGCGGATCGACGACCGGGGGGGGGAGCTGCGCGGTGAGGCCATCACGGTCGAAGACGGTGATGCGGCGGGACAGCGCTGTGGTCGGGATCGCCGACACCTTCTCGGAGATCACGTCGATCCGTTCACAGGTGGGCGTGAGAGCGTAGAAGCTGCCCGGTGCCAGCGGAACTGCACTCACCGTGGGAGTGATGTCGGCCAACCAGTCCTGCCATGATGCGGCGAACTCGTCGAACGCATCGTCGGTGACGGCGACATCGATGTCGAGATCACTGGCCGCGTCGGCTGCACCGCGTGCGAGCGCGCCGTGCAGCCACATCCCGCGAACCCGGTCATCGGCAAGGAAGACCTCGACCGCGCGGTCGTACAGGGGGCCGTAGCCCGGCGGATAGACGTCGAAACCTGCAGGTCGACTCGGACGTTCCTCGTTGTCCATACGTCGATGCTGGCACCACCGACACGTGCACGGCCAGACTTTGTGAGTGCAATCACAAGCTCGATGCGGACACCACGCTGGCGTACCTGCCGAAGTACGGTTCACCAGCTGCGTTGACCGGTCGGCCGGTCACCAGCGCCTTGAGAAGCGCGGTGTCACGCCTGCCGTCGTTCGGGTTGACGTCGATCACGGCACAGCGTCCGATCGGTGCACCGACGCGAAGCAGGCGGTCGGCAGCAGAAAGCACCCGGCCGTCCCAGCTGTCCTCGACGTACGGAGCGTCGGTCTCGATCACCAGTGTGGCGCGGAATCGTGAAGCCTGCGCCTCCAGGTCGCGCAGGCCGGCCAGCTCGCCCAGACGACGCAATGATGCCGTCGTGACCAGCGTGACCGGGTCGCCGTACACGACGGCACCACGTGGCGCTCGCGCCAGCCGGACGGGGCGTCGTAACCAGTTGGAGACGAGTCTCGCATGCTCACCGTCCAACAGCTCGAGGTCGACGTTGCGTCCCCAGTAGGTGCAGGTGAGTCGTTGTCCTGCCGGAGCGGGTACACCGGTGGCGGTACGGCCGTCGGGAAGCATCAGGGTGAGACATCCGGCATCGAGCTGGGCGACCACGGCGACGAGGCTCGGGTGCTGCACGGTCTTGAGGACCCTGCGGGTGCTCAGGTCGACCAGGCAGAACTCTCGATCACCGATCGGCCCGCCGTTGTCGAAGGTGGCTGATGGCTGCGCAAGGTGGCGCATGCCCTTCACCGGCGTGAATCCCACGGACCGTACCGAGACATGAAGCGGTGCCGTGTTCGCCATGGCGGCAACGCTAGTCCGATCCGGTCATCAGGACATAGTCTTTGACGGCATGACCCGAGCCGGGGGAGCGCGGCTGTTGCTGCCCGCTGTCCTGCTCACCATGGCGGTGGGCTGGATGCAGCGGGCGGTGGCGTGGTGGACGGCGGCAGGGCTGGCGGTCCTCCTGGTGGGCTCGATCCTGGTGCGTAGCTTCGGCTGGACCCAAGCCGTTGTGGCGGCCGTTCTCCTGGTTTCGGGCGGATTCACGATGCGGGCGAACAGAGACCCGTGACACGTACGATCCGAATGTGAAGGAATTTGTGGCCGTGGCTCCGCTCGTGCCGGTCGCGGTGGGCGACAGGTTTCCGGCAGGGCGGTTGCCTCTGCACATGACGGTACTGCCCAAGGTCCGGGTGCCTCCCGACGCTGCCCGGGAGCTGATCGAAGGGCTGCGATCGGCGGTGTCGACGATCTCTGGCCCTGTCACGGCCCTGCTGGGCGAGCGGGCCAGCTTCGGCCACGTGCGCGAGGTTCCGGTGACGACCGTGCAGCTCTCGGATGGCCTTGTGGCCTTGCACTCCCAGCTGCTGGCAGTGGCTGTGGAGGTCGGGGGAGAGCCGATCCAACCCAGCTACTGCGGCACTGGATACCGGCCCCACATCAGTGATGTCGGTGACGAGGCTGTCACGGAGGGCCGCCTCGCACTCGCCACGGTCGCCGTCATCCAGTGCACTGGATCGGTGCGGACCGTCGTCGCAGTCGAGCATCTGGAGGCTGGTGCGGTCCATCTCGACTCGCACTGGCCACCGTCGCCGATCCGGACGGATCGACTCGCCCTGCGCGAACCTGAGCCCAGGGATCGGACGACGATGATCGAGCTGCTCGCCTCACCCGAGGTGGGAACCTACATCGGTGGCGCCCAGCCATTGCTCGAACTCGAGCGCGTGATCCCTGACACCCCACGCCGTCGACCCGGGCTGTTCGTGGTCGAAGCCGGCGGTTCGATGATCGGCACCGTCACCCTTGACCCGACCGATCCGACTCACGCCAACGCTCATGGACATCGACCCGTCGCCGGGGTCGAGCTCGGTTACCTGTTCCTGCCCACGGCGTGGGGGCGCGGCTACGCGGCCGAAGCCTGTACGGCAGCACTGGACTGGTTGGCCGGGGTGCTCCCCGATGTGGCGGTCATGCTGTGCACGCAGACCGCCAACCTGCCTTCGATGCGCCTGGCAGCACGACTCGGGTTCCGGGAGGTGGCGCGGTACAACGCCTACGAAACTGAACAGTGGTTGGGAATCGCGGCGCCTGGCGTCGGATGAGTCACCAGACCTCGACGCAGGGGCAGCCACGGAACCTCAGAGATTCTCACGCTGGTGCATCGGAAGATCCATCTGGTCGCTCTGTGCCGGATCGAAGTGCGCCGTGCCCTTCTCCAGCTGCACAAGGCCACGCTCGATCCTCTCCTTGTGGCCGGGGTGCATGGGATGAGGCAAGGCATCGGGCGGAAAGTACGCAGCCTCGGTCATCTCGATCCCCACGACTGGTGGTGGACCGGCAACCTCGACGTGGTAGTCGATGTGGACCACGTGACCAGCGCTGCGCGTACCCCAGTCCGGGCCGTTGTAGATGCCGATGACTCCTGCCACCTCGCCCCGGACTCCTACTTCTTCCCAGAGTTCGCGCAGTGCGGCGGTTGATGGGGACTCGCCCACTTCGACCAGGCCTCCGGGCAGGTTCCAATGCCCGTTGTCCGCCCGCCGGGCGAGAAGCACTCGACCGGCATCGTCGAGAACGATGGCCGCTGCTCCGAGCAGGGGAGCGAGGCGATCCCAGCCTCGCTCGGTGAACTCCGACTCAACGGCCTGGTCACCGGTGATGACTGCCGCCAACCGGGCGGCTGCGGCCATCGTGCGGTCGGCCCGATCCTGCTCGTACGAATCCTGGGCGAACATTCGTGCCGCTGCGGCGATCTCTCGCAACTCATCGGCAATGAGGCTGATCTCGTCGGCGGTACTGAGCTCAGGGCGCGACATGTCGCCACGGAATGACACGCGTGAGCTCCCGTCCGACACCGACAGCTCTTCGAGAGCGGCCTCGGTTCTGTGAGGGCGGCCTCGAGGTCGTTGCTATCGTGACCGGGTGACCACCGTAGCCACCCGTCCCAGTGGGGACGGTCCTCGGATCGATGTCGATGAGATCATGGCTTGGCTTCGAAGTGTCTTGGGGGACCGCATCAGAGTCACGCGCTTCGCCAGACTGCCCGGCGGGCTGTCCCAGGCCGTGTATCGAATCGATCTTGTTGGTGCCGAGTTCGCCACGGTGGTGCTCCGTCGTTGGCCCGCCGATGGTGACAGACAGCGCCAGTCGATACGTCGTGAGGCCGCTGTGTTGTCGTTGCTGGACGACAGCGAGGTTGTTGCGCCCCAGTTGATCGCCAGCGACGAGACAGGGGAGTGGGCGGGGCGCCCGGCCAACCTGATGACCCATCTGCCCGGCGCCGGTGACCTTGATCCGGTCGATGTCGAGGTCTGGATTGATCAGCTCGCCCAGCAACTGGCGCTCATTCATGCTCAGTCACGACATCCGAGCCAGGAGAGGATTCCCACATGGATGGACGTGGACGATCCTGACCGACGTAGCTGGTTGGCTGGCTTGCCGTACGGCGACGAAGTGCTGGCGCTGGCCACGACCGCGACTGCGCCGTCACGCGAAGTCTTCAGCCACGGGGACTACCAGCACTTCAACCTGCTGTGGATGCAGGGGCAACTGACCGGCGTCGTGGACTGGGCCATGAGTGGTGTGGCAGATGCTGGGCGGGACGCCGGCCACTGTGCGCTCAACCTGGCGGTGCTGCATGACGCGGAGCGCGCCTGGCGCTTCCTCGAGCGGTACCAGGCGATCACAGGATCGATGCTCGCGCCGTCATGGCTGATCTGCGAACTGCTCGACTTCTCGGATGCCTGGCCCAGGTTCATTCCGCTTCAGGTCGACGGTCGGATGGCGGTCGACCGGGTGGGAATGCGTGGCCGCGTCGAGGAGCTGATCGTCAAGGTGCTCAGGTCTGCTGGATGAAGCGCAACAGAGTGCCCCGGCCTCGGTGACCCCTCGGTGATCAGGCGAAGCGGTCGGTGAGTGCTGCAACCTCGTCGAACTTCTTCTTGACCTCCGGGAGCGAGGAAGTACCGTCGCGGTACGACTGCTTGGACATGTCGACGCCACCGAAGCGCAGCCGGCCGCTGTTCGCCACATATCGGCGCAGCTGGTCGCGTCCACGATCCGTCCGGACTGTGCGGAACGTGGTCGACTCGTGGCGCTACCCGACAACGCGTCTGTCGCGACATCGGATAGTTCGGTTCTGAGCGACGCAACTGCGTGTGCCTGCGGCTGTGAAGATGCCTGAGAAAGATGACCGAGTCGGGTGGTGGGGCATCGAGTCGGCCACATGCTATCTGACATAATGTAGCTTATCGGACCGCGCCTTGTGTGGGTGATGTGCCGACATCCGCGTCCCTCATTGCTGGCTCGAGTAGGCGCGCTCCGTTGCGGCCTGGAGCGCGAGAACGATCGCCTGTCGCGCTCTTCAGGGTTCGGTTCGCCTAAGGCGGACCGCGTGGCCGGCTCGCCGTCCTGCGGTCCCCGCGATCTCCGGACGTCCCCAGTTCAGAACGAGACGTTGTCAGGTGAAGTCTGCGCAGTTTTGTCTGCCCCGATTCGGCCGGCGATGCCTGCGCGGGTCACCGCCAAGGGTTGATCAAAGTCCTACCCATAGGTGCGAAGTCAGCTTCGTTGCGCGTGACGATGGTCAGCGAATGCACTGAAGCCGTAGCGGCGATCAGCGCGTCGCGTTCAGGAACGTGGAGCGATCCGACATGTTGCGCGACCTCCAGATCGATCCCGAGGATGCGTCCTGCGTAGCCTTGAAGAATCTTTGAACTGAGCCAGTCCCGCAGATGCTTTCCTTGAGCTGGATCTCGACGTTCGACCAATCTGATGCCGATGTCAATCTCCCACACGGTGACCACGCTGAGGAACAACTGCGTGGGTCGGACCGTCTCTGACCATGCGAGGACGCCGTCGTTGGGTCGACGCTTGCGCAGTTCGCTGACGACGTTGGTGTCGAGAAGGTACGTCACAGGTTCGCTGGGCGGCTTGGCGACAGATTGACCACGGGTTCGAACTCGATGTCGAACTCGGCCTCCATGCGTAACGAGTCGTGAACGCTGTTGGAGCCAACAAGCTGCTCGTAGGTCTCTACTGAGAGGATGACGAACGCCTCTCGTCCGCGTTCGGTCACGAACACGGGCTCATGTCGAGCTAGTTCCTTCACGGCTGACGGTTCCTGGTTCAGTCGACGTGCAGTGACGGTCGCCACGATCCACCTCCGAGCAGGTATGTAACTACATGCTAGCGGTGAAGTGGGCGACGTTCAAGCGGCGCCCGTCATCACGAGGCTGGTCGCTGTGGTCTCCCCCGCCCCGTCTTCGCAGCCGGGAGCCACCTGGCGTGTGTCAGTCCGATCGCCAGCGCTGTGGGCAGAAGCATCGCAGCACTCCTCCATGCTGACGCGCGGAAGTGTCAGACATTCGGTCAGTAGCCGCGATCGAGATCGACGACGCCGATCGGCTCCTCGCCGGCGATAATCCGGCGGACATTCTCGGCCGTTCGTTCCAACCGGGCCGGCCGGATCAGTACGCCAGGGTTTGCTGTGTGGCACGTGATGATGGTTCGTGGCGTTGACCACAACGGGTGTCCGTCCGGGAGTGGCTCGGGATCGGTCACGTCCAGACCGGCGCCTGCGATCGAGTTCGACTCGAGCGCCGTGACCAGTGCCGTCGTGTCGATGGTTGGACCGCGACCCACGTTGACCAGATAGGCCGACGTCTTCATCGCGGTCAGTTCCTCGCGGCCGAACATTGCGCGGGTGGCGGGAGTGTCCGGCAAAGCGTTGACGACGAAGTCGGCTTCGGAGACCGCGTCGAGCAAACGATCTGGAGTGAGCACTCGATGTGCACCTTCGATGGGGTGGCCGGTACGACTCACGGCGTCGACGGTGACGCCGAACGGTCGCAGGAGCCGGATCAGCTCCTGGCCGATGCCGCCAGCACCGGCGATGCAGACCCGGGATCCGAACACCGTCGTGCCGTCGACCCGGTCCCAACGCCGACCTTGCACGTACTCGTCGAGACGGCGAGCGAGCGCAAGCATGAGAGCGAGAGCGTGTTCGGCACAGGCGGGGCCGTACGCCCCCACCGCGCTCAAGTACGTCACACCTCGGCGAAGGGCTCCGTCGCTGATCAGCTTCTCGACGCCTGCCCCGGGAAGCTGGACATGGCGCAGGCCAGGATGATCGAGCTCGCGGAGCGCCGCCGCTCCCCCGCCGGTGAGCACCACCATCTCCGCGTCGAGGACGTCGTCGACAACCGTGGCTCCTGCTGCCGACACCGCAGCCACCGTGTCAGGATCGGCCTGTGGACCCACGAAGATCCGCAAACTTGGCGCCGTCATCAGCGTCGCTCCCTCCGTTTGGGTGCTTGGTTCGGGTGCTCGAAGATCAAGGTGCCGATTCCTGTCAGCGCCACCGAACTCCGAGCCTACTCATCAGGCCCCGGGCTGCCTACACAGGGTCTCGGAACTCCGCCGCCACCCAGGCATCCGACCCCTGCCGGGCAAGGTGCTGGATGCTCCAGGTCACGAGCGGACGGGTCAGTGAGGAGGTGGACACCTGCTCGCCGCTACTGATCTTGGCACGCAGTGCTCGAGCCGCGAGGTCGACCAGCGGGTCACCCAGGGACCACCCCGTGTGGAGTTGGAGCACTCCCTGCGCGAGGGATCTCCACACAGGTTGGGATCCCGCCGCGATCTCCATCTCACCGTGGCCATCTCGCCGGCAGATCAGGCCCTCTGGGGCCGCCGATGAACCCACCGGCTCGATGATCCATTCCTGTGGATCGGCCAGGTACCGATTCGCCAATGGGTCGTCACGCCGTACGAAGATGATGTCACCGAGCCAGAGACCACGGAACTGATCTGCGGTGACGTCCACGACATCCCCGCTGTCGGTTCGATTCCAGCAGTGCACCCAACAGACGCTGCCGTCGATGAGCTGCAGGAATCCGCACTCGCGTCGCCAACCGAATTCGTCCGCCACAGCGGCCGACACATTGCCGCAGCGACCGTCGTTCGGCCGGGCGTCCCTCAGCCGCACTGTGCGCCGTATCTCGTACAGCCTCTGCAGCGCCTTCGGTGTCAACGTCATGCCCGAAGGCTGTCACTCGGTGTGTTGATCGGCAATCGTCTTTCAGTGACCGGCCCGATGGCGTCGTTGGCGAGATCCCTGTCGAGTCAGGGCAATCCGGCCCGGATGGCCTGCCGCAATGACAGAGCTCGAGGGTCATCCGCCCGCACGAAGGCTGCCGGCGTACCCAACGGAGCGGCGACGGTCACCACTCGATCTCCGTCGTGGGTGTCCCCGGTGAGCAGGTGGATCCATCGTCCCGGAGGAAAGGTGACCTCGACCGAGGCTGCACCGGCACGGAGTACCGGGGCGACGAGCACGGCGTCACCGAGGAGGAACTGGGTGTCAACGGCTGCCGCCGCGGTGCCCGGTGACACCAGCCAGCCGTGCCGGAGCGCCGGCACCCCGTTTCGCCGTGCCTCGTCCAGCACCTGTTTCCGGTACGGCGCGAGCGCGGTGAACACTCTGGACATCCGGGCAAACGCAGCCCGACTCTGGTCGGTGTCGTAGACCTGCGCATTGGCGGTCGGTCGATTCCCTTCGTGGGTTCGCATCACGACACCGAAGGCAGCGAACTCGGTCCACCGCTGCAGCAGCTCAGGGGTGCGTACGTAGTCGTGCACGACGGCATTGATCGAGGTGTAGCCACCGATGTCGGAGTGCGTCAGCGGTGTGCCGGACACTCCGGACGAGAAGGTCGCCTGGAGCGCGGACGCGAGGCCGTCCTCCGGCCCGAAGTCGACGAGCTGGTCCCCGGTCCAGGCCAGCGCACTCTCCCCCGCCATTCCCAATGACGACGAACGGAACCACGTCAGTGCTTCCGGCTTGCCTGCCAGCTCACCGGCCTCCCGTACCGTCCGGGCCCACAGCAACGGCCATGCGTTGTGCAGCAGCCGTGCCTCCCCGTTGGCCAGCACCGCATCGAACGGCAGACCCTCGGCGAAGTCGGCCATGAACCCGTCGACCCCTGCTGCCAGGACATTCTCGGCGATCACCTCAGCGAACCACCGACGTGCCAGGGTGTTGCTCAGGTCCACCAGTGACGCCGAGAACCCGCCCTGGTCCAGCAGGTACGCCTCACCGTTCGGCGTACGGACCAGGAACCCGGCATCGCGCGCCTCGGCCCACAAGTTCCGAACCGCTCGACCCGGCTTGTCACGGGCGTCGGTCAGGAACGGATTCACGTACGTGGTCGTGCGAATACCTCTCGCGGACAACTCGCCCACCAGGTCTTCCCAACCAGGGTAGCGATCCCGGTCGAGCTGCCAGGTCCACCAGAGTCGCTCACCGAACGAGGTCGTGCGCTGACCGGTCCAGTCCTGCAGCCACACCGCGGAGATCTCCGTGCCAGCGGCCTCGAGCTCAGCGACCCGACGCCGTACGGTTTCGGTGCCGCCCTGGACCCCGATGATTGCGCCCTGCTGCGACCACGGAGCGAGGGCAGGCCGGGTGACTCCAGCCTGCTGAGCGGCGACCAGCGAGGCGGGTGTCGCGGCGCTAGTGAGTTGCACGCGGATCCGGGAGGCCCAGACCTCCAGTCCCACTCGGGTCGGCGTGCGCATGTCCGCGACCGTAAAGGCATGTGACTCCGGAAGCGTCGGATCGAGACGGACGCCACGCAGATCGGTGGTGACGAAGGTGGCCGCGGCCGCGTAGCTCATGTCGCGGGTGCCGCCGGCGCCGTGATTGGTCAAGTCAGCAAGGAAGGAGAGCGGTTGGAGACCACGCCCGACACCCTGTTCGCGAACGACGATCGGGACCAGTGAGCCGTCGCGGTCGAAGGTCGTGAATTGCCCTCCGAAGCCGTGCACGCCGGCATGCTCCGACCTTCCCGAGTGCCAACCGATGACGTCGACGCCATCATCGGTGTCGACCTCCACCACGGCGCCGCCGGCCGGTCCGGCCGTAATTGTCAGTGTGTAGGGAATGGCGCGGGGCGTCCCGACCAGACGGCCGGCGAGAATCATCGACGACGAGTCGGTCCGGGCGTCGATGATCAACTGGCTGGCGAACTCTTCGGTCACCTCGATCCGGGGCCAGAAGTATCCGCGGTCCTCCTGCCACTCCACCTGCCCGCGACCTGCGGTGAGGAAGGCCTCCTGTGGTGTGGACGACCACACGGTCAGGTCAGCCTCGGTGATGGTGAGCTGACGGTCGGTGAGGCGTACGGCCAGTGAGCCGAGCTGCCAATGACCCTGCGCGGCCGCGTCGACCGTGAGGGTCGCAGGAATGACGGTCCGGAGCTCCTCGTGCGGTGTCACGATTCGGTGGGCCAGCACGGCCCCGCCAGCAATGACGACCGGCAGACCGACCGCAGCGCCGAGCACCCAGCGCCGACGGTGGCGACGACCGGGTCGGGCCCCGGCGGTGATGTCGTCCTGCACATCAGCGTCCTGCCCGGCCGAGGTCGGCGGCTCGTCACGGCTCAGGGCGATCATCCGCTCGTGGTCGGGCGCGGTCGGCGTGGCCGAGCGCCATGTCGGGTGCGATCGCGTCGCGGACGGCCCGCTTCAGCGCAGGAATGTCTGGCGTCCCACCCTCGACCGTCCGGTCCCACAGCATGACTGTGCCGGTCTCGGACACCAACCGGATCTGGAACACTCCCCCGTTGCCGGGGACGAGCGCGACCTCGCCGAGACGGTCACGGAAGCTCTGCAGAAGTTCCTGGGCCACCCAGGCTGCTCGCAGCAGCCAGTTGCACTGGGTGCAGTACTCGATCTCCAGGCGTGGTTCAGGCATGAGGCCACCGTACGGCCGGAACAGCGCTCACGTCCGTCGGACGAGCCCGTGGACAGCGGCGACGACGGTCAGCAGACCGGCGCCACCGAGTGCGATACACGAGAGCAGCACCACAGGGCGGAAGCCGAGCTGTGCCTCGAGCGCCGTACCGGCGAACCATCCGGCCACACCGGCCAGCACCAGGACGAGCGCCGACACCAGGAGGGCGACCGACCTTCCGGGCGCGACACGGCTCAGCAGCACCGTTGCGACGCCGACGATGGCACCGGCACCGATTCCGCTCCCGACGCGGCCGGCCGCGATCATCATCGAGGTCGGTGCAAAGGCGGTCACCAGCACGCCGAGGAATCCGAGCACCAGAGCGGTGATCACCACCGCGTTCGGCCAGCGACGCCCGAGGAACCAGCCCGCAGGGAACAGCACCGCCAGCGCGGCCAGGAACGGGACCAGCGTGATGATCATCGACTGGGACGCCGGCAGGCCCAGCTCACGTCCACCGCCCACCAGCAGGGCGCTCGTCCCGAGCCCGAACACGAGGGCGGCGACCCAGGCACTTGGCACTGCGCCGAGCAGTTTCCAGAGCGGGACCGGCGTCACAGGAATGGCGGCAGCGGGGGCAGACATGCGCACGAGGGTACGTGAATCCGGGTCCGGGGTGGGTGCGAAGATGGTGGGCATGCCTGACTTCACGGGAAAGGACACGCTGGTTGGTGCCCGGTTCAGCGATGTCAACCTGAAGGGCAGCCGTTTCGTGCGGACCGACCTGTCAGGTGCGGTGATGCGAGGCGTCGACCTGGTTGGCACCGACATCGATTCACCGTGGCTCTTCGACGGCGAGGGGGCGCTGTTGGTGAACGGCGTCGACGTGGTGCCCTTCGTCGATGCAGAGCTCAACCGTCGGTGGCCGGGTCGCGAGCTCCGGCGTGCCTCCGACCCGCCTGGACTCAGGGCGGCATGGGCGGCACTCCAGGCCGCCTGGGGGTCAGCCCTTGATCGCGCGGCTGCGACACCGCCGGGGACGGTCGAGGTCCAGGTGGACGGCGAGTGGAGTTTTGCGCAGACCCTGCGCCACCTGGTGATGGCCACCGACGTCTGGCTCCGCCGCGCCATTCTCCGCATCGACCAGCCGTTCCATCCGGCCGGCCAGCCCAATGAGGAGTACGGCGCCGAGGGTGGCGACATGTCAGTGTTCTCCCATGACCGGCCGACCTACCAGGAAGTCCTTGCTGCGCGAGCCGATCGGGTCGCCCAGGTGCAGGCGTTCCTGGCAGCAGCCACACCCGAGCAGCTCACCGAGGCCCGGGTCAACCCGTGGGCCCCGCAGTATCCGGAGACCGTACTGTCGTGCCTGCACACGATTCTGGGCGAGGAGTGGGAGCACCTGCGCTACGCCACCCGCGACCTTGACCTGATCGAGGCGAGAGCAGCGAGTCATGCCTGACACCCTGGTGGCACGGGCCGACGAGCGACGGCTGCGATGGGCGGTCGGGGCACTGGTGGGTGCGGGCGTGCTCTGGTCGGCCCTGTGGGTCACCATCGGTTTCGTGACCGGGGAGGAGCTGAGCAGCGATCTCGTCGGTCTGGTCGGCATCCTCGCCGTGGTCGCCGGCATCTGGTACCACCGCACGGTGATCCGAACGGTGACCGTCGACGGGCAGGGCATCAGCTGGTCCGGGCGCGGTTGGCACCGTACGGTCGAGTGGTCGGAGTGGACCGCAGTGTGGTTGGTGGAGTCCCCGGCCAAGCAGATCATGGGACGCCCGGCGGCGCCCGAGTCGTTCTCGGTCTTCCGGTTCCCCGCCCGGACGCGCGGCGGCGACATCGTCATGGTCGACCTGCCGCAACGATCCGGCCTGTGGGACCGCTCCGATGCCGACATCGTGGATGCGGTTCGCCGCAGTGCTGGCCGGAGATGGCAGAAGAAGCCGACGTGACCCGGTGATCGGGGCTCAGTCGAGCTCCGCGGGCCATCTCTCGGCGACCGTGGAGAACCCACCCGGGGCAAGAAAGCGCCGCAGTCGATCCTCGCCGTGTCGGTAGATCATCTGCGGCAGCCACAATCCTCGCAGCGACCGGGCATGTTCATTGCCCACCGAGCGCTTCAGTTGCTCACCGGTGAGCTCGGCAACGGTGCGGTAGCCGGTCAGGAAAGCTCGCGATAGATCCGGGTCGAACCCCAGACTGAGCTTGAGGCAGCGGACGACCTCAAAGCCTCGCGCGCCCAGCTCCGCCTTGTCCCAGTCGATGACTGAGGTGATCCGGGTCGGCCGGACCGCGGAGTCGAAGAAGAGATTCGATTCCTGGTAGTCGCCGTGCAGCACCTGGATCTCCTGCTCCGGTACGGGTTCCGGCTCCGGGAGACCGTGCTCGCCGATCCAACGGGCGTGCCCGGCTAGCTCCTCATCGGCCCACCGGTCCTCCGGCGTCAGCACGCCGGCCCCGGCACGGTCGGCGATCAGCTGTCGCAGCGCGGAGATCTCGTTGAGCAGTTCCTCGGCCGTCGGCCGGCGGCGTGGTGCGGGAGTGGGCACCACCTCGGGATCGACGCCGGCCAGCGCCAGGTGCAGCTCACCGAGGGCAACCCCCATCGCGCGGGCATGTCCGTCGTGCAGGGAAGGGCGAGGCACCTGGACACCCGGGGCGAAGGCGTACAGGGTCCACCACCGATCCTCGTACCCGAGGATTGCCCCACCAGTGTCGGTCGGCCACACCGCCGGTACCGGGACCCCGGCACCGCGGGCCGCGGTCATGACAGCATGTTCGGCCTCCACCAGCGAACGCGCCGCGAATCGGTGTCGCCGCAGCACGTGGCAGGCCCTGCCCCCTGATGTCTCGCCGACGAGCCAGGTGTCATTCATCGTGCCGCCCTCCGGCCTCGACACCCGCGGGGAGGCGCCCAGCTCGGTCAGCACCGGCCATCGGGCGAGCGGCAGTGACACGTGGACGTCATCCATGACGGCCAGCGTGCCATGTCCGTCGAGCCGGGCCGGTGAACGGCACGGCCTCGCCGGTACTCTCACGGCATGGCTGCCACCGTGACCACTCCAGTCGTCTTCGACATCGGCAACGTCCTGGTCCGGTGGGACCCCTGCCCGCCGATCGCGGCCGCGGTCGGTGAGGAGCGCGCCCGGGAGTTCCTCGCCGACCCCGAGTTCGACTTCGGTCGCTGGAATCTGGCGCGGGATGCCGGTGAGGGTGCCTGGGTCGACGCCGAGACAACGGCGGTGGCCGCATTTCCGCATTGGCGGGAAGCCATCCTGGCCTATCGCCAGAACTTCCGCCTGTCACTCTCGGGAGGTCTCGAAGGATCGCACGAGATCATCCGGGAACTCCTCGCTGCGCAAGTGCCGGTGTACGGGCTCACCAACTGGGCCGCCGAACTGTTTCCGATGGCGTACGAAGTGGTGCCGGTGTTGCACGAACTCGTCGACATCATCGTGTCGGGCGTGGAACGGGTCGCCAAGCCGGATCCCCGGATCTGGACGATCCTGGCGCAGCGCACCGGCCGTCCGCTCCGTGAGCTGGTGTTCACCGACGACAGCGTCGCGAACATCGAGTCCGCCCGGGTGGCCGGTATCGACGCCATCCTGTTCGAGGACCCCGAGCAATTGCGTGCCGCCTTGGTGGAACGGGGTTATGCCATCAGGCGGGCCTGATCGCCGACCGGGTCCGACTCGCCATTCCGGCGACAATGCATGATGTGCTAACTTCACCTCCGACAGCGTGTTCGGGGGATCACGAGGTACGCGGCCCAAGGACGCCCAGACATGGTGAGACCGAAACGTGCAGCGCCGCCGTCGACGACGGTGAGTGCCGCGTCGGCGTCGGCCAGGGCGAGCATTGCTCGCCGCGCGGTGGCGCCGCTGCCGACCCCAGGGCCTTGGCGGAACGCACTGTTGACCTTGACGTTGACCGCTGCCCTGGGTGCCGTGGTGGTGGCCACCACGGCGTCGACCAACGACAACGCCGACGGCGTCGGGCTGCCGGAGACCGGTGTGGCGGTCACCGCAGAGCCGGGCACCTGGGTCGCCACGGCCATGCCGACCGGATCCGTACCACTCGAGTCACCGATCGACACCGGCACCGGTACTGGCACCGGCACCACGCCACAGACGCCAGGACAGAGCGGTCCGTCGCCGCAGAGCACTGGTCAGCCCGGCAGCTCCGCCGCCCCGGGAAGCTCGTCGCAGCCGGCCGCGGGGCCGAGCTCCTCCGGACCGGACGGATCGTCCTTCGGTTCCGCCTCGGCATCGCCGGTCGCGCCCGGCTCCCCCGGCCCGGCCGGACCGTCGACGCCGTCGTCTCCGACGACCCGCACCTCCCCGGCCACGCCCTCGAGTCCGGCCGGCTCGGCGGGCAGTACGGCGACGTCGACGAGCGAACCGACGCGACCGCCGAAGTCGACGCCGCCCAGCTCGCCGACCTTGCCATCGACCTCGGCGGCCCCGTCATCACCTTCGTCGACAGCGCCGGCACCGATGCCGGTGACGATCCACGTCGCCAAGAAGACTTCCCTGCTCTCCACGACCTACACGGTGACCGTCGCGGGCACACCCGGAGCAAGGGTCGCGATCAGTGTGGACGGACGTGCATGGCGCACCGTGACGTTGGGGGCCGACGGCAGGGCCACCGAGAAGACCTCGAGCATTGATCTGCTCGGCCTCCTCGGTGGGTTGTCCTCCGCGCTGGGTGCGGGTGACTTCTCGGCCCGCTACGTCTGACGCACAGGCCCGACGCGCACGCTGCCCGGGCCAGGAGCGTCATGCCACGTAGTCGGCCAGGTGCTTTCCCGTCAGGGTGGAAGCCTCGGCGACCAGGTCGGCCGGCGTCCCTTCGAAGACGATCGACCCGCCGTCGTGGCCGGCGCCCGGCCCGAGATCGATGATCCAGTCGGCATGGGCCATCACGGCCTGGTGGTGCTCGATCACAATGACTGACTTGCCGGAGTCGACGAGCCTGTCGAGCAGACCGAGGAGCTGTTCGACATCGGCCAGGTGCAGCCCGGTGGTCGGCTCGTCGAGGACGTAGATGCCGCCCTTCTCCCCCATGTGCGTGGCGAGCTTGAGTCGTTGCCGTTCGCCGCCCGAGAGCGTGGTCAGTGGCTGTCCCAGCGTCAGGTAGCCGAGACCGACGTCGGCGAGACGTTCGACGATCTTGTGCGCGGCAGGGAGCTTGGCCTCTCCCCCACCGAAGAACACCTCGGCCTCGGCCACGGGCATGGTGAGCACTTCGTTGATGTCCTTGCCGCCGAGGTGGTACTCGAGCACCGACGCCTGGAATCGCTTGCCCTCGCACTCCTCGCAGGTGGTGGCGACGCCGGCCATCATCACCAGGTCGGTGTAGATCACCCCGGCGCCGTTGCAGGTGGGGCAGGCACCTTCCGAATTGGCGCTGAAGAGGGCCGGCTTGACGCCGTTCGCCTTGGCGAACGCCTTGCGGATCGGCTCCAACAGTCCGGTGTAGGTGGCGGGATTGCTCCGGCGCGAACCACGGATGCCCGCCTGGTCGATCGCCACCACATCGTCCCGCGTGGCGACCGAACCATGGATCAGCGAGCTCTTGCCTGACCCGGCGACCCCGGTGATCACGGTCAGCACACCGAGGGGGATGTCGACGTCGACGTCACGCAGGTTGTGGGTCGCCGCTCCGCGCACCTCGATGACACCGGTGGCCGTACGGACTGAGGGCTTCAGCGATGCGCGGTCGTCCAGGTGTCGTCCGGTGAGGGTGCCGCTCGCTCGCAGGCCCTCCACAGTGCCTTCGAAGCACACGGTTCCGCCGCCACTGCCGGCGCCCGGACCGAGGTCGACGACGTGGTCGGCGATCGCGATGGTCTCCGGCTTGTGCTCGACCACGAGCACGGTGTTGCCCTTGTCCCGCAGCTGCAGCAGCAGGTCGTTCATCCGCTGGATGTCGTGGGGGTGCAGGCCAATGGTCGGCTCGTCGAAGACGTAGGTGACATCGGTGAGCGCAGAACCAAGGTGCTTGATCATCTTCACCCGCTGGGCCTCGCCACCCGACAACGTGCCCGAAGGTCGTTCCAACGACAGGTAGTCCAGTCCGATGCCGACGAAGGCGTCGAGCAGTTCACGCAGGCCGGCCAGCAGCGGGCCCACCGACGGTGCCTCGAGTTCTCGGACCCAGGCAGCGAGGTCGCTGATCTGCATGGCGCAGGCCTCAGCGATGTTGATGCCCTTGATCCGGGAGGAGCGGGCGCCCTCGTTGAGACGGGTGCCGCCGCAGTTCGGGCAGGTGCCGAAGGTGATCGCCCGGTCCACGAAGGCGCGGATGTGGGGCTGCATCGCATCCCGGTCCTTCGAGAGCATCGACTTCTGGATCTTCGGGACCAGCCCCTCGTAGGTGACGTTGATGCCGTCGATCTTGATCCGGGTCGGTTCCTTGTACAGCAGGTCATGCAGTTGCTTCTTGGTGTACTTCGCGATCGGTTTGTCCGGATCGAAGAATCCGCAGCCGAGGTAGATCCGGCCGTACCAACCCTCCATGCTGTACCCGGGAATCGTCAGCGCACCTTCGCGCAGCGACTTGGTCTCGTCGTACAACGCGGTCAGGTCGAAGTCGGAGACCCGCCCCATCCCTTCGCACCGAGGGCACATGCCGCCGGTGACGCTGAACTCTCGTCGTTCCTTGGTGGTGACGCCACCCTTGTCGAAGGTCACCGCACCGGCGCCGCTGACCGAGGCGACATTGAACGAGAACGCCTGGGCCGAGCCGATGTGGGGTTCACCGAGACGGCTGAAGAGGATCCGCAGCAGCGCGTTGGCATCGGTGATCGTACCGACCGTTGACCGCGGATTGGCCCCGATCCGTTCCTGGTCGACGATGATCGCGGTGGTCAGCCCTTCGAGCAGGTCAGTCTCGGGACGGGCCACGCTGGGCATGAAGCCTTGGACGAAGGTGCTGTAGGTCTCGTTGATCATGCGCTGCGACTCGGCGGCGATGGTGCCGAAGACCAGTGAGCTCTTGCCGGAGCCGGAGACACCGGTGAAGACCGTGAGACGCCGTTTCGGAAGATCCAGGTCGACGCCGGTGAGGTTGTTCTCCCGCGCGCCGCGCACCTTGATCAGGTCATGCCGATCAGCCGGGTGGGCGCTGCGAGTCTGGTCAGTGTCGGATGCGGGCACGGTGGCTCCCGTCTCAGGATGGATCAGGGTGGGCGTACAGCGTACGGTATTCCTCGGGTCTGGTGTCCACGGTAGGCCCCCGAACGGTGGCGGACTTCTCGAATCCTGACCGGCTCGTAGCAGAAACCATCACGGTCGGGTCCACGCCCGCAGTGCGGTCGCGAACCCGACCGTGGTCGGATCAAAGCTCCCCCACGACGGGGCGGGAGCCGTGCCTCAGATCGTCTTGCGGGTCCAGACGTAGTTGTTGGAGCCGAGTTCGACCGTGCCGATGGCCTGGAACTTCTGGTTGCTGGCGGTCAACGGGCCCTCGTCCTTGCCCTTCTTGCCGGTCGCCTTGACGCTCATCGTCACCGTGACCGTCATCGAGTAGACCTTGTCGCTCACCTTGACCCACTTCGCGCCGCTGAAGGGATCGCCACTCGGCGTGAACCGTACCGAGCCCTTCACCAGGCTGACACCCGGCGGCAGCTTGAAGCCGAACGGGCAGTTGTCCTGGGCGAGGTTGTTCGTGTCCTTGAGGCATTCCTGGTACCGGTTGACCAGCAGTGCCTTGGCTGCCGACAGTGCCTTGTCGGTCGGCTTGGTGTCGGCCAGCCACTTCACCTGGGAGCCGGGCTCGGTCACGGTGAACGATTTGCTCTGGAACTCGAACACCTCGTCGTCCGAGGTGATGGCGTAGGTGCCCGGCAGGGCTTCGGTGCTGGTGGTGTCGGTGATCGATGCACCGTTGATCTTGAACGGCACCGACGACTTGCCCAGCGAGACGGTGCCGGTCACCTTGTCGATCTTCCACGCGTCACCGGAACGGGTCAGTGGAAAGTCCCGGCTGACCGTCTTGTCACCGACGGTGTAACTGGCGTGCACCGTCGCCTTGGTCCACTTGCCGTCCTTGTCCTTGGTGGCCACGGCCGGGTCCACGGAAGCGACCTTGATGCCGGCAGCCTTCGCCGCGGCCTGCGCCACCTCGTTGGTGAGCAGTGGGCCGTCAGGTTTGGTTGCCGCGTAGCCGAGCGCCTTCTCCGCGTCGCCGGTCGCGACGGCGTCGAGGTAGCCCTGCACTGTCTCCTGTGCTGCCAGCACGACCTTCTTGTCGGCCTCGACCTGCTGCTGGTAGTTCCAGAATGCGAAGCCGCCAATGATGAGGGCCAGCACGACAACACCGATGCCACCGAACAGCAGGATCTTCGGAAGGGCGGACTTCTTCGCCGGCGGCGGTGCGGTGGGTCCGCCCGGTTGCCATGAGCCGCCGTCGACGGCCGTACCCATCTGGGTCGTCGGCGTTGCGTACTGGCTGCCCTGGGACGAGAACTGGCCACCCTGGGACGAGAATTGGGCACCGGTGGCGGCGCCCGGCTGCGCGGCAGCGCCCCCGAACTGGGGTGGCGGAGTGCCGTACTGCGGAGCCGAGGGCTGGGAGGCCGGCTGCTGTCCGTAGCTGGGCTGCTGCCCGTACTGCGGTGCCGAGGGTTGGGACGCCGGCTGCTGCCCGTAGTCGGGCTGGCCGTACTGGGGGGCCGACGGTTGCGAACCGGGCTGCTGCCCATAGCCGGGCTGCTGTCCGTACTGCGGAGCTGACGGCTGGGACGCGGGCTGCTGCCCGTACCCACCTGAGGGGTCATAGGGGGGCTGTTGTCCACCCGGTGGCTGCTGGCCGTACGGCGGCTGGGGCTGGCCCGGGTTCCCCGGGTACTGGTTGCTCACGCCTGTCTCCTCCTCGGCTGTCGCCTGGCTTGCGCCCTCCATGATCGCATCATCGGCGGTCAACCCGGCACGAAACCACCCCACCGAGGGGCCAGAACCGCGTTCTGGGTCGCGCCACGCTCACGCTCCCACCCAGCAGTACACCTCCCGCTCGGGCGCGGCAGCGACACACAGCTGCTGCAGTTCGGACAGGAAGTCGGACAGTTCGTCGGGGTCAGCGCCCTCGACGTCCTCCGACTCCAGCCACACCTCGAGGGCGGCGTCGAGATCGGCCGAGGCGAAGGTCCGTACGAACGTGGTGTCGAGCGCCACCACCGAGCGGCCCTCCGCCTCGGCCACCGTACGCGGGTAGTCGTCGTCGGACAGCAGGTCATCCAGTTCGCGTCCCGTGACGGGAGCGTCGAGGCTGGCCAGAGCAACCGGGTCGACCTCCGACTCGGTGGTCTCCTCACCGCTCGGGCCCTGGCCCAAGGCGGCCTTGGCGGCATGGTCGTCATCCGCCACGAAGTAGATCGTGATCATGGGACGAGCCTAGGACGATTGTGCGGCGTCGACGTCGCTGACCACCCGGAATCCCGTGTGTCCCAAGGTGGTGTCCGGGGTGGTCTGCGTCCGGGCCGCGACCCGGTAGCGGTTGCAGTACGAACGGTGACACATGTGTGAGCCGCCCTTCACCACCTTCGCCGAGCCACGGGGCGGTCCCTGCGGGTCGACCCGGGTGCGTTCCTGGTCACGGGCGTGCCAGAACGGCGAGAACCAGTCCTGGGTCCACTCCCACACGTTGCCCGACATCTGGTACAGGCCGAATCCGTTGGGCTCGAAGCTGCGGACCGGCGCGGTGCCGGTCCAGCCGTCCTCAGCGGTGTTCTCGGTGGGGAAGCTCCCCTGCCAGATGTTGGCGCGGTGGACACCGGCCGGGGTCAGGTCGTCGCCCCACGGATACAGCCGCTGCTCGAGACCGCCGCGGGCCGCCTTCTCCCACTCGGCCTCGGTCGGGAGCCGGACCCCGGCCCACCGGCAGTACGCCGTGGCATCGGCAAAGGAGACATGGACCACTGGGTGGTCGGGCGCTGCGGTCGAGCCGGGCCCCTGGGGACAGCGCCAGGTCGTCCCGCGGACGCCCCACCACCACGAGGCATCGGGAACGACACCGTCCACCACGTGCTCGCGTGCGTCGGGGTGCAGGAGTCCGCGGAACACGTACGACCACCCGAACCGTTCTGCGTCGGTCCGGTGTCCGGTCGCGTCGACGAAGGCCGCGAACTCGTCCGTGGTGACCGCCGTCGGGCAGATCCGGAAGGCCGAGACGCTCACCTCGCGGACGGGCCCCTCACCGTCGTCGGGGAACACCTCAGTGCTGTCGGAGCCCATCAGGAATGAGCCGCCCGGGACCAGTGGCCAGTCGTCGGTCGCGACCCGCGTCGCCGATGAACCTGCCGTCGTGATCACGCCCGGATCAGGGGCCTCCGCCGAGCCGGGCGGGCGAGCAGGTCCGCAACAGGCTGTCATGGTGGGTGATGCTAGTCCTCCGCGCCGGTAGCCTGTGCCGAACGGTCCTCCTCGAAAGGCACGCCACGTGACGACCAACGCTCCAGTCCCCGAGCGGGCCACGCCGCCCGCACCGCGACGACCAGTCCCCGTGCCACGTCGTGACTCCGCGGCGGAGTCGGCGGCGCGGACGGCTGCACTCGACCGAGCCATTCCGTGGCCGATCCAGGTGGCGGCCGGATGGGCGTGGCGGGGGTTGGTGATCGCCGCTGCAGTCGTGGGCGTCGGGTGGGTGCTGATGCACTTCGCCGACGTCACCATTCCGTTCGCCGTCGCGCTGCTGCTGGCTGCGCTGATGCAACCGTTGATCCAGAGGCTCGCGAAGTGGGGGTGGCCGCGCGGGCTGGCCGTCGCCCTCGGGGTGATCGGCGGCCTGCTGGTGCTCATCGCAGTGCTGGCTCTCATCGTCTGGCAGATCGTGGCCAGCTCGAGCGACCTGGCCACCGCGACCGTCGGCGGGGTCCAGAGGTTGCTGGCCTGGCTCCCGGACAGCCCGCTGCACATCACCCAGGACCAGATCGACGGCTGGATCGCCCAACTCACCCAGATCATCACCGACTCCCAGGAGACGATCGCGAAGTACGCCGCCAGCGCGGGCGCCTCGGTGGGCAGTTTCTTCGCCGGTCTGGCGATTGCGCTGTTCACCTTGTTCTTCCTGCTCCACCAGGGGGACACGATCTGGAGCTTCGTGCTCCGCTTCGTGCCGCGCGTGGCCCGGGAGCGGGTCGACCACGCCGCCCGCACCGGCTGGGGGTCGCTGATCGCCTACGTACGGGCCACGGTGATCGTCGCGCTGGTCGACGCCGTGGGCGTGCTGATCGCCGCTCTGGCGCTGCAGATCCCGCTGGCGCCGGCACTGGCCGCCCTGGTGTTCATCGGCGCCTTCGTCCCGATCGTCGGTGCCCTGGTGGCCGGAACGGTCGCCGTGGCGGTGGCGCTGGTGACCCTGGGGTGGGTGCAGGCACTGATCATGCTCGGCGCGATCATCCTGGTGATGCAGTTGGAGGGCCACTTCCTGCAGCCGTTCCTGTTGGGCAAGGCCGTCGCACTGCATCCGCTGGCCGTGATCATCGGCCTGGCGGTCGGCATCACGATCGGCGGCATTGTCGGCGGTCTGTTCGCGATCCCGGTGATTGCCTTCTCCAACACCTTCGTCAAGGCGCTCACCCAGCCGTTGGTCCCGGAGCCGACCATCGAGCCGGAACCCGATCCCGTCGCCGAGGAGACCTGACGCAGCACTGGTGAGGTTCCACACCGGCACGTCGCCTCATTCGTACAACACGTACTCCGGTTGCGGTTTCAGGGCCAGCACCTCGGCGGGCTTCATCAGCGGCCCTCCGGCGTCGACGTCCTCGGAGAAGAACAACTTGAAGCCGAGATGCACATCCTTCGGCGTGCGCTCGACGATCCGGCGATAGGTGTCGATCTTCGCTCCCGGCCGGCCGATGCCGTCGACCGAACGCACCATCGCCACGCCGGGGTGCGACTTCAGTTTCGACTCGCCGGTGACAATCGTCGGGTGGAGCTGATGGACCACCATCACCTTCTCCGGCAGGTGGTGCTTCGTCACCAGACCACCCAGCCAGGCGGCGACCTCGTTCAGCTCGGCGCCGGTCGTCGAGCCGAAGACCCTTCCCGGCACCTGCCCCTTCTTCACCGCCCACTCGGGGTCGAGGGCCACACCGACGTCCGGTTCGGCGAGCCAGTGCTCCAGCGCCTTCACCTCGTCGAGGAACCTGGCCCGACCCGGCTGGATGTTCAACAGCAGCAGGGATGTGTGGCGTCTGGCCGCGGCCAGGTGGTCATCGATCACCGATGGTGAGGTCCGGCCACGGTAGAGCCCGTCCGGACCCGGTGAGGCGTGGACGGTCACCGCGATGAGCTCCAGGACCGGCAGCACCTCGCGCCCGCCGGCGTACGGCTTCGCCCACTTCTTCTCGATCTCGGCCGCCCGGTCGTCCAGCGTGCCGATGCCCAGCCTCCCCTGGCCGGGGGCGCCGGGATAGCCGCAGTAGCCGACCAACCGGTACCGCGGGAACACCGTGGTGCCTCCCCGGGGGAGTTCCTTCGTCGGACTCGACGGCGGAGCGCTCGACGGTGGTGGGCTGCTCGGGGGCGTGCTCGCGGAGGGCATCCCAGGGGTGGCCGTCGTGGCCGCGGACGAGGTGACGCTGCTGCCCGGGGGACGCGGGCTGGGCGAGGGGGCGGCGGGAGCGGCCGGCGTGCACCCGGTGACGGCCATCAGGCCACCGAGCGCCAGCAGTGCACGGCGCGACGCCATGGCTCAGAGGTTGATCATGTGACCTGCGATGCCCTCGACGGTCTCCTTGAGGGCTTCCGAAAGGGTCGGGTGGGCATGGATGTTGCGGCCCACCTCCTCCGCGGTCAGGTCCCACTGCTGGGCCAGGGTCAGTTCCGGGAGCAGCTCGGTGACGTCGGGGCCGATCATGTGTGCGCCGAGCAGCTCGCCGTGGGTGGCGTCGGCGACGATCTTGACGAAGCCGGTGGCATCACCCAGACCCCAGGCCTTGCCGTTGGCCGAGAACGGGAACTTGGCGACCTTGACGTCGTACCCCTTCTCCTTGGCCTGCTCCTCGGTGTAGCCGAAGGAGCCGATCTGCGGCTGGCAGTAGGTGGCGCGCGGCACCATGTCGTAGTTGATCGCCATCGTCTCGGCGCCGGCGATGGTCTCGGCAGCCACCACGCCCTGGGCCTCGGCGAGGTGGGCCAGCATCAGCTTGGCGGTCACGTCGCCGATGGCGTAGATCCCGTCGACATTGGTCCGCATGTAGTCGTCGATCGCGATGGCGCCGCGCTCGGTGAGCTGCACCCCGGTCTTCTCCAGGCCGTAGCCCTCCGTACGGGGGGCAAAACCGATCGCCGAGAGGAACTTGTCGGCCTGCAGCACCTGGGACTCTCCCCCGGCGGCCGGCGACACCGTGACCTTCACACCGTCCCCGGAGTCGTCGACCGACTCGACCTTGGTACCGGTCAGCACCTTGATGCCGAGCTTCTTGTACGCCTTGGCGAGCTCGGCGGAGATCTCCTTGTCCTCCAGCGGCACGATCCGGTCGAGGAACTCGACGATGGTCACGTCGACGCCGTAGTTCGCCAGCACGTAGGCGAACTCGGTGCCGATGGCGCCGGAGCCGGCGATCACGATCGAGCCGGGCACGTTGTCGGTGAGGATCAGTTCCTCGTAGGTGACGACCTTCTCGCTGAGCTGCAGACCGGGCAGCAATCGGGTCGTGGCGCCCACCGCGATGATGCAGTTGTCGAAGGTGACCTGGGAGGTGCTGCCGTCGTCAGCGGTCACGGTGAGCGACTTGGCATCGGTGAACTCGCCCCAGCCGTCCAGCTCGGTGATCTTGTTCTTCTTCATCAGGAAGTGGACGCCCTTGACCATCCGCTGGCTGACGGCACGGCTGCGGCTGAACGCCTTGCCGAAGTCGAAGCTGACCTCACCGGTGATGCCGAAGGTGTCCGCGTCGTGGGTGAAGATGTGGGCGAGCTCGGCATTGCGGAGCAGCGCCTTGGTCGGGATGCAGCCGACATTGAGGCACACCCCGCCCCAGTACTTCTTCTCCACGATCGCCGTCTTGAGGCCGAGTTGTGCGGCTCGGATCGCTGCCACGTACCCACCCGGGCCGGCGCCCAGCACGACAACGTCAAAGTGTGAGGTCATGGGTCTACTCTAGGGAGGTCGTCGGCATCGTGTCGCGCCGGGTCGCCAGTGTGGGCGGTCCCCCAGGCTCGACCAGCACTGCTCGCGACCCGCCACTGATCAACTTGCAATATCTCAAATATGAGATAGCGTCGATCGACATGACCGAGACTCCGCTGGACCGCATCGGTGGCCTGATCCGCGACGCCCGCAAGCACCGTGGGATGACCCAGTCGCAGCTGGCCGACATCCTGGGGACGAGCCAGAGCGCCGTCGGACGGATCGAGGGCGGCAACCAGAACGTGAGTCTGGAGATGGTGACGCGGATCGCCGAGGCCCTCGACAGCCAGCTGATCTCGCTCGGCATCCCCGGCCCGACTCACCTGCGGGTCGAGGGCGGTCACCAGCTGAGCGGCAGCATCGCCGTACGGTCGTCGAAGAATGCCGCGGTGGCACTGCTGTGCGCGAGTCTGCTGAACAAGGGACGCACCGTGCTGCACGGGATCGCCCGGATCGAGGAGGTCAACCGGATCCTCGAGGTGCTGACCAGCATCGGGGTGAAGGCCACCTGGTCGGCCGACCGCACCTCCCTGACGCTGCAGCGGCCGGAGCGGCTCGATCTGGCCTCGATGAACATCGAGGCGGCCCGCCGCACCCGCAGCGCGTTCATGTTCCTCGGTCCGCTGCTGCACGAGGAGAACGAGTTCTCGATCCCCTACCCCGGCGGATGTGACCTGGGGGCCCGGACGGTCGAGCCGCACCTGCAGGTGCTGCGCCGCTACGGCCTCGACGTGATCGCGACCGAGGGCTTCTACCGCTGCACCGAGGATCCGTCGCGTGCCAACCTGGTACGCCCGATCACCCTCACCGAACGAGGCGACACGGTCACCGAGAATGCCCTCTTCGCCGCCGCCAAGTACGACGGCGTCACCATCCTGCGCAACGCCAGCCCGAACTACATGGTGCAGGACGTCTGCTACTTCCTGGTCGCCCTCGGTGTCGACATCAAGGGCATCGGCACCACCACGTTGGAGATCACCGGGCGGCCCGAGATCGACGTCGACGTGGAGTACACCCCGTCCGAGGACCCGATCGAGGCGATGAGCCTGCTGACCGCCGCGATCGTCACCAACTCGGAACTGACCGTCGAGCGCTGCCCGATGGAGTTCCTCGAGATCGAGCTGGCGATCCTCGCCGAGATGGGCCTGGACTTCTCGCTGAGCAACGAGCGAGTGGGCCACAACGGCCACGTCCGGCTGGCCGATGTCACCGTACGGCCGTCGACGCTGAAGGCGCCGCGCGACAAGATCCACCCGATGCCGTTCCCCGGCCTCAACATCGACAACCTGCCCTTCTTCGCCGTGATTGCGGCCTCGGCCGAGGGCTCGACGATCATCCACGACTGGGTGTACGAGAACCGCGCCATCCATCTGCTCGAACTGACCAAGCTCGGCGCCCAGGTCGACCTGCTCGACCCGCACCGCATCGTGATCCACGGCCCGACCCGCTGGCGGGGTCAGCAGGTCGTCTGCCCGCCGGCGCTGCGGCCCGCGGTGTGTGTGCTGCTCGGGATGCTGGCCGCCCGCGGTGACTCCGAGCTGCGCAACACCTACGTCATCAACCGCGGGTACGAGGACCTGGCGAGCCGGCTGAACGCGCTCGGCGCGAAGATCACCACCTTCACCGACTGAGCCCCGACCGTCGAGCGAAGTCGAGACGCCGCCCGTCGCCTATATTGATCGGCCATGACCTCGATCCTGTCCATCCAGTCGTCCGTGGCGTACGGCCACGCCGGGAACTCCGCCGCCACCTTCCCGTTGATGCGGATGGGTGTCGAGGTCTGGCCGGTGCTCACCGTCCACTTCTCCAACCACACCGGGTACGGGCAGTGGCGCGGTCCGCTGATCCCGGCCGAGGACGTCGCCGAGGTGATCACCGGGATCGACGAGCGCGGTGTGCTCTCCCACTGCGATGCCGTGCTCTCGGGCTACCAAGGTGGTGAGGAGGTCGGTGCTGTCATCCTGGACGCGGCGGCCCTGGTCAAGCAGCGCAACCCGAACGCCGTCTACTGCTGCGATCCGGTGATGGGCGATGTCGGGCGCGGTTTCTTCGTCCGCCCCGGCATCCCGGAGTTCATGAAGGAGCGGGTCGTGCCGCAGGCCGACCTGATCACCCCGAACCAGTTCGAGCTGGAGTTCCTGTCCGGACACCGGATCCACACCCAGGCCGACGTGCTGACCGCCGTCGACGCGGTCCGGGCCACCGGGCCTGATGTCGTCCTGGTGACCAGCGTGATCCACGACGAGTCGGCCCCCGAGACGCTGCAGCTCATCGCGGTCTCGAGCGATGGTGCCTGGTCGGTCACCACTCCCCGACTTCCCTTGGAGGTCAGCGGTTCCGGCGACATCACCGCGGCCACCTTCCTGCGGCACTGGCTCGCCGAGCGTGACCTCGCTGCCGCGTTGGAACACACCGCCGCCTCGGTGTACGGCGTGCTGAAGGTGACCCATGACGCCGGTTCGTACGAACTGCGACTTGTCGAGGCGCAGGACGAGTTCGTCGCCCCGACCCACGCCTTCGAGGTCACCCGGATCCGCTGACCTGTCAGCGTGTCGGTGAAACCGTTCACCGAGTCGCCCGGGGCCTGCACCATACTGGGCACATGCGCGCGCGTGACTACCCGTTCTTCGACGCCGCATTCCTGGCACTGGCCCATCGTGGCGGAGCGCACCTGCCTGCCAACGAAGGCCGCGAGAACACCCTGTACGCCTTCGACAATGCGGTGGCGCTCGGCTACCGCTACCTCGAGACCGACGTGCACGCGACGTCCGACGGAGTGCTGGTGGCCTTCCACGACGAACGACTCGATCGGGTGACCGACAGCACCGGACTGATCGCCGAGCGCACCTGGGCCGAACTGTCGACGGTCACCGTCGGGGAGCAGGACCGGATCCCCCGCCTCGTTGACGTCCTGGTGCGATTTCCCGACACCCGCTTCAACATCGACGCCAAGTCGGCGGCGGCCGTGGACCTGCTCGCCGACGCCATCGAACACCTCAATCTGCACGAGCGGGTCTGTGTGTCCTCCTTCAGTCCGCGCAGGCTGGCTCGGCTTCGGGCCCGTCTCGGGCGGCGAGTGGCGTCGAGCCTGAGCCAGCCGGGTGTGGCCTGGACCAGGTTTGCCACGCCGCTGGCCAGGATCCTGCCGGCTCCGGGGCAGGCGCTGCAGATTCCTGTACGACGGCGGATCCTGGGCCGCGAGGTGACGATCGTGACCCCGGACCTCATCGAGGCTGCCCACCGGCACGGAAAGCAGGTCCACGTCTGGACCATTGACGAGCCCGCTGAGATGGAGCGGCTGATCGACCTCGGGGTGGACGGCATCTTCACCGATCGGCCCGACCTGTTGCGTGAGGTGCTGGTCGGCCGTGGTCTGTGGGACTGAGCGCGTGCCCGGCCCCGGGCAAGGAGCGACCATGGTGCGAGGAGTCCGATGACGTTCCCGAAGTACACCGAGCCACAGGCCGTCTTCGCCGACCACATCCCCAAGCGGCGGGTGTGGGCGTGGGCCATGTGGGACTGGGGCTCGGCGGCGTTCAACGCGGTGATCACCACCTTCGTCTTCTCGGTCTACCTCACCGATGTGGTCGCCGTACGGAATGCGCCGGCCGGGGCTCTGACGGGCCCGGCGGCGCTCGGCTACGCGATGGGCGCTTCCGGGGTGCTGATCGCCCTGCTGGCGCCGGTGCTCGGTCAGCGAGCCGATGCCGGTGGCCACCGCAAGCGCAACCTGATGATCTGGACGGCCCTGATGGTGCTGTCGATGGTGGGTCTGTTCTGGGTGAAGGACAGTCACGAGTACCTGTGGCTCGGCCTCATCCTGCTGGGGCTCGGCAACATCTTCTCCGAGATCGCCGGCGTGTCCTACAACGCCATGCTGCAACAGGTCTCGACCCCGAAGACGGTCGGCCGGGTGTCGGGCATCGGCTGGGCGGCCGGCTACGTCGGGGGAATCTTCCTGCTGCTCGTGCTCTACGTCGGGCTCATCAAACCGGAGGTCGGCTGGTTCGGTGTGACCTCTGACGAGGGGCTGCGGTACCGGGTGGTGGCGTTGTTGTCCGCCGCCTGGCTGGGGTTGTCGGCGATCCCGTTGTTCGCGATGGTGCCGGAGGTGGCGCGCCCGACGAAGGACGCCGCTCGGGTGGGCTTCTTCCGCTCGTACGGCGTCCTGTTCCGCGATCTGGCCGAACTGTGGCGCACCGACCGCAACGCCGTCTTCTTCCTCGGGGCCAGCGCCCTGTACCGCGACGGCCTGGCGGCGGTGTTCACCTTCGGCGCGGTGCTGGCCGTCAGCGTGTACGGGATGCCCAAGGACGACGTGCTCATCTTCGGTGTGGTCGCCAACGTGGTGGCGGCGGCCGGGGCCTTCGCCGGCGGGCTGTTGGAGGACCGGTTCGGCGCGAAGGCGATCATCATCACGTCGCTGATCGGTCTCGTCGTCGCGGCCGGGGTGCTGCTGGTGTTCGTGCATTCGACGACCTGGTTCTGGGTGTTCGGACTCGCGCTGTGCCTCTGGGTCGGTCCGGCCCAGTCCTCCTCGCGCACCTTCCTGGCCCGGGTGGCGCCACCGGGACGGGAGGGGCAGATGTTCGGGATGTACGCCACGACCGGGCGGGCCGTGTCCTTCCTGGCACCCACACTGTTCGGCCTGTTCGCCATGCTGGGCGGCGACCGGTTCGGGATCATCGGCATCGTGGTCGTCCTCGCCCTGGGTCTGGTCGCGATCGTCTTCGTGAAGCCTCCGCCGAAGGGCATCGCCAGCCACGAGCTTGACGAACCATCGGCGAGTTCCGTGACGACGCCCGAGGGCTGAGCCGGGCCGGGCCGTCGACCGGGGGTCGACGGAGCTGCCCGATTTGCCCACGTTTGGCCCGATGCGGAACAATCGAGGGTTGGCGGTGGTTTCACACGGTGGAGGCCAAACTCGTGGTGTGACGCGCTGGCCCGGACTCCGAGTACGGATTGGCTGGGCTGCAGCTGGCGTCGCACCGACACATGGGAGGAATGAGATGGCTGATCGTGCTCTGCGTGGTGCTGGGCTGGGGTCGAAGAGCTTCGAGGACGAGACCGGAGTGGAGTTCGCGCCTCGGCAGCAGCTCGGCTTCGACTGCCCGAACGGGCACCACTTCGATCTGACCTTTGCCGAGGAGGCCGAGACCCCCGCGGTGTGGGAGTGCCCTCGGTGCGGCATGGAGGCGAAGCGGTCCGACGGTGTCGAGCCGGAGGCCAAGGAGACGAAGCCGCAGCGGACCCACTGGGACATGCTGCGCGAGCGTCGGTCCATCCCGGAGCTGGAGGACCTTCTTGCCGAGCGGCTCGACCTGCTCCGCAACGGCAAGATCGGCCCCGGGATCCGGTCGTTCTGAGCTGCCTGCTCCCGGCGGCGGAACCGCCGGAACCGAGTCAGCCGGGTGGCGGCAGGATCCGCTCCCCATGGCTGGAAGTGACACGTCCGTCCAGCGAGGTCGACGACGGCCCGGGCGGACCACAGGACAGGTGGCGGCGAGCCCGCCTCACCTCTCGATCTCGCCGGAGATGACCTCACCGTCATCACCGGGGCGACGGCCCGGTGCCCGTGGTGTGGGTGCCCGGCCGTCGACCGTTTCACCCTGGATGGTGTTCTCCCGGTCCATCCGGGCTCGCAGCACACCGGTGTCGACGCCGTAGCGCTGCCGCACCTGACGGTCGACGAACCAACCGACGACCCGCCGGGCGAAGGGGCGAGTCGCCGGTAGCAGGATCAGGGCGCCGACGATGTCGGTCAGGAACCCCGGCACCACCAGCAGCAGACCACCCAACGGCACCAGCGCCGCATCGGCCAACTCTCCGCCCGGAGCGCGGCCTGCGGTCAGACCCTGCACCAGCGATCGCCAGGCCCGTCGTCCCTCGCGGGCAGTCAGCCAGGCGCCGACGCCTGCTTCGACGAGCAGCACCAGCAGCAGCGGCAGGATGCCGATCCAGTTCCCGACCAGCACGAGCAGCACGATCTCGATCACCGGCAGTGCGATCAGCGCCGCGGTCGTGGCGATGCGTCGCACCGGGAGGGCTGAGCGGCCCGACGGCTGTGGTGTGGGTACGGTCACGAACTGTTCCCCTCCTCGGGTGAGGACTGTCCCGCCGGGACCGGTCCGACCACCAGATCGGCGTCGGCCGGTGAGGCTGGCGTGGTCACCTGCGACGTCCCCGCCGGCACGTGGGACCCACCGGAGCCGGTACGGCGTTCCCGGAACTGGATCACGATGCCGGCCAGCAGCACGATGGCCGCGAGCGCACTCAGGCCCCCGTCGATCCAGGACCCGATCACCACGGCCGGTGTCAACCCGTTGCGCACCGGCAACTCGGCGGTCAGAGAGGCGGCGGTGAACTCTTCGGTACGCTGCAGGACGTGGCCGTGGCGGTCGATGCTGCCCGACACGGAGTTCGTGGTGGCCACGGCGATCTCGCGCCGCAACTCCATCGCCCGGGCACGAGTGATCGCGAACTGCTGCTCGATCTGGCCGGTACCTCCGTAGGTCGCGTTGTTGGACTGGACGACGATGACCTGGGCACCATTTGCGACCGTCGCGTGCACCGTGGCGTCGTAGGCAAGTTCGAAACAGATGATGTCGCCGAGAACGATCTGCCGACCGTCGCTGAGCTCGACCGGAATCGCTCCGGGCGAGGTGCCGGGCACCCCTTGGTCGCCGACCAGCTGCAACATCGGCACCAGGGGCAGCAGCTGGTCGCGGAACGGGATCCACTCACCGAACGGCACCAGGTTCTGCTTGTGGTAGGCAGCCACCGGGCCGACTCCGGGGATCCACCACAGCGCGGTGGTCTGCCGCTCCCCCGGCGCCGGGCTGGTCACCGCGCCGACCAGGATCGGCACCCCGGCCGTACGGGCCGCCGCATCGATCGTCGCCGCGGTCACCGGGTCCTGCGTCGGATCGATGTCGGTCGAACTCTCCGGCCACAGGATGAAGTCCGGACTCGGCGCCAGCCCCAGTCGAGCCCGCGTCACCAGCGTGACGGTCTCCGAGAGGTGGTTGTTGGTCACCGAGCGCATCCGCCCCATCGCCTCGATGCCCCGGCCGGGAACGTTGCCCTGCACCACACCGGCCGTGACGCTCGGCTGCTCGGCTGCACCGATGACGGGGTCGACGTACTGGCCCCCGACGCCGACGGCCGTGGCACCGACCAGCACAGCCGCCACCCCGATGCACGAGCGGCGGGTGAGGCGCGGCCCGATGGTCGTACGCGAGCGCCGCCGCACCAGCCCTGTCACCAACCACAGACCGAGGTGGGAGAGCAACGCGACCCCAAAGGTCACCCCCGCCATCCCGACCAGCGGGTACCACCCGGCCAGCGGCGAGTCGACCACTGCGTACGCCAGTCGGGTCCAGCCGAACCCGCCGAACGGGGCGTGGCTGAACACGTACTCGCAGGCAACCCAAGATGCGGCGCCCCACACCGGCCAGCCGCGCATTCGGGTGAGCCGTGACAGTGCCACCGCCAGCAGCGCATAGAACAAGGCCATGAATCCGATCAGCCCGGCCGCGACGCCTGTGCCGAGCACCCGAATCCACCCGATGGCGGGGACGAGCATCGCCAGGGCGAACAGATAGCCCATCCCGAAGGCCGGCCAGCCCCGGACGCCGGCCAGCAGCAACGTCAGCAGCGCCGGTGCGACGAAGGCCAACGGCCACAGGTTCGTCGGTTGCCAGGACAGTCCCAGCGCCAGGCCGACCAGCACCACTCCGGTCCAGCGCAGCACCGCCGGCAACTCCAGGCGAGGCAGCCGGCTCGGGATCGCCGTACGCTGCCGGGTCCTGACCATGGCGAGAGCCTACCTGCGGCGACCCACACACAGCCCCGCCCGTGACGCCGGGCATGACAGGATGACCGCCATGACCGCAGACGCTCGCCTGTTGCTGCTGGACACCGCCTCGCTGTACTTCCGCGCGTTCTACGGGGTGCCGGACTCGCTCCGTGCACCCGACGGGCGGCCGGTCAACGCCGTACGGGGTCTGCTCGACTTCATCTCCCGTTTCGTCACCGAGTACCGCCCCACCCATCTGGCGTGCTGTTGGGACAACGACTGGCGGCCCTCCTGGCGGGTCGACCTGGTGCCGTCGTACAAGGCGCACCGGGTCGCAGGGCCGGAGACCGTTGCGGCCGGGACGGTTGTCGGTGCGGGTGGGGTCGGCGCCCAGAGCGGGATCGCCGAGGAGGCGCCGGATGCGCTCGAGCACCAGGTGCCTCTGATCGTGGCCACCCTGGCGGCCCTGGGGTTGCCGATCGTCGGGGTCGACGGGTACGAGGCGGACGACGTCATCGGCACCCTGGCGACCCGTGCGGCCGAGCAGGCCATTCCGACCGAGGTCGTGACCGGTGACCGGGACCTCTTCCAACTCGTCGATGACGCAGCCCGGGCACGAGTGCTGTACGTCGCGCGCGGGGTTGCCAAGCACGAGCGCATCGACGGGGCGTGGGTACGGCAGAAGTACGGCATCGACCCGGCCCAGTACGTCGACTTCGCGGTCCTGCGCGGCGACCCGTCCGACGGTCTGCCCGGCGTTGCCGGCATCGGCGAGAAGACCGCTACCGGGCTGCTCGACAAGTACGGCTCGCTCGAGGCCATCCTGCAGGCGGCGAGCCAGGCCCCCTCGCCCCTGGCCGCCGGCGTGCGGAGCAAGCTCGAGGCGGCCATCGACTACCTCGGTCCGGCGACCGAGGTGGTGGCCGTCGCCCGCGACATCGACACCGGCGTGGACGTGGCCGACCTCGCCCTCGTGGACAGCCCGGCCGACCCGGAGGCATGGCAGGCACTGGTCGCCGATCTCGGCCTCGGAAGCAGCGCCGAGCGCATCGAGGCAGCCCTCGCGCTCGGACGGGACTGAGGGAGAGAGCGCCTCATGACGACCCACCACCACTCGGGCGCCGTCGTCGTCGGAGCCGGGCTCGCCGGCCTGGTGGCCGCCCACGAGATCGCCGCCACCGGGGTCCGGGTCATCCTGCTGGAGCAGGAGGGGCCCCAGTCGGTTGGCGGTCAGGCGTTCTGGTCCTTCGGTGGACTGTTCCTCGTCGACTCGCCCGAGCAGCGGCGCCTGGGCATCCACGACAGTCTCGAGCTGGCACGGCAGGACTGGTTCGGCAGTGCAGGGTTCGACCGGCCCGAGGATCATTGGCCGCGCGCCTGGGCGGAGGCCTACCTCGACTTTGCCGCTGGCGAGAAGCGCGCCTGGCTGACCAGTCACGGCATGAGGTTCTTCCCGGTCGTCGGCTGGGCCGAACGCGGTGACGGTCGCGCCCAGGGTCACGGCAACTCAGTACCGCGTTTCCATGTCACCTGGGGTACCGGGCCCGGTGTGGTGGAACCCTTCGCCGACCGGCTCGTCGACCATCGACGGGCCGGGCGGGTGGAGGCGCGGTTCCGGCATCGGGTCGACGGCCTGATCGTCGAGGGTGACCGGGTGGTCGGTGTCCGTGGCGCCGTCCTGGCTGCGGACGATGCTCGCCGTGGTGCACCCACCAGCCGGGAGGTGATCGACGACTTCGAACTACGAGCACCCGCCGTGGTTGTCACCTCGGGAGGGATCGGGGGCAACCCCGACCTGGTACGGCAGTACTGGCCGGAGCGACTCGGCACTCCCCCGGCCACCATGATCAGCGGCGTCCCTGAGCATGTCGACGGTCGCATGCTCGGCATCACCGCTGCCGCGGGTGGCCGAGTGATCAACTCCGACCGGATGTGGCACTACACCGAAGGCATGATCAACTGGGACCCGATCTGGCCCAATCACGGGATCCGGATCCTGCCCGGTCCCTCGTCGCTGTGGCTGGATGCCACCGGTCGTCGGCTGCCGCCACCGTACCTGCCCGGTTTCGACACCCTCGGCACGCTCGAGCATCTCCGCCGCACCGGGCACGACCATTCCTGGTTCGTGACCAACCACACCATCGTCGGCAAGGAATTCACCTTCTCCGGGTCCGAGCAGAACCCTGATCTCACCCACCGTGACGTCCGCAAACTCCTACGGAGACTGGGATCCGGGTTGCCGGCCCCGATCGAGGCCTTCCGTCGCAACGGGGCCGACTGGGTCGAGGCCGACGACATCGCCACCTTGGTCGAGCGGATGAACGCCCTCAGCCCGGAGCCCTTGCTGGACGCGGCAGCCGTGAGCGAGGTGGTGCAGGCGCGTGACGCCGAGATCGGCAACAAGTTCTCCAAGGACAGCCAGGTCGTGGCGATTCGCGGGGCCCGCAACTTCCTCGGTGACCGGCTGCTCCGGGTCGCCCGCCCGCACCGGTTGACCGACCCGAAACACGGTCCGCTGATGGCGGTCAGACTGCACGTACTGACTCGCAAAACCTTGGGTGGCTTGGAGACCGACCTGTCCGGGCGTGTCCTGGGTGCAGCCGGCACGGGCCCCGTACCGGGTCTGTGGGCGGCCGGCGAGGTGGCCGGTTTCGGCGGTGGAGGCATGCACGGCTATCGGGCTCTGGAGGGCACCTTCCTCGGCGGCTGCCTGTTCTCCGGCCGTACCGCGGGACGCTCGGTCGCGGCCGAGTTGCGCTGATCGTGATTCAGCGACCCGGGCGACGTCGCGGCCCGGCACCCAACGGTGCCTGTGGTCGCCCGTCGTCCCCGGGTGCCAGACCGCCTTGGCACTGCGGGCAGTAGAAGAGCGTGCGCTGCTGCGGTGCGGTGCCGGCCATCGCCACCCTCATCGGCGTACCACAGCGGCGGCACGGCCGGCCGCTGCGGCCATGGGCCCAGGTCGTCTCCCCGTGTCGGGTGGAGCCGGTCGACGACGGAATCGGGCGCGTCGCAGATCGCTGCAGCGCCGGCCGGGCTCGGTCGAGCACCCGGGACAGGTCGGAGTCGCTCAGCTCGGAGAGTGGCCGCCACGGCAGGATCCCTGTCAGGAAAAGAAGATCGCTGACCCACATGGTCCCGAGACCGGCCAGGTTGCGCTGGTCGAGCAGCGCCGCGCCGACCGGACGTTCTGGTTGTCGGCGCAGCCGTTGGGCAGCCACCACCGGGTCCCAGTCGTCGCCGAGGACGTCGGGCCCGAGATGTCCGACCAGCGTGTGCTCGGCCGCCGTGGGGACGAGGTCGAGCTCGCCCAGTTGCCACCCGAGAGCCTGCTTCTCGGCGGTGGTGAGCACTGCCCTGAGCTGATGGTGGCCAGGCGCGGGCGCCGGGGCGCGGATCTCCCATCGTCCTTCCATGCGGCGGTGGGAGTGGAGGGTCTGGCCGGAATCGAATCGGTGCAGCAGGTGTTTGCCGCGCGCCACCACCTCTACGGTGGTCCATCCGGTCAGGGATCGTGTTGCCAGGGACGGCCAGCGCAGCTCGGCACCGGTCAGGGTCGTTCCGGCGAAGGCGCGGTGCAGCGCCTGGGCCGTACGAAACACTGAGTCGCCTTCGGGCACGTGACGATTGTTGCAGCTCTTGCTCAGGGTTCAGCGGTGTCGTCAAGTTCCGCCAGCAGATTGACTGCTGCCCGGGCGTAGTCACTGATCCACCGATCATGGATCCGCTTGATCGGGAGCGGCGCCAGTGACAGCACACGCTCCCGGCCGACTTTGCGTCCGGTGACGAGCTCGGCCCGCTCCAGCACGCGCAGATGCTGCAGCACGGTCGTCCGGTCCAGCTCGGGGAATTGTGCGCACAGTGCGCCGGTCGTGCGTGGTGCGAGCTTCAAGACGTCGAGCATGGCCCGCCGGGTCGGCGACGCGAGCGCCTTGAACACCCCGTCGTCAGAGCTGTCCTCCCCCGGGCCCTTGTTCTCGCTGCGCGACATGTTGTAAGTTTACAACATGTCTACCGATGAGCAACTGACCGAGCTGCAGTTCACCGTCTCGGGCCGGGTGGCTCGCCTGTGCGCCGAGGTGTACGAGGCTGTCGCCGACCCGGACCAGCTTTCGCGCTACTTCACCACCGGCGGGGCCCGTGGGCGCCTCGAGGCCGGCGCCGAGGTGACCTGGGACTTCCACGACTTCCCCGGGCGATTCGGGATCGAGGTCGTCGAGGCCGAGCCCCCGCGACGCATCGTCATCCGCTGGGGTGGGGACGATGTCGCGGACCAGAGCGGCCGGACGACCACGACCTTCGAGTTCGAACCGATCGACGGCGACACCCGTACCCTGGTCACGATCACCGAGCAGGCGTGGGCGCTCTCCCCCGGTGGGGCGAAGAACGCCTTCGGCAACTGCGAGGGCTGGACCGGCATGCTTGCCGCGCTCAAGGTCTGGGTCGAGCACGGGATCAACCTGCGGGAAGGCTTCTACGCCTGAAGCTGCCGCCGCTGGCAGGATGGTGGGCATGAGCGCACTCCACGACTTCGCCCTCGGGCTGCCCAAAGCCGAACTGCATCTCCATCTGGAGGGGACTCTCGAGCCCGAACTGAAGTTCGAGCTGGCCCGCCGCAACGGCATCGAGCTGTCGGAGAACACCGTGGAGGAAGTCGTCGCGACCTACGACTTCACCGACCTGACCTCCTTCCTGGCGGTCTACTACCCGGCAATGCGGGTCCTGGTGACCGCTGACGACTTCCGCGATCTCGCGTATGCGTACCTGACCAAGGCCGCGAGCCAGGGCGTCCGGCACGCTGAACTGTTCTTCGATCCCCAGGCCCACACCAGCCGGGGGGTGGCCTTCGACACGGTCATCGCCGGCTACCGGCGCGGGATCGTCGAGGCGCGGCGCGACCTGGGCGTCACCGCCGAGTTGATCATGTGTTTCCTGCGGGACTTCTCCGCCGAGTACGCCATGGCGACCTTGAATGATGCGATCCGGTACCAGGACTGGATCATCGGTGTCGGTCTCGACTCCGACGAACGAGGCAACCCGCCGGAGAAGTTCGCCGAGGTCTTCGCGCGGGCGCGGCAGGCCGGCTTCCTGCTCACGATGCACTGTGACATCGACCAGGTCGGATCGATCGACAACATCCGTACGGTCCTCACCGGGATCGGCGTGGACCGTATCGACCACGGCACGAACATCGTCGAGGATCCGGTGCTGGTCGACCTGGCCGTCGAGAAGGGCATCGGGTTCACGACCTGTCCGGTGTCGAACTCCTTCGTCACCGACGACATGAAGGCCACCGAGATCGTCGATCTGCTGCGGCGCGGCGCCAAGGTGACCGTGAACTCCGACGACCCGGCCTACTTCCGTGCGTACGTGGGCGACAACTACGCCGCCCTCGCTGAGCGGGCCGATCTCTCCCCCGCCGACCTGGCGCAGATTGCCCGGAACTCCTTCGAGGCCTCATGGATCAGTGATCGACGCCGTCAGGAGCTGTTGGCCGAGGTGGACACCTACCTGGCCGCGCACCAGTGAGGTTGGGCTTCAGCGGAGTGTGACGACGGGGGCGGTGTCGCGGGCAGAGCGGCGGGCCACGGCGAGATGGATCACCACAGCGACGGTGAGGATGCCGGCGGCCACCAGCGGCAGCCGGCCCGCGGCGAGACCGACCGCCAGCCCGAGGCCACCGACGCCGCCGCCGAGCGCCGTACCCAGTGAGATGGCGCTCGCGTTGAGTGCCATCACGATGGCTGCCGACTCCGGGGCCATCGCAGCGAGGCGTGCCTGCTGGGGCACCGCGGCACCGCCGTTGCCGATGCCACAGAGGAAGAACCACACCAGGCCGAGGACGCCGACGAGCACCGACGGGCCGACTGCTGCCTGCAGCGGTCCGAAGACGAGGCCACCCAGGATCCCGTTCAGCACCAGGCCGCTGAGGATGATCGTCAGGACCCGCACCGGGGTGTGACGGTCCGCGAGCCGACCGGTCGTTGCGTTGCCCAGCATGCTCGCCATCCCGTACCCGAACATGATCAGGATGATCATCCACCCCACCGGGAACGACGGCCCCAGGATCACTACGGCATAGGTGAAGCAGGTGTAGCTGGAACAGAGAATTCCGGTCGTCACCAGCAAGGCTGCGACCAGGCGCTTCTGTCGCAGCGGACGCAGCCGCTCGGCCAGGGTGGACGGTTCGAGATGGAGCTGCGGCAACTTGGCGACGATCCCGACCAGGGCGGCGAGGCCCACAGCGGCCACCAGGACCAGGGGGAATCGCCAGCTGGTCTGCCCGAGAAACAGCCCGACCGGTACCCCCAGAGCGGTCGCGGTCATCCAGCCTCCCAGCACGAAGGACAGCGCCTTGCCGCGATGCTCCGGTGGTGCCAGGTGGATCACGTAGCTGGTGATCGCGGCGCTGAGCAGGCTGCCCCCGAGAGCCGACAGGACGCGGCCTGCGAGGGCGATGGCGTACCACGGGGCGGCAGCGACCACGATGTTGCCGATGATGAAGACCGTCAGTGCCGCAGCGATGGTGCGGCGGCGTTCCCAGCCGCTGGTGGCGGCGCCGAGAATCGGCGCAGCCAGGGCCGAGGTGAGGGCGAAGACCGAGACCAGCTGACCGGCCAACGCGTCGGTGACCCGGAGGTCGGCGGCGATCGTCGGCAACAACCCGGCAAGGACGTAGCCGTCGATGCCGGTGGAGAAGCCGGCGATGGCCAGCCAGATCAGGGCCCGGTACGGCACCGCAGACCGTGGTGTGGTCGACGTCGCACTGTCCGGCATGATCACCGGCGTGACGTTACGGCGGAGCGTCGTCCCACTCAACGCCGTTTCGGTGGTCGGGCATCCGGACCAGGGAAGATCATCGCGCCCGCAGTACGACTGTGCGCACCAATGTGACGAGCATCCACCCGAAGGTCCCGACCCAGGCGACGAGCGCCAGCCAGCTCTCCGCCCATCCGATCGCGTGAACGATCGGGAGCTGGTCGACCTCGCCGAGGAACTGTGATCCGACGCCGTACATCCCCAAGGGGAACACAATGCTCCACAGGGTCGCCTCGTAGCGGAACGGAATGCGGTGCCGGACGTGGCGCCACAGCCCAGCCATCACCAGCGGCGGGATGAGCCAGGTGCCGAAGGCCCAGAAGAAGACGGCGGCTCCGGCGATCAGACCGCGGGTGGCATCGACCATCGGGGCGTCGGCCATCTGCACGATCCGGGCCCCGGCGACCACCGTGATCGCCGTCGCGCCCATGGCGACCCAGTACGGCGGTGTCAGGTCGGTCGGTCGGAACGGTGCCGACAGCATTCGCACTCCGACGAACACGCCCACAGCTGCGTAGAGGAAGGTCCCGACCGACCAGGAGAACACCGCAAGCAGGGCCAGTGCGGAGCGCCAGTCCTCGAACTCCACCTCGAGGGTGGCGGCCAGCACCGCCACCGACTGGCTGGCCACGGCCCAGATGAACCAGGTGCCGTTCGCCGTACGGATCGGGTGCTGCTTGCGCTCCCCCAGCACCGCCGTCCAGGGCACCACGTAGCCGAGGACCAACCACGCCAGCGCAGCAATGGCAAGGAGCGCCACAGCGGCCTCGTGGAACCCGTCCTCCTGGCTGAGCCGGCTGCCCAGGACGCAGGACGCCGCGACGAAGGTGAAGAAGCCGAACGCCCGCCCCGGATCGGCCAGGTCGTCGGCCATCGCGACGCGGTGGCGGACGACACGGATGAGGTTCAGCACGACCAGGACGAGGTAGCACAGCGCCGCGATCACCAACAGAGCAAGGGAAACCGGCAGCCAACCGTCGGTGCGCATCCCGATCGAGACGATGCCGGTCGCCATCACCAGGGCGAAGTATCCGGGAGTCAGCTCGGCGATGGCGGCATCGATGCGGCCCGACAAGGATGACGGCGTGGACACGAGCGACAGGCTATCGGCTTGTCGCCGTCGTCCCCTTTCCGCGACGATGTTGCGGTGAGCCTCGATCCTGAGTCCCGGCCGGTGGCCAGCGAGTCGCGACGCGGATCGGCGTGGGAGGTGCTCGGCGTCTTCCTCAAGCTCGGCATCACCTCCTTCGGCGGTCCGATCGCCCACCTCGGCTACTTCCGGTCCGAGGTGGTCGAGCGTCGCAAGTGGCTCGACGACCAGGAGTACGGCGACCTGGTCGCACTCTGCCAGTTCCTGCCCGGCCCTGCCTCCAGTCAGGTGGGTTTCGGCATCGGCCTACATCGCGCCGGTGCCCGTGGAGCGCTCGCAGCGTTCCTGGGCTTCACGCTGCCGTCGGCCGTGCTGATGGTCGCCTTCGCGTACGGAGCCTCGTTGTTCACCGGCCCGGTCGGCGAAGGTTTGCTGGAAGGGTTGAAGATTGTCGCGGTCGCCATCGTTGCCCAGGCGGTGCTGGGGATGGCCCGAACCCTCACCCCGGATCGTCAGCGCGCCGCCATCGCGGCAGTCGCTGCGGTCGCTGCTCTGCTGTTGGCGGGCTCGGCCGGACAGATCGTCGCCATCGTTCTCGGAGCGATCGCCGGGATTCTGTTCTACCGCGCCGACGAGAGCACCACTGGTGGCACCCTGCGGATGCCGGTCCGGCGCAGCGTCGGCGTGATCAGCCTGGTGCTGTTCACCGCACTGTTGTTCGGCGGCCCGGCGTTGGCGCTGGCGAGTGGCTCGGGCGACCTTGCCCTGTTCACCGGCTTCTACCGTTCCGGTGCACTCGTCTTCGGCGGTGGACATGTCGTCCTGCCCCTGCTGCAGGCGGCCGTGGTCGACACCGGATGGGTGAGCGACCAGCAGTTCCTCACCGGCTACGGTGCGGCACAGGCGGTGCCCGGGCCGCTGTTCACCCTGGCCGCCTTCCTGGGCGCAGCCGCGACCACCGGACCGGGCGGTGTCCTCGGCGCCGGGATCGCTCTGGCGGGAATCTTCCTCCCCGGATTCCTCCTGCTGATTGGGATCCTGCCCTTCTGGAACATGATCCGAGGTCGCGCCGCCGTCCGTGCGGTGATGCGTGGGGCCAACGCTGCGGTCGTCGGGATCCTGGCCGCAGCTCTCTACACGCCGGTCTTCTCCACCGCGATCACCGGACCCGGACCGTTCTGCCTGGCCGTGATCTGCTTCGTGCTGTTGATTGCGTGGAAACTGCCTCCCTGGATGATCGTCGTGGTCGGTGCGGCGGGTGGCGTCGTTCTGACGCTCCTCGGGTGAGACCACGCCGTACGAGCGTCGGGCCCGCGAACTGATCAAGGGGCCGGTGTCCCGCCGAACGCTGGGCGCGGTCGTCACGACCGGCTCAATCCTCCACCGAGTGCTTGCATTCCACAATCACTGCTTCTAGAGTGAAACTCGAGTGGTTGTGGATCAAGATCACCTGTCAGTGAAGGAGCATGGTCATGGGCAAGGTCGCCTGGGGATTCACCGCGTCGATCGATGGGTTCATCGCCGGACCCAACCACGACATGTCGTGGCTCGCGGCGGCCGAACCCAACGCCGAGGGCACCACTTAAGCCATGGCCTCGAAGGTCGCCGTCATCATCGCCGGCCGCAACGGCTACGACGCGGCCGAGGCGCTGCGTGACGAACGTGACCAGATGACCTCAGAACCGTACGGAGGCGCATGGTCCGGGACCGAGTTCATCCTGACGCACCGGCCGGAAGAACTTGCGGACGACCCGACCGTCATCGCCTTGAACTGCTCCATCACCGAGGCAATCGAACGCGCCCAGGAGATCGCCGGGGACCGGGACATCCAGATCATCAGTGCCGACATCGCTCGGCAGGCGCTTGAGCACGACCTCATCGACGAACTACAGGTCTTCGTCGCGCCCGTCTTCCTCGGCGACGGGATCAGGATCTTCGATGTGCCTGGAGGGCGCCGCTTCGACTGGGAGCTCATGGAGATTGATGAGGCGAATCGGCGCAGTTTTGCCCGGACCTACCGCCCCAAAGGCAGGGCTGGTGAGGCCAACCTTCGCGCATCAGGCCCCAGTGAGCAGGCGTATTCAGTCTGAAGTACACAGACTGAGCTCTGGGGTCGCACAGGTGATGCCCTCCACGCCGGACGCGATCTGCTGAGCTGGTCGAGTTCCCGCGTCGTGGAACAATGGGTGCACGACATCATCCTGGGGTCCGGACACAAACAAATGGCCTGAGCCCACGTTCGTAGATTCAGGCCACTCCGATGTCTGGCGACATCACAAAGTCGGGCTGACAGGATTTGAACCTGCGACCCCCTGACCCCCAGTCAGGTGCGCTACCAAGCTGCGCCACAGCCCGCTTCATGCGGTCGGCACCCTCTCGGGTGCCGCGCAGTGATGCTACTACGGACTCACGCGAGTTGTCGCATCGCGGTCCACCTTTGCATCGATGGGAAGCCTCGACGGCCGGATGGGCGTCTCGACTTCGCTCGACGGGCGGGCCTGAGAGCTCGACGATCGTTCAGCCGAAGATCGAGGCGACCCACTCCGGATGGTCGATGAACGGGTTCCGGTTGTGCTGGTAGGAGGTGTAGATGACCTCGTTGCGGTGCTTCTCGAAGGCACTGGGTGGGTCCTGCTCGTTCCAGGCGAGGAGCATCGACAGTTTTCCGATGTAGGGCTGGGATCCGTTGTTGACCTGGTTGTTCACCTCGAGGTCGGGGAAGCCGTCATCGCCTTCGTACCGGACCGCCATGTAGAGGATCATCCGGGCGACATCACCCTTGACGCCGTCCGGTGGTTCGAAGGAGTCGCCGTCGTAGCGGCATCCGTCGCACTGGTACACCGACTGCCCGCCTTCGTCGAAGTCGAGGTTGCCGCGGGTGGAGTTCACCGAGACGTCGGTGGGACGCAGGTGGTGCAGGTCGGTGCCGGGGCCGGTGGCCGTACCGAAGTCGCCGTGCGACTTGGCCCAGACGTGCTCACGGTTCCAGTCGTCGACGCCGCCACCGTGGGCAGCCTTGGCTTGAGAACGCCCGCTGTAGAAGAGGATTACGTTGCTCGGATTGACCGGGTCCTCGTCAGTCGCCTGCAACGCCTCCCACACCTGGCTGTAGCTGAGCCGGGTCTGAACCTTGATGATCTGGTGCAGTGCCGACTTCAGGTCCGCACCCGACTTGCCGTAGGCAGCGGCGTAGTAGTCATCAGGCTCGCCGGTGGGCGAGGGAGTTGTCGAGTTGCTCGTCGGCGTGATGGTCGGAGATGTGGTGCTCGGAGATGTGGACGGCTCCGAACCGGCGGGGCTGATCGTGCTGGTCGACTTCACCCCGGGGTGGCTGAAGTAGGCGGTGAGCGTTCCGGTGACGGTGACACGGGAGCCGAGCAGGGAGGGATTGCTCGCCAGACCCCAGGTGGTGCGCAAGCCGGACGGCAGCTGCACGTAGATCATCCGGGCGGTCGAGGTCTCCCCCGCCGTGTCGGCGAGGGCAAGGGCGTAGTCGTTCGGAAAGTTCGTCCGGACCACGGTGGAGGTGGCAGTCGGCTGGCCGACGACGTACCCGGTGACCGAATGGGTCGCACCGTCCTGGGCGGCGATCGCCTCCGCCACCGTGAGCGTGGCCGCCGCGTTCGCCCGGGGGTCGATCGGGACCAGAATCGCAGTGACCAGGGCAAGCACACCCAGCGCGGCGATCACCCAACGGCGGGTGGATCGTTCAGGACTGTGCGCTGCCGGAACAGGAACGGTGGGTGGCATGGGCGGAACCGCCTCTCCAGCTGGGGGATGCTGATGCCGGCACACTAGCCACGCGCTGGTGCACCGACAGCCATCGTCCCCATGGAAGCAGGAAACTTCATCTTCTCGTCATGACGTCACCATCAGGACAGAATCTGGCCGGAGATGGCACAAGACTGGAGCTCGTCCTGATGAACGACTCTGGAGGAGCACCTGATGTACCTTCCCGCCCGCGACGACGAGCTCACCGGCCTGGTGAACTATCTCGACCAGCAGCTCGACGCGCTCCGCGCCAGCCTCCTCGGCCTCACCGAGGAACAGGCCCACGCCACCCCCACCCGCAGCAGCCTGTCCCTCGGCGGCATCCTCAAGCACATCGAGTACGGCATGCGCGGCGCCCAGGAACGACTGGCCGACGAGAACGGCACGATCGAGCGCAACTTCGACGAGGACGGCATCGCCCAGTACCAACGCCACCTCGTCCTCGATCCTGACGAGAGCGCCGCCGAGCTCCTCACCCGCTTCGACAAGACCCGGATCGATTACCTGGCAGCGATCCGGGCGGCCGACCCGGATGCGGACATCCTCGAGCCGCCCGCGCCGTGGGCTGGGGTCTACCAGCCGACCCCGGCGAAAATGCGGTACTACCTGGTCCAACAGGTCGAGGAGTTCGCCCGCCACGCCGGACACGCCGACATCATTCGCGAACAGCTGGATGGGATGTCCGTCCCGGCTCTGGTGATGACGCTGGCCGGCGCTCCCGCGAACCCGTTCTTCACCCCGTACGAGCCTGCCCCGGGCACACTGCTGGCGTCCTGAGGTCTCGACACGCTCGCTGCGCTCGCTACTCGACCGGCGCTGGGTGTCTCGACCTCGCTCGTCGAGCGGCGGCTCAGCGGTCCTTCTTCTTCTCCCGCGGCCTGACCTCAATGTGGATCGGGGATGCGTGGAAGCCGAAGTCCTCACGGAGCCGCCGCTCGACGAAGCGGACGTAGCCGGCGTCGAGCATCCCGGTGGTGAACAGCGCGATGGTGGGCGGGCCGGCGTGGGCCTGGGTGCCGAACAGGATTCGAGGCTGCTTGCCGCCGCGGAGCGGGTGCGGGTGGGCGGCGACGACTCGACCCAGGAAGGCATTGAGCTTGCCGGTCGAGATCCGGGTGTTCCAGCCTTCGAGAGCCGCCTCGATGGCGACCTGCAGCTTGTCAACGTGGCGGCCGGTCAGCGCGGAGATGTTGACCCGGCCCGCCCATCCGAACTGCACCAGGTCACGCTCGACCTCGCGTTCGAGGTAGTGGCGGCGTTCCTCGTCGGTCAGGTCCCACTTGTTGTACGCGATGATCAACGCACGCCCGGCGTCCTCGACCATCGACAGGATCCGCAGGTCCTGCTCGGAGATCGGCTCAGAGGCGTCGATCACGACGACGCACACCTCGGCGCGTTCGATCGCCGTGTGCGTGCGCAGGGAGGCGTAGTACTCGTGTCCCGATGCTTCCTTGACGCGACGCCGGATCCCTGCGGTGTCGATCAGGCAGTAGGTCGTACCGGCGATCTCGACCAACTCGTCCACCGGGTCGACCGTAGTGCCTGAGGCGTTGTCCACGACGACGCGACGCTGGCCGGCGAGCTGGTTCAGCAGGCTTGACTTGCCGACGTTCGGCTTGCCGACGATGGCGATCCGATGCGGACCGGCCTCGACCTCGCTGATCTCGCGGACCTCGGGAAGCACCGCCACCAACGCATCCAGCATGTCGCCGGTGCCGCGTCCATGGATCGCCGAGACCGGGTAGGGCTCCCCCAGTCCGAGGTTCCACAGGCTCGCCGCCTCCAGCTCAGCCCGGGTGTCGTCAACCTTGTTGGCTGCCAGGATCACCGGCTTCTTGCTACGACGCAGGATCTTGACCACGGCCTCGTCGACGTCCTGGGTGCCCACGGTCGCATCGACCACGAACAGCACCGCATCGGCGGCCATGATGGCGATCTCGGCCTGCTCGGCGATCTGCGCCGCCAGGCCTTGGGCATCGGGGGCCCAGCCGCCGGTGTCGACCAGGGTGAACTCGCGCCCCACCCACTCAGCCTCGTACGAGACCCGGTCACGGGTGACGCCGGGAACGTCCTCCACGACCGCCTCGCGGCGACCGATGATGCGGTTGACCAGCGTCGACTTGCCGACATTGGGCCGGCCCACCACCGCCACCACGGGACGGGCAGCAGCGGACTCCGCTGCGGACGACTCCGCCGCTCGGGGGTCCAAGGGGATTGCCGCCCTCGCTGGGTCAGGGGTACTCGTGTTCACCCGCCAACTGTAGAGGGTCCTGGCCAACCGCGTGGTGCGCCCGGAAGCGGCAGGCCCGTCAACTGCTCGGCGTCGGTCACGTGGGCGGCCAGCTGGGCCCGTACGGCCTTGGTCTCGGCGACGACCTCGTCGTGCCGCCGGGGCCAGCCGCGCCGTTCGATCGCGATGGGATCGCCGAAGACGATGTGGATCAGGCTGCGACGCGGCGGCAGCTGCCGGGTGCTCTGTCCCGGTTGCCGGGTGCCGAGCATCGCCACCGGGACGATCGGGGCTCCGGTCACCATGGCGAGGTACACCGCGCCGCAGTGGATCCGCGAGAAGTCGCCCAGGCCCCGGATCCCTTCAGGAAAGACACCCAGCACGTGGCCGTGCTGCAGCACCTGCAGACACCGTCGTACGGCGAAGGTGTCGGTGATCCCCCGATGCACCGGGACCTGGCCACCGGCTCGCAGCAGGCGACCCACCATGCCGGTGAAGAGCTCGCTCTTGGCCAAGGCGTAGGTGTGGCGCGGGCTGGCCCCCACGATGAGCGGTCCGTCGATCACGGCCAGGTGATTGCTGGCCAGGATCACCGGACCGCTGGCCGGGACCCGGTCACTGCCGTGCACGTGGAGCCGCCACCAGCGACGAAGCACCGCCATCGCGGGCGGCTTGACCGATCGCAACAAGGTGCTCGGCAGGCCCGGAAGGTCGGACAGGTCGGGGTGGTCGGGCACGTCCCAGACCCGTGGCCGGGCCGGATCGGACAACACCGGCGGCTCCGGTGGAACCGGCAGGGTCATCCGCGGACTGCCTCGGCCAGGTGGCAGACCCGGTCGATCACCTCGTCAAGATCGAGGTGGGTGGAGTCGACCACGGTGACGCCGGGAGCGGCCTCGGTGAAGACGGCCACGGTGGAGTCGTCCCGGTCTCGGCGCAGCACCTGGTCGGTGACCGCTGCCGTGTCGACCGCTCCGCCGAGTTCGGTCTGCCGGCGCGCGACGCGGGCACCCGGATCGGCGACCAGCAGCACCCGGACCGCGGCATCGGGGGCCACCACCGTGGTGATGTCACGCCCCTCGGCGACGATGCCCTGGGCGGCTTCGGCGATGATCGCGCGTTGGCGGCGAATCAGCTCCTCGCGGACCGCGGGGATGGTGGCGACCTGTGACACGGTCGCCGAGATCTCCGGGGCCCGGATGGCATCGGTGACGTCGGTCCCCGCGACGACGAATCGGGGCTCGGCCGGGTCCGTGGCGATCTGCAGGTCAGCGGCGCGCGTGGCGGCCGCGACAGCGTCCGGGTCGGTGGTGTCGATCCCCTGCTCACGGACCAACCACGCGATCGAGCGGTACATCGCGCCGGTGTCCAGGTAGGCCAGCCCCAGCCGGGCGGCAACGCCGCGGGAGGTGCTGGACTTGCCGGACCCGCTCGGGCCGTCGATCGCGATCACGAGGGGCTCATGCACGGGCAGCAGGCTAGCAAGATCTCACGGCAGATCCGTGCGCTTCCCGCGCTCGAAGTTCCACCCGGCCGATTGGAGCGCCTTCTCCAGTGCTGCCGCAGCGATCACGTCCACCGACAGGGCGACGAAGCCGACCTCGCGGACCTGGTCGTGCTCGATGGCGAGGTCCTCGATGTTGACGCCGGCCCGTTCGACGTCGGCGAAGAGACGGGCGAGGGCACCTGGCTGATCAGGGATCTCCACGCGGTACTCGGTCCACTCCTCGGCGATCCGGCCGTGCTTGCCCGGGATCCTGGCCGTACCGGAGAGCCCGGCCATCAACATCGTGGTCAACCAGTCCCGGTCATCGAGGGCCGACAGCATCAGGTCGGCACGATCGCGCAGAGCCGTCAGCATGGGCCGGATCGCCGCGGAGTTGGCACTCACGATCTGCACCCACAAAGAGGGATCGCCCGCCGCGATGCGGGTGACGTCCCGCAGTCCCTGGCCGGCGAGCCGGAGGTACTCGGTCGGTAGTGGCATCAGGCTCGACGCCACGAGCACTGACGCCAGGTGTGGCAGATGCGACACCGCAGCGACCGCCAGGTCGTGCTCGTCCGGCTCCATCGTCACCACGATGGCTTTGCAGGCGGTGGCCATGTCGCGTACCTGGTCGACCCGGTCCTGCCGGTTCTCCAGGTTCGGTGTCACGACCCAGGTACGGTCGACGAACAGCTCGGCATTGCCGAACACGGCGCCGGATCGGTGCGACCCGGCCATCGGGTGCGACCCGACGTAGCGGGCGTAGGCGTCGGGTCCGACAAGGTTGGCGACCTGCCGCGCCAAGGATCCCTTGACCGAGGCGACATCGGTCACCGTCGCGTCGGGAAACTCGGCGAGGGCCGCGGCGATCACGGGCGCACAGTGGTCCGGTGGTACGGCGACGATCACCAGGTCGACCTCGCCCGGGTGCGGTTCCTCGGCCGTACCGGCACCATGGTGCTCGGCCCAGGCCAGGTAGCCCTCGTGCCGGTCACGCAGGTGCACCCGGTGTCCGGCGCGCGTCAGGGCCAGCGCAATGGACGACCCCACCATGCCGACGCCGATGACCAGCGTGGTCGGTGGTCGCGGGTCGACAGGTTCGAGCGCCGACTCACTCACCGGCGGCCAGCAGGTCGGCCAGTTCGCCCGGCGGAATGCGACGGAACTTCCGGGGCTGGACACGGGTGCGGTCCAGCACCGCCACTTCCAGCGAGTCGGCGTCGAGCTCGGCGGCGTCCTTGCGGTTCGCCGCTTCCAGGCCACGCAGCGCCAGCCGTACCGCACCGGCCAGGTCCAGGTTGTCGTGGTAGTCGGCGGCGATCGCCGCGCTGATCGACTCGGCCTGGCCGCCCATCACCGCGAACTGCTCCTCGTCACCGATCGAACCGTCGTAGGTCAAGCGGTAGATCTGGTCCTGCGACGGCTGGGTGCCGAGTTCGGCCACGGCGATCTCGACCTCGTACGGCTTCTCTGCACCTGCCGAGAAGATCGTGCCCAACAACTGGGCGTACGAATTCGCCAGGCTTCGCCCAGTCACGTCGACCCGGTCGTAGCTGTAGCCGCGCAGATCGGCATGCCGGATCCCGGCAATCCGGAGGTTCTCGAACTCGTTGTAGCGACCGACGGCGGCGAATCCGATGCGGTCGTAGATCTCGCTGACCTTGTGCAGTGCCTGGGAACGGTTCTCCGCAACGAAACAGATGCCGTCGGCGTAGCGGAGCACCACCACCGAACGCCCCCGGGCGATGCCCTTGCGGGCGAAGTCCGCGCGATCCTTCATCTGCTGCTCGGGTGCGACGTACATCATGCTCATGGCAGCACCTCCCCTGCGACGTCATCGGCCGACGGCGGGCCCGTCAGCGGCGCTTCCGGCCCGTCCGGCCGAACCATCCGTCCGTTGACGACCTCGTCCATCATGGCCGCGATCTCGGCCTCGTCGAACTGGTCGACCCCATGGGCATCGGCGATCATCACGATCGGGAAGATCCGCCGGGTCAGGTCCGGTCCCCCGGTCGCCGAGTCGTCGTCGGCGGCGTCGTACAGCGACTGGACGACCGCCAGCGCGGCCTGGCGGGCATCGAAATCGGGCCGGTACAACTTCTTGAGTGCGCCCCGGGCGAACACCGAACCCGAACCCACCGAATGGAAGGAGGTCTCCTCGTACCGACCACCGGTCGCGTCGTACGAGATGATCCGGCCCTGTCCGGTGGCCTGGTCCCAGCCGGCGAACAGCGGCAGCACGGCCAGGCCCTGCATCGCCATCGGCAGGTTCTGCCGGATCAGCGCGGCCAGCCGATTCGCCTTGCCGTCAAGGGAGAGCGGGGCGCCCTCGATCTTCTCGTAGTGCTCCAGCTCGACCCGGAACAGGCGCACCATCTCGACCGCGATCCCGGCAGCGCCGGCGATACCCACCAGCGAGAACTCGTCAGCCGGGTAGACCTTCTGGATGTCTCGCTGGGCGATCATGTTGCCCATCGTGGCGCGACGGTCGCCCGCCATCACCACGCCGCCGTCGAAGGTTGCCGCCACGATGGTGGTGCCGTGAGGTGCGAGATGACTGACGTCCTCGGAGCCCGCCCTTGCTGCGGGCAGCAACTCAGGACGGACCTCGGCCAGGAACTCGCTGAACGACGACGTGCTGGCGCGCAGGAAGGCCGGCGACAGACCGGCATCGCGGGAGCTCACTGCCCGCCCTTCTGCACGAACGACCGCACGAACTCCTCGGCGTTCACCTCGAGCACGCCGTCGATCTCGTCGAGCAGGTCATCAAGTCCCTCGTCGCGCGTCTGGGCGGCACCGGTCGGCTTCGGCAGGTCCACCGGGTCCGGCTCCGGCTCGTCATGACGCTGCCCACGGCTCTGTTCCGACATGGCCCAACCCTAACGCGTCGGACGTAAGGAGGAGCGGGCATGCGCTCACGGTGGTCGAGCAGCGAGCTTGTGAGCGGGTCGCGACCACGTTCCCGGGATCTCGACACGCACCACGCAAGCGCGGTGCTACTGGATCGACGTGGGCGACCAGAGGCTGACGAGCTGGGTCAACGATTCCGCGCCGTCGAGCAGGGGCTCGGTCTCAGCTCGGTCGTGACGCAACGGATCCAGCAGTTCGAGGCGTTGCAGCGCCCGTCGGCCGGGGACGTCCAGAATCAGGCTGTCCCAGCTGGCTGCGACCACGGCCGCACCGTGCCGTCGCATCATCTCTCCGCGGAACCAGGCGCGGGTGTCGGCCGGCGGTCGGTCGACCGCGGCGGCAACGTCGGCATCGGAGGTGATGCGGCGCAGCCGTCCCTTCCGCTCCAGGGCCGAGCCGAGGCCGCGCGTCGGGTCGAGCTCGCTGAACTGCAGATCGATCATCGCCAACTTGGGCGAGTCCCAGTCCAACCCGTCGCGACTCCGGTACGACTCGAGCAGCCGAAGCTTGGCCACCCATTCGAGTCGATCCGCCAACTCGTACGGATCCCTGGCCAGCCCGTCGAGCACTTCCTGCCAGGCATCCAGCAGTGTCAGGCCCTCCCGGTACTGGGCTTCGGACCCGAACGGCCCGTGGTTCACCAGAGTGCGACACGCCTCGAGATACCTGTACTGCAAGGAAACCGCAGTCGTGTCCGTACCGTCGGCCAGGGGTACGGTGATGGTGCAGCCCGGATCGTGGCTGATGCGGTGCATGGCTGTCACCGGCTCGGCCAGCGGCGGGATGTCAGACAGCAGGTCCGCCTCGAGGGCACGCAACACGAGGGCGGCGGTGCCGACCTTCAACCACGTGGACCACTCGGCGCGGGTCGCATCGCCGGTGATCACGTGCAGTCGGCGATGGCGACGGGCATCACTGTGCGGTTCGTCGCGAGTGTTGATCACGGGCCGGTTCATCGTCGTCTCCAGCCCCACCTCGGCCTCGAAGTAGTCAGCCCGCTGGGAGATCTGGAAACCCGCGACCTCACTGGCCTGACCCAGACCGACCCGTCCTGCCCCGGTGACCACCTGGCGCGAGACCAGGAACCCCGAGAACCGGGTGACGATGCGATGGAACGGGGTGGTCCGGTCCAGCAGGTAGTTCTCGAGGGTCCCGTACGAGGCACCCTTGCCGTCGGTGTTGTTCTTGTGGATGCGCACCCGCTGGCCCAGTGCCTCGGTGGCACGGCGAGCGGCGTCGACCATGATCTCGTCGCCGGCGCGGTCCCACACGACGGCATCCCGTGCCGTCGTCACCTCTGGTCCGGAGTACTCCGGGTGGGCGTGGTCGACGTAGAAGCGCGCGCCGTTGGTGAGAACGACGTTGGCCATCCCGGCATCCACGTCGGTGAGTTGGTCAGGATGGGCGTGAGGGCGTCCGACGTCGAAGCCGCGCAGGTCTCGTAGCGGTGACTCGGTGGCGTAGTCCCACCGGGCCCGACTCGGCTGGGTCGCCTCGGTCCAGGCCCGCACCACGATGTTGCTCAGGTGCATCGGATGGATGGGCTCCTGGCCCGGCAGCAGATCGAGGCTGATCCCGTACTCGGTCTCGATCCCGAACACCATGTCGGCGACGGGCCGGTCGGGCTGGGGCTCGCTCACCCGGCCAGCTTAGGGTGTGGCCATGAGCGAGCGGCCCGGACCACGCCACCGAGACGACCCCCGGCGACCGTCGCCGCCCGGGAGTGGCAACGCACCGGCCCGACGTGCCTGGCTGAGCGCCGTCGACTGGGTCGCGATCGTCGTGTTCGCCGTCATCGGCCGCTCCTCACATGCCGAAACGCTCGACCCGGCTGGCGTCGCGCTCACCGCACTTCCCTTCCTGGCAGCCAATGTCGTGGGAGGCGTGCTGCTCCGGAGCTGGCGCTGGCCGGAGCGGCTGTGGCCCACCGGTGTGCTGCTGTGGGTGATCACCGTGGCCGCCGGAATGGTGATCAGGTTCACGACCGGAGCCGGTGTGGCCATCGCCTTCGTGGTCGTGGCCACCCTCACCCTCGGTGTGCTGCTGCTCGGTTGGCGCGCTGTGTGGCTGTTGGTGGTGCGGCGCCGCGGTTGATGGGTGTCCCGGTGGTACGTCACCGAGGTCGTTGACCTTCCCAGTGCCTAGGTCCTAGGGTCTGTGGCGTTGCTCTCGACGAGGAGAAGATGCCATGCCAGTCCGCCGTACCGTCCTTCAAGGTTCCCTGGCTGCTGCCGTGCTGGCGGCGATCCCGTCCGGCGCGGCGGCGAACGCCGCACCCGTCGGCCGGAGCGTGGATCTCACGCGGGACCGGACGGCGCGGGCTGAAGTGGTGATCGCCGACGATGCCTCGGACCAGGTCCTCGCCGCCGCCGAGACGCTGGTCGAGTACGTGGCCAAGGCCACCGGGGTCACCTTGTCACTGCTTCGGCTCGCCGAGCACGTGCCGAACCGTCTGATGCCGATCTTCGTCGGGTTCGCCGGCCCGACATCGCCAGTGGGTGTCGCGGACCGGGCGGCGGCCCTGCCGATCGACGGCTACCTGGTGGCTGCCGATCCTCGGGCTGTCACCATCCTCGGGCAGTCCGACCACGGCACCCGGTTCGGGGTGCTCGATGTCCTGGAGCGCCATCTGGGGGTGCGCTGGCTGTTCCCGGGCGAGTCCGGCGAGGACGTTCCGCTGAGCGACTCGCTGGCGGTCCCGCTCGGGGAACGAACCGACCACCCGCGACTGGTGAGTCGCCTGATGTCTCCGCTGTTCACCCAGCTCGATCCACAGTCGCCGGACTGGCGGAGCGCGGATCCCCAAGTGCTGTGGGCATCGCGGGCACGTCTGCGGGAGTACGTGTTGCACAACCACAACCTGTGGCGAATGTTCCCGGTCGAGGAGTTCGGCGAGACCCATCCGGAGTACTACCCGATCATCGATGGGCAGCCGAGGCTTCCTGCCCCAGGCGTCCAGATCAACTGGCAGCCGCACTTCAGCGAACCGGGGACGATCGATGTTGCCGTCGCCCACATCGTGAACCACTTCGACCAGTATCCCGACGCACCGTCGTTCTCGCTGGGGGTGAATGACGGCGCGGGCTACAGTCAGGACGACCTGGAGACCTCTGCGGACGGTCGGGCCAGCGCTTCAGCGGCCTACTACGGGTGGATGAACGAGGTGGTCACCCGCGTCGTGGCGGAACGTCCGGTGCTCGCCACGAAACTGTTCGGCTGTCTGGCCTACCGCAACGTGGTCGATCCCCCGCCCTTCCCCTTGCATCCCCAGGTGGTCCCCTATCTCACCAATGACCGCTACGGCTGGGTCGATCCCGAGTTCCGGGCGCGTGACCAGGCACTCACCGAGGCATGGGCCGCCAAAGCCGATCGAGTGGCCTTTTACGACTATCTGTACGGTGCCACGTACCTGGTGCCTCGGATGTACACGGCAACCATGGGTGAGGTCTACCACCACGCCGGCGAGCATCACGTCTATTCGCAGACCTCAGAACTCTTCCCGAACTGGGGCGAAGGGCCGAAGGCATGGATCTACGGAAAGCTCTTGTGGAATCCTTCGGCCGATGTCGCGGCGCTCGCCGTGGAGTGGTGTCGGCGTACCGCCGGCGACGCCGCGGCCCCTCATCTTGCCGCCTACTTTGACTTGTGGGAGGAGATCTGGCGCGATCGAGTGCCCCACACCGTCTGGTTCACAGCTGCTCGCGACGCCCAGAATCCGTACTTCTACTTCCAGTATGGCGACTATCTCGAGGTGGTCACCGCCGCCGATGTGGCAGCAGCACGTGGCCATCTCGAAGCGGCACGCGACGCGACCACGACAGCGGCGCAACGGGCCCGGGTGACGATGCTTCTTCGCTCCTTCGAGTACTACGAGGCCTCGGCCTTGAGCTTTCCTGTCGAGTTCGAGCCGGTCAGCAACACCGCCGACGCCTTGGCCCTGGTGGCCGATCTGGACCGCGATCAGGACCGCTGGGCGGAGGCCGCTTCCGCTCGGTCGGTGATCGCGGCCGGGTTGGCTGCCGACCCGGTGTTGCGACTCGCGACCGACCCGTCCCGGTACGGCCTGCTCTGGACCGGGTACAGCGGATCGCTGCTCTGGGAACTGGTCGATCACCTCACCACCTCCGAGCCCAACGGCGGTCAGGTCACCGATGCTGTGCGCAACCTGACGGCCAACGCGGAACGCCCGGCCGCCCGGGTTGCCTCACTTGCGCTCCGCATCGCTGCCGGCGAACTCTCCTCGCTCACCCTGAACCCGTCCTTCGAAACCGGCGGCACCGTACCCGAGCACTGGTCGCCGGGTGGCACCGTACGGTTCCAGCGGGTGCTCGACGGAGCACGGACCGGCACGGCAGCACTCAGGCTCGGGCCGACGCCTGGTGCCGACGTGCGGCAGCGTTTCGCCGTGACGCCGGGCCTGCTGGCAACACGGGTCTGGTACCGCACCTCTGCCTCCGGCCCGGGGTTCCTGACGCTGACTCTTGCGCTGCATGACCAGGGCGGGACCCGTATCGGGCTGCTGTTCCAGCGGCTGCGTGCCCTGGCGCCAACGGCCGGCAGCTGGGACCACCTGTCGCTGTTGGAGGACATTCCGGCCGTCTACAAGGGCAAGCCCGTCGCCCAGGTCGAACTGGTGCTCGGGGTGGCGGCCTTCTCCGACCCCACGTCCTCACTGTGGATCGACGACTTCGAGACCTACCAGGAGCCTGCCGGCACATCCGGCACCACCGTGGTCAATCCCGGGTTCGAACAGGTCTCGGGCACCATGCCGGTCGGGTGGACGCGGGTGACCGGCACCGTGTCCAGTTCGACCGAGGTGGTGCACAGCGGCGAGCGCAGCGTCCTGCTGGAGGATCCCACCACCACGGGTGCCGCCGGGCTGCGCAGCAGTCATGTCCCCGTGACTGCCGGCGCCACCTGCACCGCCGAGGTTGCGGTGTACAACGCCGCCGGCGAAGCGTCCTCGACGCTCTACCTGGAGTTCTGGAATGCCTCCGGCACCCGGGTTGCCACCAAGACCGTCGGTACCCGTGAGCGAGACGCCTGGGTGACGATCACCTGCACAGCGACAGCACCGGCGGAGACGGCCACCGCCACGATCCTGGTGTATCGCGACCAGGCAGGTACGGGAAGCGCCTACTTCGACGACGCCGTACTCACCGTGTCGTCCTGATCTGTCACAGCAGACGCTGTGGCGCAGCACAGGTGTGCCACAGTGGTCGTTCCTACGGTGACAGACGTGAACCGACGAACCATGCTCAGCCTCACCGCAGCCCTGCTCGGCCTGACCGGAACCGTGACGGCGTGCGGCGCCACCGGCCTGATCGGCTCAGGGGACACGGCCAACGCCGACTCGAGTGGCACGACGGAGAAGTCAACCCAGGCGGGCATCTACGACGCGACGCGGGTGCACGAGGTCACGGTCACGGCGGCGGCCGACGACATCACGAAGGTGCTCGACACCTATGCCAGCAGCAAGGACAAGGAGTGGATCACCGCCACTGTCAGGATCGACGGGCAGACCTTCGAGCAGGCCGGTATGCGGTTGAAGGGGAACTCTTCGCTGATGCGAACCTCGGCGGATGCCGACCCGTCGACGCTGCCGTGGTTGATCAAGCTCGACAAGTACGTGGCGCAGGACATCGGCGGGTTCACGAACTTCGTCATCCGGTCCAACAACACCACGACCTCGCTCAACGAGGCCGTGGCGCTGGACCTGCTCGGACATGCCGGGCTGCCGACCTCCCATGCGGTCGCCACGAGCTTCGTCGTCAACGGCGGCGATGCCGTACTCCGGCTCCTCGTGCAGGACCTCGACGGCGAGTGGGAGGACGAGAACTTCACGACGGCAGGAGCACTGTTCAAGGCTGAGTCCGGTGGGGACTGGTCCTTCCGCGGCACTGATCTCTCGTCGTACGACGACGTCTTCGACCAGGAGACCAACGAGAAGGTGACCGACCTGACCCCACTGGTGGAGCTTCTGCAGTTCCTCAACCAGTCTGACGACGCCACCTTCGCCGCCGAGCTACCTCGGCGGATCGACACGGCAGCCTTCGCCCGCTACCTGGCCTTCGAGACGTTGGTCGGCAACTCTGACGACATCGACGGCCCGGGCAACAATTCCTTCCTGCGCTGGGATGCCGGCACCGGGTCGTTCACGATCATCGCCTGGGACCACAATCTCGCCTTCGGCGGAATGGGACAGATGCGCGGTGGTGGAGGCCGCGGCGGTCAGGGTGGCGTGCCCAGTGGAATGCCCAGCGGCGCGCCGAGCGGCGGCGGTCCGGGCAGCGGAGGGAGGGAGAACCCGCGTGGCGGAATGGGCGCAAGGAGCAACATCCTGGTCGAACGCTTCAATGCCAACGCCGACTTCGCCGGGGCCGTGGCCGATGCCACCACGGAGCTGAAGCAGACCCTGTTCACCAGCGGCCTGGCCCAACGACTGCTGGACGAGTGGGCAGAACTGCTGCACAACCAGGCCACGAACCTGGTCGACTCGGCCACCGTCGACAGCGAGGCGGTGACCGTCAGCAACGCGTTCAGCTGAGGTGGCCTAGAGGTACTGGCCGGTGTTGGATGCCGTCTCGATCGACCGGGCGCTGGCGCCAGGGGTCTTGGCGGAGACCAGGGTACGGATGAAGACGATCCGCTCCCCCTTCTTGCCCGAGATCTTGGCCCAGTCATCGGGGTTGGTGGTGTTGGGGAGATCCTCGTTCTCGGCGAACTCGTCGACACAGGCCTGAAGCAGGTGATCAACCCGGATGCCGTGCTGCTGGGTGGTGAGGAAGTCCTTGATCGCCATCTTCTTCGCTCGATCCACGATGTTGCCGATCATGGCACCCGAGTTGAAGTCCTTGAAGTACAAGACCTCCTTGTCGCCTCCGGCGTAGGTCACCTCGAGGAAGCGATTCTCCTCCCCTGTCGAGTAGACGCGTTCGACGGTCGCCTCGATCATCGCCGAGACACACCGATCCCGGTCACCGTCGAACTGTGCCAGATCGCTGTCGTGCAACGGGAGATCAGCTGTGAGGTACTTGGCGAAGATGTCGCGAGCAGCCTCCGCGTCCGGTCGTTCGATCTTGATCTTGACGTCGAGTCGCCCGGGTCGCAGGATCGCCGGATCGATCATGTCCTCACGGTTGGAGGCGCCGATGATGATCACGTTGTGCAGACCTTCGACGCCGTCGATCTCGCTGAGCAGCTGGGGCACGATGGTGTTCTCCACGTCGGAGGACACGCCGGAGCCACGGGTGCGGAACAGCGAGTCCATCTCGTCGAAGAACACGATCACCGGTACGCCGTCGATCGCCTTGTCCCGCGCCTTCTGGAACACCAGACGGATGTGGCGCTCGGTCTCGCCGACATACTTGTTGAGCAGCTCGGGACCCTTGATGTTGATGAAGAAGCTGCGGCCTTCCTCGCCGGTGCGCTCGCTCACCTTCTTCGCCAACGAGTTCGCGACGGCTTTGGCGATCATCGTCTTGCCGCATCCCGGCGGGCCGTACAACAGGATGCCCTTCGGCGGCCGCAGGTGGTGCTCGGCGAAGACATCCGGGTACAGGAAAGGTAGCTCGATCGCGTCCTGGATCGACTCGAGCTGACCGGCGAGACCACCGATCTCGTCGTAGCTGATGTCAGGAACCTCCTCCAGTACGAGGTCCTCGACATCGAGGTTGGGAACCCTCTCGTACGCGAAGTGGATCCGGCGATCCACCAGCAGGGAATCACCGGCACGAAGCCGCTCGCCGATCATGGTCTCGGCAAGCCGGACCACCAGTTCCTCGTCACTGTGCAGGGTGACCACGGCACGCTCGCCGTCAGGCATCACCTCCTTGAGATGACACACCTCCCCGACCCGGTCGTGCCCGAGGACGCCCACCACGTTCATGGACTCGTTGACGATCACCTCGCGCCCCGGCTGGAGGTCCGCCGGCTCGACCGTCGAACTGAGGGCAACCCGCACCTTGCGCCCGCCGGTGTAGACATCGGCCGTCACCACTGGCTCTTCGTTGCCGGCATCGTCGGTGGAGTGGACCGGGCCGATCATGGTGCCGAAGCTGGCAGGCGGTCCCGCCAGGCGGTCGGCCTCGTCCCGGAGCGAGACGATCTTCTCCTTGGCCTCGGCCAGCACCTCGGTGAGCCGGTCTGCGCGGGCGGCCTGGGCCGCCGACTCGCGGGTCGCCGCCGTCAGATCCCGTTGCAGGCGGTCGATGTCACGCCGCAGACGGTCGACCTCCTTCGGATGGGCCGACACCTGGTCGCGCAGCGCGTACACCTCCGCCGACAGTGCCGCAATCCTGCTGTCCGGGTTCTCAGCTTCGCTCACGAGCTCACTCCCCTCTCCGCCAAGACCCTACCCCGCGGGCCCTCGACCGCCACCGGGTTTCAGTCCCGTGACCAGGACGGGCTCAAGGTCGGCGTCGGGCCTGCCGCCGGTCGGGGGACGACGATCACCACCGTGGTCGTGGCCGTGACGCCTGGTGGGCGGGCGACCCGAAGCCTGCCGCCGGCGGTCTCCGACACCTCCGCGAGCTCACCGTCCCACCACACCCGGGTGCCCGGGACAGCGGTGATGATCATCGCGCCGGCATCGTCCGGCACCGTGAGTTCGGCGCGCAACACATAACCACCGCCGTACCGTCCGAGTCCCTGCTCGGTCGCCGGCAGCGAGGGGTCATAGGGGCGGAAGCGGCTGATGGTGGTGCGGATGTCATGGAGCTCAAACCGCTCAGCGGTGCCGAGCGGATCGAGCAGCACCCGCCAGTCACCGGTCGGGACCACAGCGTTCTGCGAGACGGCGCCGGTCGCCGTGGTCGGCAGGGCTGCCGGGGACGGGGTTTCCCGTAGGACGATGGGTCGTACGTCTCGAGGACTCCAGGGTGAGGCAGGATCGGCGAAGACGAGACCTGTTCCGAGGATCCCGGTTGCTGCCACGGCTCGCGGGACGCTCACCAGCTGCAGCAGCAGGTCGTTCGGCTCCCGTGCCGACCATGCTGTCGTCAGGTCGAACCGGACCGGGCCACCCGCGTCCCGGCCACCCAGTCTGCGAAGTGGCCTTCCGTTCAGCCAGGCCCGGCACGGCACGGCCAGCGTGGGCAGTACAAGCTCTGGTCGGCCGCCGGGTGGGCGGCCGGGCAGAGCACAGCGGTACCACGCCGCACCGGTCACGTACCGCAGCCCTTGGGCGGCCCAGCTGCGCCAGGCGTCCAGACTGGTCCAGTTGCCGTCGGAGACGTCCGGGCGTGCGGTTGCTCCGGAATCGTCGATGTGTGCCTGCCAGATACGCGGGGTCACCGCGAGCGGCGGGCCACATCGGGTCACCGTTGCTGCCACCACGTCGATGCCCGATCCCAGCTGTCGTTCGAGATGCCGCCCACCGGCGGGGTGCACGGCCAATGGCGGCACCGCGAGTGCGGCACGTCGTCCGAGGCGGACTCGGTGCAGCGCCGATGCTGCCTCGGCGTATGCCCCGCGCACGTGGTGCTGCTGGCAGTCCAGCACGGCGAGGGCAAGGTCGTGGGCACGGCGCAGCACCGCCAGTCGGTTCCGGTGAGCTTTCCAGGCGGGCTGGCTGAGGAGCGCTTCGGCGTGCGCCAAGGCGCGTTCGAGATCGGCGAGCCGCGACAGCGGGACCGATGCGGCGAGGTCGGCGGTTCGCCCGGAGTTGTACGGTACGGCTTCGGCGAGTCGATGCAGCAGCGAGAAGTAGTGCTGGACAGTGGATGCGGCTGGACCGTATCCGGCCCGAAAGTAGTCATCCAGTACGGCGCCGGGATCGAGGCTCGGATCCCACATCAGCTTGGCTGCCAGGAAGAAGGCCGGACCCTGGTGCCCCCACCCGCCGCAACACTCGAGCCGGATGCCGTCGCCGGCGCCACGGTCCACCAGCTCCGGCAGCTCGACTGCGATCTGCTCGGCCGCCGAGTGAAAGACCCCCGGGTCCAGCGGAATGCCGAGATAGCCGCGATACATCCATTCCACCCCGAGGGCGCGCCAGTCCTCGGCGATCCGCAGGACGTAGCGCCGTTCCCACCCGTCGCTGTCGGTGATCGAGCTCCCGCTCTCCACGGTCACCGGGGCGAGGACCGGAATCAACCGGGGATCGGGCCGTTCCCGCACGGGCGCCTCAAGGCATCGACCGTGGGCGTAGAAGGCGAGCCGAAGCCGCGGATGGTCGGCAAGTCTCCTCAACAGCGCGTTGTAGAAGCGGACGTAGCGGTCGGTCACCACGAGCGCACCGGTCAGGGGATCTCGGCGGCCGTCGACGTCCCAGTCAGTGACCCCGAAGGCATCTTCCGGGCCGTGGTCCTCCTCCGGTCCGAGGCTGACCACGTCGAGCCCCGGTTCTTCGACAAGCAGGCGCCGTACGCCCGCTTCGACGCGGTCGAGCACAGCAGGTGAGGTGACGTCGAGCTGAGGTGACTGCCTGCCGTCCACTGTCACGTACAGCTCCGGATCCGTCTCCGGACTGGCCGGCGGCCACAACGGCATGCCATGCCGCCCGTACTGGACGGTGTCCAACCGATGTCGGCGACACCAGTCCTCAGCTTCGTGCCGATCGATCCCGGGTGCATCGAGACTGCCCGGGTAGGGCACGAGGTGCTGCAGCATTCGATGGGTGAAATGGGGTCGGCCGATCGTTCGGCCGTGAGGGAGCCGAAGCTCGTCGGCGGGCAGGACCGTTCCGTCGGGGCCTGGCATCAGCCATCGAACACCGCACTGCTCAAGGAGTTCGTACGTCCCGTACAGGAGTCCGGAACCCTGGGATGCGGTGACGGTGGCACCGTGCCTCCCGACATCGAGCTGGTACCCGTCCGTGCCCAGCCGTGCGGACTGTTCGAGCACCAGCTGGACGGCCTGGCCGTCGTGCGGGTCCGGCGCCAGCCCGGGTCGATGCCCGGTGACTTCCACGACATGGGCCATGAGTTCGTCGGCAGCGAGCTGGACCAGCGGATCATCCAGGAATGGCGTGACAATCGGCAGAGCGCCGGAACGACCGGCGATCACGACGGTCTCGTGCGTGCCACTGCTCACGCACGAATCCTCGCAGATGCGCTCAGCCCGGTGGGATGACAGCGGTGTCGGGGCTCGTGCTGTGCTCGGACTCGACCCAGGGTGGCCGTGGCCCGGTGTAATCCGGTCCGTACGCCAGCGGCGCCGGGCGACGCTTCTTGCGCGGTGCGGTGACTCCGGGGGCGAGCCGACGAGCGGTCACCAGGAAACCGGTGTGCCCGATGCCGGCGTGGTTGGGCCGGATCGCCAGCCCCTCGGCATGCCACCCGCGGACGATGTGCTCGGTGGCTTCGGGTTCGGTGAATCCGGTGTGTGCGCGGAGGGTCTCGACCATCCGGCCGAGCTGGGTGGTGGTGGCCACGTACGCACAGATCACCCCGCCTGGGACGAGAACCTCGGCCACGGCGTCGACGCATTCCCACGGGGCCAGCATGTCCAGCAGCACCCTGTCGATCGCATCCGGGGTGATCACTTCGGCCAGGTCTCCGAGATGGATCGTCCACCCGGGGTGCTCAGCACCCAGGAAGTTGACCACGTTGCGGTGGGCGATCTCGGCGAACTCGGGACGCCGTTCGTACGAATGGAGGACCCCGTCGGGTCCGATCGCCCGCAGCAACGACATGGTGAGCGCGCCTGAACCGACTCCGGCCTCCAGCACCCGTGCCCCGGGAAAGATGTCGGCGCCCATCACGATCTGTGCCGCGTCCTTGGGATAGACCACAGCTGCGCCGCGCGGCATCGTGACGGTGAACTCGGCCAGCAATGGCCGCAGGGCAAGGAATTCCAGGCCGCCGATGCTGCGAACCACGACTCCTTCCGGACCGCCGATCAGGTCGTCATGGGACACCCCGCCCTTGGTCGTGTGGAACTGGGCACCGTCACGGAGCACCACCGAGTGCCGTCGCCCCTTGTTGTCGGTGAGGGTGATCCGCTCCCCCGCCGCAAGTGGACCACGGCGAACGCCGGACAGCGGGGAGTCGGTGGGCAGGGTGGGCTCAGGATCGGTCACGAACATCATCCTTGGTCAGGCAGGTGAGAAGGCGGAGAACTGGAGCTGCCATCCGGGTGCCAGCGCCTGCGGATTGAAGCTCCATCCACTTGCAACGAACACCATCTCGTCGGTCTGGGTGATCGGCAGGCCCACCAGATCCGTGGCGGCCAGGTGCTGCAACTCCGACGTCGCCTCGGCCACCGTGGGCTGCCCGGGATCGGACTCACGCAACACCTTCGTGGCAGCGTCGACCTTCGTGGTCTGCAACGGATCCGCCAGGTACGGCAACAGCCACGCCAGGGCCGTCGACAACCAGGCTTTCTGGTCCACCAGCACCAGGTCGGCATCGGTCTGCTGCGCCGGCGTCGCCTTCACCAACCGCACCGAAAGACCACCGGTGTCCTCCAGCCGGGTACGGATCTGGTTGGCCTGGTCGGCCGCGTCCGGACTGCTCGGATCGTAGGCCAGTGACAGCTGCACTCGCTGCTGCCACGTCACCGACACCTTCGCACCAGCGCCGACCGGGAAACTCGCGACCGTGCCCGGAATCCCTGCCGGGACGAGGGAGTCGAGGATCCGGTCCTCCTGCAGGGCGCCGGCGACGACAGCTCGCATGGCCGAGTCCTTGCGGTGCCTGCTCGTCGGATTCCACCACAGCTGCCGTACTCGCGCGTTGGTGAGGGCAATGTTGGTGAAGCCGGTCTCGGTGCGGTGATCGGCAGCCACCCCGGCCTGCCGGGTCAGGCGGGTGACCGCCGCGGTGCCGAGACCGCGCCACACGACATCGACCTCCCGCTCCTTCATGGCGGTCTCGAGATCGGCCGAGGTCTCGTAGTGCTGCAGCACGATCCCGTCGATCGCTGAGCCGAACCGCCCCTGGTACAGCGGATTGCGGGCGAGCTGCAGCTGTTGGTCGTTGAAGAAGCTGACCTGCAGCGGGCCCGACCCGACGATCGACTCTCCTGCCGGCCGCACCTGGTCCGGGTCGTACAACTCCTCGTCGACGATGGCAGCAGCGGGGGTGGCCAGGGCCGACATGAACTGGTTGTCCACGCGGCTGAGCACGAAGCGTACGGTCAGCGGGTCAGGGGTTTCGACCCGTCGCAACGATTCCAGCATTGACGCAGACGAACCGGGGATGTCCAGGCGAAGGGCTCGTTCGATCGAGAACTTGACGTCGGAACTGGTCAGATCATGGCCGTTGGAAAACTTCAGACCTGTGCCGAGCACGCAGCTCACGCTGCGCTCGGTGTCGTACCGACAGTCGACCGCTGCGTCCGGCTTGGGGCCCTGCCCGCCCGGTTCGGCGGTCATCAACCGCTGGAACACGTTGTACACCACGACAGCCGAGGCCGGGTCGGTCACCGCGGCCGGATCGGTGACGGTGATCCGGTCGGTCGTCCCGACCGTGAACGCCCGCGGGACGGTCGTGGTCCCACCGGTGGGGTCGACATCGGGCTGCTGACCGTTCGGGACGCAGCCCGTGGTGGCGATCACGGCGAAACCCGCGAACGCAGCGGCCAGGCGTCGCCACGAGATCCGACGGCGCTCAGTCATGGGCATCCGCCAGCAGGCTTTCGAGCGTAGCCACGTCCACGCCGACGAGGGTGTCGGTGACCTTGCGTCGAGGCGCTGCCGGGATCGGCACGATGTTGCGGACGCCGAGCACGAAGGCTCCGGAGGCGTTGCCGCTGGTCGCGCCAGGGACTGAGTCCTCGATGACCACACAACGCTCCGGCGCCACCCCCAGATGTTCGGCGGCCGTGAGGTACGGCTCGGGATGCGGCTTGCCGTGCGTCACCTCGTCCCCGGCCACCACGGTGGCGAAGGTCCCCTCCGGCAGTTGCCGTACGACGGCGTCGAGCATGCTGCGGTAGGACGCTGACACCAGCGCACTCGGAACGTCCTGCTCAGCAAGGTGTTCCAGCAGCGCCAGCGCGCCCGGTCGCCACGGGATGTCACCGGTTTCGAGCTGCTCGATGACGCGCGCAGTGAGCTGCTCCACCACCCACTCGGGGGCGATGTCGTCACGCCCGGCGACCTCCAGGATGTAGCGCGCGGAGGTCAGGAGCGAGTTGCCGACCAGGTTGTGGGCATGTTCGTCGGTCCAGGTCCCGCCGAGGCGTGGAACCAACTCGTGCTCGGCCACCATCCACAGCGCCTCCGAGTCGGCGAGGGTGCCGTCGAAGTCCCAGAGCACCGCCTGCAGACGGCGCCCCGACGGGCCGGTGGACGTCGCCGAGGAGGCGTCTTCGGTCACATGGAGAGGGAGGTCAGGCACCGCGGCAGTCTAGTCGGACGAGGTGGGCTGCCCGGCCGGCGCCCCTGCTGTGGAAGCACGGCCAGCCACACCACCAAACCTTTGCGGCAACGAATTGCAGGCGTTGCAATCAGGTTCTGGAGCTCCTCGCCGTCGACATGCTCTGATGAGGCCCGAGACGGAGCGCGGTTGCTCCGTGTGGGGAGAGACAAGCATGCTGAACAGACGACAACTCCTGACCCCCGGCGGAAGCCTGACCGCCGGTGCACTGGCGGCGGGCTGCGCGCCGGGGACGACGGAGCCCGGTGGCAGTGCCGGCCAGCCGGGGGCTTCGACCCGACCGCTGACGATGCCCGCCTTCCAGCCGTACACCGGTCTGAAGCCAGACCTGCCGGCCCTGGAGAACGGCACCTCGCCGTACTTCGCGGCGCTCCCGGCCGACCCGCCGACCTTCACCACCGGGCAACCCGGGTCCGGTGGCAGCATCCGATGTCACACCTTCTTGAACTCCCTTCCCAAACCCAAGCCGAACCAGTGGTGGGAGAAGATCGAGTCCACTCTCGGTGCGGAGCTCGTGCTCGAGGGCGCTCCCATCGGTGACTACCCGGCCAAGTTCCAGACCATGGTGGCCGGCAATGACCTCGCCGACATGGTGGCGATCCTGCCCGACCAGACCCCCGAGCTGAGCAAGTTGCTCGAGGCGAAGTTTGCTGACCTGACCGACCATCTCTCCGGTGACGGGATCAAGGACTTTCCCGGTCTGGCGAACATCCCTTCCTACTGTTGGGACGCCTGCATCTTCGGTGGCCGGATCCGCATGTTGCCGATCCATCGGTACGCACTCCGCTTCGTGAACGTCCTGATCCGGGCCGATGTCGTCGAGCGGCGAGGCGGTCCGGTCGCTCCGAAGAACGGCGAGGAGTTCCATGCCCTGATGAAGGCTGTGTCGAACCCGGCGGAGAAGACTTTCGCGACGAACAACGTCCACTCCCTGCTCGACCGGGTGGCCGAGATGATGGAGGTGCCGAACGAGTGGGCGGTCGAGGGCGGCAAGTTCGTCAAGGACGTGGAGACGCCGCAGTACCTTGAGGCGATCCGGTTCGTCCGCCAGTGCTGGGAGGAGCGACTGATCCACCCCGACGCTTTCGATCCGAACTTCAGCCTGCAGACCCAGGCGATGTTCAACAGCGGGAGCATCGTCCTGGGCTACGGCTCGACCTGGGGCAACAATGCCGGACAGGCCCGCGATGCCGACCCCGAAGCGATCAGCAGCTGGGCGCCGACCATGACCTGGGACGGCAGCCGCCCGGTGAAGCACTGGCTCACCTCAGGCGCCCCGTACCTGACGGGGATCAAACAGGGCGATGATGCGCGGGTCCGCGAGTTGCTCGGTGTGGCGAACTGGTTCGCCTCGCCGTGGGGCACCAAGGAGTACCTGCTCTTCCGCTACGGCATCGAGGGTCATGACTACACCCGGGACGACAACGGCACGCCGGTGCCGACCGCGGACGGCAAGGCCGAGAACGGCGCCAACGGCTTGATCTACATGGGCGCCTCGGCGTTGGTGCACAACTACAAGCATGCCGACATCGCCGAGGCCGAGTACCGGTCCGAGGCCGACGGCATGGAGAATCTGGCCGCGCTGCCGACCGTCGGACTGGAATCGGCGACCGGGCAGACCAAGAATGCCCAGCTCACCAAGATCCTGCAGGACGGCTACGGCGACATCATCACCGGCCGCAAGGATGTCGACAGCTGGTCCGAGGTCCTCGCCACCTGGCGGGCGAAGGGTGGTGACCAGGTCCGCCACGAGTACGAGGAGTCCCTCCAGAGCAGGGGTTGATCTCCCACCGATCGGCCCCGGGACGGGTGGGGTGTCGACCGCGCTGCGTCGCGGCGGCACTCCACTCGGGTGGGTGGCAGCCGCATCGTCGGTGCCAGTAGGTTGGGTCTGTGGAGACGACGATCCATCCGAGCCTGCTGTCGGCCGATTTCGCCAACCTGCAACGCGACATCGAGCGCATCGGCAGTGCCGATGCGTTGCACGTGGACGTGATGGACAACCACTTCGTGCCCAACCTGACCCTTGGCCTGCCCGTGGTCGAAGCGATTCGGCGTGCCACCGACAAGCCGCTCGACATCCATCTGATGATCGAGGACCCGGACCGGTGGGCCCCCGCCTATGCCGAGGCCGGTGCCGAATCGGTCACCTTCCACCTGGAGGCCGCCACTGCACCCGTACGGTTGGCGCGCACCCTGCGCAGTCTCGGAGCGCGCGCCGCGATGGCGCTGCGCCCCGCCACGCCGATCGAGCCCTACGCCGAACTGCTGCCCGAGGTCGACATGGTGTTGATCATGACCGTCGAGCCCGGGTTCGGTGGGCAGGCCTTCCTGGACCTGTGTCTGCCGAAGATCCGGCGAGCCCGGGAACTGATCAGCCGCAGTGGTGGCCAGGTCGCGCTGCAACTTGATGGCGGGATTTCGGCCGAGACGATCGAACGGTGTGCCGAAGCCGGGGCCGACTGTTTCGTCGCCGGTTCTGCCGTCTTCGGGGCGGACGATCCGGACGCCATGATCACCACGCTGCGCTCGATGGCGGACTCGGCCGCGAGCCATCGGCACTGAACCGTCCGGGCTGCTGGGATCAGGGCTGGCCGTCGCGGCGTCGCAGGTACCGCTCGAACTCGGCAGCGATCGCGTCGCCGGTCGCCTCGGGAAGCTCGGTGGCGTCCTGTTCCTGCTCAAGCCCGGCGACGTAGTCGGCGATGTCGCTGTTCTCCGCGGCCAGCTCGGCCACACCTCGTTCCCACGCCCGTGAGAGTTCGGGGAGGTCGCCCTGGTCGATCGGGCAGTCCAGCAGGTCCTCGAGACGTCCCAACAGGGCCAGGGTTGCCTTCGGGCACGGTGTCTGGGCCACGTAGTGCGGCACGGCGGCCCACAGCGAGATCGTCGGGATCCCCGCTGCGGCACAGGCCTCTGCCAGCACACCGAGGATCCCGGTCGGTCCCTCGTACGTGCTCAACTCAAGTCCCAGCCGCTCGGCCACCAGCAGGTCCGAGGTGGCACCGCTGATCGGGATCGGTCGGGTGTGCGGGGTGTCGGCGAGCAGCGCGCCGAGCAGCACCACCAGGGACGGCTCCGCACTGCGCAGGCCGGACAGCACCTGGGCGGTGAACGCGCGCCACCGCACATTGGGCTCGGGGCCGTAGACGAACACCGCGTCACGCTCGCCAAGGCGGCCCATGGCGAAGGCCGTCGTCGGCCAGGTCACCTCGGTCTCGGTGGGCCCGGGACGGCTCACCTGCGGCCGGTTGACCTGGAAGTCGTAGAACTCGTCCGGATCGAGGGAGAAGATCTCCTCCCCGTCGGCGAGGTCGACCAGATGGTCCACGGCGGCGGTCGCGGCCTGCCCGGCATCGTTCCAGCCGGCGAACGCGATCACGACCACCGGATCGGTGAGATCACGCAGCGTGCGCAGCCGGCCCTCGGTCATGGTCGCCACTCTACTGGCGCCCGCCAGCGGTAGGCTCCCGCCATGCGTCTCGGCATCATCGTTGGGCCGATCGTCTTCGTGCTCTGGCTGTACTGCGTGATCGACGTGATCATGAGCCGCGACGACGAGTGTCGGTACCTGCCCAGGATCGGCTGGTTGCTGATAGTGCTGTTCTTCCCGCTGGTCGGCTCGTTGGCCTGGCTGCTGGTGGGGCGGGACAAGCCGTGGGCGCTGCCCTGGCAGTCCCGGACGAGGTCGCGCTCCACTGCGCCCTACCCCGAGTACGACCGGCCGGGCCGAGCCACCGCCACCGATGCCGCCGCCGACGAGGAGTTCCTGCGCCAGTGCCGGGAGCGGGCCGAGGAGCAGCGTCGCCGCTACCGCGAGCAGCGGGCCGCAGAGCGAGCCGCTGAGGACGGGAACGACGGAGCCGTGGACCAGGGCTGAAGCCCGGCCGTTCAGGTGCGCCGCAGCAGTGCGAGGAACATGCCGTCGGTGCTGTGACGATGCGGCCACAGCTGCACGAATTCACCGTCGGCGGCATCCTCGACCTCCGGCAGCAACGGCGCGGCCGGCTCGACACTGACATCGGCCCGCATGGCGAGCACATCGGCCACGACCTCGACCGTCTCGGCGCGGTGCGGGGAGCAGGTGACGTAGGCGACCACCCCACCCGGGCGGACCGCATCAAGGGCACTGTGCAGCAGGGCCCGCTGCAACGGTGCCAGTTCGGTGACGTCCTCCGGCTGGTGCCGCCACCGCGACTCGGGCCGGCGTCGCAGAGCGCCCAAGCCACTGCACGGCACGTCGGCCAGCACCCGGGCCATCGAGGCAGGTTGCCAGGCCGGCCGCGTCCCGTCGGCGGTCACCACCACCGGACGCGGTGTGATCGCCCGTACGGCCTGGGCGACCAGTCGGGCACGGTGGGGAGCACGCTCGGCGGCCAGCAACCGGGTCCCCTGCTCGGCGGCGAGGGCAGCCAACAAGGCGGCCTTCCCGCCGGGGCCAGCGCAGAGATCCAGCCAGGGGCCGTCCGGTGCCGTGGCACGTGCCAGGGCGAGGGCGACCAGCTGCGACCCAGGGTCCTGCACGCCTGCCCTGCCGTCGCGCACGGCTGCCAGGTCACCGGGATTGCCGTGCCAGGTCGCCTGCAAGGGTGAAGGCCCGCCCGGCTCGGCGCCGGCGGCGACCAGCTCCTCGACGGTGACCAGGCCGGGCCGGGCGACCAGCACCGGCGCCGGTGCTCGATTGTCGGCGAGCAACGCCTCGGTCGCTTCCGGCTCGTCCGGCCCGACTCCCAGCCGCTCGGTCACCGCCTCGGCGATCCACCGCGGGTGCTGGGTCCGCACCGCCAGTGCCCCGAGCGGGTCTTCCTTGCTGGACAGGGTTTCCAGCCACTGGTCCAGGCTGCGCTGATCGATCTTGCGCAGTACGGCATTCACCAGACCCGTGACCCGGTGTCCGATGTGCTCGCGGGCGAGGTCGACGCTGGTCGAGATCGCAGCGTGGGAAGGGATGCGCATCGCCAGGAGCTGGTGGGCGCCAAGGCACAGCAGGTCGACCACGTCGGGATCGAGCTGATCCACCGGCCGGCCGGAGGCCTCCTCGATGATCAACTCGTAGCTGCCCAGCCCGCGACAGGTGCCGTTGATCAACTCCGTGGCCAGAGCCGCATCGCGCCCGGTGAGGCCGGCGTCAGCGATCAGCTCGCTGCCGATCAGATTGGCGTACGCCCCGTCGCCGGTGACAGCCGTGATCGCCCGGAAGGCCGTCGTCCGTACGGGATCGCGTCGCGACTCCGCTCGACGATCGGGAGCAGCTCGACGGTCGGGTGCAGGTCCACGGTCAGGAGCACCGGGCATCAGCCGAGCCTCTCCCCCTCGGCGAACTGGACACCACGGGCCCAGTCCGGGGCGCGCATCGCCTTCTTGCCCTGTGGCTGGATCTCGAGCAGGTCCAACAGGCCCTCACCGGTGCCGACCTGCACCGCCTTCTTGCTGACCACGAGCTCACCGGGGGCAGCGGAACCGGGGACCGGCCGGGCAGTGTTGATCTTGAACCGCTGGTCGCGGAACAACGCCCAGCCACCGGGGGCCGGCGTGCACCCGCGCAGCTGTCGGTCCAGCTCAACCGCCGTGCGGGACCAGTCGAGTCGCGCGTCCTCGACGGTGATCTTCGGTGCCAGGGTGACACCGTCGTTCGGCTGCGGGGTGGCGACCGCGGTCCCGTCCTCCAGCGCATCGAGGGTGCTGACCAGCAAGGCTGCCCCGGAGACCGCGAGCTCGTCCAACAGGTCCCCCGAGGTCGTCTGCGGACCGATCGGGGTGCGGATCTCGTCGTAGACAGGCCCGGCATCCATCGCCTTGACCAGCGAGAAGGTGCTGGCGCCGGTCTCGGGGTCGCCGGCCATCACGGCGTGCTGCACCGGCGCCGCGCCGCGCCACCGTGGGAGTAGTGAGAAGTGCAGGTTCACCCAGCCGTGCCGCGGGATGTCGATCACCCGCTGCGGCACCAGCGCGCCGTAGGCCACCACCGGGCAGCAGTCGGGATCGAGGGCCTTCAACCGTGACACGAAATCAGGGTCGGACGGCTTGACCGGCTTCAGCACCTCAAGCCCGTGCTCCGCGGCCAACGTACCCACCGGGCTCGGCTGCAGGCTGCGACCACGCCCCGCCGGGGCATCGGGGCGCGTGAGGACCGCGACCACCTCGTGCCGTGACTCCAGCAGGGCGGTGAGGGACGGAACGGCAACCTCGGGGGTGCCGGCAAAGACGACTCGCACCCGGGGATTCTAGTCCGCAAATGAATGCGGATGGGGCTGATGGTGCTGCTGCGACGAGTGTGCATCCATTTACAGCCCGGAACGGGCGCCCCCAAAAGGGCACTTTGCCTAGCCAGCAGGTTCTCGGGACCGTCGCTGGTGGCGACCGGAGTGACCAAGGCAAGGGTGTTTCCATACACAGCCTCGAACCGGGCAGCGCGACCTCAACGATGCCAGGGGCAGAGCACGCCCGACCGCAGCCGAGCCGAGCCCCGAGTCCGGGTCGTTTCTCAGCGCCGACAGCACGACCTCGTCAAGTCTGCGGTTGACGAGTGCGCGCTCGTAGACCATCCACCGAGCATTCTCGTCAGCCGCCGCCACATTTGGCATCTCTGCCAATGTTCCCGACGAGGGGTCTGATATCCGACAGCAACGCCGTCATCTCAAGCCATCGTGCCGCAGGGCACATTCAACCCGTCCATCTCGATCCAGTCGGCTGCAGACCCAGGCCAGGCGCCTCCGACAGGTGCCGCGGATCTCGCGGCCGCGGTGTTCTTGCACGGCGTTTCCAATAAGGCTCGGACCCCTACGGTCGGGTGCTCCGGTGTCGACATCACGCACACATCTCAGACCCCTTCGTCCACAACGACGTACTGATCCACATCGATGGAGGCTCCGGCTGCGGACAGCCACGCGACTGCCGCGGCAGAAAGATGGATACCGCAGGACTCAGAGTCGTCGCGCAGTTCCTGGACGACGTTCAGCGTGGCTTCGCATCCGTCCTGGACCAAGCTCGCGACCCTCATCGCAAGTGATGGCGCAAGCGACTCAATCGCGGAGGACAGCCCTTCTGTGCCGGCATGAACGCCTGGAGGCAACGACAAGGGGCTCGCCCACGTCGACCATCGAATCGGCTCTGGCCCGTCGATGTAGCGCAACTGGGCATCAAAACTCAGCTTCGGATCGGCTGCTGATGCCAACCGGGCGGAGAGTGTCTCAAGCCCAAGAGCGCGACTGCCCACCGACAGCTGGACCCGGAACTGCGGACCGCTCATGGCCACCTCCTCCAGGATCGTTGTGTCGCGCTTCCGCGGATCCACAGCGTCCGGAGCTGTGGACTGACACCAGCTTCACACAGTTCGACCAAGGAAGTCAGGCCTGACTTCCACAGGTCTAGTGCCCGGTTGCGAGGTCGCTGATTGTGTCGAGGATGGACGCGGCGTCAGGGTGAGGCGCGGTTGGGCGGTCAGCTGCCGGCCGGCGATGCTGATCGTGACGCGCCGCAAGGGCCGTAGCGTCTGAACGAGCTTCTTGATCGTGACCCCGGTCAGTTTCTGCAGATAGCGGGCAACGGCTGTAGTACTAGGGCCAGAGCCGTCCAGAAGTCATGTGGCCAGGGATCAATCGTTGACCGCTCAGTTCCATCTCAAGATGTGTCCCCCGGACCGATCCGGGCACGCCAGACAGGCTTGTCTGTGCAAGCAGCACGGCCTCATGGAGGCGCCGACGAAGATCCTCCGGCACTCTATTCGCTCGAACCATAGAACCACAACATCCGATGAGGCGGACTCAACCCCGCGTCACAGAGCCCGACCAATGCGATCAGTGAATCCCAACGCGGCCCGGCGCCAGGTTCGCTGCGCAGCCTGGCCAAGGCCTCAGTGAGAATCTGACGCATCTGCCATGCGTTGAAACCCGTTACACCACAGGGATCAATACCGGCGAGCAGCCCGCTGCCCCCGGACCAGGTCACACTCATCAGGCAGCCACTCGGTCGCCGCGCGCCGAATCACATCCCCCCGTTCACTCTTCAACACCATCCGGATACCCAACTCATCACCTCACCTCGATCCAGCCCACTAGTCGCGGATCAGTCCCCGTAGAACCACAGAAGCCGAGTCGGACGTTCCCGGCCTTCCTGGCACAACTTGATGAGCGCTAGCAACGCCTCCCGCCGTTCACCGTCCGTGCTCTTCAACTTGTCCAGTGCCTCAGTCAACAATGTCTCACGCTGGCGAGAGTTGAAAACCGTCTTTCCATAAGGATCAACCCACGCCAGAAGGCCGTCTTCCAAGTCGTTAGGCACCCAGCGAACCGAATCGCTCAACGCGTCCTGAAATGAGGACTGCTCCAAGAACATCGAAATCGCCATAGTGACAACCTGTTAACCGGCCACTGTCCGGGATACATGGTGATCAGCTCTCCAGTGAACGGATCGCGAACGATGGTGAAGACGTTGGTCGCCTAGCGGCCCCGCCCAATTGCTCCATTCAGCGACCAAATTCTACCACGTACCGAAGCTCCCGGCCATCATCAGCAAACGACACCAATGGCCTCGTACCACCCGACGACAACATCGACGCGGCAGTCACTCGGGGGCGCTCAGGAGCCGAACCAGGCACGTCCACCGCTGGCCTCAGCTGATCGAGATCGGGTCCACCCTGACCCGGACGGTGCCCTCCGCCTTGTATGCTGTCCGGGTCGCCAGCACCGTACGGACCCGGGTCACGAGTCCTGCCCCCTGGGCCGCAGGCACGGTGAGGCTGGTCCGCACCCAGTCGTCCTCACTGTGTGCCGGTGCTGCGACCGGGCCCGGTCCCAGCACGGTCGGCGCTGCCGCATCGGGCGGCAGAGTCTCGGCCAGCACAGCGTCGACCACCTCGGCGACGGTGGCCGACGGCCCCTCCACCGCGACCATCCGGGCGGCCGGCGGGAAACCGGCAGCCTGTCGCTCGCCCAACTCACGTTCGGCCGTGCCGACCGGGTCCTGGCGCAGGAATGCCTGCAGGGTGGGCGATTCCGGCGGTCCGACGGCGATCGCGGTGCCACCGGCGGTGCCGGGACGGACCAGTGCGGTCGCGTTCCACCAGCGTCGCAGGGCCTCCTCCGCGGCACGCAGGTCCATGCGCTGCAACAGCAGGCTGGCGTCGAGCAGCACGGCTGCGGCGTAGCCGTGCGCTGCGCGCGGCTCAGCTCCGGGGGTGGCGACGACGAGGGCCGGCTCATCCTCGACCAGGTCGAGTCGCCGCTCACCCGACGACCGTCGTACGGCGACCTGGGGGAAGGCCTTGCCGAGTTCCTCGGCCGTCCGGGCGGCGCCCACCACGGGCGCCCGCCAGTGCCGGTCGCCGCACTCCGGGCACTCCCATCCGGTGACCGGGTGCCCGGCCCAGGTGCAGCGCACCACCCTGGGCTCCGGCACACTGACCGGCGAGGAACAGCGGGGGCAGTGCACCGGGGTGCGGCAGGTGCGGCACACCAGGCTCGACAGATAGCCGGCGCGGGGCACCTGGACCAGCACCGGACCGGCAGCCAGCCCGGCCCGCATCACGGCGAACACGTCTCGGGGCAGCCGCGCCGCGCGCGCGGCCGGGTCACGGTCCAGTGCGCGCTCGTCGTCGGAGGCGATCCGCGGGCGTGGCGCCAGCCGCCGGAACACCTCGCGTGGCGGGGTGACGGTACGAAGCCAGTCGCGCGCCACCAGATCGGCCACCTCGGCGGTGCGGGCGTAGCTGCCGAACAGGGCTCCTGCCTGCTCCCGGCTGGCACGCAGGGCCAGTACTTCGCGGGTGTGCGGGTACGGCGCACGCGGTTCGGCGTACAGGTCATCGCCGTCGTCCCACAGTGCCACCAGTCCGAGATCGGTGACGGGGGCGAAGGCGGCGGCCCGGGTCCCGATGACGACCCGGACCTGTCCCCGTACGGCGGCCAGGAACGCCCGGTAGCGGGCGGAGGGTCCGAGATCACTGTGCAGGCTGACGAAGGTGTCGGCCCCGAGCACCTCGGTGCAGGCGGCCGTCAGACGGGCGAGATCGGTCACGTCGGGGACGATCAGTAGGCTGCCTCGGCCCGATGCTGCGGTCGCCGCCGCAGCGAGGGCGAAGCCGTACGCCCAGTCACCGGCCTCGGCGGCACACGGCACCGGCTGCCACGCCGCGCGGGGGGACTCGCCCCGTCCCAGGGCCGCCAACAGTGCTGGTCCACCCACCCCGGGCGCGAACGGGCCGGGGCCGTGCTCCCCCACGCGTGCTCGCAGCTCGTCGGCCGTCGGGAGCTTCCGTTGCCGGGGCTCGGCCTTCTCGGTGGTGGCATGCCGGGGTGGCACGGCGAGCCGTACGACATCGGCGAAGCTGCCGGCCCAGTGGTCGGCGACCGCGCGGACCAGACCGGCCACCGTCGGCGTCAGCACCGGCTCGGGCGAGACGACTCGCTCCAGTGGCTGCACCCGGTCGTGGTCGGTGTGATCCCGGACCTCCAGCACGAAACCGTCCCGCAGCCGCCCGGCAAACCGCACCTTCACCCGGCATCCGGGCACGACCTCCTCGAGCATGGCCGACGGGACGCGATAGTCGAAAGGGCGATCCAGGTGAGCCAACGGAACGTCGACCGCCACCGCTGCGTACGAGAGCCCGGCATCGGGCAAGCCCAGCGGGAGGGCGGTCGGGTCGTCGGTCGGCACGACTGTGATCGTAGGGGGAATCGCCGACAGCTGGCTCACCGCCTGTGGACAGGCGGACGTCTCGACTTCGCTTGACGGGCGATCAGCCGCGGACGGCAGCGGCCAGGGCGTCAGCCCGATCCGTACGCTCCCAGGTGAAGTCGGCAAGCTCCCGGCCGAAGTGCCCGTACGCCGCCGTGGCCTGGTAGATCGGCCGCTTCAGGTCGAGAGCGGCAATGATGGCGGCCGGCCGCAGGTCGAAGGTTGCCTGCACGGCGTCGGCGATCTGATCCACCGGGACCTTCTCGGTGCCGAAGCAGTCGACGTAGAACCCGACCGGGTGTGCCCGGCCGATCGCGTACGCCACCTGGACCTCACAGCGCTGGGCAAGACCGGCGGCGACCACGTTCTTGGCGACCCACCGCATTGCGTACGCGCCGGAGCGGTCGACCTTGGAGGGATCCTTGCCGGAGAAGGCGCCACCGCCGTGGCGGGCCATGCCGCCGTAGGTGTCGACGATGATCTTGCGGCCGGTGAGGCCGGCATCCCCCATCGGGCCGCCGATCTCGAACCGTCCCGTCGGATTGACCAGGACCCGGACCCCGTCGTGACTGAGGTCGTAGGCGGCCAGCACCGGCTCGATCACATGACGACGCACATCGGCGGCCAGGGCCGACTGTTCGATGCTGTCCGAGTGCTGGGTGGAGAGTACGACGGTGTCGAGCCGCACCGGCTGGTCGTCGACGTACTCGATGGTGACCTGGGTCTTGCCGTCGGGTCGCAGGTAGGCACAGGTACCGTCCTTGCGGACCGCGCTCAGACGTTCGGCCAGCCGATGCGACAGGTCGATCGGCAACGGCATCAGGCTGGGGGTCTCGGCGCAGGCGTAGCCGAACATCAGACCTTGGTCACCGGCGCCCTGGCGGTCGAAGTCGTCCCCCGCGAGCCCCTCCCGCTCCTCCTCCGCCGAGTCGACGCCGGCGGCGATGTCGGGCGACTGCTGTCCGATCGCCACCGACACACCACAGGAATTGCCGTCGAAGCCCTTCGCCGAGGAGTCGTAGCCGATCCCGATCACCGTGTCACGCACGATGCGGGGGATCTCCACGTACGACTCGGTGGTCACCTCGCCGGCCACCACCACCAGGCCGGTGGTGGCGAGTGTCTCCACCGCGACCCGACTCGCCGGATCCTGGGCCAGCATGGCGTCCAGGACCGCGTCGCTGATCTGGTCGGCGATCTTGTCGGGGTGGCCTTCGGTGACCGACTCCGAGGTGAACAGGCGGTTGCCCATGGTGTCCTCTCTGCGTCGACGTGGCGGATCACGCCACCAACAGATGAGCAGCCTAGGCGTCAGCCAGCAGTTGCCGGATGCGGTCCCAGATCCGGTGGGCCAGCGACTCCTTGCTGCCTCCGTACGGCCCGTGCACCTGGGTGGGCTCGACCAGGGTGATCGTGTTGTCGGCCTCGCCGAACACGGCACCGGCGGTGACGTCGTTCACCACGATCAGGTCGCATCCCTTGCGGGCCAGCTTGGCTCGCGCCATGGCCAGCAGGTCCTGCTCGCCGGGCGTCTCGGCGGCGAACCCCGCCAATACCTGGCCCGGCCGGGATCGCTGTGCTGACAGGGATTTCAGGACATCGGTGGTCTGTCGCAGGCTGAGGGACAAACCCTCGTCGCCGGACTTCTTGATCTTGCCTTCGCTCACCGTCTCCGGGGTGAAGTCGGCTGCGGCCACCGCCATCACGACCGCATCGGCACCGGCAGCGGCTGTGACCATCGCGCCGTGCAGGTCCTCGGTGGTGACGACCCGGGTCACCTCGACCCCGGACGGGACCTCGGCCTCGATGTGGGCGGCGACCAGCCTCACGGTCGCGCCACGCGCGGCGGCCGCTCGGGCGATCGCGACGCCCATCCGACCGGAGGAGGCATTGCCCAGGTAGCGGACGGGGTCGAGAGGTTCGCGCGTGCCACCGGCGGAGACGGCCACCACCCGGCCGGCCAGGTCCTGTGCGGCCATCGCGGACGCCACGTCGGGGTTGTCGAGGATCGTCCCGGCGACGGCGAGGATCTCGGTCGGATCTGGCAGCCGTCCCGGGCCCGAATCAGCACCGGTGAGGCGCCCGCTGGCCGGGTCGAGGACGGCGACACCACGGGACCGCAGCATCGCCACATTGGCGCGGGTCGCGGGGTGCTGCCACATCTCGGTGTGCATGGCCGGGCACAGCAGCACCGGGGCACGGCTGGTCAGCATCACATTGGTCAACAGATCGTCGGCCCGACCGGTGGCCGCCCTGGCGAGCAGGTCGGCGGTGGCCGGAACCACCAGGACCAGATCGGCCTGCTGACCCAACCGGACGTGGTTGACCAGGTGGGTGTCGTCGAACACCCCGGTGTGCACCGGGCGGCCCGACAGCGCAGACCAGGTGGTCTCGCCGACGAAGTTCAGGGCCGCCTCGGTGGGCACCACCGTGACCTCGTGGCCGGCCTCGGTGAGGCCGCGGAGCACTTCGCACGCCTTGTAGGCGGCAATCCCGCCGCTGACGCCGAGGACGATGCGACTCATCGCGATGCGGTCAGCTCGGCGCCGGGGCGGGGTGTGCGGGCTCGATCAGGCGATCGAGTCGGGATCGAAGTCGACCAGTTCGTCGGCCGACTCGGCCGCGGCAGCGGCGGCAGCAGCCTCCGCCTCCGGATCGATCGGGGTGCAGGTGAGCACGCCGGCATGGACCTCGCGCAGCGCGATCGACAGCGGCTTCTCCTGGACACCGTGGTCGACCAGCGGGCCGACGTTCTGCAGCAGGCCCTCACCGAGCTGGGAGTAGTAGGCGTTGATCTGGCGGGCGCGCTTGGCGGCGAACAGCACCAGGCCGTACTTGCTGTCCGACTTCGTCAGCAGGTCGTCGATCGAGGGGTAGGTGATGCCGCCCTCATGGGTGGAGACATTGGTGGACACAGATGACCCTTCAGTTACGACGGTTGTTCTCGACTGTTCTCGACAATGCGGAGATTTGTGGCTACCCGCGAGGGGGCAAGCCCAACAAGCCTACCAAGTCCGCCACGGCTTGTCCCACCTCACGGTTGACGATGACGTGATGGAACTCGGGTTGCGCGGCGAGTTCCTCCCGCGCCGTCCGCAGTCGACGCTCTCGTTCGGCCTCCCCTTCGGTGCCGCGACCGACCAGCCGTCGCACGAGTTCCTCCCAGGAGGGCGGGGCCAGGAAGACCAGCCTGACACCCGGCCAGGACCGCGCCACCTGGCGGGCACCCTGCAGATCCAGCTCCAACACGACTGTCTGCCCGGCCCGTACGGCATCGGCCACCGGACCGCGCGGGGTGCCGTAGCGGTGCACCCCGTGCACGACGGCCCACTCCAGCATCTGTCCGGTCGCGACCAGCCGGTCGAACTCGGCATCGTCGACGAACCAGTAGTGCACGCCGTCGACCTCTCCCGGGCGAGGTGCCCGAGTGGTCACCGAGACCGACACCCAGACCTCAGGATGCTCGGCGCGGAGTCGTGTGCAGACAGTGCCCTTGCCGACGGCGGTGGGACCGGACAGGACGGTGACGGTCCCGGGGCCGTCCGGGGTGTCGTGAGCGGTGTCCCTGTTCGCGCGAGGAGCCTCACTGGTCACCGAAGGCCTCCTTGAGCTTGGCAACCTGGTGCTGTCCGAGCCCACGGAGCCGGCGGTTCTCGGCGATGTCGAGGCGATCCATCAGGGCGCGGGCACGCTTGTCGCCGACGCGCGGTAGGCACTTCAGCACGTCCAACACCCTCAGCTGTGCGAGCGCTTCGCTGCTGCGGGCGCGGTCGAGCAGATCACCCAGGGCGACCGTCCGGTCACGGAGTTGCTGCTTGGCCTCGGCGCGCTCGCGGCGCGCGGCGGTGGCGCGGGCCCGGGCGGCCTGGAGTTGCTCATCGGTCAGTGGTGCCAGTGACACGGTGTGAAGGTCCTCGGGTGGTAGCTGTTCGGAGAGGTCGGGGCCAACCTATCGTCGAATCACAGCAGCCCGCGTCCCCGCAGATTGGTCACCAGCTCCCAGATCCCGGCCCGCCACCGCGGCAACTCCTCGCTGAGTCCGACCACGTTGGTGAGCGTTCCCAGCTCCGGCGCCGAAATCGACACCACGTCGCCCACTTTGTGGGTGAAGCCGCCGCCGGGCGTGTCACGGTCCTGGACCGGGGCGAACAGGGTGCCGGTGAACAGGGCGACCCCGTCCGGGTACTGGTGATGCTCCCCCATGGTCGCCGCGACGAGCTCCAGCGGATCCCGGCTGATCCGCGACATCGAGGAATGGCCGGTCATCTCGAAGGCATCGCTGGCACCCCTCACCGTCAGGTCGACGTCAAGACCTCGCACTGTGTCGAGGGTGAAGTTGTCGTCGAACAACCGGAGGAAGGGGCCGATCGCGGTGGAGGCGTTGTTGTCCTTGGCCCGCCCGAGCAGGAGCGCACTGCGGCCCTCGATGTCGCGCAGGTTGACGTCGTTGCCGAGGGTCGCACCGACGCACCTGCCGTCCGGTCGTACCGCGAGCACGACCTCGGGTTCGGGATTGTTCCACCGTGACGCTGCCAGGATGCCGACGCCCGCGCCGTGGCCGACCGCCGACAGCACCGGCGCCTTGGTGAAGACTTCGGGGTCGGGTCCGATCCCAACCTCCAGGTACTGGGACCACAGGCCGCGATCCTGCAGCACCTGCTTGACCTTGCTCGCTTCCTCCGAGCCGGGCCGTACCGAGCTGATCGCACCACCGATCACGTCGGCGAGCTCGGTCCGCAGTGCCAGGGCGACGGCCGGGTCTCCCCCGGCCCGCTCCTCGATGACCCGCTCCAACATGCTGTCGACAAAGGTCACGCCACAGGCCTTGATGACCTGCAGGTCGACCGGCGCCAGGAGGTGGGGACCGTCCGCCGTCCCCAGTTGGTCCAGCCGCCATCGGCGGCGAGTCGCGTCCTGGCGTACGGCGTCGACCCGGTCCAGCACGTCATCGGCGGTGAGCAGTCGCGACATGGTCGGCGCTTCCCGGCTGGTCAGGTCGACGAGCTCCTCACCGTGAACCACGACCAGACAGGGGCCGGCGACCTCTGGATCGTGCAGCCGCCCCACCAGTACCGCCTGTTCGGCATCGCCGGGCAGGACGACCGGAAAGGACTGCGTGGGGGTGGGCGGGGTCATCGTCGTTCCTCCTCGGGTTCTAGGCTGGGTGGGCAACCTGGGTCCGAAGTTGCCGGACTCCCCCGCACAGCTTGGAGGAAACCTAGCCATGACCACGATCAGCACCAGCGCCGCATCACTGCGTGGGCAGTCCATCGTGGCCGGGACCTCTGTCGCCGGCGCCTCGGACGGTCCGACGTTCTCGGCGGTGGATCCCGCCACCGGTGAGGACCTGCAGCCTACGTACGGGGTGGCCACCACTGAACAGATCGACGAGGCCCTGGCCGCCGCCGTCGACGCCTTCGCCGTTCTGCGGGCCAGCTCGCCGGCCGATCGGGCCGGACTGCTGCGCGGCATCGCCGATCGCCTCGACGCCGCCAAGGACGGCCTGGTGGCTCGTGCGCACGCCGAGACCGGTCTGCCGGTGCCGCGGCTCACCGGCGAGGTGGGTCGGACCAGCGGGCAGCTGCGGCTCTTCGCCAGCGAACTGGAACTCGGTGAGCACCAGGGAGTGCGCATCGATCACGCCCGGCCGGATCGCCAACCGGCCCCGGCCCCGGACCTGCGCCTGCGCTTCGTTCCGGTCGGTCCGGTCGTCGTCTTCGGGGCGAGCAACTTCCCATTCGCCTTCTCCACCGCCGGCGGCGACACCGCCTCTGCCCTGGCTGCCGGGTGTCCAGTGATCGTGAAGGCGCACAACGCACACCCCGGCACGGCGGAGCTGGTGGGCCTGGCGGTGGCTGAGGCCGTTGCCGCGGCAGGCTTCCCACCCGGGACCTTCTCCCTGCTGTACGGCATCGGCAACGACCTGGGCCAGCGACTGGTCAGCGAGCCCGCGGTCAGGGCGGTCGGCTTCACCGGTTCCCGGGCCGGCGGCCTGGCCCTGGTGCGTGCGGCCCAGGCACGACCGGTCCCGATCCCTGTGTACGCAGAGATGTCGAGCACCAACCCGGTGATCGTTCTCCCCGGCAGGGCGGCACGGCCCGACCTGGTCGCGGACGGCTATGTCGGGTCGTTGACGCTCGGCTCCGGGCAGTTCTGCACCAATCCGGGGCTGCTGTTCGTCCCGGCCGACTCGGAGGCGTTGGTGACCGCGATCGGTGACCGGGTTGCCGCGGCGAGTGGGCAGACGATGCTCACCCCCGGGATCCGGTCCGCCTACGAGAGTGGCGTCGAGCGGCTCGCGGGTCGTGACGTGGTGGGGCGTGGCGCCAAGGGCGAGGGCCCCAATGCCCCGGCGCCGGTGGTGGTCAGCTGCACCGCCGCCGAGCTGCGGGACGACTCCTCGTTGGCCGAGGAGGTGTTCGGCGCGGCAGGTCTGGTCGTCAGCTACGCCGACCTGTCCGATCTGGCCCTCACTCTCGCGGGACTGGAGGGGCAGCTCACAGCGACGGTCCAGGCCGAGCCGGAGGACCACGACGCGGTCCGGACGCTGCTGCCGATTCTCGAGGACCTGGCCGGCCGGGTGATCATGAATGGCTGGCCGACCGGCGTCGAGGTGGGCCAGGCGATGGTGCACGGCGGTCCGTTCCCGGCGACCTCCGACGGTCGCACCACCTCGGTCGGCACCTTGGCGATCCAGCGGTTCCAGCGGCCAGTTGCCTACCAGGACGTGCCCGACGACCTGTTGCCCGAGCCGGTCCGTGAGGCGAACCCGTACGGACTCCCCCGCCGCGTGGACGGCAACCTCGAGATCTGACGGGTAGGCCTCTGACCACTCAGGTTCGACCGGCGATCAGCTGCTCGACACCGTCGAGGATGCGTTCGAGACCGAACTCCAGCGCGGTGTTGCGGGCGTGGGAGCCGTCGGTGAAGGCGGCCAGGGTGTGGGGGTGTTCAGTGCCGTGGCGGCTGAGGATCGCGGTGACGCCGGCCGCGAGTACGTCCTCCGGCGACACTCCCGCGGCGTGCTGTCGCACCAGCGAGAGCACATGGCCGACCACCAGAGCCAGCAGATCGAGCTTCTCCCCGCCGGCCAGGGGCAGCTCAGCCGTCGCCGCCAGGCCAGACTCGTACCAGGAGAGTTCGTGGGGACCTGGCAGGTGGGGCTCCTGGGCCAACTCGACGACCCAAGGATGTTGCGCACACTGCCGGTGGATGCCGTGGGCCCAGGCCGCCAGCCCCTCGCGCCAGTCGTTGTGCTCGGCACGGTCGGGCTGGCCGAGCACCCGGTCCAGCATCACGGCCAGCAACTCGGCACGGCCGGGCAGGTAACGGTAGAGCGCCATCTTCGTGGTGCCCAGGTCGGCCGCCACCTGCTGCATCGTGACGGCCTCGAGCCCATGGGCGTCGGCCACCTCGATGGCGGCGTCGGCGATCCCGGCGACCGTGAACCGGGGCTTCGGCCCTGGTTTCGGGCTGGCTGGCTCCGGCCACAGCACCGCCAGTACACCTGAGTCGGGGCTCTGGTCCCTCTCACCCATGCTGGCACTCCTCTTTCGGTCCGAGGTATTTGCGTCCATCATACGCTGATAGTACTGTGTCCCTAGGACGCAGATCTCGATGAAAGGTGGCGTCATGAAGGTGCTCATCTCCGGTGCCAGCATCGCTGGCCCGGCACTGGCCCGGTGGCTGGGCCGCAACGGCGCGGAGGTCACGGTGGTCGAGAAGGCGGCCCGCATCCGACCCGGTGGACAGGCGGTCGACTTCAAGGGCCGCACCCAGCACGAGATCCTTCGCCGCACCGGCATCCTGGAGGATGTCCAGGCGGCCCAGACCAGCAAGACCGACTGGCGCATGGTTGACGCCGAGGACCGGGTGCGGGCCGTCATCCCCGGCGAGTTCATCGGCGGTGACCTGGAGATCCTGCGCGGTGATCTCGCCACGATCCTCCACCGTCACAGCGAGGACTGCGCCCAGTACGTCTTTGACGACGAGATCATGGCGCTGACGGACACGCCCAACGGAGTGACCGCTGAGTTCTCGCGGCGCGAGTCCGAGACTTTTGACCTGGTCGTGGGGGCTGACGGGGTGCACTCGGCCGTACGTCGGTACGCCTTCGGACCCGAGTCCGAATACATGGAGCCCTTGGGCTTCTACTATGCCGTCACCAGTGGCGCGGTCGATCTGTCAGGGCTGGAGACCTCGCGCCCCGATGGGCGCGCCGTGGCGTACGGGTACAACACCCCAGGGCGACTGGCCCTCGTTGGTGGCCAGAAGGCCCCGAACCTGTTCGTGTTCCAGGCCCCGAGCGCCGACTACGACCGACGTGACGTGGCGTCGCAGCGCCGCTTCGTCGCCGAGGCCTTCGCGGGACTGGGATGGCGCGTGCCCGAGATGCTGGCCGCGAGTGCCGATGCTCCGGACTTCTACCTGGATGCGCTGATCCGTACGAAGTTGACCAGCTTCACCCGTCGCCGCGCCGCCCTCGTCGGGGACGCCGGCTACGCCAACACCCTGGGTGGCTTCGGTACGGGGCTCGCCCTGTTGGGCGCCTACGTCCTGGCCGGCGAACTGCTGGCGGCCAAGGGTGATCTCGCGACCGCACTGCCCAACTACGACCGGCGGATGCGCAAGCCCACCGATGCGGCCCGCAAGGCCAATGCCGGTCCGTTCATGGCCCCGACCTCGGCCTGGCGCATCCGGACCCGCAACTGGACCTTTGCCAATCCGCTGCTGCTGCGCATGATGCTGCGCCTCACCGACAGCATGGCGACCGACGACACGCTCCCCGACTACGACCTGTCCTGACCGTCCGTCGAACGTCGCGACACTCAGCGCAACGCCGCCGCGAGCGCGGCCGTGCGCTCGCGGATTGCTGCGGCATCCGGCCCGGCCTTGGCGATGTCGCGGCTGCTGGAGGGCAGAGTCAGCGGCGTCTGGGCGCCGAACAGCTCAGCGACATGCTCCGGGGTTCCGCCCTGGGCGCCGAGTCCCGGCACCAGGATCGAACCCTGCAAGGAGGACAGGTCGACATCCAGGGCCTGATGGGTCAGCCCCACCACTGCACCGATCGGGCCGGGTACGGTGGCGCTCGCGCCCTGGCCGGCGTTGATCTTGGCAGCCGTGTCGATCACCTGCTGGGCGACCGATCGCCCCTCGGCGTGGGCCATCTGCACCTCGTCGCTCTCCGGGTTCGAGGTCCGCACCAGCACGTACACGCCGCGTCCGTTGGCGATGGCCAGATCGACTGCGGGCTGAAGGGAGCCGAATCCGAGGTAGGGGCTGATGGTGATCGCATCACTGGCGAGCGGCCCGTCTCCCAGGTAGGCGTGTGCGTAGGCGGCCATGGTGGATCCGATGTCACCGCGCTTCACATCAAGCAGGCTGATCGCCCCCGCCTCCCGGATGTCGGTCAGGACTCGTTCCAGCACGGCGATCCCGGCAGATCCGAAGACCTCGAAGAAGGCACTCTGTGGCTTGTAGACGGCCACTTCGCCGGCCGTCGCCTCGACGAGTGTGCGGGCACAACGTTCCAGACCGGTCGCGTCGGCCGGGAGTCCCCATTCCTGCAGGATCGCCAGGTGCGGATCGACTCCGACGCACAACCTCCCTCGCTCCGCAACGACAGCGGCGAGGCGTTCCCCGTACGTACTCATCTGCTCTCCCTTGCTCGATGGAGCCGATTGGTTCCCGACACCAGGGCGGGACCGCTGTAGATCATGCCGGTGCAGACCTGCACCAGACGTGCCCCGGCATCGAGCATCGCCATCGCGTCACCGGGGGTCATGATCCCCCCGACCCCGATCACGGGCAGGCTGGTGGAGGCGACCAGATCGGCCACGAAGGCCCGGGAGCGCCGGGTCAGCGGAGCCCCTGACAACCCCCCGGTCTCGCTGGCCAGGTGATGGTCGATCGCGGCGATGCTGTGGCGCTCGATCGTGGTGTTGGTGGCGATCAGTCCACGCACCCCGGCGGCCTCACACACCTGCACCGCCTCGCCGACGGCATCACGACTGAGATCGGGGGCGAGCTTCACCAACACCGGTACCGGGTTCCCCGGGTCGAGGACTTTCGTCTCGGCCACCAGGGCGCCGGTCAGTTCGGAGAGGAACCCCTTGTCCTGCAGGGTTCGCAGTCCGGGAGTGTTGGGGCTCGAGACGTTGATCGCGATGTAGTCCGCGTACGGGGACACGGCACGCAGCGAGGTGAGGTAGTCCTCGACAGCATCGGCCAGGGGTGTGACCTTGCTCTTGCCGATCGAGACGCCGACAACGAGCCCGGCCCGTCCGTTGCCGCGCTGGATCCCGTACCGGTCGAGGGTCATCGCCAGGGCGGCCGCGCCGGGGTTGTTGAAGCCCATGCGGTTGATGACGGCGCGACTCGTGGGCAGGCGCCACAGTCGCGGTTTCTCGTTGCCCGGCTGGGCGATCGCGGTGACCGTCCCGAGCTCGACGTGGGAGAAACCGAGCGAGGCCCACGCGGGCGCGGACGTGCCGAACTTGTCCATCCCAGCGGCCAGTCCGATCGGGCCCGGGAAACTCAGCCCGGCGAACTCGACCGCGGGGCCCCGGCTGCCGACCAAGGACGAGGCGAGACGGCCGAGCGGTGGCACCCGATGGAGCAGCGACACCAGCCGCACGGTCTCGTGGTGGGCCGTCTCGGCGTCGAGGGCGAACAAGCCTCGCTTGAGAATCGGATAGCCCCACCGCAGCACGGACTCCCGCCACGGCCGAGGGCCACCCGTCCGTGCCAACGAGGAGCTCATGCTCCGACCGGCTCCGGCACGGGATCGACAGCGGGTCGCAAGGCACTCCCCCAGTCCTGCAGGGACTGCACGCCGATCTCACCCGAGCGTTGCGCCTCGATGCCCTGCACCGCTGCGGAAAGTCCTTGCACCGTGGTGATGCAGGGGACGTTGCGCAACACGGCGGCGGTCCGGATCTCCCAGCCGTCGTAGCGCGGACGGCCGTCGGTGCTGGATCCGTGGGGGGTGTTGAACACCAGGTCGACCTCGTCGTCCAGCAGTGCCTGCACGATGGTCTTCTCACCGTTCGGGCCGGGTCCTTGGCTGTGCTTGCGCACCTCGGTCACCGCGATGCCATTGCGCCGCAGCACCGATGCAGTACCAGTGGTCGCCAACACCTCGAAGCCCAGATCGGCCAGACGCTTCACCGGGAAGATCATGTGCCGCTTGTCCCGGTTGGCTGCGGACACGAAGACCCGGCCTCCTGTCGGCAGCGGCCCGGAGACTGCGGCCTGGCTCTTGGCGAAGGAGATGCCGAAGTCCACGTCGAGTCCCATCACCTCGCCAGTGGACCTCATCTCCGGCCCGAGCACCGTGTCAACCTGGGTGCCTTCGATCGTGCGGAAGCGGTTGAAGGGCATCACTGCCTCCTTGACCGCGATCGGCGAGCCCTGCCAGGAGTCACCACCGTCGCCATCGGCGCGGAGCAGACCCTCGTCGCGAAGCTGCGGAATCGTCGCCCCGGCGGCGATCCGGGCCGCCGCCTTGGCCAGTTGCACCCCGGTCGCCTTCGAGACGAAAGGCACCGTACGGGAAGCGCGCGGGTTGGCCTCCAGCACGAACAGGGTGTCGCCGGCCAGCGCGTACTGGATGTTGATCAGTCCCTGCACCCCAACACCGCGGGCGATCGCCAGGGTCGACTCGCGAATCCGGTCGATCACCTCGGCGCCGAGCGTGATCGGGGGCAGTGCGCAGGCCGAGTCGCCGGAGTGCACCCCGGCCTCCTCGATGTGCTCCATGACGCCACCCAGGTAGAGATCCTGGCCGTCGTACAGGGCATCGACGTCGATCTCCACCGCATCGTCGAGGAAACGGTCCACCAGTACCGGGTGCTGGGGTGAGACCTCGGTCGCGCGGGCGATGTAGTTCGCCAGCGAAGCCTCGTCGTAGACGATCTCCATGCCGCGGCCACCCAGCACGTACGAGGGCCGCACCAGCACCGGGTAGCCGATCTCGGCGGCGATCTCGCGGGCCTGGTCGAAGGAGCGAGCCATCCCGTACTTGGGAGCGGGCAGGCCGGCATCGGCGAGCACCTGGCCGAACACGCCGCGGTCCTCGGCGGCGTCGATCGCTTCGGGTGCCGTGCCGATGATCGGCACCCCGGCATCCTTCAGCGCCTGGGCGAGCTTCAACGGGGTCTGCCCGCCGAGCTGGACGATCACCCCGGCCAGCGGGCCGGCCTGCCGTTCGGCGTGGACGACCTCGAGCACGTCTTCCAGCGTGAGAGGCTCGAAGTACAGCCGGTCCGAGGTGTCGTAGTCGGTCGAGACCGTCTCAGGGTTGCAGTTGACCATGATCGTCTCGAAGCCGGCCTCCGAGAGCGCCATCGACGCGTGCACGCAGGAGTAGTCGAACTCGATGCCCTGTCCGATCCGGTTCGGGCCCGAGCCGAGAATGATCACCGCCGGCTTCTCGCGCGGGGCCACCTCGGTCTCGGCGTCGTAGGAGCTGTAGTGGTACGGGGTCCGGGCGGCGAACTCGGCGGCACAGGTGTCGACGGTCTTGTAGACCGGGCGAATTCCGAGGGCCCACCGCAGGCCGCGCACCACGGACTCGTCGAGGTTGCGCAGCGTGGCGATCTGGGCGTCCGAGAGGCCGTGCCGCTTGGCCACGCGGAGCAGGTCAGGAGTCAGTTCGTCGGCATCGGCCACCATCGTGCCGACCTCGTGGATGAGGGCGATCTGGTCGATGAACCAGGGATCGATCTTCGTCGCCTGGTGGATCTGCTCCGGGGTGGCCCCCCAGCGCAAAGCCCTTTCGAGCAACAGGATCCGGCCGTCGTGAGGACGTGCCATCTCGGTCAGGATTGCGTCGACGTCACGGGTTTCGGGGTCCTTGCCCAACCAGAATCCGCCGACCGAGGTCTCGAGCGAGCGCAGCGCCTTGCCGAGCGCCTCGGTGAAGTTGCGGCCGATGGCCATCGCCTCACCGACACTCTTCATGTGTGTGGTCAGGGTGGAGTCGGCGGTCGGGAACTTCTCGAAGGCGAACCGTGGCACCTTCACCACGACGTAGTCGAGGGTCGGCTCGAAGCAGGCCGGCGTCTCGCCCGTGATGTCGTTGTCGATCTCGTCGAGGGTGTAGCCGAGCGCCACCTTGGCGGCGATCTTGGCGATCGGGAAGCCGGTCGCCTTGGAGGCCAGCGCACTTGAGCGGGAGACCCGTGGGTTCATCTCGATGACGATCATGCGTCCGTCGACGGGGTTGATCGCGAACTGGATGTTGCAGCCGCCGGTGTCGACACCGACCTCACGGATCACCTCGATGGCGACGTCACGCATCCGCTGGTACTCGCGGTCGGTGAGGGTCATCGCCGGAGCCACCGTGATCGAGTCACCGGTGTGGACACCCATCGGGTCGAAGTTCTCGATGGAGCAGACGATCACGACGTTGTCGGCCTTGTCGCGCATCACCTCCAGCTCGTACTCCTTCCACCCCAGGATCGACTCCTCGATCAGCACCTCGGTGGTGGGGCTGGCGGCCAGGCCGGCACCGGCGATCCGGCGCAGTTCTGTCTCGTCATGGGCGAAGCCGGAACCGACCCCGCCCATGGTGAAGGAGGGCCGTACGACGAGCGGGTAGCCGAGCTGGTCAGCAGCGGCGAGCACGTCGTCAATGGTGTGACAGATGATCGAGCGGGCGACCTCGGCCGGGCCACCTTCGATGCCGGTCAGGTTCTCGACGATCTCCTTGAACTGCTCCCGGTTCTCGCCACGCTGGATCGCGTCGATGGAAGCGCCGATCAGCTCGACGCCGTACTTCTCCAGCACGCCGTTCTCGTGCAGGGCGACCGCGGTGTTGAGTGCGGTCTGCCCACCAAGGGTGGCCAGCAGTGCGTCGGGACGCTCCTTGGCGATCACCTTCTCGACGTACTCCGGGGTGATCGGCTCCACGTAGGTGGCGTCGGCGAACTCCGGGTCGGTCATGATCGTCGCCGGGTTGGAGTTCACCAGGATGACCCGGTAGCCCTCTTCACGCAGCACCCGGCAGGCCTGGGCGCCGGAGTAGTCGAACTCGCAGGCCTGGCCGATGACGATCGGGCCGGAGCCGATCACCATCACGCTGGCGATGTCGTCGCGGCGGGGCATCAGCGGGCCTCTTCCTTCGCGGGCCGGTTGTTCGCTCGTATCGGGGGTTCAAGGGGGTCGCCGGCGCCTGCGGCGACCTCCCCCTTGCTCTCTGCTCGTATCGGGGGTTCAAGGGGGTCGTCCCCCTTGCTTGACACTGCCATCATCTCGGCGAACCGGTCGAACAGGTACGAGGCGTCGTGCGGGCCGGCCGCCGCCTCCGGGTGGTACTGGACGGAGAACCCGACGAGCCGCCCGTCGCGACGCAGCTCGAGGCCCTCGACCACGTCGTCGTTGAGGCACACATGACTGACCGTGGCCTCGCCGTACGGCGTCGACACCGACTCACCCTTGGGTGCGTCGACGGCGAAGCCGTGGTTGTGCGCGGTGATCTCGACCTTGCGGGTGGTGAGGTCCATGACGGGCTGATTGATGCCGCGGTGGCCGTACTTCAGCTTGTAGGTGCCGAAACCGAGGGCGCGGCCGAAGATCTGGTTGCCGAAGCAGATGCCGAAGTACGGGATGCCGGCGTCGAGAACCTGCTGCAGCAGCGCAACGGCGGCGTCGGCGGTGGCCGGGTCGCCGGGACCGTTGGAGAAGAAGACTCCGTCGACCCCGAGTGCGGCGATCTCGTCGTAGGTGACCGTGGCGGGCAGCACGTGCACCTCCATCCCACGCTCGGCCATCCGGTACGGGGTGCGGGACTTGATGCCGAGGTCGACCGCGGCGACGGTGAACTTCTTCTCCCCTGCCGCCGGAACGACTTCGGCGGCGCCCAGGGTGACATCGCCCACCAGGTCCCGGCCGGCCATCCCGGGCTGCTGCAGGACCTTGGCGCGCAGGGTTTCCGGGTCGGTCTCGAGCGTCGAGATGCCGACGCGCATGGAGCCCTGCTCACGCAGGTGACGCGTCAGGGCGCGGGTGTCGACGCCGGTGATCCCGACGACACCCTGGGTCGCGAGCTCGGCGCCCAGGTCGCGGCGCGAACGCCAGTTGGACGACACCCGTGACAGGTCTCGTACGACGTAACCGGCCACCCAGATCTGGCGCGACTCGTCGTCCTCGTCGTTCCAGCCGGTGTTGCCGATGTGGGGTGCGGTGGCGATCACCACCTGGCCGCGATAGCTGGGGTCGGTGAGGGTTTCCTGGTAGCCGGTCATCGCTGTCGCGAAGACGGCTTCGCCGAAGGTCTCACCCTCGGCTCCGAAAGACTCTCCGACGAAATGGCGACCGTCCTCGAGGACGAGCAGAGCTGTTTTCATGTCGGACCCAGAGTATGAGGGCAAAGCAGTAGCAGGCATGACCGTCCTTTCCTGCCTCACAGGACAGGGCTTAAAGGTTGGTGACGGAGCAAACCTAGCACGCGCCCGCCGGTACTGTTGCCGTCATGCCCCGACCAGGACCTCGCCGCGCACTGTGTCGGCTCGGCGCCACCGCCCTGGTCTTGCTCTCGTTGCTGGCGACGTCCTGCTCTGCCCCGCCGGTTCCGCTGGACCCGCAACGCAGTGACGTCGTGGCCGAGCGTGGCCCGGCTCGCATCGCCACGGCCGGCGCCCTGGCATCGATGACCCGCCCGTACGGTGCCGAGTCGTCGGCGACGATCGACAGCTGCGCCGCTGGCGAGGACAACTGGAAGGTACGGGACCCGTGGTCGTATCGCTGTTGGTTCGCCTACAGCGGCGTCGCTGTCGTCCCCGACCTGACTGCTGCCACGGCCATGGTGACCTCAGGGCTGATCGCCCTGGACTGTGAGGACCCTCACCAGTTGGCCCAGCAACTCTCCCAGTGGGGCGAGTTGAACCCCGGCGAGCCCCTGCCCACCGACCCGGACTTCCAACCCGGTGTCGTGCCACCGCAGCTCGACCAGTGCCGCGGGATCGAGGTGTGGGTCCGCTTCAGCAGCGCCACCGACCCGTTGCTGGCCGTGGTCGCTGCCGATGCCGCCAGCACCCGTGACCCGCTCGTCGTGCGGGCCAACCCGTTCTCCGATGCCCAGCTGCAGCGACTGCGGGCGCGGGACGACGGAGTCATCGTCTTCGTCACCGTCCGCATGATGTACCACCAGGAGCCGCGATGAGGAGGTCGGTCAGAGCCATGGCCGGACTGCTCGCCGCGCTCGTGGCGCTCGCACTGGTGGCAGCCTGCACGCCCACCGCTCGCAGCGAACTCCCCCGCGAGGCCAGAGGTGCCGAGGTGCACGCCAAGCGGCTCAAGGAGGGCGCTCTGGCCGACGAGTTGCTCCGCAAGATCGCTCCGAGCGCGCCGCTGCAGGGATCGTTGGACGGTTGCCTCGACCTTCGGAGCAACCATGCGGGCTACCTGTGGCGTTGCACCATGGTCCGGGCGGCCACGGTCACCGGCGACGACCCGGCCGCCACGCTGGAGGCGCAGCACAGGCTCCTGCGCGACCTCGGCTGCTCGGCCTACCCTGGCCTGCTCACCACCGAGGAACGTCTCAAGCAGGGACTGCAGCCCCGTTTCCTGTTCGACGTGGAGTATCGCTGCCCCGACGAGTCCCTGGTGATGATCAGGTTCACCGAGCCCGAGGATCCGGACCTGTCCTCGAAGGTCGATCTCGGCAACCTGCAACGTGGGCCGGGCCGCGGCAACGTGATCTCCGAACAGCCGTTCTCGGCCGCCGCGATCGAGCAACTACGCAGCGACACCTCGGTGAAGTTGATCATGGTCGTGGCCGTGGCGCGAACCTACTGGATGATGCCAGCCACCTGACCGCCGCCGTCGAGACGTGCTCTCGCCCGTCGAGCGAAGTCGAGACGTGCTCCGCTCTGCGCCATCTGGGCAAGTCGTCCACAACCCTCGACGCACCAGCCTTACCGTTCCGCAAGGCCGGCCGCGGCGGGGTCCACACCAGCACACGACTGCCGGTGGAACTCGTGTGGTTCCAGGAGACGGAGCGTATCGACGAGGCCCATGCGCTCGAGCGACGCATCCACCGCTGGAGCCGAGCCGAACGGCAGGCTCGTGTCGACCTCGCTCGACGGGCGTTGCTCAGCGCGAGCTGATGAGACTGCCGAGCACTCCGTTCACGAAGGCCGGTGAGTCGTCGGTCGACAGTTCCTCGGCCAGCGAGATGGCTTCGGACACTGCCACCTCGGCCGGGACGTCGCTGTGGTCCACCTCGAAGGTGGCGATCCTCAGTACCGTCCGGTCGACCCGCGGAAGCCGGTCGAGGGTCCATCCGCTCGCCAGGTGCTCGGCGATCCGGACGTCGATCTCGTCGGCGTGCGCGCAGACACCGCGCACCAGTTCCTCGGTGAACTCACGCACCGGCGGGTTGGCGTCGGAGGTGCGCTCGGCGAGGGTGTCCAGTGGGTCGACCCCTCGCAGCTCGGCCTCGAAGAGGATGTCCACGGCGCGTTTGCGCGCCTTGCTCCGGGTCGACCGCTTCGGGCCAGCAGACACCTCAGCCGCCGATGCGGCCGAGGTACTCACCGGTACGGGTGTCGACCTTGACCTTCTCACCGGTGGTGAGGAACAACGGGACCTGGATCTGCAGGCCGGTCTGCACGGTCGCAGGCTTGGTGCCACCGGTGGAGCGATCGCCCTGCAGGCCGGGCTCGGTGTAGGTGATCTCCAGCTCGACCGAAGCGGGCAGGTCGATGTAGAGCGGGTTTCCCTCGTGCAGCGCCACGGTCGCCATCTGCTCCTCGAGCAGGTAGTTCTTGGCGTCGCCGACCGTGTCCTCGGGGATCGTGATCTGGTCGTAGGTCGAGGTGTCCATGAACACGAACCCGTCGCCGTCGTGGTACAGGTACTGCATCTCGCGACGGTCCACGTTGGCCGTGTCGACCTTGGTGTCGGAGTTGAAGGTCTTGTCCACGATCTTGCCGGACAGCACGTTCTTGAGCTTGCTCCGGACGACAGCGTTGCCCTTGCCCGGCTTGTGGTGCTGGAACCAGACCACCTGCCACAGCTGACCGTCGAGGTCGAGCACCATGCCGTTCTTCAGATCATTGGTCGAAGCCACTGGATTCCCTTCGCGTCCGCATGCCTGCTGTCACGCAGGCCTCAGCGATTGTAGTGGGTCCGGCCAGTCCGGCGCACCTGCGGCTCCGGGCACCCGTCACCGGACCCAGCCGAACCGGGCCCGGCGGGGATCCGGACCCAGCAGGACAACTGAGCAAGATCGGTCGGGTGCCCCGGGCACGCGCGCGTCGATACTGGTCGGCATGACGACGCCTCCCGATCGCCTCCGGCAACTCCTGGATGCCGTCGTTCCACTCGACGACGACCGGCCCGGTGGGTACGGCGGCCCCGCACGTCTCGCCGATGTCGCCGCCGCGACCCACACCTCGCCGTTCCACTTCTCCCGCCAGGTCACCTCTGCCACCGGCGAGTCACCGATGGCCCTGCGTCGACGGGTGTTGTTGGAGCGCGCCGCCTGGCAGTTGCAGCGTGGCGCCTCCGTGACCGAGGTCGCCTTCGAGGCGGGGTACGCCTCGGTCGACGGTTTCGCCCGGGCCTTCGCGAAGGCGTACGGCTGTCCGCCGAGTGAGCTGCCGTCGGCACGGGACCGAGGACATTGGCTCCCTGCGCCCAACGGCCTGCACTTCCACTCTCCGACCGTGATGTATCTCGATGCGGGGGCGCAGGAGCAGTCGGCCGGCGATGTCACCCTGTTCCAGGTGCAGCACGACCTCGCCGACACCGAGGCGCTGCTCGTTGCGGCACAGCAGGTGCCGGTCGAGCAGTACCGGCGGCCCCAGCTACCGGGACACCGTCTGCTGGCCTGGTCAGGTCCCGACGAGAGCCTGGCCGACACGTTGCACCACCTCGTCCACGACAAGGCACCGTGGCTGGCCTCCATCGAGGGCACCGATCTCCCGCGCGCCGACCCCGACAGCGATCCGGTCGCGCTGCTGGCTGCACACCACGGCATCGCGGCCCGCTGGCTGGCCTGGGTCCGGGAGACCGAGCGCCGCAACGCCTGGCACGACCGGATCATCGACGCTCTCTGCGACCCGCCAGAGTCCTTCCTGCTGTCCCAGATCCTCGTCCACGTGCTGACCTTCGCCGCACACCGTCGTCTGCTGGCCCGGCACTTCCTGGCCGGTGCCGGTGTCGACGTGGCGGCCGATCCCACCCTCGACCCCGACCCGATCATCTGGCACCGCACCCAATCCGGAGGACACCCATGACCCGTTACGTCTACTACACCGCCATGACGCTCGACGGCTTCCTGGCTGACGAGCACGATTCCCTCGACTGGCTGATGCGCCAGCCCCAGGACGAGGACGGCCCGTACGGCTACGACGCCTTCATCGGCGGGATCGGCGCTCTCGTCATGGGGGCGACCACCTACCGGTGGATCATCGATCACCACGTGGCGCAGGGTGAGCCGTGGGCCTACACCCAGCCGTCGTACGTGTTCAGCCATCACGACCTGCCCGCACCGCAGGTTGGCGTCACCCGCCTCACCGGTGCACCGTCGGAGCACCGCGCCACTGTGGAGGAGGCGGCCGGGGACAAGGCGGTCTGGATGGTCGGCGGCGGAGCGTTGGCCGCCGACTTCGCCCGGGCCGGCATGCTCGACGAGGTGGTCGTCTCCATCGCGCCGGTCACCCTCGGATCCGGGCGTCCCCTCCTGACGGGCCGGTTCGACCTGGAACTGCTCGACAGCGGGACCAGTGGTGCGTTCTTGTGCGCCCGCTACCGCGTGTCCGGCCCCCTCACCGAGGATCGGGCCCAACCATGACCGCCAAGCCGATGACTAACCCAACTGGGTGCCGAAGATGGTGCCGATGACGAAGGTCGCCGCCAGCGCCAGCGCTCCGCCGACCACCACCCGCACCGTCGGCCGGACCAACGGGCTGTCGCCCAGCTTGGCGCCCAACGCGCCGGTGAGGGCCAGCGCGACCAGGGTGGAGACGAACAGGACGGGCACCCGAGCGGCCTCGGGGCTGAGCAGCAGCGCCAGCAGCGGGATCAGGCCGCCGATCGTGAAAGCCAGCGCCGAGGCTCCGGCCGCCGACCAGGGCTGGGCGGTGCCGTCGCGGTCGATGCCGAGTTCGGTCTCGAGGTGGGCGCCGAGGGCGTCGTGGGCGGTCAACTCCTTGGCGACCTGACGGGCCGTCTGCTCCGAAAGGCCCTTGGCCCGGTAGAGCTCGGTCAGTTCGGCCAGCTCCACCTCCGGCTCGCTCGCGAGTTCCTGCCGCTCCTTGGCGATCAGAGCCCGTTCGCTGTCCCGCTGGCTGGAGACCGAGACGTACTCCCCCAGCGCCATCGAGATCGCACCGCCGACGAGGGCCGCGACGGCAGCGGTGAGCACCGGGCCGATGTCGGCGGTGGCGCCCGCGACACCCGCCCCGATCGCCGCCACCGAGACGATGCCGTCGTTGGCCCCGAGCACACCGGCCCGCAGCCAGTTCAGCCGTTGGGCGAGGTTGCCACCGCTGTGCGGTTCGTCCTCGTGGGTCGGCAGAGTCACCGGTTCACCGCGTCGTGGGCCGCCTGGAGGTGCTCCTCCGACGGCCCGATCAGCATCTGCGGCTGGCCGAGACCGGTGAGGGCGACGAAGCGGACCGTGGTCCCGCGCGCCTTCTTGTCCTTGGCCATCAGCGCCCGGAGTGCGGCCCAGTCGGCGACATGGCTGGTCGGCAGGCCGACCGCGGCCAGGGCCGTACGGTGCCGGTCGACGAGTTCGGGCGACATCAATCCGGCCAGCCGGGCCAACTCGGCCACGTACACCATCCCGATACTGACCGCCTCACCGTGGCGCAGCGAGAAGTCGGACAACCGCTCCACGGCGTGGCCGTAGGTGTGTCCGTAGTTCAACAGTTCCCGCTTCACCTCGGTGCCGGTCGAGGTCGACTCGGTCAGGTCGGCAGCCACCACCGCCGCCTTCACCTCGATGCCGCGGGTGATCACCTCGGCCAGTTCCGCCGAGTCCCACTGCTGTACGGCGTCGGGCGCGGCCTCGACGACGGCGAGGATCTCCGGATCGGCGATGAAGCCACACTTGATCACCTCGGCCAACCCCGAACGGATCTCGGCCAGCGGCAGGCTCGCCAACAGCCCGAGGTCGCACAGCACGCCTCGCGGCTCATGGAAGGCGCCCACCAGGTTCTTGCCGGCCGAGGTGTTGATGCCGGTCTTGCCGCCCACTGCTGCATCGACCATGCCGAGGACGGTCGTCGGGATCGTCACGAGCGCCACCCCGCGCAACCAGGAGGCCGCGACGAACCCTGCCAGATCGGTCGTGGAACCACCGCCGTAGCCGATCACGAGGTCGTTGCGGGTGAAGCCCGCCTCGCCCAGCCGCTCCCAGCAGTCGTTCAGCACGGTGGCGGTCTTGGCAGCCTCGCCGTCGGGCACCTCGATGGTCAGCACGTCGACCCCGGCACCGACGAGCGGGTCCGAGACCGGTGCCAGCCGCTCCCGGAGCGAGGCCGGGTGAATGACCGCGACGCGGCTGCTTCCCGTGACGAGGTCGGCGAGCTCGGAGAGCACACCGGTCCCGATCCGGACCCGGTACGGGGCCGTCGCGGACCTGACCTCGACCGTACGGACGGTGTTCGCGCTCATGCCTCGCCCTCCGGGGTCCGCCGGGCATCGCCGCCGTGCGCCAGACGGTGCTGGGCCAACTCGGCCACCACCTGGCGAGCCGTGGCCTCCGGGTCGTCACCGTCGTTGGCAACGATGACGGTGGCCAGCGCCCGGTACACCGGGGTGCGCTCGGCCAGCAGTTTGATCAGGGTGCCGCGGACGTTGCCGAGCAGCAGGGGGCGTGCCTGGTTCAGCCCGGCCCGAGCGATTGCCGTGGCGGCCTGGACCTCCAGCCACACCACCGGATGCGGTGCGAGGGCGGCACGGATCTTCGCCGACATCACCGCGCCACCGCCGAGCGAGACCACCTGGGGCAGCTGCAGTGCCGCGACAGTGGCCTCCTCCTCCATGCGCCGGAAGGCAGGCTCGCCGTCGTCGGCGAAGATGTCGCCGACCGGCTTGCCCTGGTTCTGTTCGATGAAGCTGTCGACATCGCAGAACGGCAGCTCGAGGAGCTCGGCCACCAGCCGCCCGACCGTCGACTTGCCCGAACCGGGTGCGCCCACGATCGCCAAGGTCCGCGACCGATGGTCGGTGGTGTCGGCGGCCTCAACGACAACGGCTTCGTCCGGGTCGACCAGGTTGGTGGGGTCGTCGGTGATCATGTGGGCCGCGTGGTACGACAGCATCCGGGCGTCCTCGGGGCGCAGCAGGTTCGGCACCTCCGCGCCACCGTGGTCGAACGGATCGAAGATGTCCCTGCCGCGGTCGTCCAGGTCACTCGGGTTCGCGTCGGAAGGTGGCTGGGTCACGCCTCCTCCTCACCAAGTCCGGAGGCAACCGCCAGACCGCGTTGCCGTACGTCGGCCAGGTACGCCTCGTAGTTGCGGCGGGTCTCGGCGACCGAGTCGCCGCCGAACTTCTCCAGGGCCGCGTCGGCCAGCACCAGCGCCACCATCGCCTCGGCCACCACACCTGCGGCTGGCACGGCGCAGACGTCCGAACGCTGGTGGTGCGCCACCGCGGGCTCACCGGTCGCGACATCGACGGTTCGCAGGGCGCGCGGCACGGTGGCGATCGGCTTCATCGCCGCGCGCACCCGCAGCACCTCCCCGGTGCTCATGCCACCCTCGGTGCCGCCCGAGTGGTGGGTGGCACGCGTGATCGCGTTCGCCCCACCGATGATCTCGTCATGCGCCTGCGAGCCGCGGATCCGGGCGAGTTCGAACCCGTCGCCCACCTCGACGCCCTTGATCGCCTGGATCCCCATCAGGGCCCCGGCCAGCCGGGCGTCCAACCGCCGGTCTCCGTGGACGTGGGAGCCGAGGCCTGCCGGGACTCCCCAGGCCAGCACCTCCACCACACCGCCCAGGGTGTCGCCGGCCTTGTGGCAGTCCTCGACCTCGGCCAGCATCGCAGCCGCGGTGTCGGTGTCAAAACAGCGCAGCGGATCGGCGTCGATCGCCTCCCGGTCGCTGAACTTCGGCAGCAGCCCGGAAGGGGCGCGGACCGGACCCAACTCGACCACGTGGCTGATGATCGTGATGCCGTACGCCTGCTCGAGGAAGTTGGAGGCCACCCGTCCCAGGGCGACCCGGGACGCGGTCTCGCGGGCCGAAGCGCGTTCCAGGATCGGACGAGCCTCGTCGAAGTCGTACTTCTGCATGCCGACCAGGTCGGCGTGACCGGGCCGGGGCCGGGTCAACGGAGCGTTGCGGGCCTGTGCCTCCAGCACCGAGGCCTCGACCGGGTCGGCCGACATCACGGTCTCCCACTTGGGCCACTCCGTGTTGCCGATCGTCATGGCGACCGGACCACCGAGGGTCTCGCCGTGCCGGATGCCGCCGAGCAAGGTCACCTTGTCGGCCTCGAACTTCATCCGGGCTCCACGCCCATAGCCCAGCCGGCGCCGAGCTAGTGCCTCGGCGATGTCGTCGCTGGTCACCCGTACGTGGGCGGGAATCCCTTCCACCACTGCGACCAAGGACTGGCCATGGGACTCGCCTGCCGTCAACCAACGCACCATGCGATCACTCTTTCACAAGTCGGTGTGGTCACATCACGGCGTTCGTATCCGGGTCCACCCGTTCGCCGAGCTTCCCCGACGTGACCGTGAGAATCGATTCAAGGCGTCATTTCGGGGGAAACTCGCGAGGTCCGGGGAGGCCCAGGGCGGTTCGCCCGGCGAACAGCAGCACCTCGGCCCCGACCTCGAGCCCGGTCATCAGGCGTACCTGCCCAACGGCCTGGTGTGCGAGCAGGTCCAGGCCGTTCAGCACGATCCTCCCCGCGGTGTCGGCCGCAGTGGCCAGCGCGGTCGGCCACGGGTCGTACAGCACGTCGAAGAGCACCGGGGCCGATACCGCCACGGCCTCGGCGATGCCGTCGGCGGCGCCGGAGGTCACCGTGGACACGACCAGGTCGGAGGCCGGGACCGGACCGTCCCAGGGCTGCACGATCAGCGTGATTCCGAGCTCAGTGGCCAGATCGACCAGCGGGGCCGCCTTGGCGGGGGTGCGGGCCACCACGGTCACCTGCTGGGCCCCGAGTTCGGCCAGCGAAGCCAGCGCACTGCGGGCCGTGGCACCGCTCCCCAGCACCACCGCCCGAGCCACCCGGTCAACCCCGGCGGTGCGGACGGCGGCCACCATGCCGGGGACATCGGTGTTGTAGGTGCGGATGCCGTCGCTGTCGAAGATGAGCGTGTTGGCGGCACCGACCAGCCGGGCCGTACGGTCGGCCTCCCCGAGTTCCAGAGCAGCGAACTTCAGCGGCATGGTGAGGCTGAGTCCCCGCCACTGCGGCCCGCATCCGGCGACGAAGCCGGCCAGTGCGGCCTCGCCGACCTCGTGGCGTTCATAGGTCCAGTCGAGACCCAGGGCGTCGTACGCCGCTCGGTGCAGCACGGGCGAGAGCGAGTGGGCGATCGGCGAGCCGAGGACGGCACAGGTCCGTCCGGTGATGGCCTGCATCAGCAACGCCCGGGATGCGCCTGGCACCACTGCTGGAACAGGGCCACGTTTGCCTCGTGCTCCTCGATGGTCTTGGCGAACCGGGTTTCGCCGGTGTCGAGGTTCACGGTCACGAAGTAGAGCCAGTCGCCGGCTTCCGGTGAAGCCGCGGCCTCCAACGACGCCTGGCCGGGGGCGGAGATCGGGCCGGGCGGCAGGCCGGTCACCTTGTAGGTGTTGTACGGCGAGTTGGTCGCCCGCTGCGCATCGGTGGTGGTGACGGTCGTGTAGTCGTTGATCGCATAGTGGACGGTCGAGTCCATCTGCAGCTTCATCTTCTGGGCGAGGCGGTTGTAGATCACCCGGGCGACCCTGGGACGGTCATCGGCCTTGTTGACCTCCCGCTCCACGATCGAGGCAATGGTCACCAACTGCAGCGGGGTGACTCCGAGCGAGCTGGCTCGGCCTTCGACGTCCACGTCCTTGGCCACGGTCCGGTACTGCGCCGACATCATGCCGAGGATCTCGGCGGCGGTGGTGTTGTCGGTGATCTCGTAGGTGTTGGGGAACAGGAAACCTTCGGCATTCTTCGCGTACGACGGCAGCTTCAGCGCCTTCTTGTCCTTGGCGGCGGCCTCGAGGTCCTTCAGCGGGATCTTGGTCCCGTCACTGATCGCCTGGAGCTGCTGGGACAGTCGCAGTCCCTCCTGGACCAGGACGAAGTCGCGCAACAGCGACTTGGGGTCCTGCATCAGTTTCAGCGCCTCGGTCGCCGACATCTGGCTCTTCATCCGGTACGTACCAGCCTGCAGGTTGACCGCGTCCGGCGAGTCGCGGACCGCGTTCAGGAAGGCCGTCGACGACTTGACCACGTTCGCTCGCACCAGAGCGTCAGCGATCTCAGTCGTCGTGGCGCCGCTCTCGATGGTCACCACGACTTCGCCGGTGCCGCTGCCCTCGTAGTCCGGAGCGAGCTGCAGTGAGATGACCAGACCGCTCACCTTGGTGTAGACGAACCATCCGCCGCCCAGCAGCACCACCAGAGCGAGGCACACGGCGAAGGCGCTCTTCAGCCGGGCGGCGACCTCCCGTCCGGGGCGCGCCTTGTGGTTCGGGTCGATGAAGCCGCTCACTGCACTCCCGGGTCGTCGATCGATGAACGCGGTCGATACTAGCCCGGAGTCACCAGCTCACCCGGTGGTTCGCCGGTGCGCCGTTCGGTCTCCAGGGCGTGCTCGAGGATCCCGACGGCGGCGACCTGGTCGATCACCGACCGTTGCTGCTTCGCCTTGCGGCCGGCCTGGTGCAACTGTCGGGCCGCAGTGGTGGTGGTGAACCGCTCATCCACCAGGCGCACGCTGGCCCCGTACGGGACGAGGGCTCGTGCCAGGGCGTCGGCCTGCTTCCGGATCTTCGCCGCCGCTGGCCCCTCGGCCCCGGACAGGGACCGCGGCAACCCGACCACGACCTCGAACGGCTCGTACTCGGTGACGACAGCAAGCAGTTTCGGCAGTGCGGCATCGGTCGGGCCCAAGGTCTGGTCGCCGGCCGGGACGGTGGTGACCGGGCTGGCCATGATGCCGTCCCGGTCGCTCGCCGCCACCCCGATCCGGACCTGGCCGAGATCGAGGCCGAGCCGTACGCCTCGCCTCAGATCGTTCACCACGAGCTCAGCTGTTCTGCAGCACGTGTCCGACGGCGTGCTCGACCTCGGTCAACGCGGTCGGGATCTGTGCGGCATCACTGCCACCGCCCTGGGCGATGTCGGCCTTGCCGCCACCCTTGCCGCCGAGGATCTTGCTGGCGGTGCCGACCAGCTCGCCGGCCGAGAGACCGCGAGCCCGGGCCGCGTCATTGGTCGCCACGACGACAGCGGGCTTCTCGGCGGTCCCGCCGAAGAGGGCCACCACCGCGGCGCGATCGCCGAAGCGCCCGCGCAGGTCGAGGGCGAGCTGCCGCAGGTCACCGCCGCCGACGCCGTCCAGGTGTCGGCCGACGAAGGCCAGCCCCCACATGTCGTGGGCCCCGGACACCAGCTCGCCGATCGAGGCCCGCAGCTGCTCGGCCCGCAGCTTGGCGATCTCCTTGTCGGCGTCCTTCAGCTGGGCCACCATTCGGGTGACCCGCTCGGTCAGCTGGTCCGGCTGCACCTTCAGCAGGTCGGTCAGGCCGGCCACCAGGGCACGCTCACGCGCCAGCTGTTCGAAGGCGTCGTAGCCGACAAAGGCCTCGACCCGGCGAGCACCCGAGCCCACCGACCCCTCCCCGATGAACGAGACGAGCCCGATCTGTGAGGACCGCTGCACGTGGGTGCCGCCGCAGAGCTCCTTGGACCAGTTCTGCGGGTACTCCGCACCACCGGTCGGTGCCATCGAGATCACCCGCACCCGATCGCCGTAGTTCTCGCCGAACAGGGCCAACGCACCGGAGGCCTTCGCATCGGCGATGTCCATCTCCCGCGCGGTGACCTCGAGGTCGTCGCGCACCGCACGGTTCGAGATCGCCTCGAGCTCGTCGCGCACGTCCCTGCCGACGCCGGCGTTCCAGGAGTAGTCGAACCGCAGGTAGCCGGGTCGGTTGTAGGAGCCGGCCTGGACAGCGGTCGGGCCGAGCACCTGGCGCAGCGCAGCGTGGACCAGGTGGGTCGCCGAGTGCGCCTGACAGGCCGCAAGACGAGCCTGCTCGTCGACAGCCGCGCCCACCTCACTGCCGCTCACCAGTTCGCCGTCGGCGACCTCGACGGTGTGGACGACCAAGCCCTTCACCGGGCGCTGCACGTCCAGCACCCGGAGGGAGACACCGTTGCCGGTGATGATGCCGGTGTCGGCGTCCTGACCACCCGATTCGGCGTAGAACGGCGACTCCTCGAGCACGATCTCGACGGTGTCGCCCTGTTCGGCCCGCTCGGCCAGCTCACCGTTGGCGATGATGCCGCGGACGCGTGACTCCCCGGTCAAGGTGGAGTAGCCGGTGAACCGGGTCTCTCCGGCCTCACGCAACCGACGGTAGGCCTCGACCGAGGCGACCCCGCCCTTCTTCGCCTTAGCATCGGCCTTCGCCCGTTGGCGCTGCTGGTCCATCAGGGCGGTGAAGCCCGCCTGGTCGACCTCGAGCCCCTGCTCCGACGCCATCTCGAGGGTCAGGTCGATCGGGAACCCGTACGTGTCGTGCAACTGGAACGCCTGGTCACCGGGGAGGGTGCTGCTGCCGCTGCCGCGGACCTTCGCGACGGCGGTGTCGAAGATCTGGGTGCCGGAGGTGAGGGTGCGGGTGAACGCCTCCTCCTCGGCGTAGGCGATCTGGGCGATCCGGTCGAAGTCGCTGGCGACCTCCGGGTACGAGACCGCCATCGCGTCACGGCTCACCGGGAACAGTTCGGGGAAGGATGCGTCCTGGACGCCGAGCAGCCGCATCGAACGGACGACGCGGCGCAGCAGGCGTCGCAGCACATAGCCGCGGCCCTCGTTGCCGGGGGTCACTCCATCGCTGATGAGCATCAACGAGGAACGGACGTGGTCGGCCACCACGCGCATCCGGACGTCGGCGTCGACGTGCTCGCCGTAGCGACGCCCGGACACCTCGGCCGCCTTGGCGATCACGCCGAAGACCTGGTCGATCTCGTACAGGTTGTCCTTGCCCTGCAGCAGGGTGGCGATCCGCTCGAGCCCGGCCCCGGTGTCGATGTTCTTGGTGGGCAGGGGTGCGGCGACGTCGAAGTCGCTCTTGCCACGCACCACCGACAACTCCTCCTGCTGGAACACGTTGTTCCAGATCTCGAGGTAACGGTCCTCGTTGACGTCCGGACCACCCTCAGCACCGAAGCTCGGTCCGCGGTCGAAGAAGATCTCCGAGTCGGGACCTCCCGGTCCCGGTACGCCCATGTGCCAGTAGTTCTCGTTGAGATCGCGCCGGTGGATGCGCTCGTCGGGCAGGCCGATCGACTTCCAGATCTCAAGGGCCTCGACATCGCCCTCGGGATAGGCCGGGTGGAACCCGGGGCCCAGCACCGAGACCGAGAGTCGTTCCGGATCGAAGCCGAGGTTGCCGTCGGCCACGCTCCCGGTGAGGAATTCCCAGGTCCACGGGATGATCTCGGCCTTGAAGTAGTCGCCGAACGAGAAATTGCCCAGCATCTGGAAGAAGGTGCCGTGCCGGGTGGTCTTGCCGACCTCCTCGATGTCGAGGGTCCGGATGCACTTCTGACAGCTGGTCGCGCGCTGCCACGGGGCGGGCTCGGCGCCGATGAAGTACGGCACCATCGGCACCATGCCGGCGACGACGAAGAGCAGGTTGGGATCGTTGTGCACCAGCGACGTGCTCGGCACCTCGGTGTGTCCGTGGCGGACGAAGAAGTCGAGGTAGCGTCGCCGGACTTCGGCGGTTTCCATGTCAGTGTTTCCTTCGATGGTTCAGCACGGAGCCGCGTCCGTGGAGATCAGGCAGCGTGCTTGGGATCAGGGGTCTCGCGGTCTTCGACCAGGCCGAGTGCGTCACGAAGTTCGGTCTCGCGCTCGGCCATGGCGGCTCGCGCGTCGGAGGTGAAGTCGGCGACGCGCTGCACCAGACCGGTGGCGCTGGAGTTGATCTTGTTGGTGACGGCGGCCGGCACCTTGTGCTGCAGGTAGTCCTTGGCCTTGATCACCACGACCACACCGACACCGACGCCGATCGCGAAGACGAGCAGGCGACCGATCACGGGTTCACTCCCCCGCCTTGCGCTTGGCCCTGCCCCTGCCGGCCTTGCCCCGACCACGCAACGCCTGTCGGACTCCGTAGGTGAGGGCAGCCGTCTTGACCAGGGGGCCGCCGAGGGTCGCGGAGAACAGTGTCGCCAGTTGGGCGGCGTTCTCGGCGACCACGGCCGCGTTGGCGCTGACCTTGGCCGCATCCTCGGTGACCAGGGAGAGCTTCTCGATCTCGCCGTTGGTCGCCGTCACCGTCCCCTTGAGTTCGGTGAGGATCGGGACCGACTCATTGCCGATGTCACGTACCGCGAGCCGCAGCTCCTCGAGCACCCGACCCAGCTTGTACAGCGGGATCAGGCAGGCGGCCACGAGGATGAGGAACGCCAGCGCCGCCACCGACGCCGCGATGTCACCCAGTCCAACCTGCATCTGGAGTCCTCCCAGTCTGTGTCGCTGTCACGTCCCGATGGGTCGAGCGGTCGCGATCACGCAGCCTATCCCACTGATCGGGCACGACGCGTCGGCGGATCTGCGGCCATGGCTCAGAACCCCGTGGTCTCGCCGAGGACCAGATGGCAAGGCTGGAGGTGCACTCCGGCCTCCACGGACCGCTGTTCCACCCGACTGGCCGCCATCGCCCCGACGCCCATCAGTTCGGGGTTGATGCTGGTGAGGTGACGCCCGCCTTGGCGCACCACGACCCCCTCCCAGTTGTCAACGCCGACGAGGGCAACGTCGTCGGGGATCCGACAGCCGTGGCTGCGCAGGGCCGACTCGGCACCACGGGCGATGTGGTCGTTGCCGCAGAAGATCGCATCGAACTTCACCCCGGAGGCGATCAGTTGCTCCGCCGCCACTCGCCCCCAGGGCTCGTACCAGGTACCACCCTCCTGGAGCGTGGCGACCACCGGCAGGCCAGCCGCTTCGAGGGCTGCTGCCAGTCCGTCGCGCCGTGTCAGGGCGGGCCGGTCGTCGGCCCCGATGTGAGCGACACGGCGCCGCCCGATCTCGACCAGGTGTTCGCCGGCGAGGACACCGATCTGTCGTTCATCGGGGGTGAAGATGGCATCGGCGGCCGAGGTGGTGGCTGTGTAGGCGTAGGCGACCGGCACGTCGAAGTCGGCGCTCACCGACGGCAGTACGTGGTGCGGGCCCACGCCGATGACGATCACTCCGTCCACTCGCCGTGCGTGGAGATCATCGGCATTCTCCTGGATCGACCGGCGATCGAAGGCGGAGTCGAGCAGCAGCACGGCCTTGCCCTGTGCGCCGAGGTGAGCAGCGGCACCCACCAACACCGGGGACGACCAGGTCGCGTCGGCCATCTGGGTCAACACCGCAACGGTCCCGCTCTCGCCCCTGGCGAAGGACCGGGCCAGCCCGTTGGGGCGGAAGCCGAGCCGGCGGGCGGTGTCCATCACTCGCGCCCTGGTCTCGTCCGACACGCGCTTCTCACCGTTGAGTGCTTTCGAGGCCGTCCCGAGCGAGACACCGGCCACGGTGGCGACATCGCTCAAGGTGACACTGCGCTGCTGGGCCATGTGGGCATTCTAGGGTCCTGGGGCGCGAAAGCGATTCACGTCAACCATTGACAGGGCGGCGGCGCTCTGTCAGCATCGGCGCGAAAGTGCTTTCGCATGCTGGTGCATGACGACTACCGGCGACCCGACACGAGGAAGTGTGATGATGGATCTCTCACGGAAGTTCGGCCGCCGCAGGCTGCTCGCCGGCGCTGCCGGCATCGGCGCCGGCGGAACACTGGCCACGATCGGGGCCTCGCTCCTCAGGCCGGCTCGCGCCGACGCAGCTGACGCCCTGTACCGAGTCCTGGTCGGCGGGTTCGAGACCGGCCTTGAGGGCTGGCGTTACCTTCCTGGCAACGGCGCGACGATCGGCCGGTACGCCCGTACGACCGACGTGGCGCGGACAGGTCAGTGGTCTGCCACGCTGCACGGGGACTTCTCCGGCGGCGGCAACTACGTCGAAATGCAGCGGACCATTCCTGCCCTGGATGCCCGGGAGTTCCGCTGCTGGGTCCGTGTCAAGAATGCCAACTACCTCCTGCTCAGGGTCGTCGACAGCGAGGGTCAGTCGCACCAGCAACGCCTCGCGACGACGGCCTCCGACGATTGGGCCGAACTCGTCGTGACCAATTTCGCCGGCGGGACCAGTTACGGCCACTGGGGTGGTGCCAACGACGGAGTGTGGCGAGGCCCGATGAAGACGCTGTCCCTGCTCATCGAGAAGAAGGCTGTCCCCGATGGCGGAGCGGCCACGCTCGAGGTCGACGATGTCTCCCTCGGCACTCCCTACCCCGACCTTGTCGTCGAACAGGTCGCCCACGGCAACGTTTTCACCGTGGGTACTCGCCCGTCGATGGTGGTGAGCAGCCGTGGTGACACGCTCTCCTGGTCGGTCCGGGACTTCACCGGCGCCGTTGTCGACACCGGCGGTCTCGCGATGGACTCCACCGCAACGGTGATCCTGCCGCTGGACCGCACTGGTCACTACCGGGTCCAGTTCACCGCGATGAAGGACGGATCGACCATCGCGACATCGGAGACCACCATCGCCGTGGTCCCGAAACGATCGAGCCGAACCTCCGGCTTCGGGTTCAGCACACACTTCGGTCACGACACGACGGCGATGTCGTACCACCCGCCGGAGCTCATCGACATGATCGCGGCCAGCGGCGCCGAGTACGTCCGCGACGAGCATCGGTGGGCCATGGTGGAGCAGTCCCCCAGTGTGTTCACCTTTCCAACTCCGCTGGAGGAGTACATGTCCGGTCTCGGCGATGCCGGGGTCTCACCGTTCGTGATCCTGGCCTTCCGCAATCCCCTGTACGACGACAACCTGACTCCGTACACCGATGAGGGCCGGGCCGCCTTTGCCGACTACGCCGCCGCTGTACTTGATCACTTCGGAGACCAGATCAAGGCGGTCAACGTCTACAACGAGTTCAACGGTGGCTTCGGTGCCTCAGGACCGGCCGCCTCCCAGGCGTCCTACTACGCTCCGCTCCTCGCCGCGACCTACGACCGGGTCAAGCAGGTTCGGCCGGACGTCACCGTGGTCGGTTGCGCGACGGCGGGTGTGCCGATCGCCTGGCTCGACGAGGTCTTCAGCCTGGGCGGCCTGGACCACATGGATGCGGTGTCGGTCCATCCGTACGTGTGGCCGGGGGCTCCGGAACAGATGGCGACCCGACTGGACGACCTCAATGACTTGTTGGCAACACACGGCAGGCGTGGTTTCCCGGTGTGGATCAGCGAGCAGGGTTGGCCGACCGCCGACAGCAGCAGTGGGGTCACCGAAGAGGTCCAGGCTTCCTACCTCGTGCGGGCTCGAACCCTGGCGAACTCAGGCGTTCAGAAGTACACCTGGTACAACTTCATGAACAAAGGGCTCGACCCCGCTGCGGCCGAGGACAACTTCGGCGTCGTCCACCACACCACCTCCCCGATGGGGCGGTGGGCCACCAAGCCGGCGTTCGTGACGGCCAGCGTCAGGAACGCCTTGCTCTCGGGCTGGCACCACTCGGGCCACGACACACTGGGCGAGGACGCACACAGCCATCGGTACACCAACGGCACGGACACGATGCGTGTCATCTGGTCCACGGTTGCCCACACTCTCCGGCTCAGCACCAACTCCGCGGTCGAAGTCATCGACGTCATGGGAGGCTCGGAGATGCTCCAGCCCCATGCCGGCGCCGTGCTGCTGTCGGTGTCGGGCGAACCGCTCTACGTCCGCGGCGAGATCTCCTCCGTGACCCTCGTCGACGCGGTGATTCTGGCGGCTCCCGACGAGCCACTCGTGGCCGGAGATCCGATCCCGCTCACCTTGTCGGTCGACACGACCGGAGCTGTGGCGGGGCCCGTCGTCGGTGTCTTCAGCATGGAGGGCACCGACACCGCGGTCCACGTCGGTCGTGGCGTGCGGCAATCCGTTCCGGTGCAGGTCTCGGCCCTGGAGGCGCCCGGAACCCGAACCTACGTCGGCCGTCTGGCGATCGGCTCGCGCCCCTTCGCCCGCCTCCACTGTGAGGTCACGGCAGGCGTGGGCCTCACCCTCGATGCTCGTCATGTCCTGCACGACGACCAGGACCTGCTCCTGGTGACGATCACGAACCGCAGCACACAACGGTCGACGACCCTGAGGCCCGTGAGCTGGAGTGTTGGTGACCTGAGCGGGATCGAAACGCCTGCCACGCCACTCGGCCCCGCCACATCGGTCTCCTTCCAGGTCCCGTTGGCCCCACTGGCCAGGCCGGCCAGGCATCGTTGGACCGTCACCCTCCCGACCGATGACGGGGACCTGTCCGCCTCCGGCACGGCAGTCCTGACTCCCCTGGACGGCCTGTTCGAGATCCACCGACACAGCGTGGTCGTCGATGGCAGTCCGGCGGACCTGGCCGACGTGCCTGCCATCGATCTCAGCACCGCCACCAACAAGGTTGCCGATTACGCCGGGGTCTCTGACCTCAGTGGAAAGGCATGGTTCACCTATGACGATGAGAATCTCTACCTGGTCGCCTCGATCGTCGATGACCACCATGCGCCCGTGGTGGGCGATCCGTCGAACATCTGGTCCGGCGACTCGCTCCAGTTCGGCGTGGCCGCCGGGTCACCCGGCGAATCCACGGCGTGGAACGAAATGGGCGTGGCCGTGACCGAATCGGGTGTGGACACCTACCGCTGGCTCGCATCGAGCGGCGGTGTCGGCCCTCTGCCCACGACGGCCGCAGCGGGCCACCGCGACGAGCAGCAGGCCCGCACCACCTACGAGGTGGCGGTGCCCTGGTCCGCGCTCGCGCCCGCCCAGCCCAGCGACGGCCTGCTCTCGGTCGCACTGGTCGTGAACGAGAACGATGGCGCTGGTCGACGTGGATGGATCGCCTGGGGTGGCGGCATCGCGAGCAGCAAGAGCGCGGCCCTGTTCACGGCGGCCCGTCTGGTCGGCTGACCGGCGAGTGTCGAACCGCGGTCAGTGCTGCCCGCGCAGGATCTCGCGGATCCGCTGCCATCGTTCCCCGGCCCGAGCCTCGGCCCCATACGCCGTCGGCTGGTAGTAGTCGGCGTCGGCCAGTTCATCGGGAAGGTACTGCTGGGCGGCGATCGCATGAGGCTGGTCGTGGGCATAGAGGTAGCCCTGACCGTGGCCGATCCGCTCGGCTCCCGCGTAGTGGGCATCGCGCAGATGCGGCGGCACCAGACCGATGCGGCCAGCTCGGACGTCGGCCAGTGCCGCATCGAGCGCCTTGTAGGAGGCGTTCGACTTGGGGGCGAGTGCGAGGTGCACGGTGGCCTGGGCGAGCGGGATCCGCCCCTCAGGCATGCCGATGAACTGCACCGCCTCCATCGCTGCGATCGCCAGGGGAAGGGCGGTCGGGTCCGCCATGCCGATGTCCTCGGAGGCCGAGATGACGAGGCGGCGGGCGATGAAGCGCGGATCTTCGCCGGCGGCGATCATCCGGGCCAGGTAGTGCAGTGCCGCGTTCACGTCGGAGCCACGGATGCTCTTGATGAACGCGCTGATCACGTCGTAGTGCTGGTCGCCGTCCTTGTCGTAACGGACGGCTGCCTTGTCGACGGCCTGCTCGACGATCTCGGTGGTGATGGTCGCGGTCCCCCGCGCCTCCGCCCCGGCTGCCGCCTCCTCCAGGCAGGTCAGCACCCGCCGGGCATCGCCTCCGGCGAGCCGCAACAGATCTGCCCGGGCATCGTCGGTGAGCTCGTACGGCCCACCGTCACCGGTGCGCAGTCCGCGCTCATCGGTCAGGGCCCGGGTGACGAGCTGCGACAGGTCGTCATCGGTGAGCGGCTGCAGGGTGAGCAGCAGGGACCTTGACAGCAGAGGCGAGATCACCGAGAAGGACGGGTTCTCGGTGGTGGCCGCGATCAGCGTCACGATGCGGTTCTCGACCGCGGGCAGCAGTACGTCCTGCTGGGACTTGGAGAAGCGATGGACCTCATCGACGAAGAGCACGGTGTGGCGACCGGCGACGAGGTCGCGGCGGGCCTGGTCGAGGACGGCCCGCACCTCCTTGACCCCGGCCGTCACGGCTGAAACCTCCACGAACCGTGCTTGGGTCGCGTGGGAGACGACCGCCGCAATCGTCGTCTTGCCCACCCCGGGCGGACCCCAGAGGAAGACCGACATCGCCCCCGTGCCGGAGGCCAGCCGGCGCAACGGTGAGCCCGGTGCCAACAGGTGCTGCTGGCCGACGATCTCGTCGATGGTGCGGGGACGTAGCCGTACGGCCAAGGGGCTGTTGCCGTGCTCGGCGCCTCCCAGACTGCCGCCCGCCGGGCCGGCCGCATCAGTACTCGCCGCGCGAGGATCGGGGTTGCCGAACAGGTCCGTGCTCACCGAGGTGAGCGTAGTCGCATACGCGCCACGCTGGCCGGGACCACCACCTGATCTCGACACGCACGACGCAAGCGTCGCGCTACTCGATCGCCATTGGTCGCGTGGCGAGCGCAGCGAGCATCGCGCCTTCTCGATCGACGTTGGTCGAGTGGCGAGCGCAGCGAGCGTGTCGAGACCACCCGATGCAACCCGGTGGCAGGCTGGGGCGTAGATGACGGTGACCGACCCCGTACGGGGTTCCACCGCCCGAAAGGTGACGTCGATGCCCACGCCCGATCTGGACCTGCACGACCTGGCCCGCCCGGCCCTCGGCGTGCCCATCCCGTCGGCTGCCGAGATTCGGCGCCGCGGTGGCGTACGTCGCCGCAACCGGCTGATTGCCTCGCTCTCGGTCATTGCCGCAGGAGCGGTGCTGGCGACCGGGATTGCCTGGGGCACCGGTCAGTTCGATGCCCTGCCGACACCGCTCCCCTCGGCCAGCGCGACCCAGGAGAGCCGGCCGGCCTGGAGCGAGCCGCCGGTGGGCAGCTCACCTTCCCCTGGACCGCAGCCGACCTGGAGCTCGTTCCCCACCCAGAAGGAGTTGGGCTATCCGGTCTTCGGTGGGCAGCAGCCTGAGGTCGACGAGACGGGCTGGACCGACCAGGCGAAGGCCAGTGCGTGTTACGTCGACGGAGCTTCGCTCGGCGCCCGGACCGTGCTCAGTCGCAACATCGGTGGTGGCGGCGAGGCTGCCGGCGAAACCCTGGTCCTGTTGGGATTCGAGGACGAGTCGGCTGCCACCGCGGCACGCAAGCGCATCGCCGAGTGGTATCGCAGCTGCGGTGACCGGCTCCAGGAGAAGGGCAATCCGATGGGCCGGTCCGAGGCAGGCACCGTGATCAAGTTCGACGGCAAGGTGCCGACGGGTGCAGCCGCTGAGTTCCACACCGTGGTCTGGAAGACGCCCAAACAGGAGTGGGGCAACTTCGAGAACGCCAGCGTGGTCCAGGTCGGGAACCAGCTGTCATGGCAGTTCTTCCCTGCTTTCGATGCACCTGACAACAACTGTGTGGCCACCGGCCCGGACGACGTCCCCATGTGCGAGGTTGCCGTCCAGGCGACCGTGATCGCTCGCAAGTTGGGCGGTTGATCGCATGATGGACGAGACCGCCTTCGATGCCTTCTACGCGGCGAGCTACCACAAGGTCGTCGCCCAGGTGTACCTGACCTGCGGCAACCTGGCCGAGGCCCAGGACTGCGCCCAGGAAGCCTTCGTCCGAGCCTGGGACCGGCGCAAGTCCCTGGAGAGCGACCGACATCCGGAGGCCTGGGTCCGCACCGTCGCCCACCGGCTCAGCATCAGCCGCTGGCGCAAGATGCGACGCAGCCTGCTGCTCGGCGACCACACTCCTGAGCCCGTGTCGGATGATCCGGATGTGCCGCAACGGGTGGCCCTCGCTGCCGCGCTGCGCGAACTCCCTGAGCCCACGCGACACGTCATGGTGCTCCACTACTACGTCGATCTCGCTGTGAGTGACATCGCTACGGAGCTCGGGATTCCCGTGGGGACGGTGAAAGCTCGCCTCTCCCGTGGCAGGACCGCGCTGGCGGAACGGCTCGGCGTCGCAACGGCGGCCTCCGCCAGCTCGCCGTGACGAGAGACGACTCCCCAGCCGATCCCACCCCTTGACCATGCAGACTGTGCACACTAAAGTCTCCGCATGCATCACACGGATGATGCGATCGTCAAGGGAGACACCAGTACGTGCCCGGCCGGGCCGGCACCGATGGGCTCCCCGTACCACTGCGAGGAGTCGTCATGGCACTGCTGCCGTCTGTCGCCACAACCACCGTTCCGCGCCGAGGACTGCTGGCGGCCGGGCTCGGGCTCACCCTCGGCTGCACCGGGGTCCTACCGTTCGGTGGTGGGACCCCACTGGCGTCGGCCGCGGGGAGCGTCGGCGGGACGAGCGAGTTCCGCACCCTGTACGAGACCTCCTTCGAGACCGACGAGCCGCAGTGGCAGGTGCCACCCGCCAGCTATGACACCAGCCAGGCCTACACCGGGCGGCGGAGCCTTTCCTACCAGCGCAGCGATCCTGCCGACTACCTGATTCTGGGGCACCGCCTGCCGGCCCAGGCAGGACGCACCTATCGGGTCCAGGCCTGGGTCAAGGCGGAGGGACTGGCGCCGGGCACCACCGGCGGTGCGGTGGCCGTCGAGGGCTACACGGCTGATGACGCGTGGGTCAGTGGCGGCTACTCGCCGCAGGTCCGTGGCGGGGAATGGACCATGGTCAGCGCCAGCTACACGGCCAAGCCCAATGTCACTGAGGTGCAGATCAGTCTGTACCTGGCGAAAGGGATGACCGGACGGATCTGGTTCGACGACGTGACAGCGGCCGTGCTTGAGCCCCGCTCGCTGCGCAGCGAACTGCGTACCCCCAGCTATCGGGGTTGGCTGGTTCCCGGGGACCACGACGAGGTCTGGATCCACAGCATGATCGGGCTCACCTCCGAACAGTGGTCAGACCATCGCCTGCGCGTGGAACTGCGGGACACCGACGGCCAGGTGCTCCAGTCGCAGGTGGCCCAGCTTGCCGCCACCGTGGACGTACGCTGGCCCAGCACCGTCGTCCCGGTCGGCCGGCACACGATCTCGGTGCGTCTGGAGTCGACTGCAGGCCAGGTCCTTCGCGAGGAGGACTGGCCCATCGAGAAACTGAGCGAGGTGCCGAAGACCTACGTCGACCGACATCGACGCCTGATCCGCAACGGTGAGCCGTTCTTTCCCCTTGGTCTGTACAACTCGACCGTCGATGCGAGCACGGTGGCCGACCTCGCCGGCACCGCGTTCAACACCGTGTTGTCCTACGGTGCCCTCACCCAGGCCCGTCTCGACCTGCTCGAGCAGCACGACCTGACCGGGATCTTCTCCCTGAAGGACTACTACTTCGACGCTCCGGCACGCCCGGCCAGGATCGTCACCGCCGAGGATGAGGTGCCAGCCATCCTTGACACAGTCGCACAGTTCCGCGACCACCCAGCCCTCCTTGCCTGGTACCTCAACGATGAGAAGGACATCACCTTGTACGCCGACCGCATGGCGGCCCACAAGGACGCGGTGGTGACGGCAGATCCGAACCATCCCATCTACGGGATCGACTACCGCAATGTCGGGGCCAATGCCGGCGACTACCAGCGCACCATGGACATCTTCGGCAAGGACTCCTATCCGGTGTACGGCCTGCCCGACGACAACATCGGCCAGTGCACCGAACGTGCCCGGGATGCCTCGACCGCCATGCCACGACAGGCGATGTGGCACATTCCTCAGGCCTTCGGCTGGGGAGCGTTCGCAGGGCGCACCGGCCGATTCCCCACGCCGGTGGAGTTCCGCAACATGACGTGGCAGATGATCACCGCTGGTGCCACCGGTCTGGTGTGGTACGAGTTGTACTACATGCATCGCGACCCGGATCTGAGTTTCGCCGAGTGCATGGACATCGCTGCGGCCGTGGCTGCCGAGGTCGCCTCCCTGGTCCCGGTGTTGTTGTCGGTCGAGGACGCACCCGAGGTCACCGTGCCGGCGGCGGAATGGCTCAACCATCACGTACGGGCCCACGACGGCCGTGGCCACCTCCACACGGTCAGCCGGTCCCGGTCCACCGAGCAACTGAGCGTCACGATCCCGGCCGCCGTGTCCGTCAGCATCCCTTCCGAGCAACGGGATCTGCCGGTCGCACCCGACGGCACGATCACCGACGTCTTCGCGCCGCTGGCCGTCCATCTGTACGAGATCGTGCTGGCGAGCCACCAGGAACTGCGACGGCTGACCGAGGACTACCTGTCCAGCACCGGCGCACCCCGTGCCCGTGGTCTGAACCGGGCCATGCAATCACTGTTGACCGATGCGGAGTCGGCAGCAGCAGCCGGCGACGCAGCCAAGGCCGAGGACCTGCTGGCGGCCTACCGCACGCTCGTGACCAGGCCCGCCGACGATCTCCTGTCACCCGATCAGCAGCAAACCCTGCTGCGGCTCAGCAGCCACCTGCCGTCGCACTGACCACGAGAAACACGACTTCCAAGGAGACAGAGATGTTTGGCCCAAGCACCCGCAGGGCGGTTCTTGGCGGTGCGGCAGGTGCTGCTGCCGCGGTCGCCGCAGGCGTCATGACCCCTATCCGCGCCGCGGCGGACGCAGAGACGGTACCGGTGACGATTGGCGGCCGGCCCCGCGCCGTCATTGCCTATCGCCCGGAGAACACTGGCCAGGTCGCCGCCGGCGTCACCACGTTGGTGCACTACCTGAAGGCCAGCAGCGGTGCGGACCTTGTTGTCGTCACCGAGGACGAACTCGATCGTGCCCTGGCCGAGCGCCCGGGTTGGTCCTCGATCCAGATCGGCTTCGTGGGTCCGGACGCGCACTCCGGTGTCGCCGAGCATCTGACCGGGCTGGACGACCAGGGCTACGTGATCGCCGCTGCCGGTGCCACGGTCACCATCGCCGGCACCGGTCCGTACGGCGTTCGCTTCGGCATCTACGAGTTCCTGGAGCGGTACCTGCGTGTGCGCTGGCTGTTGCCGGGTACCGCCGGCGAGGACGTCCCGGTGCAGCGATCGATCGCGATCCCGTACGGGATCTTGCGCGACGAACCGGTCTTCAAGGGGCGGGCAATCACACCGTTCTTCCACAACGTCTACCAGGAGTGGACCAGGACCACCCCCAATGACGTGTTCGGCAATCTCAACCGGGCCAAGGAATTCCGTAAGAGCCACCACGTGCTCGGGTCGATCTTCGATCCGATGAAGTACGCCACGAGCAACCCCGAGCTGTTCCCCATCTACGACGGGGTCCGCTACATCCCACCGAGCGCCACCCTGGCGTACTGGCAGCCCCGACTCACTCCAGCCTCGGCGGTCGACGCGGCAGTCAACTACAGCACCGAGTACTTCCAGCGCTATCCCCAGTTCAACGGCTACTCGCTCAGCCCGAACGACGACGGCGCCTTCAGCGACGACGAGTTCGACCAGTCGGTGCGCAACTCAGTCGGTGCGCTGCACGTGTCCGAGGTGTACTTCAGCTGGGTCAACAAGGTCGCCGAACGGATGGCGAAAACCCATCCGGACAAGACATGCGGCGTGTACGCCTACGTCAACACCTGGGACCCGCCGAGCTTCGAGCTGCATCCGAACGTGATCGTCTTCCTCACCCAGGAACGACTTGTCTGGGCCAGCGCTGCCGATGCCGCCCGTGACCGCGCGCACCACGAGGCGTGGCAACGCGTCGCGCACCGGATCGGCTGGTACGACTACCAGTACGGCATGGGCTACTCGGCGCCGAGAATCACCACCGGCCTGGTCGCCGAGCAGTACCGGTGGGCCGCCCAGCACGGGGTCGCCGACACCTACGTGGAGATGCAACCGTTGTGGGGCGAGGGTCCCAAGCCGTGGGTGACGAGCAAGTTGCTGTGGAACCCACGACGGAGTCCCGAGGAACTCACCCGCGAATGGTGTGACCGTGCCGTCGGCCCGCGGGCCGGAGCCCGTCTGGCCGCCTACTATCGAGCATGGGAACGGATCTGGACCCGCGACATCCCTCGCGGCGAGTGGTACCGCAACAAGCCGCGGGAAGGCTTCTACATCAACTTCTTCCCCTTCCAGGACCCGTCCTATCTCGAGGATGTCGACCCCTCCGCGCTCCCGGCGCTGCGAGCCCTGATGAACGGGGTGGTCGCCAACACGAACACCGAGGAGCAGGCCGTCCGGGCCCGGAGCCTCGCGCTCGCATTCGACTACTACGAGTCGTCGATCCTCAGCTATCCACGCCGCACCGTGGCCCCGACCACGTCACGTGCCGCGCGACGCCTGTTGACCGCCATGACGAAGGGGCTCGACACCCAACTGGACCACGCCCGCCGTCGCGCGACAGCCCTGACGGCGTTCCGGACCGATCCGGTGTTGTCCAACAACTCCCAGGATCCGACAGCCCTGATGCACAGCTGGACCGGATGGAACCTGCAGCCGTTGTGGGACATCGCGCAGTTCGTGCGGCAGCATCGCGACGGCGGTGACCAGGTGCGCCGCGACGCAGAACTGCTCGCCGAGCGGCATGCCTCGGCGCAGGTCCGGGAGTACGCGGCGATGCTGCTCGCGGTGGCGGACGGAAGGATCGTCGAGCGCGGCTCGAACATGTCCTTCGACGAGTCCGATCTCGCCCCGTGGGCCCCGACCCAGCCGGCCGGACGGTTCGCCTCGGACCTCACCCGCGAACCGTTCGGCACCGACGTTGCGGTCACGGTCGGCGGGCGCGGTCGGAGCCTGCTCATCACGGGTGGAGCTCGCCGGGTCGTGCCGGCCCAGCGCATCGACGGGGTCACGCCCGGGTTCTACCGTTTCAGCATCGCCGTCCGCACCGTGCCGGGCGTCGATCCGGTCGGCTACGCCTGGGTCCAGGTGCGGGCCGTGAACGGCGCCGGGAAGACCCTGGTGATCCGCCGCTCGCCGCAGACCCAGCTGGCCGACACCGTCGGCCGGTGGACCGAAGTGGTTCTCAGCGACCTGCTTCCCGACGGCACGGTGGCAGTCGACGTGCAGTTCGGTGTCCAGGCCGTCGCCTTGGATGCGACCGTGCACGTCGACGACGCACACTTCGTCCAGCTCGCCGTGTGAACGCCCGTCGCCCGAGATCCTCACGTCGATGAGGATCCCCGGGACCACCATCGCCGCGTCACCTCAGTTCGCCCGCCCCCTGATTCGCTGTGTCACACCGTCGGAAGGACGATCCCCCATGTCCAGCACTCCCATCAGCCGCCGTACCCTCATCGGACAGTGCGGCATCGGTGGCGTCGCGATCGCCACCGGCCTCGGACTGGCCATGACCGCCCGGGCCACCGTCGCGAGCGCCGCCGAACCCGGACTCGCCGCCACCACCGAGACCCGTGCGATCTACACCACGTCATTCGAGTCCGACGAGGCGGCGTGGCAGTCCACGTCGACCAGCTACGACTCCACGGTGGCCCGCACCGGCACCCGGAGCCTGCGCTACGACCGCAGCGACACCAGCTACCGGGTCGTGACGATGACGCTGCCCGGGACGCCCGGGCGGGTGTACAAGCTCACGGGATACCTCCGGGCCGCCAATCTCTCGTCGACCACCCAGGGCGCGTGCATCGCGATCGAAAGCCGTGCCGCCGACGGGACGTTCACCGGTGGCAGCTACAGCAGTGATGTCACGAGCAGCAGTTGGACGTTGCGGTCGCTGTCGTTCACCGCGCCGAGCACCGTCGCCACGATCAAGATCAGCATCTACCTGCGCAGCGGCGTCACCGGCACCGCCTGGTACGACGACCTGACCCTCTCCGTCGTGGGTGCGCGGGCACTCCGCACCCAGCTGCGGGCGCCGTCGTACCGTGGCTGGCTCGTCCCGGGCGATCACACCCAGGTCGACCTCCGGGCGGCCATCGGTCTCGACGAGTCCGAGTGGCCCAGCTGGACCCTGGCCGCGCACATCGCCGACAGCAGCGGAACCGTACGAGGACAGCAAACCCTGCCGATTGCCGCCACTGCCCAGTACACCTTCCCGGCCGCCTCGCTGCCCACCGGAACGCACACCCTCACCGTGCGGCTGACGAACCCCAGCGTCGCCGAGGAGCGGGTCGAGATGTGGCCGATCATCAAGCTGGCCACGACACCAGCGACCTGGATCGACCGTCACCGGCGCCTGATCCGCAACGGATCTCCGTACTTTCCCCTGGGCTTCTACTGCTCGAGCGTCGATGCGACCGTCGCCGCCCAGGTGGCCGAGCTCGGTGGCAACGCAGCGTTGTCGTACGGCGCCCTGACTGTCGCCAAGCTTGACCAACTGCAGCAGAAGGGATTGACAGGTGTCGCCGCCGTCAAGGTCGCTGACGACACCTCGACCATCCTCGCGACGGTCGCTGCCCTCAAAGACCATCCCAGCCTGCTGTCGTGGTACCTCAGCGACGAACAGGACCCCGACGTCTGGGCCCAACGGATGATCGAGCACTACGACGCCGTGGTCGCGGCTGACGACGGCCATCCCACCTTCGCCGTCGAGTACCGAGACCTCGGCACGCGTGGGGGCCTCTACCAGCGCATGAGCGACGTTCTGGGCAAGGACTCCTACCCCGTACGGGGCGTCGCAGGCGAGGACATCTCCCAGCCTGCCGTGAGGGCGGCCGAGGCGGCGACGGCGCTACCGGCGCAGGCGAACTGGCATGTGCCGCAGGCGATGTCCTGGAGCGCGTTTCCTCCCAGTACGGGACGATTCCCGACGGCGATCGAGTTCCGCAACATGGCGTGGCAGATGATCACCGAGGGCGCGACCGGACTGTTCTGGTACTCGCTGTACTACATGAACCACGATGCCGAGCTGACCTGGGACCAGTGTGCCGCGGTGGTGTCCCCCACGGTCCACGAGATCGCCGGGCTGGTACCGATGTTGTTGTCGGTGGACCCACCGACAACAGTGACCGTGCCTGCCGGCTCCTGGATGCACCACACTGTCAGAAGTCATGCGGGCAGGACCTATCTGTTCGTGGTCAACCATGGCAGAACCACCCAGTCGGCAACGTTCACTGTCGCCGGGGCCACGGCGGTGACCGTCCTCGGCGAGTCACGCACGATCTCGCCGACCAGCGGCACCTTCACCGACAGCTTCGATCCGCTGGCGGTACACCTGTACGAGATCACCACCTGAGCCCGAACCGCCTCAACGCACACGAGCGCCCCATCCGATCAGATGGGGCGCTCGTTGCGGTCCGGCGAGCTCAGGCAAACGCGCTACTTGATGCCGCTGTGGGCGAGGGCAGCGACGAACTGGCGCTGGAACACCAGGAACAACGCGAGCACGGGCACGATGGAGGACACCGCACCGGCCATCGCGAACCCGGCCGACAAGCCACCTTCGGCATCGGTGAACCGGGTCAGTCCCAAGGGGACGGTGTAGTTCGTCGCGGTCGACAACATCACCAACGGACCCTCGTAGTCGTTCCAGGACCCGACGAAGCTGATGATGCCAAGCGCGGCCAGGGTGGGCCTGACCTGGGGCAGGTAGATGTTCCAGAACACCCGCCATTCGCTGGCGCCGTCGAGGCGGGCTGCTTCGCCGAGTTCGACCGGGGCGGACAGGAATGCCTGCCGCATCAGGAACGTGCCGAACACGGTGAAGATCCCGGGCAGGATCAACGCCCACAACGTGTCGTACAGGCCGAGTTGCTGGAAGAACATGAACCGTGGCACCAGCAACAACTGGCCAGGGATCACCATGGTCGACAGGTACAACAAGAACGCCTTGTCCCGGCCGGCAAACGTCAACCTGGCGAAGGCGTACCCGGCCATCGAGGAGGTCAACAGGTCCCCGACCAGCCCGAGCCCGGACACCATGATCGAGTTCGCGAAGAAGCGCGCCATCGGCGGGTCGCCCTCGACCCAGACGTGCAGGTAGTTGGTCCACACGACCGGGTCCGGCAACCACTTCACCGGAATGGTGAACACGTCGAGGTTCCGTTTCAACGACGACGAGATCATCCAGAGGAACGGCAGGAAGAACAACAGGCTGAAGCCCCACAACAGGACCGATTTCACCACATACTCGATCAACGCCGCCCGGCGACGAGGCCCGCGTTCGGGAAGATCGGCCAACAGTTTCGCCGTCCAGGTCGAACGACGCCGGACCAACTCGGCGGTCTGCGGATCGGTGACAGGTGTCGTGCTCATGTGTAGAGCCCCCGTCCTTTCTGGAACCACCAGAAGAACGCCGTCAACGCGAGCGTGCCGAGCGCGCTCAGCAGGCCGACCGCGGCAGCGTAGCCGAACTGGTAGTACTGGAAACCGTGCTGGTACATGAAGTACGACAAGGTGGTCGACGAATCACCCGGACCACCCGCGGTCAGGAAGGCGATCAACCCGAACCCTTGGGAGTGCCCGATGGTGGAGGTGATGGCCAGGAACGTGGTGGTCGGCATCAACCCACGCCAGGTCACCGTCCAGAACCGTTGCCACCGGTTCGCCCCGTCCAACTGGGCCGCTTCGTGCAACTCGGTGGGAATGCCCTGCAGCGCGGACAGGAAGATCACACAGTGGAACCCCATCCCCGCCCAGGACGTGATCAGGATGATCGTGATCAACGCGGTCTGCTGCGACACCAGCCAGCCCGGAGGATCGGAGATCCCGACCGCCTGCAGACCGAGGTTCACCACACCGCTGGTCGGGTGCAGCAACAACAACCACACGAAACCGAGTGCGATCGAGTTCACGATGTGAGGGAAGAAGAACACCAGCCGGAGCACGGACCGGCCGAACACCGGCCCGTTGAGCAACAGGGCCAGGACCAGTCCGCCCAGCATGGTCAACGGCACACCGAGACCGGCATAGAGCAGGGTCCGGCCCAACGCGGCCCAGAACTGTGGATCGGCCAACAGGCTGGTGAAGTTCGCAAACCCGACAAAGGTGATCCCTGACAGGCCCGAGACCACGTTCCAATCCGTGAACGCGATCCCGATCCCTGCCAACAACGGCACCAAGGTGAAACACACGAACCCGACCAGGTTCGGCAGGACGAACAACCACCCCAACAGGTGGAGACGCCTCCGCTGCGGGGAGACCGATCCTGATCGGCCTCCCCGGCGCGGCGTCGTGGCGACGACTGCTGCGCTCACGCGATCACTTCGCCGCTGCGATCGCCGCGTCCGCGTCCTTGGTCATGGCCTCGACCCACGACTCGACCGTCCGCGTCCCGAGCAACACCTCGTCGGTGTACTTCTTCAGGATCGTGTTGATCTCGCTCGCCGCGGTGAAGATCGTGTCGACCGGCACGTTCGGCTCCTTGCCGAACAGGGCATGCTCGAACGACTTCACGTCGAACACCTTCTCCGCATCCTTGCCGAGCAACGAGGCCGTCAGCTCGGTCGGCGAGGCGTTCCCGGTGACGGCCGGGATACGGCCGCCGGCGATGAGGTACTTGCCACCCTCGATCATCCAGAACTTCACGAACTCCCACGCCAGTTCCTGGTTCTTCGACTTCGCGTTGATCGACAGGTTGTCGCCGATGGCGACCTCACTCCACTTGTCGCCCTCCTTGGCCAACGTGGGGTACGGCATCGCCTTGGTGATGAAGTCGTGCGGATACTCCGCCGTGTTGGACACGTAGCGCGTGATGAAGATCTGGGACGGCAGCATCGCGATCCGGCCGCTCAGGAACACCGACTGGGTGAAGGTCTCAAGCTTCTCGGCCAGCACCGTCTTCTGGTCGATTGCCGCCTTCGCCGCCTGGAAGTCCAGCCGCCGCTGCAGGTCCTCGGCAAAGATCGGGTTCGAGAAGTTCGACTTCTTCCCGCCCTCGGCGTAGTTCATGTCCGGGCCCAGGGTCAGGTGCGCCTTCCCGACCGGCGCCATCGTGCCGAAGACACCGTCGCCCGACATCTCCTTGGCGATGTCGTTGAACTCGTCGACGGTCCAGCTGTCCCCGAGCGTGATGCCCTTCTTCTCCAGCATCGACTGGTTCACGAAGACGATCGACGGGCTGGCCTGCGCCGGCACACTGAACGCCTTGCCGTCGGAGAAGAAGTTCGCCGGCTGATCTGCCCCGGGAGCGTACTTCTTCAACTCAGGCGTGGCACTGAGCTTCTCCGAGAGGTCGACGGCCAGCCCGTTGCTGACGCGCTTGAACAGGTTGGCGGGCGAGTACGAGATGAACACGTCGATCGGGGTTCCGCCCGACAGTGAGGTGTCCAGCTTCAGGTTGCCGGTGTCGTCGTTCACGTAACGGGTGTAGGTGATCTTGGTGCCCGGATTGGCCTCCTCGAAGGCCTTGCACAACGCGTCGGGGCCGTTCTCGCCCGGCACGCCACCCCACACCTGCAGGGCACCTGTCAGTTTTCCGCCGGAACTGCCTCCTGACGGCGCGGTGTTGGAGTTGCATCCGACCAGCGCCGCCAGACCGGCGACACCGGCACCGGCCAGCAGGCCGCGACGACCGAACTTGCCGGTGAGCTCAGCTGCATTGGACATTGGACTTCTTCCTCTCGTTGGGCTCGACGCCGATCACGTCAGTCAGGTGGTGAAACTGTGGCGGGGGCTGGGTTCCGGCGCGCCGGAGGTCAATCACTGAAGGCATCCTCGAGATCACGCCGCACCTCGTGGAGCAGCAGCCGAAGGCTGTCGGGCGTCTGGGAGCCGTCGGAGACCACGATGGCCAGGGTCACCGGATGTGGCTCCGGGGTCCGTACGGGGATGGCTCCGCTCAGCTGCCCCTCGTCGTACCAACTGTCCAGGATGAGGACATCGTGGTCCAGGCACTTGCGGGCCTCCTGCAGCGTCGACAACTCGTCGGCCGGCGCCATCCTCGGATTGCCGCCCCAGCCGCGTCGCTCCCGCGACTCGGCGAGCAGAGCCAGGGCCTCGTCCTCCGGCAGGTCCAGCAGCAGCCGCAGGCCGGGCGCAGACGCGTTCAGTGCGTACCCGTGGTACTCGTAGGTGTGGACGATGCTGCCGCTGTTCGATCGCACCAGGTACAGCATCTCGGACCGCCACAGCATGGCCGTGGTGACGGTGATGGTCGGGTACTTCTCCAGCAGGGCACGGAAGACCGGCACCGGACGGGTCAACAGGGGCAGCCGGGTCGTCTCCGCCGCCAGGGTGATCACACCGTAGTCCGGAACGAACTGACCTCGCTCGTTCTTCCGCACGTAGCCCGCCTCGCCGAGGGTTGCCATCACCCGTGAGATGGAGCTCTGGTGCAGCCCGAGCTCCTTCGCGAGTTCGGTGGCCGACATCGGCCGTGGCGACTCGACCAGCCGCCGCAGGACGTAGAGCCCGCGGGCCAGGGCCTGGTTGCTGGATGCGCCCGGGACGTCGAGAGAGCTGACGGTGCCCATGCCGCCGGCAGCATCGCCGGGATGCTCGTCATCGAGTGAACGCATGACTGGATACTCACATGCGTCATGCGCATGGTCAAGTACCCAGTGTCACAGTTGCGTCACGAGGGCTGGATCTTGCACCAACGGCATCGCCCCTCCCGCCGACGGCGAGAGGGGCGATTTCTGTGAGGCAGGGTGTCGTCAGCCGGCCGGCTTGGCGTCCACCCCGGCCTCCTTGCGCTGTTGGGCCGTGATCGGCGCGGGCGCCGCGGTGAGCGGGTCGTAGCCACCACCGGACTTGGGGAACGCGATCACCTCGCGGATCGAGTCCGCACCGGCCAGCAGAGCCGTGATCCGGTCCCAGCCGAAGGCAATCCCACCGTGGGGCGGGGCGCCGTAGGCGAAGGCGTCCAGCAGGAAGCCGAACTTCTCCTGCGCCTCCTCCTCACCCAGTCCCATCACCGAGAACACCCGCTCCTGGATGTCGCGGCGGTGGATACGGATCGAGCCACCGCCGATCTCGTTGCCGTTGCAGACCATGTCGTAGGCCCACGCGAGGGCATGGCCCGGGTCGGTGTCGAAGCTGTCCAGGTCCTGCGGCGAGGTGAACGCGTGGTGCACCGCGGTCCACGCTCCCCCGCCGACGGCCACGTCGCCGGCGGCGACGGCGTCGGACGCCGGCTCGAACAGGGGCGCGTCGACCACCCAGCAGAAGGCCCAGTCCTTCGACCCCGCTCGGGAATCGTCGGAGTCGATGAGACCGGCTCGCCTGGCAATCTCCAGCCGGGCTGCGCCGAGCAGTGCCCGCGACGCCTTGACCGCTCCGGCAGCGAAGAAGATGCAGTCACCCGGCTCGGCTCCGGTGTGGGCGGCCAGGCCGGCCCGTTCGGTGTCCGAGAGGTTCTTGGCCACCGGACCGGCCAGTTCTCCGTTCTCGTCGAGGGTGACGTAGGCCAGGCCCTTGGCCCCGCGTTGCTTGGCCCACTCCTGCCAGGCGTCGAACGTCCGCCGCGGCTGCGAGCCACCTCCGGGCATCACGACCGCACCCACGTACGGGGCCTGGAAGACCCGGAAGGTGGTGTCGGCGAAGTAGTCGGTGCACTCGACCAGTTCGAGCCCAAATCGGAGGTCAGGCTTGTCGGAGCCGTACCGACGCATGGCATCGGCGTAGGTGATCCGCGGGAACGGCGTGGGCAGGTCGACCCCGATCAACTTCCACAGGGCGACGGCGATGGCCTCGCCCAGCTCGATCACGTCGTCCTGGGTGACGAAGCTCATCTCGATGTCGAGCTGGGTGAACTCGGGCTGCCTGTCGGCTCGGAAGTCCTCGTCCCGGTAGCACCGGGCGATCTGGTAGTAGCGCTCCATCCCGGCCACCATCAGCAACTGCTTGAACAGCTGCGGGCTCTGCGGGAGTGCATACCAGCTTCCCGGCGACAAGCGTGCCGGGACGAGGAAGTCACGCGCACCCTCCGGAGTGGAGCGGGTCAGCGTCGGGGTTTCGATCTCGACGAAGTCACGTTCGGCGAGCACGGTCCGAGCCGCCTGGTTCACCTTGCTGCGCAGGCGGATGGCCGCGGCGGGTGCTGGTCGGCGCAGGTCCAGATAGCGGTACTTCAGCCGCGCCTCCTCACCCACGGTCACCCGCTCGTCGATCTGGAACGGCAACGGGGCCGAAGGGTTGAGCACCTCGAGCTCACTGATCGCCACCTCGACCTCACCGGTCGGCAGGTCGGCGTTGGCGTTGCCCTCGGGGCGGGTCTCGACGACGCCGGTCACCTTGATGCAGTACTCGTTGCGCAGGTCATGCGCCCCCGAGGCGGCAAGGATCTCGTCGCGCACGACGACCTGGACGATGCCGGAGGCGTCACGCAGGTCGAGGAAGGCGACCCCGCCGTGGTCGCGCCGGCGAGCCACCCAGCCGGTGAGGGTGACGGTCTGTCCGGCGTCGGCCGCCCGGAGGGTGCCGGCGGCGTGGGTACGGAGCATGTCGCGGATGTCCCTTCTGTGTCAGGGGATCCGGAGGTACCGGGTGCACCTCCGTGAGGGGCAGCCCGAACCGGTGTGGGCGGGGGCCAGATCGCGGTGCCACCACACCTTCGCCACGGTCCCCAGCTGCTCGTCGAGCCTGTGGGACATGGCCTTTCGTCGGTCCGCCGGACGCGCGGCTCGCAGATGATCGACGGGTCGTCACTCCGCCACTGCGAACACGGCTGATCCTATCCCAGTCGAGTGGGTGGCCGCACCGGGTTTCCGGAGCGGGGCGGTGGACCGAGTGCTGGCGTGGCCCGACGCTGCCATCATGGGCCCATGGACACCCCGGATCCCGAGCGTGCGGTGCCCCAGGACGCCGTGCCGACGACCGACCTGCCGGAGGACACCTCGCCGGCCGACGGCCCCCGCGAAGCCTCTCGACCGCTGTGGCGACACCGCTGGCACCGGCAGTGGGACCGCGCGGTGCGTGCCATCGCCGCCGAGGATCCGCCGACGGCGACCTGGAGTCTGCGGACGACCGACTCGAGTGAGGATGATCGCCGTGCGCGCCTGGTCGTCGACCTGGCAGCCCGGGCTGCCGCGCTCGCGCTGACGACCGGTGCGTCCTGTGCCGAGGCGACAGCGGCGGCACTCCAGGTGGTCGCGGCGTACCAGCTGCGGTCGGTGCACGTTGACGTCAGCTTCAGCTCGGTCACGGTGAGCCACCATCGAGGGCCGGATCGCGATGCGAACACCTTGATCCGTACGGTCCCCCACCGCAGCCCTGACTACGCCCGCCTCTCGGAGTTGCAGGCCCTGCTCGACCAACTGGGTGGGCTCGAGGTGACCGAGGCCCGACACCAATTCGACCAGATCGTCAGCCGACCACGGCCCTACCGACGCTGGGTGGTGACCTTGGCTGCGGCCGTCCTCGGACTCGGGGTGGCCCTGTTGCTGGGAGGCGGCTGGCGCGAAGTGGTGATCACCTGCGCCACCACGGCCCTGGTCGACATCGTCCACACCCAACTCCTGCGGCGCGGCCTGCCGGAGTTCTTCGCCCAGATCGCCGGGGCGATGGTCCCGACCCTGGTCGCCGTGGTCGTCATGACACTGGCTGAGCTCGGGACGCCAGGGCTTGCCGGAATGTCGGCGCCGATGGTGGTGGCGGCCGGCATCGTCGCCCTGTTGGCCGGACTGTCCGTGGTGGCGGCGGCGCAGGACGCGATCGACGGCTATCTGATGACCGCCTCGGCTCGTACCTTCCACGTCGGACTGATGACCATCGGCATCGTGCTGGGCGTACTGGTGGTGCTGTGGGGAGCCGATCTGGTCGGACTGCACTCCTACCTGAGCCCGACCGCCCGGGTGTCGACCAACCCGTGGTTCACCTCGATCGCGGCGATCGTGATCGCAATCGGCTTCGCCATCGCTGCGCAGACCCGGATTGCCGCCCTCTGGTGGTGCGGTGGCCTGGGCCTGCTCGGGTGGCTCGTCGTGCTCGGAGTCCAGGCGGTGGGGATCGGGTACGGCAGCGCGGTCGGCCTCGGCGCAACAGCCGTGGCCTTTGCCGCCCAGTTCGTCGCGACCCGCCTCCGCGTCGCCGCGGTCGGCCTGGTCTCGGCCGGGGTCGTCGTGCTGCTCCCGGGCAGCATGGTCTACCGCGGTCTCTTCGGCCTCTCCCAGGTGAGGTCCATCCTGGAGGCATGGCCCGCCGTGAGTGAGCTGACCGGCGCGGCAGCTGTCGGACTCGCCATCGCGATGGGGGTCAGCCTCGGCACCTGGTTGGGGCGGCAGGTCTTTCGCCGCCCCAACCGTCGCGCCATGCGACTGGCACTCAGCAACACCGCGGGCTCGCCCCCGGACTGAGCCGCGGATCTCGGTCGCGCGTCACTGAGGCTTGTTCTTTGAGCCACGTTCCCAGGTCCGCGCACGCTCGCGGACTGGGCGCAAAGAACAAGCCTCACTGCTTGGCGGCGAAGGCCTGCTCGTACTCGCTGCGGATGTCCTTGCCGATGCCGGACTGCCATTCCTTGACCAGGCCGTCCCAGGCCGTGAGCGGTGAGCGTCCCTGGACGATCTCTCCGACCAGGTCCTTCGCCTTGCGGGAGAACGCGGCGCCCTTGCTGGTGTCGGTCGCCGAGTAGAGCCCGGTGGACGCGTCGGCCTTCGCGGTCGGCATGATCTGCTTCAGGTACGCCGATTCGAGATCGACCAGCTCGCGCGGGCCGGTCAGGTCGCCGAGGACCTGGGTGCCGAAGTAGGTCATGATCGAGGGTTCCTGCACGACTGCTTCCCCGATCGAGATCGGCACATTGTCCTTCATCGTGTAGTGGGTGCCGAGGATGCCGTAGTTCACGTCCAGGTACTCCTGGGTCCCGTACGGCGATGCGAGGACATCGAGCACACGCAGGATCTCCTTCACGCGTTCCGGTGAGGACTGCTTGCTGATCGCGGCGTACGCGCCGTAGCCCGGGACCGAGGCGTGCTTGGTCGCCAGGCCTCCGCCGTCCCACTTCGGGATGTCGATCCGTCCCATGTTGAATTCCGGGCGGCGCTGGGTGAAGTACAGCCAGTTGGTGAAGGCCTGGGTGTAGACCTGCGTCAGTCCGCCCTGCCACCAGGTGGAACTGCTGCCCGGCTCGGCGAAGGCGTTGGGGTGGAACACCCCGGCGTCCCAGAACTCCTTGCAGTGCTGGATTGCTGCGACGTAGTTCGGGGTCTCGATCGCGTTGGTGAACTTGCCGCCGGACTCCTCCCAGCCGTTCGGGGCGTCGGTCATCTCGAGCAGCATGTTCAGCATCCACGAGGACGGCTCGTTGCCGATGGCGAAGATCGGCGACTTCGGGTCGGTGATCTCGGTGAAGAACGCCAGCAGTTCCGCACCGTCCTTGGGTGACTGGTTCTTGTCGACGCCCTTCTTCTCCAGGATGTCGCCACGGGTCGACATGATGGTGCCGGCCGGTGGCCGCGCCTGCGGGACGCCCCACAGACGGCCGTTCAGCATCGGCACCGACCAGGCGGTCGTCGGGATGCTGGCCAGGCCCGGGTAGTCCTTGACCAGGTCGCCGCCGATGAACTCACCCAGGTCGGTGAAGCGAGACTCCAACAGCTTCGGCAGCTCCGGGGCACTGATCACCTGGACCAGGTCGGGGATGTCGGAACCGGCCAGAATCGTCTGGAACTTGGCGGTGTACTCGGTGCTGATGGTCAACGACACCTGCATGTCGTTGCTGACCAGGTCGCACAGGGCCTTGAACCGAGGGCTCTTGTCCAGGGCCAGCGGCGGTGCGGCACCCTGGCTCAACACGCTGATCGGCTCGGTCCGCGGCAATGGTGCTGCGAGCAGCTTCGCCGGTGATGCCGGGTAGTCGTAGAACCCGTTCGGAATGCCCAGCTTCGGATCCCCCGGCAGGGCCGGGGTGACCCCGGTGTAACCGACATAGGTCGGCCGGGCATTCGTGGTGGTGCCGCCACCACCGGTGTTGCCACCGGCGTCGGTCGGCGTGTCGGGCGTGCAACCGCTCAACGCGGCGCCGGCCGAGATCCCCAGAGCCGAGAGGCCGAGGGAGGCGAGAAGGTTACGGCGGGTGGTCATGGGCACTCCTGAGTGCGGTCATCGGTGACGCTGGCGCGACGTGGTCTCCTCGTTCGGGTGCCGGGGGCACCGAGCGAGGACGACGTCGTCCGGCCACTGTAGTGCATCGATGTACCAGGTGCGAACGAAGAACCGTTGTCGTGATCCGATCGACATCGACGCGAGGACTGGCCGATCAACCGACCTGGGGAAACAGGTCCTCGGCAGGTGGGGTCCAGCTGGCCGCGTCGGCCGTGATCTGGTCTCCGGAGCGGATGTCCTTGACCTCGTCACCGTCGGCCCGGCAGAACCACACGTACGGGATCCCCCGACGGTCGGCATGGCGGATCTGTTTGCCGAACTTGTCCGCCTTCGGCGCCACCTCGGTCGGGATGCCACGGCGCCGCAGCACGGTCGCCACGGAGGTGGCGGTGGCGCGGTCCTCCTCGGAGTCGACGGCCACCAGCACACAGGTCGGGACCTGGCGCGAGGCCTTCACGGTGCCTGCGGCGACGATCGGCACCAGCATCCGGGTCACGCCGAACGAGAATCCGACGCCGGGATAGGTGCGTTTGCCGTCGCTGGCAAGTTTGTCGTAGCGCCCGCCCGAAGCCACCGAGCCGAGCCGTTCGTACCCGGCCAGTTCGGTCTCCATCACCGTGCCGGTGTAGTAGTCGAGCCCCCGGGCGATCGACAGGTCGGCCTTCACGACGCTCGGGGCGACCTCGCCACCGCCGCGCACGACCGCCGCCAACTGCTCCAGACCCTCGTCCAGCAAGGGATCGGAGACACCGAGCGCCTGGACGTTCTCGACGAAGGACTCGTCGTAGGCCGTGATGGTCGCCAGGTCCAGGCAGGTCCGGGCGGCGGTCTCGGTCAGCCCGCACTCGGCGACCAGCAGCTCGCCCACCTTGTCAGGCCCGATCTTGCCAAGTTTGTCGATCCGCTGCAGCACCGCCGCCGTGTCGGTCGCTCCGACGCCGCGGTAGAAACCCTCGGCGAGCTTGCGGTTGTTGACCCGCAACGTGGCCGGGGGGAAGTTCAGCACGTCCCGCAGTCGGGCGAATCCGTCCGCAGCCACGGCGACGATCTCGACGTCGTGGTGGTCGGCCAGGGTGTCCGCGCCGACGATGTCGACATCGGCCTGGGTGAACTCGCGGTAGCGACCCTCCTGCGGCCGCTCCCCCCGCCACACCTTCTGCACCTGGTAGCGACGGAAAGGAAACTGCAGGTGCCCGGCGTGCTCCAGCACGTATCGGGCGAACGGCACGGTCAGATCGAAGTGCAGCGCCCACTCGGGATCACTGGTGTCCTCGGGGCCGGCCTGCAGGCGCCGGACTGCGTACACCTCCTTGTCGACCTCCCCCTTGCCGAGCAGCACCTCGACCGGCTCGATCGCCCGGGTCTCCACCGAGGCGAACGCATGCAGCTCGAACACCCGCGTCAACTCGGCGAGCAGCCGCTGCTCGACGATGCGGTCGGCAGGCAGCAGCTCCGGGAAGCCGGACAGCGGTGACGGGCGGGCCATGACGAGGATGTTCCTCTCGGTACGGGGCGGTCGGACCCCGACATGGTACGGGCAGGCGACGAGCTCGGCGCTCCGATTTCGTGGTGCCCGCTCGGCGATCGGCGGCGTGAGATGGCAGGCTCGTCGTGTGCAGTTGCTGTCCCTCCACGTCCACCCGGTGAAGTCGACCGCCATTCGTACGGTGCAACGGGCCGCGGTCCTGCCCACCGGACTGGCCGGCGACCGACGCTGGATGGTGGTCGACGACACCGGCACGATGGTCTCGGCCCGCACCGACCCACGTCTCTTCCTGATCACCGCACGCACCCCGGAACTCGACGGGATCGAACCGGACCTGGTGTTGAGCGCCGACGGGTACGGCCAGACCGCCGTGTCCGCACCGCAGGGCGAGGCACATCCGTACGCCATCCACTCCAGCACCGGGCACGGGATCGCGGCCGGGCCCGAGGCCGACCGTTGGATCGGTGCCGTCCTCGGCCGTCACGACGTCCACCTGGTGTGGTGTCCTGACCCGGCCCGGCGAGCGGTCGACCAGCGCTACGCCCTCCCCGGAGACGCCACGGCCTTCGCCGACGGCTACCCGGTGCTGCTCGCCACGGCGGCGTCAATGAGCCAGCTCAACACTTGGATCACGGAGCTGGCCGCCGAACGTGGTGAGGCGTCGGCTCCCCTGCCGATCGCCAGGTTCCGACCGAATCTGGTGGTTGACGGAGAGTTCCCCTTCGGCGAGGACAGCTGGCAGGTGGTCGAGATCGGCGGCGTACGGTTCCGGGCCGCGCGCCGCAGCAGCCGCTGCGTGATGACCACCGTCGCCCCGGACACTCTCGTACGAGGACCCGAGCCGATCCGCACCCTGGCCCGGCACCGGCGGTTCGACGGAAAGACGTGGTTCGGGATGAACCTGATCCCCGAGGTGGCCGGCACCCTCACCGTCGGCGACCAGGTCCGGGTGATCGCGTGACGACGCCGGAGGAGCTGTGGCACGACACCGACTGGGCCCGGCTGTTCCATGCCTACGGCGATGCCCGCGACACCCGCGCGATCCTCGCCGAACTCGTCGACCCGGACGGGCCGGTCGAGCGGGCCCGGGAACACCTCGCGAGCGCGATCGTGCACCAGGGCTCGGTCTGGCCGGCCTCGGCTCCGGCGTTGTCGATCGCGCTGGCCGTGGTCCGTCGCGACGTCGGCCGGGACAGGTTCTCCGACGCTGACGTGGTCGACGTGCTCGGCACCTTGGCCGATGCCGCGGAGGTTCGCTACCACGTGGTGCCGCCCAACCCGGTGCTGAGTGCCGCCACGGCAGCCCTGATCGAGCAGCATCTCGGCGAGGATGCCGATGCCGACGAGGTCGAGGAGTTCCTCACCGAACTGTTCGCCGACGGCCCGCTCGGCGACGAGGTGATGACCGTCGCCGCCTGGCAGGTGCAGCGACTCCAGCCCGAGGTGCTCGCGACCCTGGACATGGTCGCCGAGCAGCGGTCGAGCCTTGTCGAGGCCGTGGCGTACGCCCGGACCGCGTGGACCGAGGACCGCACGTCCTGGGCCGACGACCCGGGTGCGGCAGGGCGGGTCTGACCGGGTCAGCGGGCTCGCGGAAGGTACGGGTTGCGTTCCGACTCGGTGCCCATCGTGGTCGCCTCGCCGTGGCCCGGCAGCAGCACGGCGTCCGCTGGCAGGATGCGGCAGAGCCGGACCAGTGAGTCCTGCATCGCAGCCGGGTCGGAGCCGGGAAGGTCGGTCCTGCCGACCCCTCCGGCGAAGATGACGTCGCCGGTGATGACGAGTTCGCTCGCGCCGGCCACCTCGTCAGGGGCGAGCGGGAGCCGCAACACCACCGAGCCGGCCGTGTGCCCGGGCATGCGCTCCACCGCGAAGTGCAGCCCCGCCACATCGAGTCCTGCGCCGAGGTCGCGCACCTCGGGCGGCTCGAGGGTGTCGATCCCGGCCAGCATCTCCTCAAGGAGCGGCGCCCACGCCTGGGGCAGACCCGCGGACGGATCGGTCAGTAGGTGACGGTCGGCCGCATCGATCCAGCACGGCGCCGCCCACCGCCGGCAGACGGCGGCCACATCCCGTACGTGGTCCAGGTGGCCATGGGTCGCGATCACCGCGGACGGCGTCAGGTCGTGCTCGGCACACACCTCGACGAGGGTCTCGTACGCATCCTGCCCCGGGTCGATGACCACGGCGTCGGTCCCGGTGCCGGTTGCAAGCACGTAACAGTTGGCCGCCAGAGTGCCTGCAGCGAAGGACGCGATGAACACCTCTTCAGGCTATCGGGCAAGATAGCCCCCATGACTGAGCAGGCATCGGCTCCCGAGCCCCCCGCCACCCCGGCGACCGTGGCCCACGTCATCGGCCAGGACCACCCCACCGCGGGGGTCGCCGAGGACGAGAACACCTCCACCGCGACCGCAGCGGCCGAGCCTGCCCCCGCTCCGACTCCGGCACCGGCCGCTCCCGTGGAGCCCCCGTCCATCCCGACTCCCGCGCCGCCGCCGGCGGCCCCGTCCACCGGGCCGGATCCCGCGTCGTTCGGACGGGTCGACCCCGACGGTACGGTCCACGTACGGACCCGGGCCGGCGAGCGCGTCGTGGGCCAGATCCCGGACACCACCCCCGAGGAGGCCATGGCCTTCTACACCCGCCGTTACGAGTCGCTGGCGGTCGGGGTCGATCTGTTGGCCAAGCGCATCGAGTCGGGCGCCGTCGCACCCGACGAGGCGGCCCACCAGATCAAGAAGGAACGCAAGGCGATCGCCGAGGCGAGTGCCGTCGGTGACCTCGACGGACTGCTCGAGCGTCTCGACTCGCTGGCCCCCCAGCTGGAGGAGCACCGTCAGGCCCGGCGCGCCGAGAAGGCACAGCAGCAGGCTGAGGTGCGTCGGACCAAGGAGCAGTACGTCGCCCAGGCCGAGAAGCTGGCAGCCGGGAACGACTGGCGCCACGGCGTGAACCGCTTCCGCGACCTCCTTGAGCAGTGGAAGGCGCTGCCCCGGATCGACAAGGCCACCGATGACGAGCTGTGGCATCGATTCTCCAGCGCCCGCAGCACCTACACCCGGCGGCGGAAGGCCCAGTTCGCCGAGCAGGCGAGCAAGCGCGACAGCGCCGCCTCGACCAAGCGGGCCATCATCAGCGAAGCCCAGAAGCTCGCCACCTCGACCGATTGGGGACCCACCTCCGGCGAGTTTCGCGACCTGATGCAGCGGTGGAAGGCAGCCGGCCCGGCCCCCCGTGAGATCGACGACAAGCTGTGGCAGGAGTTCCGCGGACTCCAGGACACCTTCTTCGCGGCGCGGACCGCCGCCCAGAACGAGCAGGACCAGGAATTCGTCGCCAACCAGCAGGCCAAGGAGGCGCTGCTGGCCGAGTACGAACCGCGGATCAAGCCGCACGAGGATCTGGCCGCCGCGCGCAGCACCTTCCGTGAGCTGCTCGACAAGTGGTCCGAGATCGGCAAGGTGCCACGTGACGCGATGCGCCCCCTGGACGGCCGGATCCGGGCCCTGGAGTCGTCGTTGAAGAAGGTCGAGGACGACCAGTGGAAGCGAACCAACCCCGAGGCGAAGGCCCGGGCCGAGGACACCGCCTCGAAGCTGCGCGACCAGATCTCCTCGTACGAGGAGAAGGCCGCGAAGGCCGAGGCTCGGGGCGACGCCAAGGCGGCCGCGGAGGCCCGCAAGGCTGCCGACACCTACCGAAGCTGGCTGTCCAGCGCGGAGGCGGCGGCCAGCGACTTCAGCGGCTGACCCGGCCAGGTCAGCACGCTGGCTCGGTCGTATCGGGGGTTCAAGGGGGTCGTCCCCCCTTGCTCAGCTCAGTTGCCGATCCGGTAGACGTCGTAGACCGACGGCACCTGGCGAACGGCGCGAAGGACGTGGTCGAGGTGCTTCGGGTCAGCAGTTTCGAAGGTGAACTTCGCCTTGCAGAGCTGCTGCTTCGTGGTGGCCAGCGAGGCCGACAGGATGTTCACGTGCTGGTCCGACAGAGCCCGGGTGATGTCGGAGAGCAGCCGGTTCCGGTCCAGTGCCTCGACCTGGATCGCCACCAGGAACGAGCTCTGCGCGCTGGGGGCCCACTGCACCGGAACGATCCGTTCCGGTGACCGGTGCAGATCGGTGGCGTTGGTGCAGTCGGCGCGGTGCACCGAGACACCGTGGGAACGGGTCACGAAGCCGACGATCTTGTCGCCGGGCACCGGGGTGCAACACTTCGCCAGCTTGACCCACAGGTCACTGGTGCCGACGACGGTGACACCGGGATCATCGTGACCGAACCGCCGGCGCTCCGGCAGTCTGTCCTCCTGGACCTCGTCATTGACCTCGTCCTCGCCGCCCTCGGTCCCGATGAGCCGCTCCACCACGGCCTGGGCACTCACGTGGTGTTCCCCCACGGCGGCGTACAGCCCATTGACGTCCTGCGCCCGGAAGTGCGCGGCCACCGCCGTCAGGTGCTCGACGGTCAGGAGCCGCTGCAGCGGCACCCCGACACGACGGACCGCCTTGGCGATCTCTTCGCGGCCCGCCTCGATCGCTTCCTCCCGCCGGCTCCGGACAAAATGCTGGCGGATCTTGGTCCGGGCTCGCGGACTCTTGACGAAGTTGAGCCAGTCGCGGCTCGGCCCGGCATCGGGGGCCTTCGAGGTGAGCACCTCGACTGAGTCGCCGTTGACCAGGATCGACTCGAGGGCCACCAGGCGACCATTGATCCGGGCGCCGATCGTGCGGTCCCCCACCTCCGTGTGGATCGCGTAGGCGAAATCCACCGGCGTCGAGCCGTACGGCAGTGCGATCACCTCGCCGCGCGGGGTGAACACATACACCTCGGAGGAGTTGATCTCGAAGCGCAGCGACTCCAGGAACTCGCTCGGATCATCGGTCTCGTGCTGCCACTCGTGGAGCTGGTGCACCCAAGCCAGATTGTCCGCGCCCGCGGCGGGCGGTTGTCCCTTGGTCTCCTTGTACTTCCAGTGCGCCGCGACGCCGAACTCGGCACGCTTGTGCATGTCGAAGGTGCGGATCTGCAGCTCGATCGGACGCCCCGCATCGCCCAGTACCGTCGTGTGCAGCGACTGGTACAGGTTGAACTTCGGCATCGCGATGTAGTCCTTGAACCGTCCCGGCAGCGGACGCCAGCGCACGTGCATCACCCCGAGCGCGGCATAGCAGTCGCGTGGGGTGTCGACCAGGATGCGCAGCCCGATCAGGTCATAGATGTCGGAGAACTCGCGGCCCCGGACCACCATCTTCTGGTAGATCGAGTAGTAGTGCTTCGGCCGGCCGGTGACCGTGGCCTTGATCTTGGCGGCCTTCAGGTCGCTGCGCACCTGCTCGGTCACGGCCGCGAGAGTCGCCTCCCGGGACGGCGCCGACTCCGCCACGAGGTGCACGATCTCGTTGTAGATCTTCGGATGCAGGGTCGCGAAGGCGAGATCCTCCAACTCCCACTTGATGGTGTTCATGCCCAGGCGGTGGGCCAGCGGGGCAAAGATCTCGAGTGTCTCGTGGGCGATCCGCGCCTGCTTGTCGGGGCGCAGGTGGTACAGGGTGCGCATGTTGTGCAGCCGATCGGCCAGTTTGATCACCAGGACCCGGATGTCCTTGGCCATCGCCACGATCATCTTGCGCAGGGTCTCGGCCTTGGCGGATTCGCCGTACTTGACCTTGTCGAGCTTGGTGACCCCGTCGACGAGTTGGGCGACCTCATCGCCGAAGTCGGACCGCAACTGGTCCAGGGTGTAGGGCGTGTCCTCCACGGTGTCGTGCAGCAGGGCTGCCACCAAGGTGGTCTCGGTCATGCCCAGCCCGGCCAGGATGGTGGTGACCGCGAGCGGGTGGGTGATGTAGGCGTCCCCGCTCTTGCGGAGCTGGCCGGTGTGCATCTTCTCCGCGGTCCGGTACGCCCGCTCCACCAGGGCCAGGTCAGCCTTGGGATGGCTGGCTCGGATGGTCGCGAAGAGCGGCTCCAGTTCGGCACTGGCGCCTCGGCTGCCCGCTGCCCCGAGCCGGGCGATGCGATGCCGGATCCGGACCCGTGGCGCCTCCGGGCCAGTGGTCAGCCGTACCGGCAGCCCGAAGCTTCCTCCGGGACGGGTGACCGGCGACGAATCCGACGCGTTCCCCTCCTGGGGTGCGGCATCCGGCGATCCCGGAGAGGCGGCCGAATCAGCCGATCTCCCGAGGAACAGGGGCGTGCCCGGTACCGAATCAGGCATCGGACCTCCTCCCCGTGGGGGCGACGACCCTCGACGCCCCGGTCCGACTCGACCGGCGGCGGCCGGCGGCCCCGCGACCCCGTCAATGACGCCGCGGAACCTCCATTCTAGGGCCGTGGCCCGCTCACTCCTCCGGGGCCTGCCGCACGACGATGACATGGTCGCCCGTCTGCAGCTCTGCCACCGCGGGATCGTAGAACCGTCGCAACGTCTTGTTGCGGACCACGGCGACCACGCGTTCCTTGGTGATCTCCGCCGGGCTGTGCCCGATCTCCTCCGGCTTCGCCAGGCGTTCGAAGACCTCCAGTCCCTCGCCGCTGGACAGGATGTCCTCGATGACGTTGCCGAGATTGGGGCTCACGGCTGACAGTCCGAGGAGCCGGCCGACCGCGTCGGAGGAGGTGACGACCGCGTCGGCCCCGGACTGCCGGAGCAACGAAACGTTGTCGTGTTCCCGACACGCCACGACCACATGGGCACTCGGATTGAGTCGCCGTACGGTCAGGGTGGTCAGGATCGCCGAGTCGTCGCGGTCCATCGTGATCACCACCTCACGAGCCCGACTGATCTCGGCGCGCTGCAGAAGTTCACGCCGGGTGGCGTCGCCCTCCAGCGCCGCGACACCGTCACGGCTGGCGTCGCCGAGGGCGCGCCCGGAGGAGTCGATGACGACAATCTTCGCCGGATCCACGTCGTTGCGGATCATGGTCGCCACCGCTGACCGGCCCTTGGTCCCGTACCCGATGACGACGACGTGGTTACGCATTTTCTTCCTCCACAGGGTGTCCACAAACATGCGGCGCCCCTGGTTCGCGAGCACCTCGAGAGTGGTGCCGACCAACACCACCAGGAAAAGGATCCGCAGCGGAGTCACCACCAAGGCATTGATGATCCTGGAATGAGGTTCGATCGGCGTGATGTCGCCATAGCCGGTCGTGGTGATCGTGACGGTTGCGTAGTAGAGCGCATCAATCAGCGATACGACACCATCGTGGCTGTCGGTGTAAGCGTCTCGATCGAGATAGACGAGCGAGACGACGGCCAGCAGCAGGCCGAGCGCAATGCCTCCGCGGAGAGCGAGTTGACGCACCGGAGATGCGCGTCGCTCGGGGAGGAGGACGAGGGCTTCAGAACGCCAGCCCGATCCAGGTGGACGCCACGTGCGGGTCATCGCGTCACCAGGCTCGCGATCTCGGTGACGCCAGCACTCTTGACGGCGGACCTGCCTTCCAGGAACTCGAGCTCCAGCAGCACGCTGACGCCCGCGACCGTGGCCCCGAGCTTGCCGACCAGCGCGATGGTCGCGGCAATGGTGCCACCGGTGGCCAGCACGTCGTCGACCACGACGACCCGCGCGCCCGGCGGCAACGCATCCGCCTGCACGGTCAGGGTCTCGGTGCCGTACTCGAGAACGTAGTCGTGCCGGATCACCGATCCCGGCAACTTGCCCGGCTTGCGCACCGGGACGAACCCACAGCCCAGCGCCAACGCCACCGGCGCGCCCACGATGAATCCACGCGCCTCCACCCCCACAACGGCGTCGACACCATCGGGGCAGCCAGCCGCAACTCCCGCGACGACCGCGGCGAGCCCGGTCGGCGAGGCCAGCACCGGAGCGATGTCGCAGAACACGATCCCCGGCTTGGGGAAGTCATCGACGGTGCGGATCAAGGAGTCGACGAGCGCCGCGTCCGAGGTCATCATCACTTGCGCCGTTGCCGTGGCTTCCGTACCGGCTGTGGCCTGCCGGCCCCGCCCGAGCTGACCGTACGTGTCCGTGTGGCCTGGGTCTTCGACAGGGCAGGCGTGCCACTCCTGGTGCTGGCACCGACAAATTCGCGCTGCTCGTCGTCACCGTCGGCCCCGTCGACCGACGTACGGTCGTGTCGGCGGCGCCGTTCGACGCGCTGGGTGTGCTTGCGGATGTCGGGTTCGCGATTCTTCATCATCACCAGCAGCGGAGCGGCAATCACCAGCGACGAGTAGGCGCCCACGATCATGCCCACGAAGAGCGCCAGGGCCAGGTCCTTGAGCGGGCCTTCGCCGAGGATGAAGACACCGGCGACCAGGAGCGCCGCGACGGGCAGGACACCGATGATGGTGGTGTTGATCGACCGCACCAGCACCTGGTTGACAGCCCGGTTCGCCGCCTCGGCGTACGTCCTCGTGGTCTGCCCGACGATGTTGGCGGTGTTCTCCCGCACCTTGTCGAAGACCACCACCGTGTCGTACAGCGAGTAGCCGAGGATCGTCAGCACGCCGATCACCGTCGCCGGTGTGACCACGAAGTGCACGGCTGCGTACACGCCGACTGTCACGATCAGGTCGTGGCCGAGCGCGATGAGCGCTGCCAGCGACATCTTCCAGTTGCGGAAGTAGATCGCGATGACCAGGGCGACCAGGCCGAGGAACACCGCCAGGGCGATCAGAGCCTGTTGGGTGATCTGCTGGCCCCAGGTGGCGCCGATCAGGCTGTAGGCGACGTCCTCGTTGTTCACCCCCGCCGCCTGGGCGATCGCCGACTGCACCTTCGGCACTTCGGTCTGGCTGTCGAGAGTCCGGGTCTGGATCCTCACGCGGTTGTCCCCGATGGTGCGAACCGTGATCTCGCCGGCGAGGTTCGCAACCCCCGAGTTCGCCACGGCATCGGTGAACTTCCCAACCGTGTCTGCGTTCACGGCCGCATTCACCTGGAAGTCGGCACCGCCCTTGAACTCGATGCCGAGATTCACCCCGCGAGCGGCGACTGCCCCGAGCGAGGCGAGGACCAGCACCAGCGAGACCAGGTAGAAGATCTTCTGGTGCTTGATGAAGTTGAACGAGAGGTCGCCCGAGTACAGCCGTGAGGCGATGCCGTGACGCCGCGTCCTGGTGGCCGGGGCCGCCGACTCGGCCTCCTCGTCGTCGTCGGGGTCTTCGTCGTCGTCGGGGTCTTCGTCGTCGTCAAGGTCCTCGTCGTCGTCAAGGTCCTCGTCGTCGTCAAGGTCCTCGTCGTCGTCAAGGTCCTCGTCGTCGTCAAGGTCCTCGTCGTCGTCAAGGTCCTCGTCATCCTCGAGGAGCTCGTCGTCGATGTCCTTCTCCGCGCGACCGTTGCTGTCTGCGCCGGTCCGGCGTGTGTTCCTGGGCATCAGGCGGTCCTCCCGACTCGGGCCCGACCGGGCAACCGTTCGACACCGAGGTGCCCGGCGTCGAAGCCGGACAGCGGATGCCCGCCGCCGAAGAACTTGGTGCGCGCCAGCAGGGACATCAAGGGCTTGGTGAAGAAGACCACGACCGCGAGGTCAATGACGGTCGTCAGGCCGAGGGTGAACGCAAAGCCCTTCACCTGCCCCACCGCAAGGATGAACAGCACGACGGCCGAGAGCAGCGACACCGAGTCCGCGATGACGATGGTGTGCTTGGCCCGGTGCCAGCCGGTCTCCACTGCCGATCGGATGGTACGGCCTTCCCGTACTTCATCGCGTATTCGTTCGAAGTAGATGATGAACGAGTCCGCGGTGACACCGATCGCGACGATGGCGCCAGCGATGCCGGGGAGACTCAACGCGAAGCCCATCGACTCGCCGAGCAGCACCATCAGTGCGTAGGTCATCGCAGCCGCGATGGCGAGAGAGGCAGCCACCACGATGAACAGACCCCGGTAGTAGGCGATCGCGAACAGCAGGACGAGCGCCAGACCGATCGCGCCGGCGATGATGCCGGCCTCCAACTGTTCGCCGCCGAGGGTGGCTGACACGGTGTCGACCGACGAGATGTCGAAAGCCAGTGGCAGCGATCCGTACTTCAGCAGGTTCGCGAGTCGGGTGGCCGAACCCTGGTTGAAGTTTCCGGTGATCTGCGCCGATCCACCGGGGATGGCGTTGGACACGGTCGGCTCGGAGATCGACTTCCCGTCGAGGACGATGGCGAACCGGTTCTGCGGCTCGGAGTTCTGCGCCAGCTTCGTGGTGGCCTCGAGGAACACCTGGGCGGCGTCGGGCTTGAAGGTCAGGTCGACCGCCCAGTTCACCTCGCCCTGCGGGATGCCGGCCGTTGCACCCGACAGGTCAGCACCGTCGATCATGGTCGGTCCGAGCAGGAACTTCTCGGTCCCGTCCTCGTTGCAGGTCACCAGCGGCTGCGCGGCCTTCTCCTCGACCGGCTGGTCACAGGTGTAGGCGAGGAAGGCCTGGTACTCGGCGTCGGTCGGGGTCCAGGTCAGCACCTGGTCGTCAGGAATGTCGGTCCCGGCGGCCGCCGGCGGAACCGTCGGCAGAGCCGGTGCCGGCCGACGGTTGCCGGTGGCAGACTCGGTTGCCGAGGGGCTCGTACCGGTTCCCGTCGCCGAGGCAGACGGGTTGGCCGAACCTGACGGCGTACCGCTGCCGGTCGGCATCGTCGTGGGGGACGCACTCGGATCGGTCGGTGGGGCGACCGTCTGTGCCAGGTACACCATCCGGAACGACAGCACGGCGGTCTGGCCGACGAGCTCGATCAGTTCCTGCTTCTGCATGTTCGGCACCGAGACGACGATCTGGTTGGCGCCCGAGACCGACACCTCGCTCTCCCCGACGCCGATCGAATCGACCCGGTTCTGGATGATCGTGCGCGCCTGCTCCAGGCTGTTGCTGTCGACCGCCCCGCCTTGTGCAGGGTCCAGGTTGCGAGCTGTCAGGGTGATCGTCGTACCGCCGCGCAGATCGAGCCCCAGCCGCGGGAACCACGAGTTCTGCAGGGCCATCAGGCCGTACAGCAGTCCGATGATCGCGACGAAGACCAGCAGGGTGACGCCGGGGCGCGATCGGCTCGTCCGCGCCACGGTCAGCCCTCGTACTGACGACGCCCGGCGTCGCTCGTGGTGGTGTCAGTGCCCTTGCTGTCGGCATCCGCGTCCACCGGCCGGTTGGCCTCGACCGAGTCGTCAATGGACCACGCTTCGTCCGCCGCTGCGTCCTGCGCGGCGACATAGCCCTCCGGCTCGCCATGGTCGGCGTCGTCGGCGACGTCATCGACTTCGTCGACATCATCCTCATCGGCCGGGTCGACTGCCCGCACGATGGCGTGCTTCACGACCGTCATCTGATGACCCGGTGAGAGCTCGATGACAGCCTGCTTCTCCCCCATCCGCACCAGCGTGGCGTAGATGCCCGTGCTGGTGAGGACCCGGGACCCCGGCTGCAGGGCGCTGAGGGTGGCACGTTGTTCGGCCTGTCGCTTCCGCTGCGGGCGCAGGATCAGCAGATAGAACGCCACGAACATCAAGGCGACCATCACCAAGGTGGTCAGGATGTTTTGGTCCATGAATTTCCAGCGCTCCGGTTCAGTGTTGGCGACAGGGGATGAGGATGGTCCTGCAGGCCACCTCAGCCTAGCGCTTGCACTGCCCCGCAGGACGCGCGCTGACTGCTGTGGCCGCGGTTGACCGAACCAACCTCAACTGACCGGCGGAGTCTACCCAACCGGCCCGGGATTCAACGATCCTGGTCGAACAACGTGTCGGTCGCGCCTTTCGTGCCCGGTGGTTCCTGAGCGCCCACACTGTGGGATCCGCGGCGGGACCGTGGCGGAACCAGGCCGAGGTGCTGCCAGGCCAGCTCGGTGGCGACCCGGCCGCGAGGCGTCCGCATCAGGAAGCCATGGCGCACCAGGAACGGCTCGGCCACCTCCTCGACCGTCTCCGGTTCCTCGCCGACCGAGATCGCCAGGGTCGAGAGCCCCACCGGTCCCCCGCCGAACCGGGTGCAGATGGCCTCCAGCACTCCCCGGTCCAACCGGTCCATGCCGATCTCGTCCACCTCGTACAACTCAAGGGCACGCCGCGCCGCGTCCTTGGTGAGACGGCCGCCACCGTGCACCTCGGCCCAGTCACGAACCCGCCGCAGCAGCCGGTTGGCGATCCGCGGCGTACCCCGGGACCGCCGTGCGATCTCCGCAGCCGCGTCGGCATCGAGCTGCGACCCGAGCAACCGTCCCGAGCGGGCGACGATGTGCTCCAGGTCGGTGGCGTCGTAGTAGTCGAGTTGGGCGGTGAACCCGAACCGGTCACGCAGCGGGCCCGGCAGCAGACCGGCCCGGGTGGTGGCCCCGACCAGGGTGAACCGTGGGATCTCCAGTGGGATCGCGGTCGCCCCGGGGCCCTTCCCGACGACCACGTCGACCCGGAAGTCCTCCATGGCCAGGTACAGCATCTCCTCGGCCGGACGCGACATCCGATGGATCTCGTCGAGGAAGAAGACCTCTCCCTCGGCCAGGCCCGACAGGATCGCCGCAAGGTCGCCGGCGTGCTGGATCGCGGGACCGCTGGAGATCCGGATCGGCGCCTGCACCTCGGCCGCGATGATCATCGCCAGGGTCGTCTTGCCGAGGCCGGGTGGCCCGGACAGCAGCACATGGTCCGGTACGGCGTTGCGTCCTCGTGCCGCGTCGAGGACGAGGCCGAGCTGGTCCCGTACCCGTGGCTGCCCCTCGAACTCGGCCAGGCTTCCTGGCCGGAGGGCTCCCTCGGCCGCCGACTCGCCGGGCTCGGCGTGTGGGTCCACGGCACGGTTCTGGCTCTCGATCATGTCCGCGCCAAGCTCCGCAGCGCCGACCTCATCAAGGTGGCGATCCCGATCCCCGGGTCCTCCTCCACCAGTGGCGCCACCGCGTCACAGGCCAGGGCGGCGTCCTTCGCGGACCAGCCAAGGCCCTGCAGGCCGGAGCTGACCTGTTCGCGCCACACCTCCTCAGGGACCGCAACAGGTGTGGCGCCGGGAAGCTCGCCGACCAACCCCAGCGCGTGCACCTTGTCGCGCAACTCCAGGCAGATCTTCTCGGCCCCCTTGCGGCCGATGCCCGGCACCCGCGTCAGGGTGGCCAGGTCGTCGTTGGCGATGGCGTTGCGCAACGTCTCCGGCTCGTGCACAGCGAGCGCGGCCTGGGCCAGTTTCGGGCCGACCCCGTTGGCGCTGAGCAGCAGTTCGAACAGGTCGCGCGCGGCATCGTCGGCGAATCCGTACAGGGTCAGTGAGTCCTCACGGACGACCAGATGGGTCGACAGGGTGGCGGCCTGGCCGAGCCGCAGGCCAGCTGCGGTTCCCGGGGTCACATGGACGAGGACTCCGAACCCGGACAGGTCGACCACCGCCGAGGTGGCCCCGATGTGGGTCACGGTGCCGGACAGACGGGCGATCATGCGCTGTTCCTCCTGCTACGGGCCTCGGCCACGGCACGTGCGTAACCATTGGTCGGTGTGCCGCTGCGGCGAGCCCCTCGGGCGGCGTGGTCCTGGGTGAGTTCGGCCAGTCGGTTCACCGCGCCGCCGCGCCACAGGTGGCAGATGGCCAGGGCGAGGGCGTCAGCGGCATCGGCAGGCTTCGGGGCGGCCTCCAGGCCGAGGATGCGGGTGACCATCTGCCCGACCTGGGCCTTGTCGGCACGCCCGCTGCCGGTGATGGCCGCCTTCACCTCGCTCGGTGTGTGCAGTGCCACCGGGATGCCGGCGCGGGCACCGGCGAGCATCACCACGCCGGAGGCCTGCGCCGTTCCCATCACCGTACGAACGTTGTGCTGGGCGAACACCCGTTCCACACAGACCACGTCGGGCCGGTGCTCGGCGATCCACTCGACGACAGCCTGCTCGATGTGGACCAGACGGCGCGCGGTGTCCAGGTCGACCGGGGTCCGTACGACGCCGACGGCGACCATGCGCGGCTTGCCGCCGGGCGCCAGATCGACCACGCCCAGCCCACAGCGCGTCAGCCCGGGATCGATCCCGAAGACCCGCATCGCCCACCCCTCCCGGACCTGACGTTCGAACGTGCGTTCGGAACTCTAGCCTGCGAGTCGCCTCGGAGGCGGGAGGCGGGCCCGGCCGGTCGCGGGGTCAGTCGTCCTCCTCCTCGGGGAGGTCGGCGTTGGTGAAGACGTTCTGCACGTCATCGGAGTCCTCAAGCGCGTCGATGATGCGTTCCAGCTTCTCGGCGACCTCGGCCTCGACGGCTTGGCTGAAGTCCGGGACGAAGCTCACCTCAGCCGACTCGTAGTCCAGACCGGCGGCCTGGACGGCCTTGCGGACCTCGACGGTGTCGTTGGGCTCACAGGTGATCTCGAACACCTCACCGAGATCGCTGACGTCCTCGGGGCCGGCCTCCAGGGTCGCCTCCAGCAGATCGTCCTCGCTCACCGTACGGCCGTCCTGCTCCTTGCTGACGATCACCACGCCCTTGCGCTGGAAGAGCCGCGCGGTCGAGCCGACGTCGGCCATTGTTCCGCCGTTGCGGGTGACCGCGACACGGACCTCGGAGGCCGAACGGTTGCGGTTGTCGGTCAGGCACTCGATGAGCAGCGCGATCCCGGCCGGACCGTACGCCTCGTACATGATCGTCTCGTAGTCGGCGCCTCCACCGTCGGCACCGGAGCCGCGTTTGATGGCACGATCGATGTTGTCGTTGGGCACCGACGACTTCTTCGCCTTCTGCACGGCGTCGTACAGCGTTGGGTTGCCGGCGAGGTCGCCGCCGCCCAGCCGTGCCGCCACTTCGACGTTCTTGATCAGCTTGGCGAACAACTTGCCGCGCTTGGCGTCGATCACGGCCTTCTTGTGCTTGGTGGTCGCCCACTTCGAGTGCCCGGACATGTGCTGAATCCTAACCGCCGGGCCCGGCCCACCCCGAATCGCCTCAGCGGCCTGCCGACGGCGTGCTGCGCACGAACATGATGGAGGTACGGGCCGCGTGATAGCCCACCCGGTGGTACAGCGACCGTCCCGACGTGGCGTCGAAGAAGTCAACCCCCAGCCCGGCACCGTCCAGACCGGCGGTACGGAAGTCCGCCATCGACCTGAGCAGGAGCGCTGCGGCGATGCCGTGGCCGCGGCGGCTCGGCAGCACGCCGAGGCGATCGGTCCACCCCTCCCGAGTTGGCGGGTCCTCGTCCTCGGCCACGGGTTCAGGATCGTTGCCAGAGTCGTCGGAGTTCAGGGCGTACCCGACCACCATCCCGGTCGCGGTGTCTCGAGCCACCCAGGACCACTCCGGCCGCGCCGCCTCGCGAGCAAGGCTGGCATGCCAGGCCTCCGAGCCGACCGGCTTGCTCATCGGGTGTTCGGCGAAACAGGCGTTGTGGCAGTCACGGACCGCCTCGGCCAGACTCGGCTCGTAGCGCAGGATCTCGATCCCGGACGGCAGGTCCGGCTCCGGCTGCACCGGAGTGTCGGCGAACGAGAGCACCATGTCGCTCGACCAGCGCACCGGACGAAAGTCCGCCAACGTCAGCAGCTCCCGCTGATCGCTCAGATGGTCGTCGACAAAACAGACGAGCTGCGTGGAGTCACCGCTGCGCGCCGCCCGCGAGATCTGCCAGTCGAGCACGGCCCGCCCGATCCCCTGCTGCCGGAAACCGGGATGCACACCGCCGGTCAGGTAGCGACGACGTTCGGCATCGACCGGCGCAGGATCGGGAAAGTTCCACGCGTACGCGATGATCTCACCGCCCGGCAGCCGGCCCACCACGGCGTCGCCGTCGGCCATTGCGCCGCCTGCCCAGGCCTCCTGCAGCTCCTCCAGCGAGTGTCGTTCGGTCGGTTCGTCCAGCAGCTCGATGGCGGTCAACAGACCGCTCACGCCCGGCAGGTCGTCCTCGGCGAGCCATCGCCAGTCCAGGCCGGTCACCTCGGACAACGCTCTGAGCCCCTCGTCGGGGTCAGCATCGACAGCGTCCGGGACGCTGATCGTCGTTGGGCTGGCGGACGGGGTCTGGGGCACCAGGAACCCTCCTGTCATGGTCGGCGGCGGCCGGGGTGCGAGGCCCGGGGCGGCGTCGCACAGGGCAGCCTAGCCCGCGTGACCAACCAACCTGTCGGACCAGCGGGTCGGGGTGACCACCGATTCGCTCCGGTGGCGCTGCGGTCCCAGCGTAGCCAGCCGGACGCCGCGGCGGGATGACCTCGTAGGGTTTTCCCATGCTGCGTGTGGGTCTGACCGGCGGGATTGCCTCGGGAAAGTCGACCGTTGCCCGGGTCTGGGCGGATCTCGGTGCCGTCCTGATCGATTCCGATGTCCTGGCCCGTGAGGTCGTCGCCCCCGGGACCGAGGGCCTGACCGCCGTACGAGCCCGTTTCGGCCCAGCGGTCGTGAACGCCGACGGTGGCCTTGACCGTGCCGCCCTCGGAGCCCGGGTGTTCAGCGACGATGCCGCGCGGCGGGACCTGGAAGCGATCATTCATCCCCTGGTGGCGGGGCGCACGGCCGAGCTGGTGGCCGCCGCCCCGCCCGAGGCCATCGTGGTGCACGACATCCCCCTGCTGGTCGAACTGCATCGCGAGGACGACTACGACCTGGTGGTCATCGTGGGGGCCAGTGCGGCCACTCGCACCGCCCGGATGGTGAACGAACGCGGAATGACACCTGACGATGCGGCACGCCGGATCGCGGCCCAGGCGAGTGATGAACAACGTCGCGCCGTTGCTGACCTGTGGATCGACAATGACGGCAGCCGCGAGGCACTGGTGGCCGAAGCCGTACGGGTGTGGCACGAGGAGATCGTGCCGCGCGCGGTCCTGTCAGCTCCGCGAGTTTCCCCGAAATGACCGGCTGAACCGTACCTACCGGGCACTCTCGGGAAACTCCGGCGAGAGGCTGGAAGCCCTGCAGGAAGTCCGCAGCGGGCCGGTCAGCGACGCCAGATGCCCGGGGACGTGACGGCCGGCCTGGTTCGGGCCCAGCGCTGACGCCACCCCTCGGGCAAGGGCGGCGGCGCCTCGTCAAGCCTGGGGACGGCATCGGGAGCAGTGTCGCGGAGCACCCGCCACCAGCCCAGGCTCTCCTCCGCGGCGAGGGCATCGGCGGCATCGGCGACCCGATCGGTGAAGCGTGCCGGGTTCTCCCCGGCCTGCATCGCCAGTGGACGACCGATCCGGGCTCGCACCGGGCCTTCCACGAAGGCGCCGCCGATCCACAGTGGCACCACCGGTACCGGCAGCAGTTGCGCGAGATGGTCCGTCGCCAGAGTCACGTCGTTGACCAGCAGGGCAACCGCGGGTCCCCGCCGCTCCGGGCGTACCCCGACCACCGGGGTCGTCACCCTCAGCCGGCGTCGCCAGCCCGCCGTACGGAGAACGTTGCGCACCACGGCAGGGGTGCCGTCGACGACCCAGAACACGCTGGGGTTGTCCACTTCGGCGAGCAGATCTGCCCCGATGACCTCGACCGCGCGCGACATCACACGCCTCCGAGGTCCACCAACGGCACCGGCGGGGCGTGCAGGTGACCGATCGTCTCACCGTCGACCATCTCGAGGGCATCAGCCAGTGTGGTGGCGGCCCGGAAGCCGAGCGCGGCACAGACCGCCCGGTCTCCCCCGACCCAGATCACGCTGCCCAGGTGCTGCCGGGCCGGCTCCATCTCGTACCAGAGGTGGAACGGCTGACGGGCGTGGTGGGCCTCGGACTCGCGGTAGAGGTGCCGGTACCAGTCGTCGGAGGCAAACAGCTCCTCCTTGGCGGCCACCTCGGACACTGACCGTCCCTGCGGCAGCACTTCGCTGAAGAAGTCCGCACTGGCGACGTGGTGGCGGTGGAACCGCGGAGGTACGTCACCGAAGATGATCATGGCCCCGCCGGCGGCGACGAGCGGAGTCCCGGTGTGACTGCCGAAGGCGTCGTGCAACGCCAGATGCGCGGCCAGCAACGGATTCAGCCAAGCACCCACGCCGTACGGGGACACGTGCGGAATGCCGGTGACCAGCACGTCAACCTGCTCGGCGACACCGACCAGCTGGCGCTGCCGCAGGGCTGAGGCGACCTGCGTGCCGGCGGCATCCGGCGCTCCGGCCGCGACGGCGAGCACCGCAGCTGTGGTGTGGGTCTGCTGGAACATTCGTGCCCGAGCTCGCTCCGGCACGAACCGACGGGCCGTCCGCAAGCCGGTGGCAACCGCCTGGTCCCGCAGGCTCCATTCCCACTCCCGCTTGTTGAGGAAGCCGAGCTCGGGAGCGAACGGGTGCGTGTCGAGCGCCACCTGCACGGTGAACACGTCCATCGCTGCGGCGATCCGGTCTGCGAGGTCGCCCTCAGCACCGGGATCGGCCTGGGGGCCGCGAACCGTGGCCAGATCCGCCTCCGAGGCCAGCTCGGCGAGCAGGGCGGTGCCGGTACGACCGATCTGGTCCGTGGCCTGCACCAGCACGACCAGGTCGGCCCCGGCAACCGTGGCATCGATGCGGGCGCCAGCGATCTCCACCAGGTCGGAGGCTGTGGCGTCGTGCTGCAGCAGCCGTCCGATCGGTGCGAACGACTCGTGCACCCGGCTGCCGACGGCCTCGGCCAGTTCGGCTTCGCTGAGGCGGCGGTTGAGGCCACGGGCGCAGACCAGTGCCACCTCGTCAACACCGGCCCGTGCCGCGAGGGTGAGGATCTCCTCGATCACCTGCCCGCGTGCGTCGGGCAACTGCATCGGCGGAACCGCCGAGGAGGTGTCGCCGAAGACGATGGCCACCCGTTGGCCGGGACGGAGCCGGTCGGCCAGCGGCGCTCCGGCACCGACCGGGGACGCGAGCGCTTCCCGTACGGCGACGCGCAGGTCCCGCGAGGGCGTCACCGGCTCGGCGGCGTAGACGACCTTGGTGCCGAGAGGGAATGACTGGGACACGATGCCTGCGCCGTTGTGCACCGCCAGGGGCGGGGTGCGGTCGCTGACCTCGTAGACGAAACCGGGGCGGGCCATCACCGTGCTCCTCGTTGTTCAGTGGACGTGTTGGTGCCCAGGGGTTCGTGCTGGTGCGCGGGGGTCGTCCCCCTTGCTGGCTCGCCTGGTCGCTCGTATCGGGGGTTCAAGGGGGTCGTCCACCTTGCTGGAGGAGACGGCATGACCCACACGGGAGTCTGCGGGGTGCTGACCCAGTCGACGGTGCTCCACTGACGGGTCCCGGCCGCCCGCATCAGCGGGATGTCCGGATTGACCGCAACGGGGTTGCCCACCACGGAGAGCCACGGTAGGTCGGAGTGCGAGTCGGCGTAGGCGAAGGAACGGGAGAGGTCCACCCCGTGCAGGGTGGCGTAGTGGTTCAGCCAGGCGGCCCGTGACTCCCCCACCAGGGCCGGGGTGGCCAGGTAGCCGGTGCACCGACCGTCCTGGTCGGTCGCCAGGTCGGCGGCGACCACGACATCGAACAGCGGCGCCAGCGGGCGGGTCAGTGGCCGGATCACGCCGGTCATCAGGATCGTGGTGTGTCCGGCGGCCCGATGTTCCCGGATCCGCCGCAGGGCGTCCCCGGAGACGCGTTCCAGAATGTGGCCGGCCATCGCGGTGTCCACGAATTCCTCGAGCGCGGCCAGGTCCGCCCCGGCGTAGCGGCGGTACATGGCTCGCAGGAAGGCACCTCGGTCACGCTTTTCGGCGCGCAACCATCCGGGAAGAACCCTGGCCAGGGATGCCAGTTCGGCGAGCTTGGCGCCTGTCGACAGTTCGGGCAGCTTGGCCCACAGGTACTGCTCCACGACGTTGGTGGTCATCACCGTGCCGTCGAGGTCGAAGACGGCAACGACCTCGGGAACCCTGCTGTCACTGGGCTTCAGGGCCTTCATGGTGGTGGCCCGGTTGCCTCGCTTGCGGCGCAGTGCGTCCATCCGCCGTACCGGCTCGGTGATCGACGGGCAGTGGACCTCCTCCAGGTAGGTGGTCCAGTCGTAGGCTGCCGAGTCGAAGGCGAACGCCTCGACGTCGTCAGGATGCAGGGCACGATGCAGCCGGAGGGTGTTGTCGTCGACGAAGTGCAGTTCGGACTGGGCGTACTCGTTGTAGAGGCCGAGGTACTTGTGCAGGAAGTCGAGACGACCACGGGTCTTGTCGAGGGTCTTGGCGAGGCTGCGTGCCAGCTTGCCGCGCGGCATCACCCGCAGCACCTTTTCGCCGATCCTGTGATTCCGCTCGGTGCTGTCCAACACCTTCTCCACCGAGGCCGCTCCCGGGAACTTCCACACCGGCAGGGCCGCGATCCCCTTGTCGCCACCGGTGAACGGATGGGCCAGGAAGTAGTTGCGGACGTGGCCGTACAACTCGGAGAAGGTCAGCGGATTCCGGGCACCGGAGTTGACGTGGTAGAACTCGGGCCGGCCGGGCTCCGGGCGGGTCGCACAGACCGCGAGGATCGCGTTGACCACGTGGTCGCAGGGGACGATGTCGACGACCGAGTCGGGCGAGGCCGGGAACTCGGGGAGATCGCCGCGGCCGTACGCCAGGATCAGGGGCTCGGCCATCTTGAATCCTTCGATCCATCCGGGATACGGATGCTTCCACGAGGATTCGACGATGGCTGGACGCACCACGGACACCGGGATCTCGGCACCGAGCTCGGCGACGACTCGTTCGGCGAGTGCCTTGGTGAAGGTGTAGACATCGGTCCAGCCGAGCGACCGGGCCCGTTCGGTGCCGGCCTTCACCAGTTCGGCCTCGACCCATTCCTTACGACGCCGCTCGGTGTCGGCGGCCGTGGTGAGCAGACCGGCCTGCTGGTGGTCGACCTCGGCCTCCTCCCGGAGCGCGGTCAATCGTTCGCTGGTTCGTGACTGGGCCTCGACAACGGCCCGCAGCCCCAGACCGTGGGCGGTCTCGGCGCGGTGGTCGATGCCGTGGACGTGAGCGGCCTCCGGGATCGCACCACGGCGCCGGCCCGCGGTGTAGGCGGTCGAGATGTGCACGTAGTGCGGAGTCTTGCCGGACTTCTCGGCAGCAGCAAACATCTGCTCCATCAGCCGCTGGGTGCCGATCACGTTGGTGGTGAAGGCCTGGTCGATGGGCGGATCGAAGCTGACGTCGCCGGCACAGTGCACCACGATGTCCAGGTCCTCGGGCAGTTCCGGCACATTCGGCAGATCGCCCTCGATGACCCGGATTCGCTGCTCCAGCAGGGCTTCGCGCGATCCGGCCGTGGCCACCAGGTCGGCGAAGATCTTCTTCTTGAGGATGCCCAGGACCCGGTCCTGGGCGGATGCCGACCCCTTGCGCCGGACCAGCACGCCGGTGGTCGTGGTCGGAAGCTCGGTCAAGATCTTCCAGAGGATCTGCTCGCCGATGAACCCGGTCACCCCGGTCATCACGATCACCTTGCCGGCCAACAGTTCGGCCAGCCGCCCGTCCAGTCCGGGGCCGGTCGTGGTGATGGCCGGGGTGCCGAAGGTACCGGCCGGCGCGCGGCTCGTCATCGGGCTCCGCCGGAGGCGGCCAGCGCCTCCGGGAGGGTGAAGTTGCCGACGTAGAGAGCGGTGCCGATGATGGCACCCTCGACGCCGATCGGCACCAGCCCGGTGAGGGTCTCGATGTCCTGCAGGCTGGAGATTCCGCCCGAGGCGACCACGGCAGCATCGGTGTGGGCACACACCCGTCCGAGCAGTTCGAAGTTCGGACCGGAGAGCATGCCGTCACTGTTGACGTCGGTGACCACGAACCGGGCACAACCGGCGGCGTCGAGGCGCTGCAGGGTCTCCATCAGATCGCCGCCCTCACGGGTCCACCCGCGGGCCGCGAGCTTGTCGCCCCGGACGTCGAGGCCGATCGCGATGCGGTCGCCATGGTCGGCGATGACCTTCTCCACCCACTCGGGGTGCTCCAGGGCCGCGGTACCGATCACCACGCGCCGGCAGCCGGTGCCCAACGCGGCCTCCAGGCTCGCGTCGTCGCGGATGCCGCCGGACAGTTCGACATCGATGCCACAGTCGGCAATCACCCGGGACAGCACCTCGCGGTTGGTGCCGCGTCCGAAGGCGGCATCCAGGTCGACCAGGTGGAGCCACTCGGCGCCGCCGTCGATCCAGCGCTGGGCCGCGGCAACGGGATCGCCGAACTTCTTCTCGGTGCCGGCCACCCCCTGGACCAGCTGGACGGCCTGGCCGTCGACGACATCGACTGCGGGAAGGAGAACCAAGGAACGTGGTGCGCTCACCGGGGCACCCTACCGGTTCTGGATGGCCGACACCCAGCCGCGCAGGAGCGCGGCCCCGGCGTCGGCGGACTTCTCCGGGTGGAACTGCGTCGCGAGCACCGGGCCCGCGGCGACGGCCGCCACGAATCGGTGTCCGTCGTGCGTCGTCAGCCACCGCTCGACCGGGACCTCGGGGCGCCCGACGAGGGAGATCTCTGTGTCGGCCGCCACCCCGTACGAATGCACGAAGTAGTAGCGAACCGCCTCGCTGGTCTCGACACGCTCGCTGGTCTCAACCGTGTTCCAACCCATGTGCGGCAACCGCTGCGCATCGAGCCGGCTCACCTCCCCGGTGAATACGCCGATCCCCTCGGTGGTCTCACCGTGTTCGGTTCCTGAGGTGAACAGCACCTGGAAGCCGACGCAGATCCCGAGCAACGGGCGGCCCTCGCCGACCCAGTCGCGCACCAGCGCAACGCCGTCCACCTCGTGCAGGCCCGCCATGCACGCTGCGTACGCCCCGACACCGGGCACCACAAGGGCGTCCGCCTGCCGGGCGCGGGCCGCATCGGAGGTGAGCTCCACCTCGGCGCCGGCGCGCACCAGGGCCCGTACGGCCGAGCGGAGGTTGCCCGAGCCGTAGTCGAGCACGGCGACGCGGGGCGCAGATGTTCGCTCGTGTCGGGGAGTCACGGGGTCGTCCCCCTTGCTGGAGTGGGTGTTCGGTCGTATCGGGGGTTCAAGGGGGTCGTCCCCCTTGCTGGAGTGGGTGTTCGGTCGTATCGGGGGTTCAAGGGGGTCGTCCCCCTTGCTGGATCGGTCACAGGGCGCCCTTGGTGCTGGGGATGCCGTCCACCCGGGGGTCCACCGCGATGGCGTCGCGCAAGGCACGGGCGACCGCCTTGAACTGGGCCTCGACGATGTGGTGCGGATCCCGGCCCGAGATCACGGTGACATGCAGGCAGAGGTGGGCGTGGAAGGCGAGGGTCTCGAAGACGTGGCGGGTCAGCGAGCCGGTGTAGGGAACGCCGACGTTGCCGCCCCCGATCAGGGCGTACACCTGCCCTTCGGGCTCACCGGAGTGCACACAGTAGGGACGACCCGAGACGTCGACGACCGCCTGGGCCAGGGCCTCGTCCAACGGGACCAGCGCGTCGGCGAACCGCCGGATGCCCCGCTTGTCGCCGAGGGCCTCCCGGATGGCCTGACCGAGGGCGATCGCGGTGTCCTCGACGCTGTGGTGCGCGTCGATGTGCACATCGCCGGTGGTCTCGACGGTCAGGTCGAGCAGGCCGTGCTTGGCCAGCGCGGTGAGCATGTGGTCGTAGAACCCGACCCCGGTGGAGATCTGTGACTTCCCCGTACCGTCGAGGTTGACGGTGACCTTCACGCTCGACTCGGAGGTGGTCCGTTCAACGGTGGCGGTGCGGCTCATCGTGGGTTCTCCTCGGTGGTGGTGGTCATGGTGGTGCCGCCGGGGTCGCCGACGGCGTGGGTGAGGGCCGTACGGAAGGCAGCCATGTCGTCGGGGGTGCCGACCGAGACCCGCAGCCAACCCTCCGGGCCGGTCTCGCGGATCAGCACCCCGGCATCCAGCAGTTGCTGCCAGACGGCATGTCGGTCGGGGAAGGTCCCGAACAGCACGAAGTTGGCGTCCGACTCGGCAACGCGGAATCCCTGCTGTCGCAGCCATTCGGCGAGTTCGTCCCGCTCAGCACGGAGCGCGTCGACCTGGGCCAGCATGGTCGAGCGGTGCTTCAGCGCGACCCGGGCGACGGCCTGGGTGACCGCCGACAGATGGTACGGCAGCCGCACGATGCGCAGCGCGTCGATCACCGCGGGTGCCGCTGCGACGTAGCCGAGTCGGCCGCCGGCGAAGGCGAACGCCTTGCTCATGGTGCGGCTCACCAGCAACCGGGGCTGGGTCGGCAGCAGTTCGAGAGCACTGGGCGTCCCGACACGCGCGAACTCCTGGTAGGCCTCGTCGGCGACCACCATCCCCGGGGCGGCATCGCAGATCGCCTCGATCGTCGCCAGGTCAGTGCTGGTGCCGGTCGGATTGTTGGGGCTGGTGATGATCACCACATCGGGACGGTGCTCGGCGATGCCGGCCAGTGCGGCATCGAGATCGAGGCTGAAGTCGTCGCGGCGTGGCACGGTCACCCACCGGCTGTGGGAGTCCCGGGCGTACTCGGGGTACATCGAGTAGGTCGGCGCGAAGCCGAGCGCGGTACGTCCGGGCCCGGCGAAGGCGAGCATCACATGCAGCATCACCTCGTTGCTGCCGTTGGCGGCCCAGACGTTCTCCGCGGTCAGCCCGTGACCGAGGTAGGCGGCCAGGTCGTCACGCAGGGCGATCGCGTCCCGCTCCGGGTAGCGGTTCATGGTCGACATCGCTTCCGCCACGGCGGCGGCAGCATCGGCGACCACCTCGGGTGTCGGCGGGTACGGGTTCTCGTTGACGTTGAGCAGGTGGGGCACGTCGAGCTGCGGGGCCCCGTACGGCTCCTCCCCGACGAGTTCGGGCCGCAGGGGCAACTCGGCCAAGGTGATCTCGGCCGTCGGGTGCGTGTCGATGAGGTCACGCTTCACCGGGATCGGTCTGATCATGACGCTCGACGGGTACGGGTGCTGCTCACCGGGCCAATCTATGCGAGCCGCCCCGGGGGAGCACTGAATTGCCGAACCGTGGGCTCGTACGATGGCCGCCATGGTCACCTACCGAAATGTTCGGGGTCCTGCCTTCGGTTGGCTCTTCATCGGCATCGGCGTGCTCGTCTTCCTGGTGCTCGGTGTCGTGGCGATCGTGAACGTGGTGATCCAGCAGGAGCAGTCTTCCTGGCCCCAGACCGCGGCCGTCGTGGTGGATCACGAGGAGCGGACCCAGACACGCCAGCGGAGGGACAACGACGGGCGGACCCGCACCACGACCTCGACAACGTGGGCCGCCGTCTACGAGTACACCGTCGACGGCCGGCAGTACCGCAACGCCCCATCGTTCTCGTCGTCGAATCCGCCGGCCGTCGGGAGCACGGTGACCATCGCCTACGACCCGGCCGATCCCAACCACATCACGGTGCCCGGGCAGACCGCCTGGCTGCCGTGGATGCTCGGCGGGATGGCCGTACTGTTCCTGCTGGTCTTCGGCGGCGCGGGTCTGGCGATTCGCCGCGCCGGGCTGCGCTCCGGCAGGGTACCGGTGACAACGGCCGGTTCTCCGGCACCACCGGATGGCTTTGCCCCCTACCGGCCGGGCCAGACCGGCGGAGTCGCCGACGGCAATCCGTTCACCCCGGACGACCGCCGCTGAGATGAGCCTGCGCCAGCGCGGGGGGCGCGACCGCGAGCCAGCCGTCCAGCACGGCTTCCCGGACAGCCTCAGCCGATGCAGTGCGCAGCTGCACCAGCACCGCCGGGTAGTTCGCGAAGTGCTCGATGGTGAAGAACCCTTTCGGGTTGGCCGCCAGGACCGCTTCCTTCTCGCCGAGGTCCTCGGTGCGAACGGCCAGGATGTCGCCGTCGGGCGGCTCGGCATCGCCGAACCGCCGCAGGTCGGCCTTGCTGAACGGCCGGATCCACGCGAACGGCTTGCCGGCGACGAACCACGTACGGTGTCCGTACCGTGCACCCTCGGTCACCTCTGGCAGTGCGGCGGCAATGACGGCGACCTGGTCGACACTGGTCATGGGGTCCACACTAGGAGCCGTCGTGGGATCGAGGCCCTGTTCAGGAGCGCCCGCCGAACCGTACGGTGACGGCGTTGCCGTGGGCCGGCAGGTCCTCGGCGTCGGCGAACACCTCAACCGCATGCGCCACCTCGGCCAGCGCCTCCCGGCTGTAGTTGATCACGTGCACCGAGCGCAGGAAGCTCTTCACGTTCAGCCCTGAGGAGTGGCAGGCACAGCCCGCTGTCGGCAGCACGTGTGTGCTGCCGGCGCAGTAGTCGCCCAGGGAGACCGGGGCGTACGACCCGACGAAGATCGCGCCGGCATTGGTGATCCGGCCCGCCACCTGTTCGGCCTCACGGGTCTGGATCTCGAGGTGCTCAGCGGCATAGGCATCGACCACGGCGATCCCCTGCTCAAGGTCGTCGACCAGCACGATGCCGGACTGCTCCCCGCCCAGCGAGGTCCGGATCCGGTCGGCGTGCTTGGTGGCCGACACCTGGATCTCGACCTGGGCCGCGACCGCCGCGGCGAGCTCGGTGGAGTCGGTCACCAGCACGGCGGCGGCCATCGGATCGTGCTCGGCCTGCGAGATCAGATCGGCCGCGACGAAGGCCGGATCGGCCGAATCGTCAGCCAGGATGGCGATCTCGGTCGGACCTGCCTCGGAGTCGATGCCGACCAAGCTGGCCAGCAGCCGCTTCGCGGCGGTGACGTAGATGTTGCCGGGCCCGGTCACCAGATTCACCGGGGGGCACAGCCCGGGCACACCGTGGGCGAACATGGCGATGGCCTGCGCGCCACCGACGGCGTAGACCTCGGTGACGCCGAGCAGATGGGCCACGGCGAGGATCGCCGGGTGCGGCAACCCGCCGAACTCCTGCTGTGGCGGCGAGGCCAACGCGATCTGCGACACACCAGCGACCTGGGCCGGCACGACGTTCATGATGACGCTCGACGACAGCGGCGCCAGACCACCGGGCACGTAGAGCCCGACCCGGTTCACCGGCACCTGACGGACCCCGATGGTCGCTCCGTCGGCCACGGACACGTCGGCCGAGGTCTCCCCCAGCTCCACTGCGGCCACCGCACGTCGGCGCGAGATGGCGACCTCGAAGGAGGTTCGCAGGTCCGGGTCGAGTTGCTCGGCTGCGCTGGCCAGTTCCTCGGCCGGCACCCGCAGATGCGCAGGCCGTACGTGGTCGAACCGCTCCGCATACTCCAGCAGCGCCTCCTGACCACGCGCTGCGACGTCGTCACAGATCGGGCGAACGACATCGAGGGCCGCCTCGACGTCGAAGGCCGCGCGCGGCACCAGCGACCGGTAGTCGGTGACCTCCGCCCCGTCGTGCCGGCCACGTCCCCGCAGGTCCACAGTTCGCATCACGGGCGCGAGTCTACGGAGTTCGTCACCACCGGTGCCCCAGGTTTCCGCTCCTTGGCTCGACTCTGGACGACGCATCGGCTGCCCCGCTACCGTCAGGAAATCGGTTACCCCCACGAGCATCGGAGCTTCCATGGAACGTCGACACGTCATCCTCGGCAGCGCAGCCGTCGCTGCCGCCGGCACGCTGATCGCCCACAGCAGGGCCACCGCCGCGCCGGGCACCGTCGACGAGGAGTTCCTCGGTCTGCTCACCGCGCGCAGCGATGCGCAGGTGCCGGTGGCGCTGGACAACTACCGGGCCGCCCTGGTCACCACCTCGCCCCGCACCATCGCCCGCCGGATGCGACGCATCGTGACGCCCTACGTGTGGCCACGGTCGGCCCACCACCACTCCGCGGCACTGGTGACCCCGATGCTCGACATGGTCGCCTATCTGGAGGAGCAGCAGCACCCGGACGGCACGTACGACATCGGCAACCTGCACTCTCCGCCGGACACCGCCTTCGCCTTGCAGGACCTGTGCCTGATGTGGTCGATCCTCACCGACGACAACGCTGGCGCGACCCGCGGAGTGCGGCTCGGCCTGCAACGCATCATCCGGAAGGCGACGACCGCCCTGAGCACCGGCGGGGTCCACACCCCCAACCACCGGTGGGAGGTGAGCGCCGCACTGGCCCGCAGCCATCGGCTGTTCCCGCACCCGCGGGTGATCGGCCGGATCGAGGAGTGGCTCGCCGAGGGCATCGACATCGACGCCGACGGGATGTACAGCGAACGGAGCTCCACCTACGCCAGTGAGGTGACCAACCCGAGCCTGCTGGCCATCGCCTGGGCGGTCGACAGGCCGGAGTTGCGCGACCACGTACGGGCCAATCTCAGCGCGACCCTGTTGCTGCTGGAACCGAACGGCGAGGTCGAGACCGTGCACTCCCGTCGGCAGGACCAGAAGTCGGTGCGCGACCTGTGGTGGTACCTGCTGCAGTACCGGGAACTCGCCCTGCTGGATGGCAACGGACGGTACGCCACCGCCGTGGCCGGGATCCTCGACCGCGGGGTGGGAGAACTCGGCGACTTCCTCGCCGACGTGGTCGAACGCCCCGAACTGGCGGCGGTGCTGCCCGAGGCTGCACCACTCGACGTGGAGTTCACCGAGCACCTGACCGGCAGCGCCCTGGTCCGGCAACGCCACGAGGACCAGACCCTCAGCGTGTTCGGTGGGACCGACTACCTCGACATCCCGGTCATTGCCTCCGGACTCTCCACCAACCCGACCTTCGTGAAGTTCCGTTCCGGGGCGGCGATCCTCGACTCCGTGCGCCTCTCCCCACGCTTCTTCTCGACCGGCCACTTCCGTTCCGACGGTCTCACCATCCGCGGGGACGGGGCTTGTCTGCTGTCGAGCGAGGTCGAGGTCCCGTACCATCTGCCGCTGCCCGCGAAGTACCGACGGGCCGACGGTGCCTACCAGCTCACCAACGAGGGCCGGTTCTGGGCGAGCATGGACTTCCCGCACCGCCCCAAGCAGTACCGGCGCCTTCGCACCGACATCCTGGTCCAACCGCGTCAGGACGGGGCCGATGTCCAGATCGCACTGGCGGAGTCCGAGACCTCGTGGACCCTGGAACTCTGCTTCCGGCCGGGCGGCACACTCACCGGGACGGTGCCACTGGCCACGGCAGGCGAGCACCAACTCGTCGAGGGCACCGGTCGCTACCAGGTCGGGTCGGACGTGATCGAGTTCGGCCCCGGCACCGGCTCGGGTCCGTACCAGCCGGTCTCGATGGATCCCGGTGAGCGCTACACCTACCTCAACGGCAACATCACACCTGACGGTGTCCGGGTGTACCTCACCGGAACGGCGCCGACGAAGTTCACCCTGCAGTTGCGCGGATCCACGGCCTGAGCCGCCGCCCAGCACCTAGAGTCCTGGGTGTGCTGCACCATGTCGAACTGTGGGTCCCGGATCTGACACGTGCCGAGTCATCCTGGGGCTGGCTGCTCACCGCACTCGGATACTCCCTGGTGGAACAGGACTGGGACGCCGGACGTTCCTGGCAGCTCGGGCAGACCTACCTGGTGCTCGAACAGTCACCGGCACTCACGGCGTCCGAGCATGATCGGTGCCGCCCCGGACTCAATCATCTGGCCTTCCATGCCGGCGACCGTGAGACGGTCGACCGGCTGGTCGCTGCGGCGCCGGAGCACGGTTGGTCGCTGTTGTTCCCCGACCGACATCCCCATGCCGGCGGGCCCGACCACTACGCGGCCTTCCTGGAGGACCGCGACGGTTTCGAGGTCGAGCTGGTGGCGAATGATCGCCCGGCGGACATGACAGGCTGAGCAGGTGGCGAAGCAGAAGTCCGGGACCCCGGCGACGACCGCACTCGATCGAGCCGGCATCTCCTACCAGCTCCATCCGTACGACCATGCCGATGACGAGGTTCACTTCGGTGAGGAGGCCGCCGCCAAGCTCGGAGTCGACCCCGCTGTGATCTTCAAGACCTTGGTGGTCGACACCGGCAGCGGGCTGGCCGTCGGCGTCGTCCCGGTGGCGGGGCAGCTCGACCTGAAGGCGATGGCGGGGGCGCTGAGCGTGAAGAAGGTGGCCATGGCCGATCCCGCAGCGGCCACTCGGAGCAGCGGCTACGTGCTGGGTGGGATCTCCCCCATCGGTCAGCGAACAGCACTCCCGACGATCGTCGACTCCTCAGCCGCCGGCCTCGCTTCCGTCATGGTGTCGGCGGGACGGCGCGGACTGCAGGTCAGGCTCGCCCCCGCTGATCTCGTCTCGGTCACCGGAGCCAGATACGCCGACATCGGCCGTTGAGGTCCTGGCCGACCACGGCAGGTGGAAGGGCCGGCCGGGGTCGGGATCGCCGGCCAGCGCCGTGATCCCCAGCATCGGTACGCAGGCGCCAAGGGCCCACACCACGATCGCCACTGCGGAACGCAGCTGCAGGTCGATCGAGACCACGTCCCCCGGCTGGGCGGCGGCGAGTCGCTGGTCGAAGTTGTGGGGCCCGACCCGGCCTCCGATGAACCAGCACAGCACCCCAGCCAGCAAGGCGGCAGCGATGCCGATCGGCACCACCGGCCAGCCGAGGCTGCGCCCGTACGCCCGCCAGGCAATGAGACCGAGTCCGGCTCCGACGACGAGACCGATCGCGGCGTAGCTGATGTCGCCGTTGATGAACTGGGTCAGGCCGCGTTCGGTGGTGAAGGCCGTGTGATCGGCCTGCACGGTGTATCCGGGCAGCTGGGTGACGGCCGGCCAGAGCCAACCGCACAGCCCGCCAACCACGACGGTGGTCACAGCGAGCAGGACGGCCGTACGGACGGGATGCGTCTCGACCTCGCGACTTCGCTCGAGGCCCGCTTCGCTCGACGGTCGGGTCGTCTCGAGATGCTCGCTTCGCTTGCTGCTCGAGCCGGGCTGGTCGCTCAGCCGGCCAGGCACGAGGGCCCCAGCAATGCCTTGAGATCGGCCATCAGGGGCGGCGACGGCGTGACCCGCAACTGTTGGTGCAGCCTCATCAACGTCTGCTTGCCGTCGGAGGTGAGCTTCAGCCGTACCTCGGTGACACCGGGATGGGACGAAAGCACCTGCTTCAGCTGCTCCACCACCGGCGGGGTGCAGCGGGCGGCTTGCAAGGTGATCACCACCGGACCGGACGGCCCCTCGGTCAGGTCAGGCAGAGACACCTCCTGGCCATGCATCTCCACCCGGTCCTCCTTGGCGTTCATCCGGCCGCGGACCCGGACCACCGTGTCGGTGGCCAGCTGGGTGGAGACCAGTGTGTACACCTTGGGGAACAGCAGGACGTCGACCGATGCCTCGAGATCCTCCACCGAGATGATGGCCCAGTAGTCGCCGTTCTTGGTCTGTTTCCGAGTGACCTGGGTGATCATGCCGGCGATCGCGTACTGGCCCTCACGCGGACCGTCCTCGCTGATCAGTTCGCCGATCGAGATGTCGCGCTCCTTGTCGAGCACGTGCTCCAGCCCTTGCAAGGGATGGTCGGACACGTACAGGCCGAGCATCTCCCGCTCCAGGGCGAGCCTGGTCCGCTTGTCCCAGTCCGGCAGGTCAGGCACCTCGGTGGTGAACCCGGTGCCCGGCTCGTCGTCACCGAAGCCGAACCCGGCAAACAGGTCGTCCTGGCCGTTCGCCTCGTTGCGCTTGAGATCAATGACCGCATCGACCGCCTGCTCGTGGATCGCGACCAGGGCACGCCGTCCGTGTCCCATCGAATCGAAGGCCCCTGCCTTGATCAGGGATTCGATGACGCGCTTGTTGCAGGCCTGCAACGGCACGTGGTCGAGGAACTCCTGGAAGGTCGTCGCCGGACCGTGTTCGGTGCGGGCCTGGACTATGCCGTCGACCACGTTCGCGCCGACGTTGCGGATCGCGGTCAGGCCGAAGCGGATGTCTCGTCCGACCGGGGTGAAGTCGGCCTCCGACTCGTTCACGTCGGGCGGAAGGACCTTGATGCCCATCCGCCGGCACTCGCCGAGATAGATGGCCATCTTGTCCTTGTCGTCCTTGACCGAGGTCAACACCGCAGCCATGTACTCCGCCGGGTGGTGCGCCTTCAGGTACGCGGTCCAGTACGACACCAGCCCGTACGCGGCAGCGTGTGACTTGTTGAAGCCGTAGTCCGAGAACGGAACCAGGGTGTCCCACAGTGCGGCGATCGCCTCGTCGCTGTAACCGTTGGCCTTCATGCCGCCGGAGAAGTTGACGTACTCGGCGTCGAGCACTTCCTTCTTCTTCTTGCCCATGGCCCGGCGCAGCAGGTCGGCGTTGCCGAGCGTGTAGCCCGCCAACCGCTGCGCGATCTCCATCACCTGTTCCTGGTAGACCAGCAGGCCGTAGGTGTCGCCGAGCAGTTCCTCGAGCACGTCGGCGAGCTCGGGGTGGATGTGGGTGACCGCCTGCTGGCCGTTCTTGCGCAGGGCGTAGTTGGTGTGGGTGTTGGTCCCCATCGGACCGGGCCGGTACAGCGCACCGAGGGCAGTGATGTCGTCGAACTTGTCCGGCCGCATCAGCCGGCACAGCTGGCGATAGCCCGAACCGTCGAACTGGAACACGCCGAGCGTGTCACCGCGGGCCAACAACTGATAGGTCGCCTCGTCCGTCGTGTCACGGGCGAGCGCATCCAGGTCCAGGTCGATCCCGGTGTTGCGCTTCACGTTCTTGACCGCATCGTCCAGGATCGTCAGGTTCCGCAGGCCCAGGAAGTCCATCTTGACCAGCCCCAGTGCCTCACAGCCCGGGTAGTCGAACTGGGTGATGATGGCGCCGTCCTGCTCGCGCTTCATGATCGGAATGATGTCCTGCAGCGGATCGCTGGACATGATGACCCCGGCGGCGTGCACGCCCCACTGCCGCTTCAACCCCTCGATGCCGACGGCGGAGTCGAAGATGGTCTTGGCCTCGGGGTCGTTCTGCAACAGGGCGCGGAACTCGCCACCCTCGGCGTACCGCTTGTGCTGCGCATTGTGGATCTCCCGCAGCGGCACGTCCTTGCCCATCACCGCCGGTGGCATCGCCTTGGTGATCCGGTCGCCGGTGGAGAACGGATGCCCCATCACCCGGGCGGTGTCCTTGATGGCCTGCTTGGCCTTGATGGTGCCGTAGGTGGCGATCTGGCAGACCCGGTCGTCGCCGTACTTCTCGGTGACGTACTTGATGACCTCCCCGCGCCGACGCTCGTCGAAGTCGATGTCGAAGTCGGGCATCGAGGCACGTTCGGGGTTGAGGAACCGCTCGAAGAAGAGCCGGTGCTGCATCGGGTCGAGGTCGGTGATCCGCATCGCGTAGGCACACATCGAGCCAGCTCCCGAGCCACGTCCGGGACCCACTCGGATGCCGTGGTCCTTCGCCCAGTTGATGAAGTCGGCAACCACCAGGAAGTAGCCCGGGTAGCCCTTGCCGATGATCACCTCCTCCTCGAAGGCGACCCGTTGCCGGATCTCGTCGCTGATCCCCCCGGGGAATCGTTCGGCCAGCCCCTTCTCCACCTCCTTCAGGAACCAGGAGGTCTCGTCCTCGCCCGGCGGGCACGGGTACTTCGGCATGAAGCGCCCTTCACCCTCGGTGAAGCCGATGTTGCACCGCTCGGCGATCTCCAGGGTGTTGTCGCAGGCCTCCGGCAGATCGCGGAAGACCTCCCGCATCTCCTGGGCCGACTTCAGGTAGTAGCCGTCACCGTCGAAGCGGAACCGCTTCGGGTCGTCCATGGTCGAGCCCGACTGCACGCAGAGCAGGATGCTGTGCGGGTCGGCGTCCTCCTTGTGGACGTAGTGCAGGTCGTTGGTCGCGACCAACGGCAGATTCAGGTCCTTCGACAGCTTGAGCAGATCCTGTCGCACCCGCGTCTCGATCTCGAGCCCGTGGTCCATCAGCTCGACGTAGTAGTTCCCCGCACCGAAGATGTCGCGGAACTCGGCCGCCGAGTTGAGTGCTTCCTGGTACTGCCCGAGCCGCAGGTAGGTCTGGACCTCGCCCGACGGGCAACCAGTCGTGGCGATCAGGCCCTTGCCGAAGGTGTTGAGGAGCTCACGGTCCATCCGGGGCTTGTAGAAGTACCCCTCGAGGCTGGCCAGGGACCCGAGGCGGAACAGGTTGTGCATCCCCTCGGTGGTCTCGGCGAGCATCGTCATGTGGGTGTAGGCACCGCCACCGGACACGTCGTCACCGCCGCCGTCACCCCAGCGGACCCGCTTGCGTTCGCTGCGATGCGTCTTCGGCGTGATGTAGGCCTCCAGGCCGATGATCGGCTTCACCGAGGAGTTCTTCGAGTTCTTGTAGAACTCGTAGGCGCCGAACAGGAACCCGTGGTCGGTGATGGCCACCGCCGGCATGCCCTGCTGCTCGGCAGCCTTGAACAGGTCGGGGATCCGCGCCGCACCGTCCAGCATCGAGAACTCCGAGTGGACGTGCAGGTGGACGAAGTCCCCGGACCGATCTGCCATAGCTGTGCGCTGCCTCCCAGTTTCCTTGCACCACCACGGATCCCGGACCTCTCGAGCGACGCGGCGAGACCTCGGGACCTGCGGATCATCAGCCTAGACCGCCCGGCCGACAGGTTTCGCGCCGACATGCCTGAGACCCTGACTCGGGCTCCGCACATCACGCCGAATGAGGCCCTGCGAGACGAAAGGGCGGTACGTGACCTTTTCGTCACCTAGTGTTTGGGCTTTTGCCTGCCCCGGTATATGCTTCACGAGACGGCTGCGGCTGGGTGTGTAGAGCGGTGCGGGCAGTGCACTGGGGGACCTCGACACGATCCGCCGCAGCCGTCTCTTCATGCTCTCGGGCCTCGCGTCGAGGTCGCCGACATCGAGAGGCAGCACCAAGGACTCACGGCTGCACGATGAGCCCGATGACGGGCGTGCAGCCGTGAGCTCCCGGTACGAACCGACCGCGACGAACGCTGCCGGGGCAATCTGTCAGACCGCGATCGCCACGTCGCTGGGGCGCACCGGTCGAGGCAGCTTCGACGAGCCGGACAGATAGGTGTCGACCTCGGCCGCGCAAGCGCGGCCTTCCGCGATCGCCCACACGACCAACGACTGTCCCCGACCGGCGTCACCGCACACGTACACTCCGTCCACGTTCGTGGCGTAGTGCTCGTCGCGTGCCACCAGCCCCCGCTCGGTCAGAGTGACACCGAGCTGGTCGAGAACGGGCGTCTCCGGGCCGGTGTACCCGGCTGCCAGCAGCACCAGATCGGCGGGAATGACGCGCTCGGTGCCGGGGACAGGAGTGTTGACCCGGTTCTCCCGCACCACCTCGATCACCTTCAGACCCGTCACCCGGCCCTCGGCGTCGCCGGTGAACTCGACGGTGGAGGCCTGGTAGACCTGCTCCCCACCCTCCTCGTTCGCCGAGGCGACACGATAGATCCGTGGATAGGTCGGCCACGGCTCGTGACTGGCCCGTTCCTTCGGCGGCTCCACGTTGTGGTCCAGCTGGATGACCGAGGCTGCTCCTTGGCGCAACGCCGTACCCAGGCAGTCGGCGCCGGTGTCGCCGCCACCGATGATGACGACGTTCAGGCCATGCGCATCGATGAAGCCGGGCGCCTCCTGCCCGAGGCTGGCCCGGTTCGACGGGACCAGGTAGTCCATCGCGAACACCACTCCCGACAGCCCACGGCCGGGGATCTCGACGTCACGGGGCACCGTCGCCCCGGTCGCCACGACGACCGCATCGTAGCGGTCCCGCAGCTGCTTGCCGGTGATGGTGCTGCCCACCTCGACGTTGCACCGGAAGTTGGTGCCCTCGTCCTTCATCTGCCGGATCCGCCGATCCAGCACCGACTTCTCCATCTTGAACTCGGGAATGCCGTAGCGCAACAACCCGCCCGGTGCATCATCCCGCTCGAACACCGCCACCGTGTGCCCGGTCCGGGTGAGCTGCTGTGCCACCGCAAGACCCGCCGGACCGGAGCCGATGACCGCCACCGTCTTGCCGGTGTGCCACGCAGCTGGTTGCGGCTCGACGCGGCGGTCGGCGAAGCCCTTGTCGATGATGGCCACCTCGACGTTCTTGATCGTCACCGCCTCGCGGTTGATCGCCACCACACAAGCCGTCTCGCACGGAGCCGGGCACAGCCGTCCGGTGAATTCCGGGAAGTTGTTGGTCGCGTGGAGCCGATCCAGGGCCACCTGCCAATCGTCCCGGTACACCAGTTCGTTCCACTCCGGGATCAGGTTGCCCAACGGACAACCCGTGTGGCAGAAGGGAATGCCGCAGTCCATGCAGCGACCGGCCTGCTCGGAGATGATCGGCAGCAGGGCCTTGCCGGGGCCGCCGGGGTAGACCTCCTGCCAGTCGTTGAGCCGCTCCGAGACCGGGCGGCGCGTCGCCTCGCGGCGCGGCGTGGTCATGAAGCCCTTGGGATCAGCCATCAGATACTCCTGGAGAGTGAAGGATCGAGCGGCGTCTCGACCCCGCTCGACGGCCGGAGCGGACGCGGCCACAGCGCTCGTGTCGGGGTCCAAAGGGGGTCGACCCCCTTGCCGACAACGGTTCAACCATGGGCGGCCGCCATCATACGAGCGGTGCTCTCGGACTCGGAGAGACCTTCTGCAGCGGCGATCCGACCGGCTTCGACGACACGGGCCCAGTCCCGCGGGACGACCCGGGTGAAGCGGCGCACCGCAGCCGGCCAGTCGGCCAGCAACGCCGTACCGACGGCGGAATCGGTGTGGTCGACGTGGCGCTGCACGAGCTCGCGCAACGACTCCGCCGACATCGCGTCCAGCGGGAGCGCATCAACCAGTTCGGTGTTGATCAGGGCAGTGTCGGCGTCGAGCAGGTACGCCACCCCGCCGGACATGCCGGCCGCGAAGTTGCGTCCCGTCGGTCCCAGGACGACGGCCTCTCCCCCGGTCATGTACTCGCAGCCGTGGTCGCCCACCCCCTCGACCACCACCAGGGCGCCCGAGTTCCTGACGCAGAAACGCTCCCCGACGACGCCTCGGGCGAACAACTCCCCCGAGGTGGCACCGTAGGCGATCACGTTGCCGGCCACGATGTGCTCCTCGGCCCGCCGCGGTGAGGTCGAGGGGGGCCGCACCACGATCCGGCCGCCGGACAAGCCCTTGCCGACGTAGTCGTTGGAGTCACCGACCAGCCGCAGGGTGACGCCCCGCGGCAGGAAGGCGCCGAAGCTCTGGCCTCCCGACCCCGTCAGGGTGAGGTCGATGGTGCCGTCCGGCAGCCCCTTGCCCCCGGTGGCGCGGGTGACCTCATGGCCCAGCCGGGTCCCGACCGTACGGTGGACGTTGCGCACCGGCAGCGCGGCCCGTACCGGCTCACCGTTCTCGAGCGCCGGCGCGCACAGCGCGATCAGCTCCTCGTCGAGGCTCTCGTGCAGGGCGTGGTCCTGCACCGTGGTCCGCCGCAGTGCCTGCCCGTCACGGGCGGTCTGCTGCAGGATCGGCGACAGGTCCAGGCCATGGGCCTTCCAGTGGCCCGCTGCCGGTTCCCAGTCGAGGGTCTCCACATGCCCGATCGCCTCGTCCAGCGAACGGAACCCCAGGGCGGCCAGGTGTTCTCGTACCTCCTCGGCGATGTACTCGAAGAAGGTGATGACGAACTCGGGCTTGCCGGAGAACTTGGCGCGCAGCTCCGGGTTCTGGGTGGCGACCCCCACCGGGCAGGTGTCGAGATGGCAGACCCGCATCATGATGCAGCCGGAGACGACCAGCGGGGCGGTGGCGAAGCCGTACTCCTCGGCGCCGAGCAGGGCGGCGATGATGACGTCGCGGCCGGTCTTGAGCTGTCCGTCCACCTGGACGGTGATCCGGTCCCGCAGCCCGTTGCGCAGCAGGGTCTGCTGGGCCTCGGCCAGGCCGAGCTCCCAGGGGCCGCCGGCGTGCTTGAGCGAGGTCAACGGCGCCGCACCGGTGCCGCCGTCGTGGCCGGAGATCAGCACCACGTCAGCCTTGGCCTTCACGACACCGGCGGCCACGGTGCCGACACCGACCTCGCCGACCAGCTTCACGTGGACCCGGGCTGCCGGGTTGGCGCACTTGAGGTCGTGGATGAGCTGCTTGAGGTCCTCGATGGAGTAGATGTCGTGGTGGGGCGGCGGTGAGATGAGCCCGACCCCGGCGGTGGAGTGTCGGGTCCTGGCCACCCAGGGGTACACCTTGTGGCCGGGCAACTGCCCGCCCTCCCCCGGCTTGGCGCCCTGGGCCATCTTGATCTGGATGTCGTCGGCGTAGGTCAGGTACTCCGAGGTGACGCCGAACCGGCCGGAGGCGACCTGCTTGATCGCGGATCGCCGCTCCGGGTCGTGCAGCCGCTCCGGGTCCTCGCCACCCTCACCGGTGTTGGACTTGCCGCCCAGCCGGTTCATTGCGATCGCCAGGGTCTCGTGTGCCTCGGCGGAGATCGAGCCGTACGACATGGCGCCGGTGGAGAACCGCTTGACGATCTCGCTGACCGGCTCCACCTCCTCGATCGGCACGGCCGGCCGGTCATGGCGGAAGCGGAACAGCCCGCGCAAGGTCATCAGCCGTTCGGACTGGTCGTCGATGCGTTGGGTGTAGGACCGAAAGATGTCGTAGCGGCGGCTGCGCGTCGAGTGCTGCAGCCGGAACACTGTCTCCGGGTCGAACAGGTGCGGCGCGCCCTCGCGACGCCACTGGTACTCGCCGCCGATCGTCAGGGTGCGGTGGGCCAGCGGGATGCCGTCGGCCGGGTACGCCGTCAGGTGACGCTGCCGGACCTCCTCGGCGATCTCGCCGATCCCGATGCCGCCGAGCCGCGAGACCGTGCCGGTGAAGTGCCGGTCCACCAGCTCCTGGGAGAGCCCGATCGCCTCGAAGATCTGGGCACCGGTGTAGGAGGCCACCGTGGAGATGCCGATCTTGCTCATCACCTTGAGCACACCCTTGCCGAGTGCCTTCACCACATGGGCGACGGCCTCCTCGGGCTCGCAGTCGACGAACACCCCCCGCCGGGCCAGGTCCTCGGCCGACTCGATCGCCAGGTACGGGTTGACCGCCGCGGCGCCGTACCCGATGAGGAGCGCAACGTGGTGCACCTCGCGGACATCGCCCGCCTCCACGATCAGACCGACCTTGGTCCGGGTCTTCTCGCGGACCAGGTGGTGGTGGATCGAGCTGGTGAGCAGCAGCGACGGGATGGGGGCCTGTTCGGCGGTCGAGTGCCGGTCCGACAGGACGATGGTCCGGGCGCCGGCCGCGATCGCCTCGGAGCACTCACGGGCCAGTTCGTCGAGGCGCGCCGCCAGGGCATCGCCACCGCCAGCGACGTCGTACAGGCCACGCACCACGTGGACGGCGTAGCCCGGCATGTCGCCGTCCCGGTTCAACTTCACGATCTTGGTCAGCTCGTCGTTGTCCAGCACCGGGAACGGGAGCACGATCCGGCGGCACGAGGCCGGCCCCGGGTCGAGGATGTTCCACTCCGGCCCGATCGTGTTGGCCAGCGAGGTGACCAGTTCCTCCCGAATCGCGTCCAGCGGCGGGTTGGTGACCTGGGCGAACAGTTGGGTGAAGTAGTCGAACAGCAACCGTGGTCGTGCACTCAGCGCGGCCTCCGGGGTGTCGGTGCCCATCGCACCGACCGGCTCACCACCGGTGTTGGCCATCGGCGCGAGGATCATCCGCAGCTCTTCGTCGGTCCAGCCGAACACCTGTTGGCGGCGGGCCACCGACGCGTGCGAGTGCACGATGTGCTCCCGCTCGGGAAGGTCCTTCAGCTCCAACCGGCCGCCGACCAGCCACTCACCGTACGGAGCGGCCGCGGCCAGCTGCGCCTTGATCTCGTCGTCCGGGATGATCCGCCGCTCGGCCAGGTCGAGCAGGAACATCTTGCCGGGCTGCAGCCGCCCCTTGGTGACGACCTTCTCGTCCGGGATGTCGAGGACGCCCGACTCGGACGCCAGGACCACCAGACCGTCATCGGTCACCCAGTAGCGCCCCGGACGCAGCCCGTTGCGGTCCAGCTGGGCGCCGACCTGGGTGCCGTCGGTGAAGACGACACAGGCAGGCCCGTCCCACGGTTCCATCAGGCAGGAGTGGAACGAGTAGAAGTCGCGCAGTTGCTGCGGCAGGGTGTCGTCGTTCTCCCAGGCCGGCGGCATCATCATCAGCATCGCGTGCGGCAGCGAACGGCCTCCCAGGTGCAGCAGTTCCAGCACCGAGTCGAAGGAGGCCGAGTCGGACCCGTCCGGGCTGCAGATCGGGAACAGCCGCTCCAGGTCGCCGGGGATGACCGTCGACTTCAGCAGCTCCTCGCGGGCCCGCATCCAGTTGCGGTTGCCGCGGAGGGTGTTGAACTCGCCGTTGTGGGCGATCAGCCGGAAGGGATGGGCCAGCTGCCAGTCGGGGAAGGTGTTCGTCGAGAACCGGGAGTGCACGATGGCCAAGGCGCTGGCGATCTCCGGGTGTGACAGATCGGGGTACAGCTCGCCCAGCTGGTCGGTCGTCAGCATCCCCTTGTAGACGATGGTCCGCGACGACAGCGACGGGAAGTACACCTTTGCCTCACGGCCGGACCGGCGTCGCAGGCCGTACACGAGACGCTCCAGGGCGATCCCCTGCACCGGAAGTCCGGCCGCCGACACCACCAGCTGCTCGAACTGCGGCATGCAGTCCCGGGAGATCGGCGACAGTGTCGAGTCGTCGACCGGGACCGGGCGCCAGCCGAGGACCCGCAGACCCTCCTCCTGCGCCAGTCGCTCGACGTGGGCCCGCGCCGCGGCGGTGGCCTCGGCTCCCTCACGCTCGCTGCTGGGCAGGAAGGCGATGCCGACGGCGTACGAACCGGCGCGCGGCAAAGCGAAGTCACACACACTCCGCAGGAAGGCGTCGGGAACCTGGATGAGGATGCCTGCTCCGTCGCCGGCAGCCGTGTCGGCCCCGGTGGCACCCCGGTGGTCCAGGTTGCGGAGGATCTCCAATCCCTTGGCAACGATGTCGTGATCGGGTATCCCGGACAGGGCCGCCACCATGCCGACGCCACAGGCGTCGTGCTCGAAAGCGGGGTCGTACAGACCACCAGCGATCCCGGTCATGGGAGACCTCCCGTTCAATCACTCCTTTGACACGCCGAAGGTCCGGGCCCTGACGGCACGAACTGCTCACGGCATGACGCTGTCACCATTCATCACTGCCATGGAACTTCTCTGGCCCAAGCGGGCTTCATCGTAGGGCCCCGATACTCGGACGTCCGAGCAATTGCCCACATGCTGGCTGTGGGAAAGGTCACCCTCAATGAGAGTGCCGTGTACCGCTCAATGGAATGTTCCATCAGCCCGCATGATGATTTCGGCCAGCGAACCGGACGATCACACGCTGACGGTGCGGGCGACGATCACGTCCTGGGCTTGTCCAGTTCCTCGTCGGATGGCTCCGCCCCGGTGGTCCGCTCGAGCTCGATCGGGTCGGCCGAGGCATCGACATCGGTCTCGCGGCCCGGACGGAACTTGAACAGCCACACCAGCCAGACCACGGCCAGGACGAAGACGATCAACGAGGTGTAGTTGTTGAGCCGGAAGCCCTCGATGTGGTTCACGGTGTCGATCCGCAGTGACTCGACGAAGAACCGCCCCACGGTGTACAGCGCGATGTACAGGCCGAACACCTTGCCACGCCCCAGCGTGAAACGCCGGTCCGCCCACAGCAGCACAGCACAGACCAGCAGGCACCACAACAGTTCGTACAGGAAGGTCGGGTGGAAGGTGGCGTACTGCTCGTACCCGGGCGGGCGGTGGGCCGGATCGATCTCCAGCCCCCAGGGCAGGTCGGTCGGCCGCCCGAAGAGCTCCTGGTTGAACCAGTTCCCCAGCCGCCCCATCGCCTGGGCCAGGATGACCCCGGGCGCCAAGGAGTCAGCCATCGCCAGGAACTTGATCCCGCGTCGCCGGCAGACCAGCCAAGCACCGAGTGCGCCCAGGGCGACCGCGCCCCAGATGCCGAGGCCGCCCTCCCAGATGAAGAACATCCGCCACCAGTCACGCCCCGGGCCGAAGTACAGCTGGTAGTCGGTGACCACGTGGTAGGCACGGGCCCCGATGATGCCCAGAGGTACGGCGACGATGGCGACCGCGTCCAGCGAATCCGGGTTGCCGCCGCGAGCCTTCCACCGTGCCCGACCCATGAAGTAGGCGGCCACGATGCCGAGCAGGATGCAGATCGCGTACGCCCGCAGCGGGAAGGGCCCGAGGTACCAGGTCCCCTGGGGTGGGCTCGGGATGCTCAGCGGCACCGGTGCGCCCAGTGGCCCGAGCGCGCCGGACAAGATCAGGGAAGTGAGGGTGTCGACCACGCTGGCGAGCCTCTCACAGTCCCAGCTGGCTGCGCAGCGAGGCCTCCGTCAGACCGCTCAGCGACAGCTCCTGCCCGTCGATGAACACCGTCGGTGTCCCCTGGATGCCCTTGGCGCTGGCAGCCTCGTTGATCGAGCTGACCCAGGCCTGCTGCTCCTTGCCGGTGACGCACTGTTCGAACGCCGGTGTCGAGCTGTGCTTCACCTGGCCGACGAGGGCGAGCAACTGCTCATCGGTCCAGGACTGGGTCGCGTTGGCGAACAGACCGTTGAAGTAGGCCCGGGGAAAGCCGGCGACCGCAGAGCAGGCGAAGGCGTTCGCTGCCGCCACCGATCCGGCGTCGATGAAGCTGAGGGGGTACACCTCGATCTTCGCCAGGCCCTTGTTCTCGGCCTCCTGGATCACCGGGCCGAACTGCTCCTCGAACTCCACGCAGTGGGGACAGTGGAAGTCGACGAACAGTTCGACGACCTTGGGGGCACTGTCGACGCCGAACCGGATCGGCTTGCCGGCCTCGGGGGTCTGTTGCACCTCCGTGATCCCCACGGCCGGAGCGGCATCCTTCGGCGCCTGGCTCTGGACCACGAACCACACGATGCCACCGATGACGAGCACCAGTGCCAACCCGAGCGCGATCCCGACGACCAGATTGCGTTCCCGGCGACGTCGTGCCTCCCGGGCGCGCTGTTCCACCAGGCGCGCTCGCTGCGAGCGTCCCTGGCGGCCGACGCCACCCCTGCCGCGGTTGCTGCTCACGTCGTACGTCCTTCCGTCACTGGCTTGTCGAAGTCCACGTGGTCATGAGGGTCGTCGCCCTCGTCGAGTTCGGAGGTGGGTGCGTACCGGGCGTCCAGGCTGTACCGGGAGCGTGGGAACAGGACCAGCCACAGCGCCAACGCAACGAAGCCGAGGTCGCGCAGAATCTCCTCGAGGTACTGGGTGCGGTCGGGCGCGACCTGACCGCCTCCGCCGAAGCAACCGCAGTCGATACTGAGCCCGCGGGCCCAGGCCGAACCGACAGCCGCGATGAAGACGAGCATCAGGACTGCCACAGCGATGGCGACCTGTCGCGTCAGCAGACCGGCCAGCAGCAGCAGTGCCAGCGCCACCTCGAGCAGGGGCAGACCGTAGCCGACCACAGGCACCAGCGCCTCCGGGAGCAACTCGTAGGCGGCGACGGCCCGCAGTGCGATGAGCGGCTGAGTCAACTTCGCCAGGCCGGCCCACAGCAGAATGGCCGCGAGTGCCACCCGGACCACCGATGACACCCATGGTTGCCACCGGGTCCCGCGAATCCGATTCACTGTTCGGCCACCAGGCGCGCCAGGTCGTCCTTCAGGTCACCCACCGGCGTTGACGGCGTCCAGACGATGACGCCCTGCTGGTCGGCCACCCCGATCACCTGGGCGCCGTGCCCGACCTCGTAGCCACCGCTGGGCAGCTTCTTCATGCCCTCCACCACGACGCCGAGCTGCTCGGCGACGTCCTTGATCTCCGGCAGTTTCGCCGTGAGCCCCACGAAGTCGGGTGAGAACCGGTCCAGGTAGGCGCGGATCGTTCCGGGGTCGTCGCGGCTCGGATCAGTCGTCACGAAGATGACCGTCACGCGATCGCGAACGGCCTGTTCGCTGCGCTTGAGCGCGATGGCCACGTCCGACAGCACGGCGATGCAGACATCAGGGCAGTGGGTGTAGCCGAAGAACACCAGGGTCACCGGGGTGGACGGGCTGGTGCGCAGGTTGTACGACTGTCCCGAGGTGTCGGTGAACGAGGCATCGGGCACCTGGTACGGGTTGTCCAGTCGAGTCCCGGTCCAGCCGTCCGACTGGCCCTCGTCGACGATCACCGGACGTGACGGAGCACTGCCGCACGCCGTCAGCCCCAGGAGCATCACGGCGAGCAGCCCCCCGATACGAGCGAGGAGACCTCGCAAGGGGGACGACCCCCTTGAACCCCCGATACGAGCGAAGCAACTCACGTACGGTTCAACCGCGGACAGCCCCGGAAGGTTCCCCATCTGCCGTTGGCGTCCGGGTGACGCTGCGCACGCCCGCGGCGAGGTCAGCCACCACGGCTCGCAGCCCGGACAGGTCGTCAGGGCGGCCGGCGTCCTGGGCGGACAGCAGCTGGGCGACCAGCGCCGAGCCGACGATGACAGCGTCGGCGAACGCACCGACCTCCGCGGCCTGGGCGCCGTTCGCGACACCCAGTCCGACCCCGACCAGCGTCTCCGGGCTCGCGGCCCGGATTCGTGCCACCAGTTCGGGTGCCATCGAGCTCACCGACTGCCGCGTCCCGGTCACGCCCATCAGCGCCGTGGCGTACACCCAACCCCGGCAGGCGCGCAGTGTCATGGCGAGCCGTTCGTCCGAGGACGACGGCGACACCAGGAAGACCCGGTCCAGGTCGTACTGTTCGGACGCCGCAAGCCACGGCTGTGCCTCGTCCGGGGTGAGGTCTGGCGTGATCAGGCCGGAGCCGCCCGCATTGGCGAGGTCACGGGCGAAGGCGTCCACTCCGTACCGCTCGACCAGGTTCCAGTAGATCATCACCACCGCGGGGGTTCCGGTCGACGCCACCCGCTCGACAGCGCCGAAGATGTCACGGGTCCGGACCCCGTTGGCCAGGGCACGCGTCGTGGCGCGCTGTACGGTGACGCCGTCCATCACCGGATCGGAGTAGGGCATCCCGATCTCGACCAGGTCGACGCCGGGCCCGTCACCACCCACCCCGCAGAGGGCTTCGAAAGCGGCGTACGAACCGGGCACGTCAGGGTGCCCGACCGGCAGATAACCCACGAGGGCCGCGCGACCTTCGGCCTTGGCGGCCCGGAACGCCCGTGCCGAGGTCCGCGGGTTGGCGCTGTTGTCCTGGCTCATGCTTCCCCTCCACTCACCCGGTCCGGCAGTCCGTCCAGGCCGAACCAGGCGTTCGCGGTCGCCACGTCCTTGTCACCACGACCCGAGAGCGACACCAGAATCATCGGTTGGGTGGTGTTGGCAGCCGCCTCTTCGCTCGCATCGGGGGTCCGAGGGGGTCGCCCCTCTCGCTCAGCGGAGCCATTCCAACGCTGTCCGAGCCGGATCGCCCCGGCCACGGCATGGGCGCTCTCGATCGCGGGCAGGATGCCCTCGGTGCGGGTGAGCAGCCGCAGGGCTTCCATCGCCTCGGTGTCGGTCACCGGCTCGTAGTGGGCCCGACCGGTCGCGGCGAGCCAGGCGTGCTCGGGCCCGACGCCCGGGTAGTCGAGACCGGCCGAGATGGAGTGGGACTCCTTGGTCTGTCCGTCGTCGTCCTGCAGCACGTAGGTCCGCATCCCGTGCAACACCCCGACCTGGCCGTCGGTGATGGTCGCCGCATGACGACCGGTGTCGACTCCGTCGCCACCGGCTTCGAAGCCGTACAGGGCAACGTCGGGGTCGGCAATGAAGTCGGCGAAGATGCCCATCGCGTTCGACCCCCCGCCGACGCAGGCGACGACGGCATCGGGGAGGCGCCCGTACCGCGCCAGGACCTGGGCACGGGCCTCGCGGCTGACGATCCGCTGGAACTCACGCACGATCATCGGGAACGGGTGTGGCCCGCCGACCGAACCGATCAGGTAGTGGGTGTGGTCCACAGTCGACACCCAGTCACGCAGGGCGTCGTTCATCGCATCCTTCAAGGTGGCGCTGCCGGAGGCGACGGCCACGACCTCGGCTCCCAACAGCTGCATCCGCGCCACGTTCAGGGCCTGCCGCTCGGTGTCGACCTTGCCCATGTAGACGGTGCACTCCAGACCGAACAACGCCGCAGCAGTCGCTGTGGCGACACCATGCTGTCCGGCCCCGGTCTCGGCGATCACCCGCCGCTTGCCCATCCGCTTGGCGAGCAGCGCCTGGCCCAGCACATTGTTGATCTTGTGTGACCCGGTGTGGTTGAGGTCCTCGCGCTTCAGCAGGATCCGGGCACCACCCGCGTGCTCACTGAGACGTGGCGCCTCGGTCACCGGGCTGGGACGCCCCGCGTAGTCGGTGAGCAGGCCGTGCAGCTCGGCCGTGAAGGCCGGATCGTTGCGAGCGGCCTCGAACGCATCCTCGAGTTCGGTCAGCGCCGCATGCAGCGCCTCGGGGACGAACTTCCCGCCGAACTGGTCGTAGTGGCCATGCTTGTCCGGGAGCGCCGGCTGGTCCTGCCCGTCCTCGGGTGCGGTGGTGGGTGCGTCGGTCACGCGTCTACTTTCCTTCGGGCCCGTCGGCCGGCCACGTCATGTCACGGGCTCAACCGGAAGCGGGCGAGTGCCACAGTCAGGCGGAACCGGACCGCGGGTGGGATCTTGATCTCAGCGCTGGGCGCAGGCCGGATGCGCCCCGGCGGCGACCAGGTCGGCAACGCCGGCGCGGGGGTCCCCGCCGGTGACGAGTGCCTCGCCGACGAGCACGACGTCGGCGCCGATGCGCGACAGCTCGAAGACGTCCTTCGGGCCCTTCACGCCGGACTCGGCGATCCGTACGATCCCGTCGGGGATGAGTGGGGCGAGCCGGGCAAAGGTCTGGGTGTCGACCTCAAGGGTCTGCAGGTTGCGGTTGTTCACCCCGATCACCTTGGCTCCGGCGTCGACGGCGCGCCGCACCTCGTCGGCGGTGTGGGCCTCGACCAGCGGAGTCAGTCCGATCGACTCGGCCCGCTCCACGAGTCCGGCCAACTCGACATCGTTCAGAGCAGCCACGATCAACAGAGCGAGGTCAGCGCCGGCCGCCCGTGCCTCGAACAACTGGTAGGCCGTGACGATGAAGTCCTTGCGCAGCACCGGGATCTCGACCGAACGTCGCACCTCGACCAGGTCGGCGAGTGACCCGCCGAAGCGGCGCTGTTCGGTGAGCACCGAGATCGCCGCAGCGCCACCGGCCTCGTAGTCGGCCGCCAGAGCTGCCGGGTCGCTGATCGTCGCCAGGGCGCCGCGACTCGGCGAGGCCCGCTTGACCTCGGCGATCACCGACACGCCGGGCGAGCGGAAGGCCGGCAGCGGGTCGATCGCGTCGGGAACCTCACGGACCCGAGCCTTCAGCTCGTCGAGGCTGGTGGTCGCCTCCCGCGTTGCCAGGTCCAGCCGGACCCCGGCAATGATGTCGTCGAGTACGGACATGGCGCTGGGTCAGTCCGCGCCGAGGCCGGCGGCCCGCAGCACAAGCACCGCGACCACCGCGAGCACCAGCACCGCGCCGCCGACGATCATCAGCGGGTAGTTGATCAGCACGACGCCGACACACCCGATGACGAATCCGATGAAGGTGAAGATGCTGCCCGTCCAGGCTGCGGGCGTCATTCCGTGGTGGACGTGCTTGCGTGGCTTTGCCGGTGCAAGGTCCCTCGTGGTGGCGGTGCCCGTCATCTGTGCCTCCCCTGTCCTGAGTCTTGACCCATTCTCATCACATCTGCCTACCCGCGCGAAATCGGGCCCGCCCCGTGGTCAGGGCTCGGGGCGGCGTTGCCCTCCGTCGCGAGGTCCCGGTCTGTCCCCGGTGCGCTCTCCGCCGTCGGGTCCTGTCCAGCGTCCATCGCCCGCCACACCTCGAGCGGGTCATCGTCAGGGCGAGTCGAGCTGAAGCGCTCGGCAGGGTCGGGACGGCGGAACCGATCGGTCCTGGCGGGCTCCTTCCGCCCTGCCAGAACCAGCCCGACACCCCCGGCGAGCGCGAGCACACCGGCGGCGGCGAAGCCGTAACCACCCCAGTCGGGTTGCACCGCGGTGACGGCGTCGAGCGTGACCTGCTGCACCAGATTCGCCAGCACCTCGGGGGCTGGCCGAGGTGCTGCCAGGCCCAGCGCGACGGCGCCGGCGCCGGCCAGGGCCAGCAGCACACCGAGCACGATCCGCCCCCAGCCGCGCAGCGTGAGCGACAACAGCAGTCCGGCAGCCACGACGGCGGCGAGGGCTTGCGGCAGTCCGGCCGCGGCGTCGGTGCCGCTCACTGCGACCGTACGGGTCGCCGTCACGGCCTGCCACCACGGCTGGCCCCCGGTCACGAAGGCGGCAACCGCTGACACTGCCAACAGCAGCCACGCGATTGTCCGGATCCGCCGCGGCACCTGCTGGGCGGCCTGCTGGCTCATCACGACGCCGGCGTCAGTGGCTGCCGCGCCGCCGCGATGCCGAGGGCTCGGATCACGGCCGCCGCCTTGTTCTGGGTCTCGGTGTCCTCGGCGACGGGATCGGAATCGGCCACGATTCCGCCACCGGCCTGGACGTGGGCGACGCCGTCCTTGATGACGGCCGTCCGGATCGCGATCGCCGAATCGGCGTCGCCGGCGAAGTCGAAGTAGCCGACGACCCCGCCGTACAGGCCGCGGCGGCTCAGCTCGAGCTCGTCGATGATCTCCATCGCCCGCACCTTCGGCGCTCCGGAGAGCGTGCCGGCCGGGAAGCAGGCCAACAACACATCCAGCGCTGTGCGGCCCTCGGCGACCTTGCCCACCACCGACGACTCCAGGTGCATGATGTGGCTGTAGCGGCGCACCTCCATGAACTCCACGACCTCCACCGTGCCGGGGGCGCAGACGCGACCCAGGTCGTTGCGGCCGAGATCGACCAGCATCAGGTGCTCGGCCCGTTCCTTGGGATCGTTGATGAGTTCGTGCTCGTACGCGGCGTCCTCGGCGGCGGTCGCGCCACGTGGCTTCGACCCGGCGATCGGGTGGGTCAGCGCCTGGCCGTTCTGCACGGTGACCAGCGCCTCCGGCGACGAGCCGACCACGTCGAAGCCGTCGAGACGCACCAGATACAGGTACGGGCTGGGGTTCGACAGGCGAAGGGCTCGGTAGACGTCGAAGGCGTCGGCCGTGCAGTCCACGTCGAAACGTTGGCTCACCACGATCTGGAAGGCCTCGCCGGCCCTGATCTCCTCCACCGCGGCGCGCACCGCGGCCATGTGCTGCTCCGAGGTCTTCTGCCTCCGTACGGGCACCGGCGCCGGATCGGCCGGGCCCGGGTCGGCGACCAGCGAGGGTCCGGGTGAGGCCAAGGCTGCGGTCATGGCTTCCACCCGCCGCACCGCATCCTCGTACGCCTGGTCCACCCGTTCGTCGGTGGCATCGAAGTTGATGGCGTTGGCGATCAGCCAGACCTCGCCACGGTGGTGGTCCACGACCGCCAGGTCGGAGGCGAGCAGCATCACCAGCTCGGGGATGTCGATGTCGACGGGGTTCGTGTCGGGCAACACCTCGACCCGCCGGACGGTGTCGTAGCCGAGATAGCCGACCATCCCCGAGGTGAACGGCGGAAGCTCAGGGTCGCGCTCGGTGTGCAACAACCGCAGGGTGTCGCGCAGCACCTCCAGCGGATTGCCGCCCGAGGGCAGACCGGCCGGGACGTGACCGGTCCAGACGGCCTCCCCGTCGCGCTCGGACAAGGTGGCGGCGCTGTTCACCCCGATGAACGAATACCGGTTCCAGACGCCACCCTGCTCGACCGACTCGAAACAGAAGGTGCCCGGTCGGTTCGCGGCGAGGCGGGCGTACAGCCCGACGACGGTCTCGGAGTCGCAGAGCAGCCGACGGTGCACGCTGATCACCCGGCGGTCAGCGGCAAGCCGCCGGAAGCCGTCCAGGTCGGGGCTGATCGTCACGATCGGGTCTCCTCGGGATCGGTCACGGTGACCGGCAACTCGCGGCCGGTGAAACAGGTGGTCGTTCCGGTGTGGCAGGCCGGACCGACCTGGCGCACTCGCATCAGCAGGACGTCGGCATCACAGTCGAGCGCGACCGAATGGACCCACTGCACGTTGCCGCTGGTCTCCCCCTTCACCCAGTACTCCTGACGGCTGCGAGACCAGTAGGTGGCCCGGCCGGTCGTCAGGGTGCGGTGCAACGCCTCGTCGTCCAACCAGGCGAGCATCAGCACCGCATCGGTCTCGACGTCCTGCACCACGGCAGGGATCAGGCCATCGGCCGTACGTCGGAGACGTTCGGCGATGTCGGGGCCGAGGCCCGGGGCCTCGCTCTGTTGAATGTCCATCCCGACCATTCTCCCCCGGTCCACCGACAGGTCCGGCAGGGGTGACGTACGGCGGGATGCGGGTCCCTCACCCGGGGCTCAGGCAGCACTGAGGCCCAATCTTTGAGCCACGTTCCACAGTCCGCGCACGCTCGCGGACTGGGCGCAAGGATTTAGCCTCACTGACTATCGTCAAGGACATGACCTTCGCCCAGACCGAGCGCGCCGCCCTGTGCGACCTGCTGCTGGAGACCGGCCCGGCCGCCCCGACCCTCTGCGAGGGCTGGACCACCCAGGAGCTGGCCGCGCACCTGTGGATCCGTGAGGCCGATCCACTGCACTCCTTGGGCTTCTTCACGCCCGTCTTCGCCGCGGCGACAGATCGGCGCATGGAGCGGCTCCGGCAGGAGTGGAGCTGGCCGGAACTGGTCGCCAGGCTGCGCCAGGGACCGCCGCGGTTGTCGCTCTTCGGCTTCCCCGGTGTCGATGCACTGGCGAACAGCGTCGAGTTCTTCGTCCACCACGAGGATGTCCGACGGGCCGGTGCGGCGCCGCTGCCACCGCGCGGCCTGCCCGATGCGGACGAGGACGCGCTCTGGCGCCAGCTCCGTTTCGCCGGGCGCTCGTTCTTCCGGACCACATCGATCGGTGTCGTGCTCGAGCGCACCGACGCCGAACCCGGCGAGGACGCCCTGGTGCGGGTCTCCAACGGCGCGCCCATGGTCACTGTCCAGGGGCGGCCCAGCGAACTGGTGCTGTACGCCTTCGGCCGTCGTAGCGTCGCCGACGTGCACCTGGTCGGCGAGCCGGCCGCCCTGGACCAGCTCGACCCGACCCACGTCGAGCCATGACCTCGCGCCGCGGGCTGCTGACCGGGCTCGGCGGAGCCGCACTGCTGGCTGCCTGTTCCCCGGGCGGCGGCGAGCCGTCCTCCCCGGCCCCCTCCGGCGGTGGGTCCACGCCGGTGCCGTCCACGCCGGCCACCTCGCCTGCCCCGGCCTCACCGTCCACCACGCCAACCGGTCCGGCCACGGTCGGCAAGCCCGTCGATGTCGTCACCGGACTGACCTCCCCGTGGGGACTGCTCGTCCTGGACGACGAGTCGTTGCTGGTGTCGGAGCGCGACACCAAGTTGATCAAAAGGATCACCGACGGCAAGCCCGCCACGGTGACGACCGTCGCCCAGGTCTCCCCGAACAACGAGGGCGGTCTGCTCGGCATCGTGCTGTCACCCGACAAGAAGTGGTTGTACGCCTACGCGACGACCTCGCGCGACAACCGGGTGCTGCGCTTCTCCTGGAGCGGGTCGAAGGTCGGCGATCCGGAGGCCGTTCTCACCGGGATCCCGTTCGCCACCAACCACGACGGCGGCCGGCTGGCGTTCGGCCCCGACGAGATGCTCTACGTCAGTACCGGCGACGCGACCGTGCGCGCCAACGCCCAGGACAAGGCGTCGCTGGCCGGCAAGATCCTGCGGCTCACCCCGGAGGGCAAGCCAGCTCCGGGCAACCCGTTCGACAACGAGGTGTGGTCCTACGGTCATCGCAACGTCCAGGGCCTGGCCTGGGACGACCGCGGCCGGATGTGGGCGAGCGAGTTCGGCAACCAGACCTTGGACGAGCTGAACCTGATCGTCAAGGGCGGCAACTACGGCTGGCCCGAGATCGAGGGCGACGCGTCAACCAAACAGGGCATGACGAATCCGGTACGGGTGTGGGGCACCGACGATGCCTCCCCGTCGGGTCTGGCGTACAGCCATGGGTCGCTCTGGATGGCCGCCCTGCGCGGCGCCCGGCTCTGGGAGATCCCGCTCAGCGGCGACGGCACCGAGACCCCGAAGGCCCACTTCACCGGCACGTACGGACGACTCCGTACGGTCGTCGGGGTGGACGGTGGCCTGCTCCTGACCACGTCCAACACCGACGGCCGCGGCACCGTGCAGGACGGGGACGACCGGATCCTGAGGATTCCCCTCACCTGAGGACGGACCGACCCCGGGTCAGCCCAGTTTCTCCATGATCAGCTCCCGCACCCGGGCGGCGTCGGCCTGACCCTTCATGGCCTTCATGATCGGCCCGATCAGGGCACCGGCGACCTTGAGGTTGCCGTCACGGATCTTGGCCGCGGCCTCCGGGTTGGCGGCGATCGCCTCGTCGACAGCGGCCGACAGTGCGCCGTCGTCCGAGACCACTGCCAGACCGCGGGCATCGACCACCTGCTGCGGATCGCCCTCTCCGGCGATCACGCCCTCGATCACCTGACGGGCCAGCTTGTCGTTGATCACCTTGGCGTCGACCAGAGCCTGCAACTGGGCCACCTGGGTCGGCGTCATGCCGACCTCCGCGAGCTCCACGCCGGCCTCGTTGGCCCGACGACCGAGTTCGCCCAACCACCACTTGCGGGCCGCCTGGGCCGGGGCACCGGCCACCACGGTCTGCTCGACCAGGTCGACGGCCCCGGCGTTGACCACGTCCCGCAGCTCGAGGTCGGTGAACTCCCACTCGGCCTGGACCCGTTTCAGCCGTTCGGCCGGCGGCTCGGGCAGGCTGGCCCGCAGCTGCTCCACCCAGTCCCGGCTGGGCGCCACCGGCACCAGGTCGGGATCGTTGAAGTAGCGGTAGTCCTCGGCCTGCTCCTTGGATCGCCCCGGGGTCGTGATTCCGGTGTCCTCGTGCCAGTGCCGGGTCTCCTGCTTCACTGCGTCACCGCCGGTCAACACTGCCGCCTGACGGGTCATCTCGTACCGCACGGCCGCCTCGACCGAGCGCAACGAGTTGACGTTCTTGGTCTCGGTGCGGGTGCCGAGCTCGACCGCACCCTTCGGCATCAAGGAGACGTTCGCGTCGCAGCGCAGCGAGCCCTGCTCCATCCGTACGTCGGAGACACCCAGGGCGCGCAACAGGTCACGCAACATCGCCACGTACGCCCGAGCGACCTGGGGCGCCTTCTCCCCGGTCCCACGGATCGGCTTGGTGACGATCTCGATGAGTGGCACTCCGGCCCGGTTGTAGTCCAGCAACGAGTGGTCGGCCCCCTGGATGCGGCCGGTCGCGCCACCCACGTGCAGCGACTTGCCGGTGTCCTCCTCCATGTGGGCCCGCTCGATCTCGATGCGGTACGTCTCGCCGTCGACCTCGACCTCGGCCCAGCCGTCGTAGGCGATCGGCTCGTCGTACTGCGAGATCTGGTAGTTCTTCGGCATGTCCGGGTAGAAGTAGTTCTTCCGGGCGAAGCGACAGGTCTGGGCGATCGAGCAGTTCAACGCCAGGCCGATCCGGATCGCGGACTCCACCGCGGAGCCGTTGACGACCGGCAACGACCCGGGCAGACCGAGGCAGATGGGGCAGGTCTGGGTGTTCGGCTCGGCGCCGAAGGTGGTGGCACAGCCGCACCACATCTTGGAGGCGGTGTTCAGCTCGACGTGCACCTCGAGGCCGAGGACCGGGTCGAAGCTGGCCAGGACCTCGTCGTAGTCCAGGACGGAGTCGCTCATGCCATGCCTCCTTCACGCGTCGAGTTGTTCGCTCGTATCGGGGGTTCCAGGGGGTCGTCCCCCTTGCTGACAGAGTCCAAGGCCCTCCAGATCGGGCCTCCCCACTGGTCTTCCAATGCTCGTTCCAAGGCCGCGCCGACCCGGTAGAGCCGATCGTCGGCCATCGGCGGAGCCATCACCTGCAAGCCGACGGGCAGTCCGTCCTCGGGAGCCAGGCCCACCGGGAAGGACGCTGCGGCATTGCCCGCCAGGGATGACGGGATCGTGCACAGGTCGGCCTTGTACATCGCGACCGGGTCGTCGGCCCGCTCCCCGATCCGGAACGCTGTGGTCGGGGTGGTCGGCGAGACGAGTACGTCACAGGTCTCGAATGCCTTGGTGAAGTCGTCGATGATCAGGGTCCGGACCTTCTGGGCCGAGCCGTAGTAGGCGTCGTAGTAGCCACTGGACAAGGCGTAGGTGCCGAGGATGATGCGGCGCTTCACCTCGGGGCCGAAGCCGGCCTCGCGGGTCAGGCTCATCACCTCCTCGGCACTGTGGCTGCCGTCGTCGCCGACCCGCAATCCGTAGCGCATGGAGTCGAACTTGGCCAGGTTGGACGAGGTCTCGCTCGGCTGGATCAGGTAGTACGCCGGCAGCGCGTAGCCGAAGTGCGGGCAGGAGACTTCCACGACCTCCGCTCCGAGCTCGGTGAGCAGGGCGACGGCTTCGTTGAACCGCTGCTCGACCCCGGCGGCGTAACCCTCGCCGCCCAGTTCCTTCACCACACCGATGCGCATTCCGGTGACATCGCCGTACCGTGCCGCCTCGACCACTGACGGCACCGGGGCATCGATCGAGGTGGAGTCGTACGGGTCATGGCCACCGATCACCTCGTGCAGCAGGGCCGCATCCAGCACGGACCGGGCACAGGGCCCGGCCTGGTCCAGCGAGGAGGCCAAAGCCACCAGGCCGAACCGCGAGACGCCGCCGTACGTCGGCTTCACCCCGACCGTGCCCGTCACCGAACCGGGTTGCCGGATCGAGCCACCGGTGTCGGTCCCGATGGCGATCGGTGCCTCGAAGGCAGCCAGCGCAGCCGCCGATCCCCCACCGGAGCCGCCGGGGATCCGGTCGGTGTCCCACGGGTTCCGGGTCGGCCCGTAGGCGGAGTTCTCGGTGGACGAGCCCATGGCGAACTCGTCGAGGTTGGTCTTGCCGAGGATGACGATCCCGGCGTCGATGAGCTTCCGCGTCACGGTCGCGTCGTACGGCGGCACCCAGCCCTCGAGCATCTTCGAGGCACAGGTGGTGGGTGCCTTGGTCCAGGTCAACACGTCCTTCAGGGCCAGTGGTACCCCGGCCAGCGGTCCGAGCCGCTCGCCGGCCGCCCGGCGTTGGTCGACCCGTCGGGCCTGTTCGATCGCATCATCGGCGGCGACGTGCAGGAACGCGTGGACCGTGCCGTCGACGGCATCGATCTGGGCCAGATGCGCTCGGGTGACTTCTTCGGCCGAGACCGTTCCAGCGGCAATGGCCGCACCGAGGTCAGCAGCCCCGGTCCGGGTGAGCTCGCCCATCACTGCTCCTCACCCAGGATCTGCGGGACCCGGAACCGGTCCTCCTCGGCGGCCGGTGCCCCGGCCAGTACGGCCTCCACCGGAAGCGACGGCCGTACCTCGTCGGTGCGGAACACGTTGGTCAACGGCAGCGGGTGGGAGGTGGGGACGACATCATCGGTCGCCACATCGGTCACCTTGGCCACCGACTCGAGGATCACCTCCAGCTGGGGTGCGAGCTGGGCGCGTTCGTCCTCGCTCAGCTCGATCCGAGCCAGTCGCGCCAGGGCGGCGACCTCGTCGACACTCAGGGCCATGCTTGTCGTCCTTCACGTACGGGTGGACGGGATCGCATCACTCGTGACCGAGATGGCCGATCCCGCCTGGGCATCGTCGCGCCGGGCGCGACCGGCTCATCCTACTGGCGGAAGCCCCGTCGCTCTCGCCGCCACGGAGTCATCGCAGGGCTCATCAAGGGTTCATCGCAGGAACCCTTGCCAGGCAGGTGACTGGTGAGTGAGCATCTGAGAGCAAGGAGGGACGACCCGCTTGAACCCCGATACGACCGAACACCCTCTGTCAGCAAGGGGGACGACCCCCTTGAACCCCCGATACGACCGAACCATCAGATCTGGACCAAACCCCCAGGAGTCCTCGTGATCAGATCCGCCGCCCGCACCCTCGGTGTCGCTCTCGCCGGCGCCAGCCTCGCTCTCGGCATGACCGCCACTGCGGCCACCGCCGGTCCCGGTCGCGGACTCGAGGCTCGTTCGATCCCGCTGCAACTGCTGTCGTTCAACGACTTCCACGGACATCTGGCTCCCGAGGACGGGGTCGGGGGTGCTGCGGGGATGGCCGGAACACTCGAACAGCTCCGCGCAGCGGCCGGTGATCGCAACAGCATCACGGTCGGCGCCGGGGACAGCATCGGCGGTTCAACCTTCCTGTCCGGTCTGTTCCATGACGAACCGACGATCGAGGCCCTCAACACGATGGGCGTCGACGTGTCCTCGGTCGGCAACCACGAGTTCGACGAAGGTGTCGCCGAGCTCTTCCGGATGCAGAATGGCGGCTGCCACCCGATCGACTGCTTCTACCCCGACGAGCCGTACAGCGGCGCAGAGTTCCCCTACCTGGCGGCCAACGTGGTGTCGAAGGAGACCGGCAAGCCGATCCTGCCGGGATCCTGGGTCACCCGGGTCCAGGGCGCCAAGGTGGGCTTCATCGGCATCGTCACCACTGACACCTCGTTCATGGTCAGCCCGAGCGGCATCGCCGATGTCTCCTTCATCGACGAGGCCGAGGCCACCAATCGCGAAGTCGCCAAGCTTCGCTCCCAAGGCGTCGAATCGATCGTGCTGTTGCTGCACCAGGGCGGGACGGTCACCGGCGACGCCAACAGCTGCGACAACCTGACCGGCACCGTGGTCGACATCAACGCCAAGGTTTCCGCCGCGGTGGACGTCATCATCACCGGACACACCCACCAGGGTTACGTGTGCCAACTCGCCGACCCGGAGGGCCAGCCACGACTGGTCACCCAGGCCGGATCCTGGGGCAGTCACGTCAATGAGATCAATCTGAAGATCGACCTGCGGACCAAGGACATCCGGCGCGACACCGCCACCGCGGTGAACCACGAGATCACCGCCGCCTCGCCGCAGGACCCGAAGGTGGCCGCGATCGTGACCAAGTGGGACGAGCGGTCGGCTCCGATCGCCGGCCGCGTCGTCGGCACGGTGAGGGAGGACATCACCGGTGACGCGGGAGGCAATCGCGGCATCGAGACCCCGATGGGTGACCTGCTCGCCGACGCGATACTGCACGGCACGTCCGGCGACAACGGCGGCGCCCAGTTGGCCTTCATGAACATCGGCGGCGTGCGTGCCTCACTGCTGACGGGCCAGATCACCAACGGTGAGAAGGCCGGTGAGATCACCTACGCCGAGGCGTACAACGTCGCTCCCTTCGGCAACCAGTTGGTCACCCTCGACATGACCGGCGACCAGATCCGCCGCATGCTGAACCAGCAGTACGTGGCTGATCGCTCCCGCCAGCAGTTGGCACTCGGTGTCTCCGAGGGCTTCAGCTACACCTGGGACCCGGCGACCCACACGGTCGTCGCCGACTCGATGACCCTCAACGGTCAGCCGATGTCGATGACGGCCACCTACCGGGTCGGCACCCTGAACTTCCTCTCCGAGGGCGGCGACGGCTTCACGGTCTTCACCGAAGGCACCAACCTGACGGGCGGCGCGGAGGATCTCGCCAACCTGGTCACCTACCTGCAGGCCAACCCTGGTCTGGTGGCGCCGACAGACCGGGTGAGCGGCCTCTGAGCTCGATCCCCACAGGGTCCGGGCCGACTGAGACGACACATCGGCGTAACACGGGGGTGCAAGGATGGCAGCCGTGTACCTGGTCCGTGTAGCCCTGCCCGATGTCCCCGGACAACTGGGCGCCGTGGCGACGGTGATGGGTGCCAACGGCGCCGACATCACCTCGGTCCAGGTCGTCGGGAAGGACGGGGCGGACGCCGTCATCGACGACTTCCTGGTGGAGCTTGCCCCGGGCCGGCTCCCGGACCAGCTGGTCAGCGCCTGCCAGCAGCTCGAGGGGGTCCGGGTCGACTGGATCGCCTTCTACCCCGAGGGTGGCAGCCTGGCCTCCGATCTCGAAGCGCTCGACCTGATGACCCGGGACATGTCCCAGGCCGCTGAGTCCTTGACCGGGTCGGCCGTGTCGGTGTTCCACGTGAACTGGGCAGTCCTGATCGACACCACCGGGCCTGACGGACCGGTGGTCACGTACGCGACCTCGCGTGCCCCCGACCTCGCCACCTCACAGGTGGTCGCGCTCGGCGACCTCGACGCCGTACGGGAAATCACCCCCGAGGCCGACTGGCTTCCGGGCTGGCAGGACGTGGTGCTGGCCGTGGCGCCGGTCGCCGGCGACCGGGCGATCATCCTGGGACGACAGGGTGGGCCAGCCTTTCTCGCGCCCGAGCTGGCCCGCTTCGGACACCTGGCTGCCCTGGTGCGCTGAGACCGACGGAGGACGCCGGGCGGCGATTCAGTTCTCCTTGACGGTGGGATCGCCCTTGATCCAGACCAGGATGGTGAGCACCAGGCTGACCAGGAACAGGGCGGGCAGGGCGAACTTCCCGATGCTCACGATGATCGAGGCCGGGGCGCTCATCTCGCCGGTCTGCACCTCCCAGTACAGGAAGGTCCCCAGCGCGACGACGGCCAGCACCATGGTGAGGAACAGCAGCGGCATCAGCGCCCGCCGCCGGCTCTTGGTACGAGCAGAGGTCACATCGAGCGGTCCCCACTCGCCCACCTCGGGCTGGACACGCAGCGGCGCCTTGCCGTTCAGGTTCGGATTGCTGAAGCCCACGACACCACTGTAGGCCCCATGCCAACCTTCCGACGCGAGGACGTCGGTCGCGGCAGGCCGCGCTCACTGCCCGCGCAGCGACTCCTGGTACGCGTCGGCGTAGGTGGGCGTCTCTCCGATCAACCCGTCGGCGAAGGCGGCAACGTCCTCGCCGACCCACTGCAACGTCCCCTCGCCCGCAGCAACCCCTTCCTCGAAGAAGTCGACGATGTCGGCCAGGAGGTTGCCCTCGACCAGGCTGACCGGTCCCACCTTGAACAGGTACTTCTGGATCTCGCCGTAGACGACCCGGTAGTCACGCGGGAGCGCCTTCACCCGAGCGACGTGCGCCCGCCATTCCTTCTTGCCCTCGATGATGTCGCGAATGCCCATGATCATGCCTCCAACTTGCTCAGCTTGCGCGCCACGGCCTTGTTCAGCTGGGCCCGCCACTTGTCACGAAAGTTCACCGCTGCCTTCCCTCCGGCCACGGCGGAACAGAAGCCGGGGATGTCATCACCCAGCGCCTCCACGACGGTCTGCCCGTCGGCCGCCGTTGTCTCCAGCAGTCCGAGGACGCCGTCCGCGATCGGTGTCAGGTTGCGACCCGAGAAGTCGCCGTGCAGCCACAGCTGGTTCTTGATGTCCTCCCAGGCGGCCTGGTAGTCGCCCGGGAGTTCAGCCGCGCGCGCCTCGAAGGACTTCCATTCCTTCGTCAGGTCGCTGCCGGTGATCCTGTCCCAGAAGTTCATCGTTCGCTCTCCGTCTCCGTGGTGAGCGTCGAGTTCCTCATGCAGGCCGACACCATCACCACTACTCTGTAGCACAGAGTACCACTACATAGCGTCGCTGACTACCTGGGCCGGTGGCGGTTGGATCAGCCTTCGACGCGTGCCAGGGCTGCTGCTGCGTCGGGTCCCTGCTCCAGCAGCACAGCGAACCCTTCGGCGTCCAGGATCGGCCGTTTCAACTCGATCGCCTTGTCCGCCTTGGATCCCGCAGCCTCACCCACCACGACGAAGTCGGTCTTCTTCGACACCGAGGAGGCAGACTTCCCGCCACGGGCCACGATCGCCTCGGTGATCCCGTCGCGTGTCCAGCCGGGCAATGACCCGGTCGCCACGATCGACAGTCCTGCCAAGGTCTGGGGCAACTCCTCCCCCGGCTCGTCGGCCATCACGCAGCCGGCGGCGCGCCACTTGTCGACAATGGCGCGGCGCCACGGCTCGGCGAACCATTCCCGGATCGCCACAGCCAGGGTCGGGCCGATCCCGTCCACGGCTGCCAACTCGTCCTCCGAGGCTGACATCAGGGCGTCGATGTTGCCGAAGGCCGCCGCAATGTCCGGGGCGACGCCCTTGCCGACGTGCCGGATGGACAGAGCCACCAGGAACTTCGCAAAGGGCTTTGTCTTGGCCTCCTCGAGGTTGTCCAGCAGTTTGGTGCCGTTGGCCGACAAGGCTCCGCCCTTGGTGGTGAAGAACTCCGCCTGCGCCAGGTCGTCGGCCGTGAGTCCGAACAGATCACCCTCGTCGGTGATCAGCCCGGCGGTGAGCAGGGCATCGGCCGCCCGCTCCCCGAGTGTCTCGATGTCGAGCGCCTGGCGTGAGGCGACGTGGAACAGTCGATCCCGCAACTGGGCCGGGCAGGACCGTTGGTTGGGACACCGCAGATCGGCGTCCCCCTCCTTCTCCGGCCTGAGTTCGGTACCGCAGCTCGGGCAGTGGGTCGCCATCACGAATTCTCGCTCGGATCCGTCCCGCAGATCGACCACCGGACCCACCACCTCCGGGATCACGTCGCCGGCCTTGCGCAACACGACGGTGTCGCCGATCAGCACCCCCTTGCGCTTGACCTCGCTCGCGTTGTGCAGGGTGGCGCGGGCGACCGTCGATCCGGCCACGAAGACCGGCTCCATCACGGCGAACGGCGTGACCCGACCCGTACGGCCGACGGCGACCTGGATGTCGAGGAGCTTGGTTGTCACCTCCTCCGGCGGGTACTTGTACGCAATCGCCCACCGTGGTGCGCGCGAGGTGGACCCGAGCTGGTCCTGCAGCGAACGCGAATCGACCTTCACCACGACGCCATCGAGTTCGTGCTCCACCGAGTGGCGGTGTTCGCCGTAGTACCCGATGTAGTCCCACACCTCGTCCAGGCCGTGCACCACCTTGCGGTGCGGGCTGGTCGGCACACCCCAGTCGGTGAGCAGCCCGTAGCCGTGGGAGAGTGCGTCGAGTTCGCGACCCTCCAGCAGCCCGATGCCGTGCGCGACGAATCCGAGGTTCCGTTCGGCGGTGATGCGAGGATCCTTCTGGCGCAGGGAACCGGCCGCGGCGTTGCGAGGGTTCGCGAAGGGTGCACGCCCTTGCTCGACCAGATGCTCGTTGAGCACCCCGAAGTCCTCGACCGAGAGGAACACCTCGCCACGGATCTCCACCGTGCTCGGCAGGTCGTCACCGGTGAGCTGGTCCGGGATCGCCCGGATGGTACGAATGTTGGCCGTCACGTCCTCACCGGTGGTGCCGTCGCCGCGGGTCGCCGCACGCACCAGCCGGCCGTTCTCGTACACCAGGTCGATCGCGAGCCCGTCCACCTTCAGCTCGCACAGCAGGTCCGCCTTGGCGACGGTGGACTCGCCCAGCTCGCGCACCACCCTGGCCCACCACCGGTCGAGTTCCTCGCGCGAGAACGCATTGTCGAGGCTCATCATCTTCACCAGATGGACGACCGGGGCGAAGGTGGCCGAGGGCGGCCCACCCACCTGTTGGCTCGGGGAGTCGGGGGTACGCAGCGCTCCGTACTCGTCCTCCAGGGCCATCAGCTCGCGCATCATCGCGTCGAACTCGGCGTCGGAGATCGTCGGCGCATCGAGGACGTGATAACGCCATCGAGCGTCGTTCAGGGCTTCGGTCAACTCCTGGTGCCGCTCGCGCGCGGCGGCCGTCGGCGGCTCCTGCTGGGTGGCGCCGGCCGTCGGGTCGATCTCGGGTTCGCTCACCGGGCCAATCTAACCGGCACCAGTGACAGTCGTGGCCCCCCGCAGGAGCAGTCCGTGCAGTGCGCGATGCTCGCCCACGCTCAGGCCTCGGTCGAACACTGCGAGACCTCCCAGCCGCCCGACGAACGGGTTGGCAACGGAACTTCCCTGCTCGACGAAACCGCCGTGCCCGTCGGGCCTCACCACATCGGGCCGGGTCACCGCCCCCACGGTGAACGGTGCACTGCCCCGATGGAGACCGCCCGGCATCGTGAACGGGTTGCCACCCATCTGCCCGACGGGCTCCCGCCGGTCGAGCGCGCCGTCCAGCCACGCCGTGGCCCGGTGACCGTCGTAGCCCAGGGCCACGGTGTGCCAGGCGTCGAAGGAGACCTCCGTGGCGCCGAGGGCGACGTCCATGCAGTACGGATGCCCTGGAGTCGCCCCACCATGGCCCGAGACGTGGGCGCCCACGGCCTCGCGGCTGCCCCAGATGCCGAGGTTCAGGAACATCCCGTACTGCCGGCCGCCATGTTCGTTCCACACTCCGGCAACGAACTGACACCCCTCGTACGGGGAAGTCTCGCGCCGTACCCAGGCCACCACCGTCACCCGTGCCTCGCGGCCACCGATGGCCAGCGCCGGATCGTCGCTGTACAGGTGCCCGGCGGCGACCGTTCCGTCGGCGGTGAAGCGGAGGCTTCTCGGACCGAAGACGCCGTCCTCCTCGTCGGTGGAGACCGCTCCCTGCTGCTCCAGGATGATCGGTGTGGGACCTCGGCTGGTGAGGCCGTGCTGGAAGTCCCACCAGGCCAGGAGACCCGGCATCTGGTCCGGGGTCACATCGCACCGACCAGGGCGCTGATCCGACTCGCCTCGGTCCGGATCGGCCGGCCCGTCACCAGGGCACCGTCGGCAACGAAACCTTCCTCGCGCCCGGCCAGGTGTTCGATCAGCCGATCCCGCCAGGTCGCCACCTCACCGGCGCGGGCCGGGTCGTTGATGAGGTTGTGCAGTTCCTTCGGGTCGGCCTCCAGGTCGAAGAACTGTTCGTCGCCGTCGCGGGAAGCCCAGCAGTACTTGCGTTTCCCGTCGGTGACCCACTGCAGCGACTGGCCGAAGTGGGTGTGCTCGCCCTGGATGTGGTCCCGCCAGCCGGTGCGCTCGCCGCGCGTCAGCGGGCCGACGTCCAGACCGTCGACAGTCTCTGGTGGAGTGATCCCGGCCATCCCGAGGATCGTCGGCATCACGTCCCGCAGCTCCACCACGTCGTCGCACACCTGCCCCGGGATCGTCTCCCCGGCGAAGCGGGCGGCAGGAGCCACGATGAACGGGACATTGCTGCTGCCTTCGTACGGGACCGATTTCCGGTAGAAGTCGTGGTCACCCATCATGTCGCCGTGGTCGGAGACGAACACGATCGCCGTGTCCTCGGTCAACTCGAAGTCGGCCAGGGCCTCGAGGAACCGATTCAGCTGTTGGTCGATGTGGGTGATGTTGCCGTAGTAGCCCGACACGCAGCGATGGTGCTCGGCCGGGCTCAGTTTGCCGTGCTGCAGCTGGTGGTGACCGTCGGTCCGGATCGGTTCGTACACGTCGATCCAGTCGCCCACCGGCGGCTCGGTCGGCGGGACCGACAGGTACGAGTCAAGGGCCCACTGCGGCGGGTTGAAGGGGGCATGCGGCCGATGGAAGGACAGGTAGAGGAAGAACGGCACCTCGGGGTCGCGACGATGGAGCCAGTCGATCGCCTCGGTCACCACCCAGTTCGTCGGATGCTGTGACTCAGGCTTGGTCCAGGGCAGCGCCACCATCGAGTTGCACCCGACGCCGTCGTCGAAGTAGTCACCCTGGGCGTCCATCCCCGGCTGGCGTTGCAGCCAGGTCAGGTAGTCGTCATGGGCGATCAGGTTGCGGCCTCCGTACCGTCGCCCGAAGTGCAGGAACCCGTCGTGCAGCCGGACGTCGTCGAAGCCGCAGCGGGCCCGCTCCGGGAAGACGTGCATCTTGCCGATCGCCTGGGTCTGGTAGCCCTGCTCGCGCAGTACGCCCTGCAGGGTGACCGGATGTGCTTGTGTGAAAGGGATCCCGTCTCGGTAGCCGTAGCGTCCGTGCCGTTCCGGCGACTGCCCGGTGAACAGGGCGACGCGGGCCGGGACGCAGGACGGCGTCGAGGTGTAGGCACGCGAGAAGCGCGTGCCGCGGCGGGCAAGTTCGTCCAGGTGCGGGGTCCGGATCACCGGATGCCCGGCGGCGGACAGCGCATCGCCACGCATCTGGTCGACACAGACCAGCACGATGTTCGGCCGGTCCAGCGGCACATCGCGAGGACCGGCGGGGCGGGACGGGGTGCGCAGCGGTGCATCGGCCATGGCGTTCAGCCAATCATGGCCTCAGCGGTGGAGCCAGCCCTCCAGCCTGTCCATGGACTCCTGCATCTCCTGCGCGGTCCCGGCGAAGCACAACCGTACGAATTCCCGTCCACGAACGGCGTCGAAGTCGACACCCGGTGTCATCGCGACTCCGGTGGCGGCCAGCGCGTCGGCGCACCACTGGCTGCTGTCCTCGGTGAGGGCCGAGACGTCGCACCAGAGGTAGAACGCTCCGTCCGGCGGCGCCACTTCGGTGACACCCAGGCCCGAAAGCCTGTCCAGCAAGAGATCCCGGTTGGCCGCGTAGCGGGTGACATGCCCGTCCAACTCGGCCCGCGCCTCGTCGGAGAAGGCTGCCACGGCGGCGGCCTGGCTGGTGGCTGGCGGGCAGATCGTGAGGTTGCCGGCCAGGAGTTCAATGGGTCGCTGCAATGCTTCTGGCACGAGCATCCAGCCGAGGCGCCAGCCCGTCATCGAGAAGTACTTGCTGACCGAACCAATCACTACGGCCTCACGCGAGGCCTGCCACGCACTGGCGGTCGGTCGGCCGTAGCTGATGCCGTGGTAGATCTCGTCACTGACCAGCAGGACGTCGCGTTCGGCACACCAGTGGGCGATCGCGGCAAATTCGTCAGGATCGATGATCGTGCCGGTGGGATTGGACGGGCTGGCAATGATCACCCCGGCCGGAGGTTCCGGCAGATCCATGATCATCTGCAGAGTTGGCTGGTATCGCGTTGCGGGACCGCAGTCCAGCTCGAGCACCCGGCATCCCAACGCCTGCAGGGTGTTCCGGTAGGCCGGATATCCCGGCCGTGCCATCACCACCGTGTCGCCGGGATCGAACGCCGCGAGGAAGAGCAGGGTGAACGCACCCGAGGAACCGGTGGTCACGACCACGTCATCGGCGGTCACCTCCAGGCCGGTGCGGCGATGGTGGCTGGCGATCGTCTCGCGCAGCGCCCGGACGCCGAGGGCCGGGGTGTAGCCCAGCACCTGGTCCGCGATGACGCGCGCAGCCGCCTCCCGGACCGCCCGCGGCGCCGGGGTGGACGGCTGCCCGGCACAGAGCCAGATCGCATCGCCGTGGGTCCGCTGGCGTTCCTCGGCCGCCTTGATCACCTCCATCACATGGAAGGGCTCCACGGCGCTGCGCCTGCTGGCCCTCACGATCCCACCAGCTGCTCGGTGACGATCTCGGCCGCCGTACGAAGATGTCGCAGCAACCGTACGGCGTCGCGCTCGGTGTCACGCGCCAAGCCGCAACTCGGCGTCAACCACAACCCCTCGGCAGCCTCGGCTCCCAGTCCCAGTTGGTCGAGTCGTCGCAGCACGTGGTGGGCGATCGCGTCCGGCCCGCCGGTTGTCGCCTCGCTCCCCAGGCCCAACGCGACCGTACGGCCCTGCTCCAGCAGTGGTCCGAGCGCATCCCACCCTGCGCGGCTGACCAGGGACTCGTCGACAGCCAGGCCCAGACCGTCGACACCGGACAGCTCGGCAAGTGGGAGCTGGGCACCGCAGCTGTGCAGCCAGGTCACGCCCGACGCCAGGAATCCCTGCAGTGGTTGGACAAGCCCAGATTCGTCGATGGCGCCGTAGCGGTGCAGGCCGCTCGCGGTCCGGACCTCGCCGGCGCGGACGGGCGCCAGCATCGGCTCGTCCAGCTGCAGGACGATCTCGAGCGCGGGGAGCCGTCTGCGCAGATCGGAACGCAGTTCCAGCACACCTTCGGCGAGTGAATCGGCAACATCACGACGGGCTCCGGCATCGGCGAGCACTTTCTCCCCCATCGGGAGCTCCAGGTTGGCCGCCAGGGTCCACGGGCCGGTGACGGCAATCTTCACCGGACCGTGGTGATCCTGCGCCCGCTCCTCCAGCCGCTCCAGGTCGTCCCGCAGCAGTTGTCGTGCGCGGCGCTGGTCGCGGGCCGTACCGTGGATCAGCCGCCATCCGGCTGGTTGCAGATCGACGTCGAGGCCACTCAGCAGTGCAGTGGTCCGCCCGATCATCCCGGCGATCGATCCTCGATCAGGGAGTTCGGACAGCACCGGCAGGTCCGGGGTCTCCTCGAAGGAGATGCGCAGCGCCATCTCATGGTCGGTGCCGGGCCACGACCCGATCTGGGTCACCCGCACCCGTCGAGGCCGCTCTGCGGGCCGAGCTGCTCCCCGTACGGTCTCGTCTCCGGTCACCGAGGCATCGTAGTCTCTGCCGTGTGACCACTGAGCCCGCAACGTCCCGTGTCACTGGCGCCGTCCGCTTCGCCGTCATCGCCGACGCCCAGTACTGCGACCACGACATCCAGTGGGAGCGACACTTTCGTGACTCGCTCGCGAAGCTGGCGGCGGCCGCCGCCGACATCAACGACGCGGATGTCCGGTTCACGGTGCACCTCGGCGATCTGGTCGATCGTGACGCCGCCAGCTTCGCGCCGGCGTTGGCTGCCTTCAACCAGGTCGAGGGCGCTCGGCACCATCTGCTCGGCAATCACGACTTCGTCGCCGACCTCGACCCGACAGAGATCTCCACGGTGTTGGGAATGCCGGACCGGTACTACAGCTTCCTGGTGGACCAGCTGCGGTTCGTGGTCCTCGACACCAATGACGTGTCGACGTACGGAAATCCTCCCGGGTCGTCGCAGGCCGTGCTGGCCGAGCAGTGGATCGCCGATCTTCGCACCGCCGGAGCGCCCAACGGTGAACCGTGGAACGGTGGTGTCGGTGCCGAGCAGCTGTCGTGGCTGCGGTCCCAGCTCGACGAGGCCGCCGCAGCCGGGGAACGGGTGATCGTGCTGGGCCACTGTCCGATCGTCGGCACCAACGTTCACAACGCCCTCAACGCCTCGGAGATCCTTGCTGTGCTGGAATCCTCACCCCAGGTGATCGCCTACCTCAACGGCCACGACCACGCGGGGCGGTACGAGTACGTCAACGGGATCCATCACCTGAACTTCCACGGCATGGTGGAGCACCCGGCGCCGGACACGGCGTACGCGATCGTCACCGTGACCGGGACGGCGATCGAGGTGGCCGGGCGTGGACGGGAACCCTCGCGCGTGCTGCCGCTGGCTCCCCGCTGAACGCTCCTCGAGCGACGTCGAGAGGTCGAACGAAATCGAGAGGCTCAGACGGCGGCGGCCGTCGCTCCGATGGTGCCGGAGCCGATCACCCGGTCGCCCTCGTACAACACGGCCGCCTGGCCCGGCGCCACGCCCCGCAGTGCCCGGGCCAGGGTGATCGCAATCTGCGCCCCCTGGTCCTGCACCTCGTACGAGCAGTCGACGGCCTCGGCGTGGGCACGGATCTGCACCCGCCCGGACCGCGTTCCCGCGGGAACGTCACCGGCCCAGCGCGGACGGATCGCAGTCAGCGCGGCGATGTCGAGCGCCGCGGCGGGACCAACCCGGACGGTGTTGTCCACCGGGGTGATGTCCAGCACGTAGCGGGGTCGTCCGTCGGCGGCCGGGGTGCCGATCCGCAAGCCCCGACGCTGGCCGATCGTGAAGTGGTGGGCACCGTCGTGCTCGCCCAGGTCCGAGCCGTTCTCGTCGACGATCCGCCCGGGTCGGCTACCGAGATGCCGGTCGAGGAAGCCGGCGGTGTTGCCGTCGGGGATGAAGCAGATGTCGTGGCTGTCCGGCTTGGTCGCCACGCTGAGCCCGCGCCGGGCCGCCTCTGCCCGCACGTCGTCCTTGAGCGAGTCGCCCAGCGGGAACAGGGAGTGCCGCAGCTGGTCCTGGGTCAGGACGCCCAACACATAGGACTGGTCCTTGCCAGGATCCACGGCACGGTGCAGCTCGACGCCCTCGGCGCCGTCGACCAGACGCGCGTAGTGGCCGGTGGCGACAGCGTCGAAGCCCAGCGCTCGCCCACGCTCCAGCACGGCGGCGAACTTGATCTTCTCGTTGCACCGCAGGCAGGGGTTCGGGGTGCGACCGGCCTCGTACTCGGCGACGAAGTCGTCCACCACCTCGGCAGCGAACTCGTCGGAGAGATCCCAGACGTAGAACGGGATCCCCAGCACGTCAGCAGCGCGGCGCGCGTCGTGGGAGTCCTCCAGGGAGCAACATCCGCGGGCACCGCTGCGATAGGACTGCGGGTTCTTCGACAGCGCCAGGTGCACCCCGGTCACGTCATGGCCGGCGTCGACCATCCGCGCCGCCGCCACGGCAGAATCGACACCGCCGGACATGGCTGCCAGGACCCTCATCTGTACACCTCCGGCCGACAAGACTACCCGCTGCCGTCTAACTCAGGGCTCGCCGCAGACGCCACCGGTGCCCGACCTTGCCCTCTACCGATGCGCGGCGGTCCGAGCACGGGCCACCGCATCCGGGAGCACCGCCAGCACGGTGTCGATGTCGGCAGCTGTCGTGCCCGGGCCGAACGAGAATCGCAAGGAGGCGCTGGCATCCTCCTCGGTGCGTCCCATGGCCAGCAACACCTCGCTGGGCCGCGACACCCCTGCTGTGCAGGCCGACCCGGTGGAGCAGTCGATTCCTGACGCGTCGAGCAGCAGCAACAGGTCATCGGCCCGTACACCGTGGAAGGTCAGGTTGACCACAGCCGGAGAACGTACGGCGTCCGCACCGTTGACCGTGACCTCCGGCACCGCCGCCACGGCTGCCGCGACCAGGTGATCCCCCAACGACCGCAGCCGTACGGCTTCGTGATCCAGCCGGGCGACCGCCGCGCGGACGGCGGCGGCGAATCCGGCCGCGAGGGCGACGGGGACCGTACCGGAGCGGAGCTTGCGTTCCTGCCCGCCACCGAATCCGATCGGCGCCAGGTCCACCTCGCGGCGCACCACCAGGGCACCGATGCCGACCGGACCGCCCACCTTGTGGGCCGAGATGCTCATGGCGTCGAGGCCGGCATCGGAGAAGGAGACGGGGACGTGACCAAGGGCCTGCACGGCATCGCTGTGCCGCCAGGCACCCGACGATGCGGCAAGCTCGGCGAAACCGGCGACGTCCTGGATGACTCCGGTCTCGTTGTTCACCCACTGCAGCGACGCGATCCCGATGCTCGCCGGCAACGGTCGTTCGAGAATGGCCACACCGTTGGTGTCGACCGGTAGCCAGTGGTCTGCTGCGCCTTCGGTCCGAGCAGCGTCCACAGCCTCCAGGACGGCCGGATGTTCGACCGGGGATGTCAGGACACCGGGACGCTCGCTCGCGCGGGCACGCCATCCGCCGACGATCGCGAGGTTGTCGGCCTCGGTCCCTCCTGAGGTGAACACCAGCTCCATCGGATGGCAGCCGAGGTCGGCGGCGAGGGATTCTCGGGCCTCCTCGACGACGCGACGGGCGGCACGGCCACTGGTGTGCAGGGAGGAGGGATTGCCGGGGACTCCGTCGAGCGCCGCCATCGCAGCAGCGGCCTCGGCCACCAGCGGCGAGCTCGCCGCATGGTCGAGGTAGACCCGACTGGCCCCGCTCACGGAATCGTGATCACCTGGCCGGCGTAGGTGAGGCCGCCGCCGAAGGCGAACAGCAGCACCGAGGTGCCGGACGGCAGCGGATCGGACTGCTGCAGCTTGGACAGGGCCAGCGGGATCGAGGCGGCCGAGGTGTTGCCGGACTCGGTGACGTCGGTGGCCACGATCGCCTGGTCGGCACCGATCTTGCGGGCGAGCGGCTCGATGATCCGCAGGTTCGCCTGGTGCAGCACGATGGCCCCCAGATCGGCCGGTGCGATGCCGGCCTTGTCGAGCACCTCCTGGGCAATCCGCGGCAGCTCGTAGGTCGTCCACTTGAAGACAGCCTGGCCGTTCTGGGCGAACTTGTCGTTCTCGGAGTGCTGGATCCGGACGGCGTCGCCCATCTCCGGCACCGCTCCCCACAGCACCGGGGAGATGCCGTCGGTCTCGCTCGCGGTGATCACGAAGGCACCGGCCCCGTCGGCGGTCAGGACGCAGGTCGTACGGTCGGTGAAATCGGTGACATCGGTCAGCTTCTCCGCGCCGATCACCAGCACCGTGGTGGCTGCACCGGCCGCGATGGTGTGCTGGGCCAGGGCAACGGCGTGCGGGAAGCCGGAGCAGGCGGTGTTCACATCCAGACAGGGTTGGTTGCGCGTGGTGCCGAGAGCCGCCGAGACCCGGCAGGCCATGTTGGGCGAGCGGTCGAGTGCGCTGCAGGTGGCGACGATGATCATGTCGACCTCGTCGGCGCCGATCCCGGCGTTGACGAGAGCAGCCTCGCCGGCCTTGGTGGCCATCACATCGACGGTCTCCTCAGGAGCCGCCCAGCGGCGCTCCTTGATGCCCACCCGTCGGGTGATCCACTCGTCCGAGGTCTCGACCATCGTCTCGAGCTCGCTGTTCGGTACCACCCGTTCCGGTTGAAAGTGCCCGAAACCCACGACGCGTGAACCCATGGGCGGCAGCTTAACGTCTCGCGCCGCTACTCGCCGGTCTGCGCACCTCAGCCCTTGAGCTCGGCCACCTTCGCGGTGACCTGGGGCAGGACGGTGTGCAGGTCCCCGACCACGCCGAGGTCGGCGAGTGCGAAGATCGGCGCCTCCGGATCGGTGTTCACCACCACGATCGCCTTGGAGGTCTGCATGCCGGCTCGGTGTTGGATGGCACCGGAAATGCCGGCCGCCAGGTACAGCTGCGGCGACACCGTCTTGCCGGTCTGTCCGACCTGGTAGGCGTGCGGGTACCAGCCGGAGTCGACGGCAGCGCGGGAAGCGCCGACAGCAGCCCCGAGGGCGTCGGCCAGGGCCTCGACCTCGGAGAAGTTCCCGTCCGTACCGCGACCGCCGGACACGACGATCCGGGCGCCGGTCAGCTCAGGACGCCCTGATGCCGCCTTGGGTTCGGTGGCAACGACCCGCGCCGCAGCGGCGCCGTCGGAGAAGGCGACCGTTGCGGACTGAACCGCAGCCTGGACCGGTGCCGGCTCGGCGGCGACCGAGTTCGCCTTGACGGTCACGATGGCGAGCGGAGCCGTCACGGCGGCGTCGACGGTCCAGTTGCCGGCGAACACCGATTGCTGGGTGGTGATCGCGCCAGGATCGCCCGCCACGGCCACGGCGTCGGTGATGAGCCCGCCGCCGGCGCGCACAGCCAGCCGTGCCGCAACCTCCTTGGACTCCAGGGTGGATGGCAGGAGAACCAGGGTCGCGCCGGTCTGCTCGACCAGTTGGGCCAATGCCTCCGACTTCGGGGCCACCAGGGCCTCGTCGACGACCGCATCGGTCACGGTGATGACGGTTGCCGCACCGTACTGGCCGGCACTCTCGGCGACCCCGTCGGCGCCCGCCCCGAAGGCGACGGCGATCGGCTCGCCGAAGGAGCGCGCCAGGGTCAGGACTTCGAGGGACGGCTTGGTGACGGTCCCGTTCACGTGGTCGAGGACGACCAGAACATTCGACATGATCAGTTCTCCTTGGCTCAACTGGCGCTTGTTCGTTCGTATCGGGGGTTCAAGGGGGTCGGCCCCCCCTTGCTCAACTGGCGCTTGTTCGTTCGTATCGGGGGTTCAAGGGGATCGGCCCCCCCTTGCTCAACTGGCGCTTGTTCGTTCGTATCGGGGGTTCAAGGGGGTCGGCCCCCTTGCTCAACTCACAGGTACTTGCCGGCAACGAGGAAGTCAGCGAGCGCAGCGGCGCCGGAACCTTCGCTGTCGGTGATGACCGTGCCGGCCTGCTTGGGCGGACGAGGTGTGGTCGCCGTGACCTTGGTCCGCGCCGCGGCGAGCCCGACGGAGGCCGGATCGATGCCGAGATCGTCGAGGGTCCACTCGTCGACCGGCTTCTTCTTGGCGGCCAGGATTCCCTTCATCGACGGGTACCGAGCCTCACCGGACTGGTCGGTGACACTCACCACGGCGGGCAGCGACGCCTCCACGGTCTGCGAGGCGGTGTCGTCGTCCCGTCGCACCGTCACCGTGTTTCCCGCGACGGTCAGCTCGTGCGCGAAGGTCAAGGCCGGCCAGCCGAGACGTTCCCCCAGCATCGCCGGCAGCACGCCCATCGAGCCGTCGGTCGAGGCCATGCCGCAGATCACGAGGTCAGGTTCGAGCTTGGCGATCGCCGCGGCCAGGATCGCGCTGGTGGCCAGGGCATCGGAGCCGTGCACCTGTTCGTCGTTCACGTGGACGCCGGCATCGGCACCCATCTGCAGAGCGCGCTTGATGGCGTCGGCAGCGTCATCCGGTCCGAGCGTGAGGGCGATGACCTCGGCATCGTCGGCGTCCTTGATCAGCAGGGACTGCTCGACCGCATACTCATCCAACTCGGACAGCAGACCGTCCGCCGACTCGCGGTCCACGGTGCCGTCCTCGGCGAACTCGCGGTCACCGGTGGCATCCGGGACGTACTTGACGAGGGCAACGATCTTCATGTGCTCGGCTTCCTCTCCGACCTCGGCGCCAGGACGGGCATCGTCCCGACAGCGCATACATTACCCGCCAGTAACTTTCCCGACAACACCCGGCGGTACCTGCGTCGCACCCAGCCTGCCGTACGTGATCGACGGACAGCTCAGCGGGGCGCGACGAAACGCCGTACAGAGTGGTGGACATGCCCGACCTCGCGGAGCGCCAGCAGCACTGGCGCCACCAGGGCCGTACCCACCAACACATACTCAGCGGCGGCGGCCGCATCGTCGGCCGGAATGCCGGCGACCTCCCGCTCGGCCACCCCGTCCATCAGTTCGGCCAGTGCGAGCAGCTGCTCCTCCGAGACGTCGAACCCGGCAGATTCCAGGGCGACAAGGGATTCCTCCAGGCGCCCCATCGGCCCACCACAGGTCTCGACATCACCCCATCCTGCGGCGTCAGCCACGGCCCGGGCGCGGGGTCGTTCAACATCACCGTCCTCATCAGCCCCGGTGACGCTCGCCAACAGATCCAGCAGTGGCTGCGGCCGATCGATCGCCGCCAACACCTCTTTGGTGCGGGCAATGCTGAGCCCTGCCGAGTCGACCAAGGCACGGACGAGCGCCAGCCGTTTCAGGTGCGACTCGTCGTACGAGGCCTGGGTGCGACTGCTCAACTCCCCCGGTGACAGCACTCCTTCTCGCAGGTAGTACTTGATGGTCGCCACCGGCACACCCGATCGCCGGGACAACTCCGAGATCCGCATCTGGCCTCCTTCTTGACTTTGGATAGCAACACTATCCACTATTGGATAGTAGTACTCTCCAAGCTAGTCGAGAGGTGTCCGATGTACCAGCGCACCACCCACGCTCCCACCGACGACCTTGTGCTGTTCCAGATCGGCATGCGTGTCAACAAGCCGTGGCGGATCGATGCCTGGCTACCGACCTTCCTCGCCATGCCAGCCATGCTCACCGAGCTGAGCCGGGACGCCGAGCATGGCATTCTCGGCTATCGCCTGCTCCGCGGTGAGCGCGGAGTCACGGTGGTGGCATGGTTCCGCACCGTCGAGGACGTGTACCGCTACGCCAACGCCACGGACCGGGCTCACCGGCCGGCCTGGCTGAGGTTCCTGCGCCGCTCACGCAAGGCCCCGGGAGCGGTCGGCATCTGGCACGAGACGTACGAGATCGCCCGCGCCGAGAGCTTCTACGGTGACATGCCGCCCACCGGCCTCGGCAAGGCGGTCGGCGTCGAGCCTGTCCGGGCCAGTGCGAGAACGGCTCGCGAGCGCATCAGGCTCCGGCGGGCGGCAGCCTGACCTCGGCTGCTGCCCGGGCGGCTGCACCTGCGCCCGACTCTCAGCGTCCCTCAAAGCGCGGCTCGCGACGTTCGACGAAGGCGGTCATGCCCTCCGTGCGGTCAACGGTCGCGAACAGCGAGGCGAAGAGGTGGCGTTCGATCTCCAGGCCGGTGGCCAGATCAACCCCGGCACCGGCATCCATCGCCTCCTTCGCCGCCCGCAAGGCCAGTCGTGGCCCTCCGACGAACTGCTGGGCCCAGGTGATCGCTGTCGACTCGACCTCGGCATCGGGGACCACCCGGTCGACCAGACCGATGCGCAACGCCTCGTCCGATCCGATCGTTCGACCGGTGAAGATCAACTCCTTGGCGCGACTCGGCCCCACCAGCCGCACCAGGCGCTGGGTGCCTCCGGCGCCGGGGATCACCCCCAGTTTGACCTCGGGCTGACCGAGCTTGGCCGATTCGCCGGCCACCCTGATGTCGGCGCACAAGGCGAGTTCACAGCCGCCGCCGAGCGCGTACCCGTTGATCGCCGCCACCACAGGCTTTCCGATCCGCGCCACAGTGTTCAGGCTGTCGGTGAGCAGACGTGACGCGGCCACCATCGCGGGATGGTCGTAGCCGGCCATCTCCTTGACGTCCGCGCCGGCAGCGAACACCTTCTCGCCGCCTGTGACCACGACTGCGGCGACCTGGTCATCACGGTCGCACTGCTGCGCAGCGGACAGCAGGTCGGCCTGCATCCGGGAGTCGATGGCATTCATCGGCGACCGGTCCAGACGCAGCACAGCGACACCCGACTCGACCTCGACCCGTACCCGTTCGGCCATGACGGCAGCGTACTCGCGCACGCTCCAGGCCCCTTCCACGAGCTGCGCGTTAGTCTTGATCGTTGCGCCTACCCGCGGGTAGGCGTCCCCGCGTCACCAGTAGTACGAGGAGAGCCCACGTTGTCGACACCCGACCTCCCCGCACCCACCGCCGCGCACGTCCTCGGTGGCCGGCTCGATGCTGCCGGCACGGGGGCGAGGTTCTCCCTGTGGGCGCCGCGTGCCACACGGGTCGAGGTGGCGCTCGTCGAGGAGGACCGGAGCCAGCGCAACCACGACCTGACCGTGGACGATCACGGGGTGTGGAGCACGATGCTGCCGGGCGTTGCGGCCGAGCAGCGCTACGGGTTCCGGGTCCACGGCGAGTGGAATCCCGATGAGGGAAAGCGGTTCAACCCGGCCCGGCTGCTGCTGGACCCCTATGCGTTGGCGATCACGGCTGGAGTCGACTACTCCGGCCCGATCCTGGACCACCCCGACGAGGACAACTTCCAGCTCGACCCCACCGATTCGGCCTTCGCCGTGCCACTCAGCGTGCTGGTCGCGCCCACACCTCCGCCGCTGCCGATCGCCACCGCCACGCCACTTTCGGAATCGGTCATCTATGAGCTCCATGTCAAGGGATTCACCCAACAGCACCCGGCGGTGCCCGAGCACCTGCGCGGCACCTTCGCCGGACTTGCCTATCCAGCGGTCATCGAATACCTGACCGACCTGGGCGTCACCGCCATCGAACTGCTTCCGGTGCACCACTTCGTCTCCGAGCCGTTCCTGATCGGGCGGGGCCTCACCAACTACTGGGGCTACAACACGATGGGGTTCTTCGCACCTCACGCTGCCTACTGCTCGGTCGGCACCCTCGGCGCACAGGTGCAGGAGTTCAAGGACATGGTGTCGGCGTACCACGCCGCGGGCATCGAGGTGATCCTGGACGTCGTGTACAACCACACCGGCGAGGGTGGACACGAAGGGCCCACCCTGTCCTTCCGTGGCATTGACCATGCCGGGTACTACCGGCTCACCCCGGACCAACGCGATGACTACGACGTCACCGGCACCGGCAACTCGGTCGACAGTTCCCAGCCGGGCGTGCTCACGATGATCATGGACTCGTTGCGCCACTGGGTCACCGAGATGGGTGTCGACGGCTTCCGGTTCGACCTCGCCACCACGTTGTTGCGCGACCGCGACCAGGCCGTCCAGCAGCGCGGCACGTTCCACCAGGTGATCAGCAGCGATCCCGTGCTGCAGAAGGTGAAGCTCATCGCCGAGCCCTGGGACGTGGGGCCGTACGGCTACCAGGTCGGGCAGTTCGCGGGTCGATGGTCCGAGTGGAACGACCAGTTCCGAGGCTACGTGCGCGACTACTGGCGCGGCCAGACCCACGGCGTACGAGAACTGGCCGAGCGCCTGTGCGGGTCGCCGAACCTGTTCGGTGACGACCGAGGACCGTCAGCCTCGCTCAACTTCATCACGGCCCATGACGGCATGACCCTGCGGGATCTCGTGTCCTACAACGGAAAGCACAACGAGGACAACGGCGAGGACAACCGGGACGGCAGCGACGACAACCGTTCGTGGAACTGCGGCGTCGAGGGCGACACCGAGGATCCCGCGGTGCTGGCCCTGCGTCACCGACAGGCCGGCAACCTGATGGCGACCCTGCTGCTGGCCACCGGCGTTCCGATGATCACCGCAGGAGACGAGTTCGGCCGGACACAACGCGGCAACAACAACGCCTACTGCCAGGACTCCCCGATCTCCTGGGTCTCCTGGGCGACCCGGGAGGAGTGGGGAGACCTGACCAGCCTGACGGCCACCCTGCTCGACCTCCGCGCGTTCAACCCGGCACTCCGCCCAGATCGCTACCGACACGGGGATCTGGTCGCTCCGGGCAAGGACGGCGACGGCGCCCGCAAGAACTTGGCGTGGTTCTCCGGATCGACCGACCACTCCCCCAGCGGAGAGATGACCGAAGGTGACTGGGACGACGACGGACGGCGACACCTGGGGATGTACGTCGGTGACCCGGCCACCGGATTCCTGTGCTGGTTCCACTCCGGGGCCGAACCAGTCACCGTGAAGCTGCCCGACCACTCGTGGGCCCGCCAGTGGGAGGTGCGTGCCACCACTGGCCCCGCCGAGGAGTTCGCCGAGCGCTACGAGCCTGGCGCCGCGTTGCTCATCCCGGGCCGAACCGTGCTCGTGCTGCAAGGACAGGTCTGATCCGCCTGGTCAGCAGGTGATGATCCCTCCCGTCACGGACAGGAAGTTCACCGAAACAGGGTTCGACGTCCAGCCACCGGGCCCGGTGGCTCGCAGGGTGAAGGTCGCCGTCCCCAGCGTCAACAGGGTCAACGTCTGTGTCGTGGTCACGACATTGGCCGCCAACGTTCCCGCGCCCGACGCCGCGCCACTGACCGACCAGCTGTAGCCGGTTCGCGCGACACCTCCTGCGGGGGCCGTCCAGTTGAAGGTGACCCGCCCAGCGAGCAGCGATCCCGTGCAGGTGAGCGCGGTCGGTGGCGCCACCACCCCGGCGGACAGTCGCGCCCCAGCCCGTTCGGAGTCCTGCCAGGACGCATCGGTGGGAACGACGTCCAGACCGATGATGACCAGCAGAAGTCCCATCCCTGCGGCGATCCCGGCCCACCAGTGCCGACGTCGAGGCATCGTCACAGCCGTCTCCAGGCCCGACGTGCCCGGGCCGACGGGACGGCAAAGGTGATCGCACCAACCAGGATGCTCGTCGCGGCAACGACCAGCACGAACCGCAGCTCGGGCGCCCCCGTCGCGGGCAACTCGGGGCGCTGCGGGGGCGTGGCCACGGCGTCACCCTGACCCGAAGCCGTGATTCCCAGTTCTGCCGTGCCCGTCCCGACGAAGCCGTCGGGAATCCGTACGGTGACCAGCAGCCAGTGTGGTTCGCCGGCTCGAAAGGATGTGAGTTCTCCGGATCGGCCCGTCACGTCATGAGCCGCCGTCCATGACAGCACCGTACGAGCCACGTCGGGGCAGTGCCCGTCGACCCAGCGCTGGGGGCAGTCGCGAATCGTCAGCTGCAGGCCCTCAGGTGTCTCGGTCAGCGGGCCGCGGGCCGCGAGGACGATCCGGATCCGTCCCGGCTCCGGAGGTTCGCTCAGCACCCCCACCTGCCAGTCCACCTCGACCCCCGGCACGAGGTTCCCCATCGCATCGGCATCGCCCACCGTCACGAGGGTGATCACTCTTCCGGTGATCACGTGTTCTCGCTCTGCCGCGGCCGCGGGAGGTACGCCCAACCACGCCTGCGCGCCCACCACCACCAGGGCACCGAGCAGGACGGCGGCGCCTGTGACCGCACGCCGCCGGGGCCAGAAGGCCCACAGCACCAAGGCCGCTGCCGCCACGGTGATCAGGCCGAGGGTCTGCGGGCGCGACAGAGTGACGATGACAGGGGCCAGTCCCGGCACGGAGAACAACACCAGACCGACTCGGGAGACCCGGTACGGCTCCGGATCGTCCTCGGCGTTGGCATCGCCGCGCAGGACCAACTCCACCGCGTCGGCGCCGACCGGCGTCACCGAGCGCACGCGATGGGTGATCGGCAGTTGGGCAGGGCGCTGCACGGTGACCACGTCGCCGACGTGGACCTCTGTGGCGGGCACGTCGCGGATCAACGCCACCGACCCGGCCGGGATCGCCGGTGCCATCGATCCGGTGGCGAACATGGTCAGGCTCACACCGAACAGCACGGCGCCCAGCACGGCAAGGGCGCAGACCGCGCCGAGCCCTGCCGCCACGGTGAGCAGCACGTTCCCGACCCGGCCGATGACACGACTCGTCATGGCCGAACCCTGCTGCAGCGGTGGTGCCGGATCCGCGGCCGGCTCCGCACTCATCAGCTCGTCGAGGTCGCCTGGAACTGCCAGGTCGCTGTCCCGGTCTGCCCCTGCACCAGATTCGCCCCTGCCGTGACGGCGAAACACAGGTACTGGGGCGCACCGGCCGTCGACGCATCGGCGCCCTTGGCGAGGGTGAAGGGGCTGGGCGTACCGATCGAGCTCATCGCAGTCCCGGCCGGCACCAGGGCGGTGCCACCGGTGACAGCCGCAGCATTGCAGGTGATCGAGGTCGTCCGAACCACGGTGTAGCTCAGGTTCGTCACGGTTCCGGTGTTGGTGACTCCCTGCAGGGCGACCGAGGCGCCGGTCGTCGTGCCCGCGGCCAGTCGTACGGCGAACGGTGCATACACCGTGTCGCCAGGGGCCAGGTTCGTCGGGTTCACGGTGAAGCCGAGCGTCGCGGCACCACCGGCACTGGCGTGATCGGAGTAGCTGGTGCCGTCGGTGCTGCCCTGGAGGTTGAAACTGCCCGCACCGAAGGACCCGCCGGCATACTCGGAGTCGTTCCAGGCGGCCAAGGTCACCGTGGCTCCCACGCCGAGCACCAGCCCCGCGGCAAGCAGGGCACGGATCTTGCGCCCGCGATCTCCACGGGGAGCGGGGCTGGCTGGCGTGGCTGAAGTCGTTGCGTCGGCGGGCATCGCGCCGGCTCCTCTCGGGTCGGTGTCGCCACGACCCGAGGTTCGGGCCGCGACAGGCGGTTCCCCCGAACTAGTCTCCAGATTAGACCGCCGAACCGGCCGGCGTCATCTCCTCAGGCACTCGGGTGCGCCGCCTCGGCCGGAAGTGCGGCCAGGGCCAGCTCTGTTGCCGGGTCGCCCTCGGTCACCCGAGGAACGACCCGGGCGGTGAACCCCAACGAGCCGGCACGCTGCACCGGGACCTCACCGGTGTAGCGATGTCGGCCCTCACCCAGGTCCTCGTGCTGGACGGCGTTGGTGATCGACACCTCGTGCAACTGGTCGTCGCCGTTCACCCGGCCAGCCACCAGCTGCACCGTGACGTCGCCCGGTGACAGCGAGCCGAGCCGGACCACGGTGGAGATGCCCACGACCTGGCCCACGTGGAGTTCCCCGGCCGCCGAGGCGTCCACGTGCTCCACCGAGACCTGGTGCCAACCAGCCATGACGCGTTGCTGCCACGCCACACGGTCGCGGACCCAGGTGGGATCGTCATTGACACGGCGCGAGGCGGCCGCGGCCGGTTCGTACAGCCCGGTGACGTAGTCGCGCACCATGCGGGTGGCGAGCACCTTGGGACCCAGTCCGGTGATGGTGGCGGTCACCATCGCCAGCCACTGGCGCGGCAGGCCGTCGGCGTCGGTGTCGTAGAAGCGCGGAACAATCTCGTTCTCGATGATGTCGTAGAGCGCCTTCGCCTCCAGGTCATCCCGCCGGTCGGGATCCTCAATCCCCTCGGCCGACGGAATCGCCCACCCGAACTCGGGTTCGTACCACTCGTCCCACCATCCGTCGCGGATCGAGAGGTTGGCGGCACCGTTGAGCGCGGCTTTCATGCCGGAGGTCCCGCAGGCCTCGTACGGTCGCAAGGGGTTGTTGAGCCACACGTCGCACCCGGGGTACAGCGGACGCGCCATCGCGATGTCGTAGTCGGGCAGGAACACGATGCGGTGTCGTACGTCCTCAGCATCAGCGAACCGAACCATCTCCTGGATGAGTCTCTTGCCACCCTCATCCGCCGGATGTGACTTGCCCGCAATCACGATCTGGATCGGGTGTTCGGGATGGGTGAGCAGTGCTCGCAACCGATCGCGATCGCGCAGCATCAGTGTCAGCCGCTTGTACGAAGGGACTCGCCGCGCGAACCCGAACGTCAGGATGTCCGGGTCGAGAACCGAGTCCACCCACTCCGAGGGCAACCCACGGTGCTCGGTGCTGTCCCGCAAGCGCCGACGCACCATCGTCACCAACTCGCGACGCATCTGGCGTTTCAGGTCCCACAGGGTCGCCGGGTCAGTACGGTGCACTGCGCTGAAGTCGAAACCGTCGGCGGTGTCGGTGGCCAGCAGGCCCAGCAGATCTGGATGCACCCACGTGTCGGCATGCACGCCATTGGTGATCGATCCGATCGGCACCTCATCGGTGTCGAAATCGGGCCACAGCCCGTGGAACATCTCCCTACTCACCTCGCCGTGCAGCTGGGAGACGCCATTGGCTCGCTGACCGAGTCGCAGGCCCATCACGGCCATGTTGAACTTCCCCGGATCACCGCCTTCGAAGTCCTCCGCGCCGAGCGCGAGAACACGGTCGAGTGGGAGGCCGGCGAAATGGGAGAACTGATGCTCCACCAACCCTCGGTCGAAGCGGTCGATCCCGGCCGGGACCGGGGTGTGGGTGGTGAAGACCGTGCCGGCACGGGTCCGTGCGAGCGCGGTGTCGAAGTCGTCCCCGGGCTGGTCGTCGGTGCCCGCCATGAGTTCGGCGATTCGTTCCAGGCCGAGGAATCCCGCGTGGCCCTCGTTGGTGTGGAACACCTCGGGCTGCGGGTGACCGGTGATCCGACAGTAGGCACGCACCGCCCGGACCCCACCGATCCCCAGCAGCACCTCCTGGGCGAGTCGGTGCTCAGGACCGCCTCCGTACAGACGATCGGTGATCCCGCGATCTGCGGCGGCGTTGCCCTCGACGTCGGAGTCGAGCATCAGCAGCGGAACCCGACCCACCTGGGCGACCCACACCTGGGCGAAGAACGTGCGCGTGCCCAGCGGGACCTGGATCCGGACAGGCTCCTCCCCCTTGCTCAACAGCGTCAGCGGCATCTCGTGCGGGTCCAGCACCGGATAGCGTTCCTGCTGCCATCCGGAGGCGTCCAGAGCCTGCCGGAAGTACCCGGCACGATAGAGCAGCCCGACGCCGATGATCGGTACGCCCAGGTCGCTGGCTGCCTTCAGGTGGTCCCCGGCCAGGATGCCGAGGCCCCCTGAGTACTGCGGGAGCACCTCCGAGACACCGAACTCCGGGGAGAAGTAGGCGATCGCCTTCGGTGCACCGGCCGTCTCCTCGGCCCATCCCTGGTACCACCGGGGTTCGGCCAGGTACTGCTGCAGGTCCGCCTCGGCCAGCTCGACGCCACGCACGAAGCGACGGTCCGCGGCAAGCCGCTCCAAGCGGTCCGGATCGAGCTCGGAGAGCATGCGGATCGGATCGCCTCCGGTGTGTTCCCACACCTCCGGATCGCAGGAGGCAAACAGCTCCCTGGTCTCGGCATGCCAGGACCACCGCAGATTCAGCGCAAGACTGCGCAGCGGCTGCAGCACTTCCGGCAGAACGGGGCGGACGGTGAATCGTCGAATGGCGCGCACGGGGCGAACATAACGCAGTCGGGCCGGTTCACCGCGTCCATCGGCACTCCGGGGGTGTGGCGACACACGACCGACACCGCAGTGTCACACCCACGTCATGGACTCAGGCGATAGCGTGAACGTGTGACCGAGTCTCGAGGTGCTGCCGCAGGTCCGGGCGTGGGACGGATCCCGATCGTGGATGTCTCCCCTGTGGTGCTGGAGGGTGCATACCCGGCGAAGGGTTATCTCGGCGAGGAGGTCCCGATCCGGGCGACCGTCTTCCGGGAGGGGCACGACGCGGTTGCGGTGGCCGCCGTGCTCGTCGCCCCCGACGGCACGAGCACCGAACATCGCATGTCACCGTGTGAGCCTGCCGGGTTCGATCGGTGGGAGACCTGGGTCCGACTGACGGCGGAGGGCACCTGGAGTTTCCGTGTCGTCGCCTGGGACGATCCGTGGCGCACCTGGCGGCATCACGCCGAGGTGAAGGTCCCCCACGGGATTGACGTGTCCCTGGTGCTTGCGGAGGGCCAGCAGCTTCTCACCGCTGCGGCGGACGTGGCCCGCCAGCAGGCGGAACCGGCCGCGGCGGCGGTGCTGGAGGCCGCTGCTGCCACGCTGCACGGTCCCGGGCAGGTCGAGGATCGGCTCGCCGCCGCGCTCACCGATGACGTCGAGGCCGCGATGGCCCAGCACGGAGCTCGGCCACTGCTGACACGGAGCGCGGACCATGAGGTCTTCGTGGACCGGCGCCTCGCCGGCTTTGCCTCCTGGTACGAGTTCTTCCCACGATCCCAGGGTGCGGTCCGTGACGCCGACGGCTCCTGGGTCTCCGGCACCTTCGATTCCTCGTACGAGCGGCTCGAGGCCGCCGCCGCGATGGGCTTCGACGTGGTCTACCTGCCACCCATCCACCCGATCGGCCATGCCTTCCGCAAGGGCCGCAACAACACCCTGACGCCGAGCCCGGGCGACCCCGGCTCCCCCTGGGGCATCGGGTCGGCTGAGGGCGGGCACGACACCGTCCACCCGGACCTCGGAGACCTCGCCGCCTTCGACCGTTTCGTCGCGAAGGCACGCTCGCTCGGCCTGGAGATCGCGCTTGATCTCGCCCTCCAGGCCAGCCCCGACCATCCTTGGGTCACCGAGCACCCGCGCTGGTTCACCGAGCGCGTCGACGGGACCATCGCGTACGCCGAGAATCCGCCCAAGAAGTACCAGGACATCTACCCGATCAACTTCGATCGCGATCCTGAGGGCATTCGGGCCGAGGTGCTGCGCGTGGTCCGGCACTGGATGTCGCACGGCGTGCGGGTGTTCCGTGTCGACAACCCCCACACGAAGCCGGTGGACTTCTGGGCCTGGCTGCTCGCCGAAGTCCGTCGCACCGACCCGGACGTGATCTTCCTGGCTGAGGCCTTCACGCGGCCGATGATGATGAGAACGCTCGGTGCCGTCGGATTCCACCAGTCCTACACCTACTTCACCTGGCGCAACACCGCCGCCGAGCTCACCGAGTACGTCACCGAGCTGACCAGTGAGACCGACGCGACGATGCGGCCGAACTTCTGGCCCAACACCCCCGACATCCTGCCGGGCATCCTGCAACACGGCGGGCGAACAGCCTTTGCGATCCGCGCCATCCTGGCCGCAACCCTGAGCCCGTTGTGGGGCTTGTACTCCGGCTACGAACTCTACGAGAGCCAGCCGCTGCGTGCCGGCGGCGAGGAGTACCTGAACTCCGAGAAGTACGAGTACCGGCCTCGGGACTTCTCCGCTGCCGAGGCCGCCGGGGACTCGTTGGCGCCATTGATCACCCGTCTCAACCGGGCCCGACGGGCCCATCCGGCGCTGCAGCAGCTGCGTCGAGTCTCCTTCGCCCGCGTCGCCTCCGACGGCGACCTGCTCTGCTTTGCCAAGCAGGACGAGGATGACATGGTCGTGGTGGTGTGCGCGACCGACCCGCACCGTGACGAGACGGTCGGCGAGGTCGTCCTCGACCTTCCGGCCCTGGGGCTTCCGGCCGACGCCGTGCTCGAGGTGCGTGACGAACTCACCGGCGAGGAGTGGACCTGGGGTGCCCGGAACTACGTTCGGCTGACCCGCGACCAGCCCGCCCACGTGTTGTCGGTACGAGTGCTCCCGACACCCCTGGCTCCACGCACCTCCACCGTGGGCAGCGCTGCGGCGCAACCGGACCACGTGCCGACACCGGGATCCTCGTGAGCACAGAGAATCCTGGGGTGGCGGAGCCTGATCCGGCCTGGTGTTGGGAGCACCTCCAACGGGCCCGTTGGTACGGCGGGCGAGGCCGGCTCGCCCGCCTCGCGGGTCTGACCGTGCTTCCCTGGTGGTCCGCCCCTCGGCGCGACCAGCCAGGGGTGCGGTCGGTGATCGCCGAGGTGCAGTTCACCGAAGGCCCCAACCACCTCTACCACCTGGTGCTCGCCCAGGGACCCGGCAGCGTGCCGCCGCGCGACGCCACCGGGGACGAGACCGCGTTGAGGTTGCTGTGGCACGGGCTCCGCCGGACCTCTCGGCGGACCGACCAGACCGCCCTCCAGGTCACCTTCGCCGAAGGCCTGCCCGCGGCTCCCCGACCTGAGCTGATCCCCGGCGAACAGTCGAACAGTTCGATCCGGTACGGGTCCGCTGCCGTGCTCAAGCTGTTTCGACGCCTCGTGGTCGGAACGAACCCTGATCTCGAGATCCACCAACGCCTCACCGGCGACGTGGCCGGCCTGCTCGGCAGTGCGACGGCCACCTGGCTGCCGGCGGCGGCAGGGCCCCACGATCCGGTGCGTACCGCTGATCTCGCCATGATGGTCGAGCTGGTTCCCGGCGCCCATGACGGCTGGAGTCTCGCCCTCGCGGCGGCACGTCGTGGTGACTCCTTCGCGAGGTCGGCCAGGGAACTGGGTGCTGTGCTGCGCCGGACGCACCAGGCACTCGCCGCCGCCTTCGGGGCCTCGACCGCTCCCGGCGGTGAGGTGGCTGCCATCCTCGGTGCGGACCTGGAACGTCGTGTCGCCACTGTCGCCCCGCTGGCCCCGTACGCCGCCGATCTGCGTCGACTGTACCGAGCATTGAGTGGTCAGGACCTCGCCGTGCAACGGATCCACGGTGACCATCACCTGGGTCAGGTGCTGCAGGGATCTGACGGCCGATGGACCGTCATCGACTTCGAGGGCGAACCGATGAAAGCCCGGTCCGAACGGGTGCGAGCTGACTCGCCGTGGCGCGATGTCGCCGGAATGCTCCGGTCCTTCTCCTATGCCGGGGCGGTCTCCGCACAGGAAGGGACGCCAGACCAGGGGCAGGTCGCGGCCTGGGTCCAGCAGAGTCGCGACGCCTTCCTGGCGGGATATCTCGACGGGTCGGCGCCGACACCACAGGACCGAGCACTGTTGGTCGCCTACGAGGCCGACCGGGCCAGCTACGAGGTGGCGTACGACGCGGGCCACCGACCGGAGTGGCTCGAGATCTCGCTGCATGACGTCGCACGCCTGGCTGAGGGTCCCGGAACCGAGGAGCAACCATGACCATCCCGCGCCTGTCGGCCACGGATCTCACCGGCTTTGCCGAGGGCCACGACACCGAGCTGTGGCGGCGGCTTGGTGCGCTGGTGATGGAGCGTGACGACGGAGACCACACGGTCTGGGGCACCCGGTTCGCGGTGTGGGCGCCCAACGCCCGGGCGGTCCGGCTGGTCGGCGACTTCAACGGCTGGTCCGGCGAACGCACCTGGTTGCAACGGATCGACGGCACCGGGGTGTGGGCCACCTTCCTCGACGGCGTCGGGTCAGGGGCGCTCTACAAGTTCGAGATCCAGGGTCCGGACGGAAGCTGGCAACTCAAGGCCGACCCGATGGCACGATTCTGCGAATCGGCTCCGCACAACGCCAGCATCGTGTATGACTCCAACTACGAGTGGCACGATGACCAGTGGCTCTGGTACCGCGGCGAGACTCGGGCTCACGAGGCCCCGATGAGCATCTACGAGGTGCACCTAGGGTCCTGGCGGCAGGGGCTCTCGTACCTGGACCTGGCCGATCAGCTCGTCGGGTACGTCACCTCCCAAGGCTTCACGCACGTGGAGTTCATGCCGGTGGCCGAGCATCCCTTCCGGGGCTCGTGGGGCTACCACATCACCGGTTTCTTCGCGCCCCAGTCGCGGCTGGGACAGCCCGACGAGTTCCGCCACCTCGTGGACACGCTGCACCAGGCCGGGATCGGGGTGATCATGGACTGGGTGCCGGGGCACTTCGCCACCGACCCTTGGGCCCTGTCACGCTTCGACGGCACGTCGTTGTACGAGCACCCCGATCCTCGCCGTGGCTGGCATCCCGACTGGGGTTCCTACATCTTCGACTTCGGCCGGCCTGAGGTGAAGTCCTTCCTGGTCTCGAACGCACTGTGGTGGGTGGACCAGTTCCACATTGATGGGCTGCGGGTCGATGCGGTCGCCTCCATGCTGTACCTCGACTACTCCCGGCGCGACGGTGAGTGGGAGCCGAACATTCATGGTGGCAGGGAGAACCTTGAGGCCATCGAACTGCTGCGGACCGTCAACTCCCACCTGTATGCACGACAGCCGGGCGTGGTGATGATCGCCGAGGAGTCCACCACCTTTCCCGGAGTCACCCGCCGCGTCGACGAGGGCGGCCTGGGATTCGGGTTCAAGTGGAACATGGGCTGGATGAATGACTCCCTCCGTTACCTGGGTCGGCGGCCCGAACACCGGGCGTACCACCACCACGAGATGACCTTCGCGATGTCGTACGCCTACTCGGAGAACTACATCCTGCCGATCAGCCATGACGAAGTGGTCCATGGCAAGGGCTCCATGTACGGCAGGGTTCCCGAGGACGCGTGGCGCAAGTTCGCAACCCTCAAGGCGTTCTACGCCTTCATGTGGAGCCATCCCGGCAAGCAGCTGCTCTTCATGGGCTCGGAGTTCGCCCAGGAGCGTGAGTTCTCCGAGGAGAGATCCCTCGACTGGCACCTGGAGGGCGAGTGGGGTCATGGCGGGGTGCAGCGCACCGTCGCCGGTCTCAATCGCCTCTATGCCGAGCATCCCGCCCTGTGGCGCAAGGACTGCTCCCCAGACGGATTCCGCTGGATCGACGCCGACAACGACGGTGGCAATGTCTATTCCTACCTTCGTTTCGACGGGGAGGGCGACATCCTCGCCTGTGTGGTGAACTTCAGCGGGATGCCCCACGAAGGGCTGCGGATCGGCCTTCCCGAGGACGGGGTGTGGGCGGAGATCTTCAACACCGATGCCGCAGAACTCGACGGGACCGGCAACTTCGGCAACCTGGGGCAGGTCGTCGCCGTTGAGATCGGCGCGCACGGCCTCCCGTTCAGTGCCGAGGTGACCGTGCCTCCGCTCGCGGCAATCTTCCTGCACCATCGCCATGCGCCCACCGTTCCCGCACCCCGGTCGAGTAGCGAGCGTGTCGAGACCCCCACACCGACGCGATGAGCGACGACGACTTCTCGATCACGCTGTCGACCTCACCGGACGGCATCGGCACCCTTCGCTGGACCGGCACCCCCACCAGTGAGGCACTGCGACGGGCGTTGTCCCACGCCGGCGACGAGGCGGTGCTGGCGCACCAGGTCCGGCGGCTGGAAGCTGCGGCAGCGGCGAACGATCATGATGCCCGGAGCGCATTGCTGCGTTCAGGTTTTCGTCAGGAGGGGATCCGACGCCAAGCACTCACCGGCGATGACGGGACCTACGTCGACGAAGTCATCTATGCCCGACTCGCCTCCGACGAAACCGCTGGCCCGAACGCCTTCACAGCGGTGCTGAACTCGGTGCTCCCCCGTACCCGCGTGATCGCCCACGCCCTGCTGCATGATGTCGATCACCGGTTCGTGCTGTGCCGCACCACCTTCAAACCCGACTGGGAGCTGCCGGGCGGGATCGTCGAGCGACATGAGGCACCGCGCGTCGGCGCGGCGCGAGAGATCAGCGAGGAGCTCGGCGTCGATCGCGCGATCGGCAGGCTGCTGCTGGTGGACTGGCTTCCGCCCTACCTGGGCTGGGACGATGCCCTGGAACTGATCTTCGACGGGGGCACCGTCACCCAGGCCGATCTCGACCGATTCACCGTCGACGGCCACGAGATCGTCGAGGCCAGACTGGTCACGTTGTCCGAGGCCGCCGCCCTGGTCACTCCCCTGTCGCATCGTCGACTCACCCTGGTGACGGGCCTCGCTCCCGGACAGATGGTCCACACCGAGGACGGGTACCCGGTCGATTGAGACGCATCCCGCCTTCCTGCGTCAAGGGTGGCGGGCCGTTGTCGGCAAGGGAAGCCTTTCGTCCTGATGCTGTGACAGCCTCCTCGGCATGAGCCTTCGTTGGTACACCGTTGTCATTGATTGTCACGACGCCATTGCCCAGGCCCGCTGGTGGTGCGAGGTGCTGGACTGGCAGGTCGTCTACGAGTCCCAGGACGAGATGGTCATCATCCCCAAGCATGCCTCGGACGGTCGTCTCCCGGCTGAGGACTGGACCAAGGTCGGGCCCGGCCTGGTCTTCGTCCCCGTTCCCGAGACCAAACAACTCAAGAACCGCCTCCATCTCGACCTCGCACCGCACCTCAGCGACGATCGGGACGCCGAGATCCAACGACTGCTGGACCTGGGTGCCACCAAGGTCGACGTCGGTCAGGGTGACGCAGGCTGGACGGTGCTCGCCGATCCCGAGGGCAACGAGTTCTGCGTGCTCTCCGCGCGGGACCGCTGATCTCGCCGAGTTTCCCCACAATGCCCGATGGGAAACGAGACGGGCATTGTGGGGAAACTCGCGGGTCCCCTCGCTCGGAGCGGGGGTCAGACGATGTGAGAGGCCACCGCAGTCACTAGGGCATCGTCGGCACCCAGATCGCTGTCCAGGAACGACAGTGTCGTCCGGGCCCGATCCTTCTTGTCAGCCAGGCCGGACAGCTTGTCACGCAGCGGAGCCACCTGGGGGTCATTCACCTGGTCGGTGGCCAGGTGGGTGATCCAGGCGCCGATCGCCAACGGGAAGGCCTCCCCGACACCGAGCCCCGCGGCCAGTCGCGCGCGCTGGACCGACACCAGACGTACCGGAAGCTTCTGGGAGCCGTCACCGGCGATCTGCACCAGACGGTGCTGGATGCGGGCGTTGGTGAACCGGTCGGTCAACGCCTGCGTCGCCTCGGCGATCTCCTCGTCGGAGAAGGGCAGACACGGTGCCGCGTCCTGCCAGACCTGGTGCAGTGCGGCAACACAGAACTCGTCGTCCATGGCTTCGGCAATCGTGCTGCGGCCGCGGGAGAGACCGACATAGGCCAGGGTCGAGTGGCCACCGTTCAGCAGCCAGAGCTTGCGCTGCTCGTACGGCTCCACGTCATCGACGAAGCGCGCGCCGACACGATCCCAGTCGGGTCGTCCTGCCGGGAAGTTTCCGGCCAGCACCCATTCGGAGAACGGCTCGGCCACCACCGGAGCCCGGTCGTCCCAACCGACCAGAGCAGCGGCGTCGGCGATGTCGGCCTCGGTGGTGGCCGGGGTGATCCGGTCGACCATGGTCGAGACGAAGCTCACGTTCTCGTCGATCCAGGCGGCAAGATCGGCATCGACCTGTTGGGCCAGGTCATGAACCACGCGGTGGGTGTGGGTGCCGTTGGCAGTCAGGTTGTCGCACGGCACCATGGCCAGCGGCCCGGCACCGGACTCGTGCCTGACCCGCAGGCCGTCCACGAGCCGTCCGATCGCCGACTCCGCTGCCTCCCCGGCGCGGATCCGGTCGGCGTCACCCTCGGCCACCAGGTAGCCCTTCTCCGTGATCGTCGAGGTGATCACTGCCACGGCCGGGTCGGCCAGCGCGGCACGATAGGTGTCGAGGTCAGCTCCTGGCCCGGCCGCGGTGATGCTGCGGATGTCGATGCCGCGATCTCCCTCGGGGCCTCGCTCGATCAGGGTGTAGCGGCACCCCTGGGAGTTGAGGAGGTCGGCCTGGTCGGGGCGGCGCCCGGTCAGCGCCGTGATGCCCCACTGTTCACCACCGAGCTCGTTGGCCAGCTGTGTGTACCACGCCTGGTGCGCACGGAAGAAGGCACCGAGCCCAAGGTGGACGGCGCGACCGCCACCCGTCGATCCGGCATCAGAGGGGGTCGTGGTCACGGGGCACACTCCTTGAGGTAAGCGAGGTTGTCAGCTGTCCGCTGGGCGAGCGGAAGATCGGTCGAGAAGTCCTCGCAGACCACCCACCCGTCGTAACCGGTGGCAGCGAGTTCAGCAAGATAGGTTCGCAGGTCGACCTGGCCGCGCCGGAGGGCGACCATCACCGACCGGTGGCGCACGGTGCCGTCGTCGCCGATGTGGTCGACTTCGTGGATCGCGTTCTTCACGTGCACGTGGGCCAGGTACGGACCGAGCAGCTGCGCGCCCCACAACGGCCGTTCCCAACCCTCGACAACGAGGTTGCCCATGTCATGGATCACGCCCACATGGTTCGGATCGAGCCCGTCGAGCAGCCGGAGCGCTGCCGAGGCCGAGGCGGTGATCGTGCGATGGTGCAGCTCCAGCAGGGCTTTCACCCCGTGCGCGGCGGCACGCTCGGCCACCCACTCCCAGTCACGACGGCAGGCCGCGAAAACCTCTCGGTAGTTCTGGCCGTCCTCCACACCGGGCACAGTGACGCGGACCTGGCCGGCTCCGATCGTCGCTGCCGCCGCCAGGACGCGTTCCACATTGTCGTGGTCGTGACAGCGTGAGTAGGCGCCGATCCCGGTGACCTCGAGCCCCGCCTTGGCCGGGAGCTCACGCATCGCAGCGATGTTCTTTTCGAGTCCCGTCATGGGCCAGGTGGCGCGATTGCCGGCCCAGAAGCCGATCTCGTCGGCCCCCGGGTCGTCGACCAGGCGCCATTCGACGCCCTGCCACCCCTGGGCCGCCAGGTTGGTGACGACCTCCTCAGGAGTCCAGTCCGGGGTTGCCGCGGTGAAGTAGCCGAATTTCATGATCAGAACCTGGTCTCCACGTCGTCGTACTTGCCGGCGAGCACATCGCCGAACCTGATCTTCTCGCCGAGCGCGGCCGACAGGTACAGCGACCGGACCAGGGCCAACGAGAGCAGGGCCTCCTCGACCGTCACCCCGGCCTCGCGGCCGGTCGTGATCGCCTCGGCGATGTCGTTGAACTGGCGGTTGTGGGCATGGGCGAAGGCATCGCTGGGTGGGTTGATCCGCAGGTGTTCGGGCGGAACCATCCCGGCAGCCTGGTTCTCACGGTTGGCGCCGACCTCCGTGGTCGACCCAGAGCCCGTCACCTCACCCGCATCGACGGCGGAATGGAAGTACTCGAGCTGGTCCCGGTCGATGATCGACGAGCCCTTGGTGCCATGCAGCTGCACCCGGGTCGTGAGTCCCGGATAGGCGGCCGTCGTTGCGTGGATCGCGGCCAGTGCTCCGGACTCGAACCGTACGGTGGCGGTGAGAACGTCCTCCACCTCGATCCGCTCATGCGCCAGGAGTCCTGCGTGGGCGGAGATCTCGGCCGGCGTGCCCAGGTACCACCGCAACAGGTCCACGGTGTGGACGGCCTGGTTCATCACCGCCCCACCACCGTCCAGTGCCCAGGTCCCGCGCCAGTCACCGGAGTCGTAGTATTCCTGCGATCGGTACCAGGCCATCGAGGCCAGGGCCGAGGTGACAGTACCGAGGCGGCCCTGCTCAATCGCCTGCTTCGTGACCACGTGGGCCGGATCGAAGCGGTGCTGAGAGATCACGCTGACGACCTGCCTGGGATCCGTCCGAGCGGTCACCAGCTCGTTCAGTGCCCGCCCCTGGGCCACGCTGACGTCGAGCGGCTTCTCCAGCATGACGTGCAGGCCGGCCCGTACGGCCTCACTCGCGTTGTCCACGTGGTAGCCGCTCGGAGTGCAGATCGAGGCCAGGTCGAACCCTCCGACGGCGATGGCGGAGGCCAGGTCTGCGTACTGCGTCGGCTCGACTCCACCGCCCGCAACCACGGCTGCCGCCGCTGCCGCCGTACGGTCGGCATGCGGATCGATCACGGCAACGACCTCGAACTGCGGATTGCCGGTCAGCACCTTCGCATGTGAGGTGCCGATGACACCGCAACCCACGACAGCGGTGCGGATCGGTTCGCTGCGGACCGAGGGCGGGGCGGTGGCGTCAGCATCAGCGGTGGTGGTCACGAGCTGACCCTAGTCGATCCAGACCCCCGGCACCGGTGGGCAACCGGAACATGGGAAGCGCTCGCCGAGAATGGGGCTAGAGTGGCGAGAAACCGATCCCTGCCGCGCCCGGTGCATCCGGCTCCCGACCAGACAAGGACGTACATGTCAACGTTCCGCCCACACCCGGACCGCCTGCTCCCCGCCGACCCGGCGGCCCGCACCGTCGCGCGCGAGCTGTACCAGTCGGTGGCCGAACTGCCGATAATCTCCCCGCACGGACACGTCGCTCCGTCGCTGTTGTTGGACGACCAGCCATTCGGTGATCCGGCAGAGCTGTTGATCACTCCGGACCACTACGTCACCCGCGTCCTGCACTCCGGGGCCGGGATCGGCCACAGCGAGGTCGGTCGCGCGCGCAACGGTGCCGCCTCGCCCGCCGAGCCCCGTGAGATCTGGCGTTCCCTCGCCGCCAACTGGCACCGTTTCCACGGCACCCCGGTGCGGTACTGGATGGAGCACGAACTCGCCGAACTGTTCGACGTCGAGGTCGAGCTCTCCGCCGCCACCGCCGACGAGGTCTACGACCAGATCTCCGGCCGACTCGCCGACGACGACTTCCGACCGCGTGCCCTGCTGACCCGCTTCAAGATCGACGTCCTCGCCACGACCGATGATCCGGCCGACGACCTCGCCGCCCACGCCGCACTCGCCGCTGACGACTCGGTCACCGGCCGAGTCCTGCCGACCTGGCGGGCCGACCGGTTCATGGACCCGTCGTCGGATCGATGGCTGCCGGCACTCGATGACCTCGAGGCAGCCCAACCCGGAAGCGACTGCCGAACCTACTCCGGCCTGCTCGAAGCCCTGCGCCAGAGCCGCCAGCGGTTCATCGCCCACGGCGGCACCGCCACCGATTCCGGTGTTCCCGACGCCGGCAGCACCCCGCTCGAGCACGGTGAGGCCGAACGGATCCACGCGGCCGGACTACGAGGTGAGGTCACCGCGGCCGAAGCCACGGCGTACCGGCACAACCTGCTCTACCGTCACGCGGAGATGTCGGTCGAGGACGGCCTGGTGATGCAGCTGCATCCCGGCGTCATCCGCAACCATGACCGTACGGCCTTCGCCGACTTCGGCGCCGATGTCGGCTCCGACTTCCCTGACGTCACGTCCTTCACCCGACCTCTCACGCCGTTGCTGAACGACTTCGGCTCCCACCCGAACCTGCACCTGGTGCTGTTCACCGTCGACGAGACGACGTTCAGCCGCGAGATCGGACCACTGGCCGGGTACTACCCGGCCGTGTACGTCGGCGTCCCCTGGTGGTTCATCGACACACCTGCGGCCATCCTGCGATTCCGCGACGCCGTGACCGACTCGGCCGGCTACTACAAGGGATCCGGCTTCATCGACGACACCCGGGCCTTCCTGTCGATTCCGGCCCGTCACGACATGGCCCGGCGCTGCGATGCCCACCACCTCGCCCAGCGGGTGGTGACGCACCAGATCACCGAGGATGCCGCGGCCCAGGTGATCAAGGACCTGGTCACCACCATCCCGACTGCGACGTTCAAGCTCTGAGCCGTAGCCGAGCCGCAACCCCGGCGCCGGGCCTCTCGACACGGCGGGCGCTGGATGGTGCACTGGGGACATGGCGGGTGTACGTGGCTTCAGCGGCTGGCTCGGCGTCGTCCTGGGCAGTCCGGATCCGGTTGCCCTCGCCCACTTCTACCGTGACCTCCTCGGCTGGGAGGTCTCCAGCGAGGAGCCGACCTGGGTCACGATGCAGATGCGGGACAGCGAGAACCAGCCGATCCCGGCCAACCTTGCCTTCCAGCTGGAGGAGATCTACACCCGGCCGGTGTGGCCGAACCGCGAGGGGAGCCAACAGATGCAGTTCCACCTCGACGTCGGGGTCGCCGATGTCGAGGGGGCCGTGGCTGATGCGTTGGCGCTCGGAGCCGAGCTTGCCGAGTTCCAGCCGCAGGAGCACGTCCGGGTCATGCTCGACCCGGACGGCCACCCCTTCTGCCTCTACCTGGATCGCTGACCTGCTTCGTCTCCTCGGCCAGGCGTTCCTTCTCCCGTACGACGCGGTTGTGGGTGACCCGTTCGGCCTGCAGCCACTCCGGCGGATCGGCCAGGAGTTCGCCGATCTGGTCAGCGGTCAACGCCTCGGTGATCCCGGCGCGGGCCAGTCCCGAACGCGACACCCCGAGCTTCTGGGCCACCACGTCACGAGGGAACGGACCGTTGTGCCGGAGGTCGAGCAGCCACCGGGGCGGGTCTGCCCGCAACGCGTCCAGATCCGCCCGGCTGATCGGTGTGGTCCGGAACTCCTCCGGCGCCGCCGGCAGGTAGATGCCGAGCTTGGCTGCGGCCGTGACGGGCTTCATGGTCTGGCTCATTCGAACAGCCTATCGGCCTCCACGCGCTAGCCTGCCTCCGTGAGTGAGCCGCCCGATCCCCGCCAGCCCGACGATTCCGGGCTGCGTGTCGGCTTCGTCCCCGGCGTGACGCTCACCAAGTGGCGTCGGATCTGGGACGAACGGTTTCCCCGGGTGCCACTCCTGGTGGGCGAGGTGTCCGAGGACGACCAGCGGGCGGTCCTCGACGATGGTACGTACGACATGTGCTTCGTCCGCCTCCCGGTCGATCTCGAGGGCCTGCATCGCATCCAGTTGTACTCCGAACAACCTGTGGTGTGGATGCACAAGGACTTCGACCTCGCCGCCCTTGATGAGGTCACCTCGGCCGATCTCGCCGACTATCGGATCGTGGCCGACTACTCCCCCGCCAGCATCGATCTGGCGGTGTACTCGGCGGCCGCGCTGCGGGTGCCACTGTCGGTGGCACGGACCCAGAGCCGTCGCGACATGGTGCACCGCCCGCTCCTCGACGCCGAACCCACGACCATCGCGCTGGCATGGCGGACCGACAACCCCCACCGGTGGATCGACGAGTTCATCGGCATCGTCCGCGGCCGTACCGCCAACAGCTCCCGTACGGCGAGCGAACGGGCCGGCAGGACACCTCCTGATGCTCAGCCGCAGGCTGGGCGCCGTGCTCAGCCGACGCGCAAGAAGCCGGGTGAGCGACGGTTCAGAACAAGGCGGAAGTGAGGTCTCGACGCGCCTTCAGCACTGCGGGGTCATCGGCGGGCTGGGTCTCGAACAGTTCCAGCAATCGCAGCCGTACGGTGTTCCGCTCATCCCCGGTGGTCGTGCGGACCAGCCCGATCAGGCGGGCGAAGGCAGCAGCGGGGTCACCTCCGACGAGCTCGACATCGGCAGCAGCGAGCTGCGCGTCAACGTCACGCGGGTTCTCGGCCGCCGTCGTGAGTGCGGTCGCCGCGTCGAGCTCGCTCGACCGGGCCAACAGTCCGATCGCCGCCCGGCCGGCCACAGCCTCACTGTCGCGCGGGTTGGCCTGGACGAGCTTGTCGTACTCCTCCCGCGCCAGGGCGAAGTCGCCGGCGTCGACGGCGGCGTCGGCCGCAGCGAAGCGTGGGTCGCGTTCGGCCTCCTCCTCGTCGCCCTCCTCGGCCTGAGCCGGGCCGACGGGCTCAGCCCGGCCCGTGATGCCGTTGGCCACGGCCGCCTGCAGCAGTTCGTCGAGGTAGGCGGTCACCTGCTCACTCGGCAGCACGCCCTGGAACAGCGGCGCCAGCTGACCGCCCACGACGCCGACCACCATCGGCACCGCCTGCACTCCAAGCGCCTGGGCGATCCGCGGAGAGGTGTCGACGTCGACGCGTGCCAGCAACCACCGGCCGTCGGCCTGCTCGGCCAGCTGGTCCAGGGTGCGCGACAGCTGGTCGGCCCCCTGGGCCCGCGGCGAGGTGAACTCCACGACCACGACATGCTGCAGCGACTTGCGCATCACCGCGTCGAAGCTGGCCTCATCGACATCGGTGACATACCGACCGGCTCCCCGGCCTCCCGCGGCTCCCGGCGCACTGGCAGCGCGGTTGACCAGCCCGGACAGATCCATCGCACCGGGTCGGCTGAAGGGCAGCGGTCCCGGGTTCTGCGGAGAACTCATGGTTCCCATCCTTCCAGACCGGCCGAACCAGTCGGCACACGCCCGCCGCCCGGTACCTCGACAGCGGCCCGTCGGCTGGGGATGATGGCTCCATGGCCCATCCTCGTGCCGGGCAGCCGGCCACCGAAGCAGACCTGATCGACCTCGACGCGGTGATCAACGCCTACTACGACATCACGCCTGACGTCGACAATCCCGACCAGCAGGTGGTGTTCGGCACCTCGGGCCACCGCGGGGCCTCGCTCGACGGCGCCTTCAACGACCTGCACATCGCCGCGACGACCCAGGCGATCGTGGAGTATCGCAGGGCAGCAGGGATCCGCGGGCCGCTCTACCTGGGCAAGGACACCCACGCCCTGTCGGGGCCGGCATGGCTGACCGCGATCGAGGTGCTCGCCGCGCACGACGTCGCCGTCCGGACCGAACCCGACAATGAATTCACCCCGACTCCTGCCGTGTCGCGGGCCATCGTGGTGCACAACCGCGATCACACGGATGCGAAGGCTGACGGCATCGTGGTCACGCCCTCCCACAATCCACCCCGCGACGGCGGGTTCAAGTACAACCCTCCTCACGGTGGGCCAGCCGACTCCGAGGTGACCTCGGTCATCGCCGCGCGCGCCAACGAACTCATGCGCACGCCGGAGCAGATCAGCAGGATCTCCTACGAGAAGGTCGCTGGGGACATCGGGCGCTGGGACTTCCTCGGCCGCTACTGCGACGACCTCGCCTCGGTGCTCGATCTCGACGCCATCCGCGAACAGAACATCCTGATCGGCGCCGACCCGATGGGCGGGGCGAGTGTCGGCTACTGGGGCTACATCGCCGAGAACCTCGGCCTCAACCTCACCGTGGTCAACCCCGAGGTCGATCCTCGCTGGGCGTTCATGACCCTCGACACCGACGGCAAGATCAGGATGGACTGCTCCTCGCCGAACGCGATGGCCTCGCTGATCAGGAACCGGGACGCCTACCAGATCGCCATCGGCAACGACGCCGACGCCGATCGGCACGGGATCGTCACTCCGGATGCCGGGTTGATGAATCCGAACCACTACTTGGCTGTCGCCATCGGATACCTGTTCACGCACCGGGAGTGGGGACGCACCGCCGGGGTGGGCAAGACCCTGGTGTCCTCGTCCATGATCGACCGCGTGGCCGCCGATCACGGGTTGAACCTGGTCGAGGTCCCGGTCGGATTCAAGTGGTTCGTGCCTGGCCTGGGAACCGGTGAGATCGGCTTCGGCGGTGAGGAGTCGGCGGGTGCCTCGTTCCTGGCCAAGGACGGCTCGACGTGGACCACCGACAAGGACGGGATCCTGCTGGCGCTGTTGGCTTCCGAGATCCAGGCGGTGACGCATCGCTCACCGTCACAGTTGTACGCCGATCTCACCGAGAAGCACGGGGCACCGGCCTACCGGCGCGTCGATGCGCCTGCAAACCGTACCCAGAAAGAAAAGTTGGCCGCTCTCAGCGCTGATGACGTGACCGCGACGGAGCTGGCAGGATCGCCGATCACCGGGGTGCTGACCCATGCGCCGGGCAATGGTGCGGCGATCGGCGGGTTGAAGGTGACAACGGCGGACGGCTGGTTCGCGGCGCGGCCGTCCGGCACCGAGGACGTCTACAAGATCTACGCGGAGTCCTTCCGCGGGGACGAGCACGTCGCCGAGATCCTTTCCCAGGCACAGGTCCTGGTCGACGACGTGCTCGCCGGCTGACGGGACTGCCCCACTCGTCGGGGGCATCTCATCATCGCTTGGCGGTTTCGCGACGGAGCCGGATCAGCTCGCGTGCGGCCTCGGCGTGCCGCCACTGGCGGTGGGCCCGTTCACTCTTGCTGCGTTCGGATTCGTGCGGATGCCATTGGAGTGGCAAGGGTGCATACATGACGATGTTCTCCTGGTTGGGAGCGCGCTCGACCGTTGCCGGGCGTGCTCGGGCGCGACCGGACACGAAAGTGTCGGCGGGTCAGGGATGGTTGACGCTCACCGCGAGGCGCAGAACGACCTCGATGAGCTGGAGTGGGATTGCCCGTTCACATGGGCGGCTGACGCCTGCGGCGGGGACGCCGTACGGCGCCCCGGTCGTCGCTCAGGAAGCGACGACCGGAAGAGCGCCGTACGGGTCGGTGAATGAATTCACCACGATGGGCCACCTCCTTCCGGTCGGGCGACTTCGATCATCGCCGTGCAGGAAGAACGCTATGCCCGTCGGGCTCGGGCGTGCAACGGGTTTTTTCCCAGGTGTCTCGGCAAAGCAGAAGTTCCGGTGATCTACTGCCTGCGCACCGATGCCACGACAGCGTCGGCCGTGGCGATGGCGGCGGCGTCGTCGACCGGCGCCAGGGTCGTCAATGACGCAAACTTGGCCGGCTGACCCGAGTTGAGCACCAGGATGACCAGTCGGTATTTGGCCCCCTCAGCGCCTTCGTCAATCTCGACCGTTCGCTGCCAACCGGGCATCCCACCGACCGTCACGGGCTCCGAGCCCTTCTCGACGATCGGGTACGTACGGTCGTTCCAGACGCCGTAGCGGGTCAGGCACGTCATGATGTCCGCCGTCGCCCGTTCCGGGTCGGTGAAGCCGTTGCGCGCAGCCACTCCTCCCAGGAACATCGCCTCGAAGGCGGCTCCGGGACGGTCCTTCAGGCGTCGACCGAAGAGTGCGGAATCGTCCAGCCACGTCCACTGGCTGGCGTCGAACCGGAATCCCCAGGTGTCCGGGATCGTCACGGTGACGCCGGTGCTGCTGATCTCGGTCGTCGTGTCGCTCTGGGAGACGCCGTTGGACCCAGCACAGTTCAGCTCGGCCGCCGACGGGCTCTGCGGCGTCGCGGGGACGCTCACCGGGGCTGTCGGGGTCGTCTCCTCGGGGACCTGCGGTCGCATCATCGGCGGGATGGTCACCGCCAGGACGATCACGAGCGCCAGCAGTACCGCTCCGGCGACGACGCCGACCATGATCGAGCCCCGCCGGGAGAGTCGTCCCGGGGCTGCGGCGCCCGGCACGCCACCGCCGGGAGTCGGAGCGGGCGTGCCGTCGGGATGAAAGGAGACGGCTGTCAGCCAGCGTGCACCGTCCCAGTAGCGGAAGCGCCCCTCGACGCCGGCCGGGTCGGGGTACCAGCCAGGTGCCTGGCTCATCGCGGAATGTCCGTTCGAGTCACCGGCGCAACTCTAGAGCCTCAGAAGGCCGACGGCTCGGTCCACTCCCCCCACACGTCACGCAGCACCCCACACATCTCGCCCAAGGTGGCCTCGGCTCGCGCTGCGTCGAGCAGGACCGGAACAAGGTTCTCCTCGCCCTGCGCAGCGACCCGCAGGTCCGACAGCCGACGCTGTACGGCGTCACTGTCCCGGGCGGCGCGTCGTTCGGCCAGCGCCACGCGTTGCTGCTGCTCCACCTCGGTGCCGATGCGCAGAATCTCCACCGCTCCGGTGACGGTGTCGGTGTGACAGTTCACCCCGACCACCTGCTTGCGGCCCGCCTCGACCTCGGACTGGTAGGCGAAGGCTGCCTCGGCGATCTGGCCGGTGAACCAACCGTCCTCGATGCCGTGCAGGAGTCCCGCCGTGATCGGCCCGAACGGGTGCCCGCCGGCTCGCTCCCCTCGGGCGATGATCTGGGCGAAGATCTCCTCGGCCTCAGCCTCCAGTCGGTCGGTCAGCGCCTCGACGTACCAGGATCCGCCCAGCGGATCGGCGACCCCGGCCACACCCGTCTCGGCGAGCAGCACCTGCTGGGTGCGCAGCGCGATCTCGGCCGACTGCTCGGTCGGCAGGGCCAGAGTCTCGTCAAGGGCGTTGGTGTGCAAGGAGTTCGTCCCTCCCAGCACGGCCGCCAGTGCCTCGACGGCGGTCCGCACCACGTTGTTGTAGGGCTGCTGTGCGGTCAGCGACACCCCGGCAGTCTGGGTGTGGAAGCGCAGCGACTGGGCCTTCTCCGTACGGGCCCCGTAGTGGTCGCGCAGCCAGCGGGCCCAGATCCGACGCGCGGCCCGGAACTTGGCGACCTCCTCGAAGAAGTCCACGTGGGCATCGAAGAAGAAGCTCAGGCCAGGGGCGAACCGTTCGATGTCCAACCCACGCGAGAGCCCCAGCTCGACGTAGCCGAAGCCGTCAGCCAGGGTGAAGGCGAGTTCCTGCGCTGCGGTGGATCCGGCCTCACGGATGTGGTAGCCCGAGACGCTGAGCGGTTTGTACGCCGGAACGTGGTCGGTGGTCCAGGCCATCAGGTCACCGATGAGGCGCAGGTGCGGCTCCGGGGCGAACAGCCACTCCTTCTGCGCGATGTACTCCTTGTAGATGTCGGTCTGCAGGGTGCCGTCCAGCACGCGAGGATCGATCCCGGCCCGCTCGGCCGCCACCACGTACAGGCAGAACATCGGGACGGCTGGCCCCGAGATCGTCATCGAAGTGGTCACCTCGGCCAGGTCGATCCCGGCGAACAACGTCTCCATGTCGGCCGCCGAGTCGATCGCCACGCCGCAGTGACCCACCTCGCCCTCGCTCCGCGGGTCGTCGGAGTCGCGCCCCATCAAGGTCGGCATGTCGAAGGCGACGCTGAGACCGCCGCCACCGGCGGCCAGGATCATGCGATACCGCTCGTTGGTCTGCTCGGCATTCCCGAAGCCGGCGAACTGCCGCATCGTCCAGGGCCGTCCGCGGTAGCCACTCGGGTACAGGCCGCGGGTGTACGGGAACTCCCCCGGCCAGCCGATGGCCTCCATACGTGGATCCGCCAGGTCGTCCGGTGGACCGTAGACGGGCTCCACCGGCACGCCGGACAGCGTGGTCACCTCCGGCGTCCGCACCTGACCCGATGCCACAGCTCGCTGCCACGCCTGCTGCCAGCGCTGCCGTCCTGACTCCTGCGCCGTTGCCATGCCTCGATACTAGGACGTCCTAGTAAGTTTCGGGTCGGCCCCGGGCAGGTCGAGTCCGAATCCGTACCGGAAGACCGGATCGTGGGTGTCACCCGGGACGTCCTCGCGGGAGGCCCGTACTGCTGCCATCGACCGGGGCAACTCGATCGGCAGCCGGCCCCGAGGCGGCTCGATCCCTGTCAGGGCATCGAGCCATGCCGCATCGGAGACACCGAAGGTCACCGTGAGCGCAGTGGCGTGCTCCAGCAGTGGCGTCACCACGGCTGCCCGGTCGGCGTCCACATCGATCACCACTGGGCACTGCCGCGCCAGCCGTGCCATCCGGACGACGAGGCCCGGCGGGAACTCGAGCGACCCCTGGTGGAACATCGCCTCCAGGAAGAGATCGTCGCGCGGCTCGTACGGCGTCGCCAACCGCACCAGCGCGAGATCCGCGTCCTCGGGCCGCGTCGCGATCTCGCCCAGACGAGCCGCCTCGCCCGGGTCCACTCCTTCGAGGTAGACCCGCTGCCGCGACCTCGGGACGAGCGGCAGGACTCCCCTGTCCTGCAACAGAACCGTCGACCAGGACTGGGCGCGGCGGCCCGCGGCCACATCCTCGTCACGGGGCAACATCGCAGCCACATCCTCGTCCACGTAGGGATCGTCGAAGAGGCCGAGGCGGAACTTCACCAGCAACAGACGATGGGCCGAAGCGTCGATCCGCTCCTCGCCCACCCGCCCGCGTGCCACCAGGTCCAGCAGCAGTTCGACACATTCCTCCCCTCCGAACTGGTCCGCCCCGGCAGCCAGGATCCGTTCACAGCGCTGCTCCGAGGTCAGCTCCTCGACACCCCAGGCGCGGGCGGGCAGCACCTGATCGCCGACCCAGTTGTCGTTGACCAGCTCCCAGTCGGTCAGAACGACTCCGTCGTAGCCGAGCTCGCCGCGCAGCAGATCGGTGACGATCTGTGTGCTGTAACCGAATCCGACCGACTCAACCTGTTCGCCGTGCAGCTCGAGGCCGACCGGACGACCGTAGTAGGGCATCACGGCGGCAGCATCGGTCAGACGACGGAACGGCGCCAGATGGTCGGCGAAACGACCTCCTGGGTACACCTGCTCCTGACCGTACGGGAAGTGCGCGTCCTCCCCACCGGCCTGGGGGCCGCCACCGGGGAAGTGCTTCACGGTGCCGGCCACGGACTCTGTCGTCACGGTCGGCCCCTGGAGCCCGGACAGGAAGGCAGCAGCCAACTCCCCGGCCTGGTGAGGATCCTGGCCATAGGTGTCGCGTTGCCGGCACCAGCGCGGCTCGGTGGCCAGGTCGGCTGAGGGGTGCAACGCCGCACGGATCCCCACGGCCCGGTACTCCCGCCGTACCGTGTCGCCGAAGGTCCGCACGAGATCCTGGTCGCCGATCGCCGCCATCCCGAGCGGATCCGGCCAATGGGAGAAGAAGGGCGTCGACCAGGAGCTGCCCGCGTTGGTCACCGACCCGTGGCGTGGATCGGTGGAGATGGTGACGGGGATCCCATGGGGAGTCTCCTCGATGGCCAACTGCTGAACCGCATTGTGCCAGCGAGCCGCGGACACCGGGTCGGTCAGTGCGTGTACGTTGAAGTGGTTGATCAACTTGCCGACCACGGTGTCGCGGGTGCCATGCTTGCTGATGGCTCCCGGCCCGGCCAGGACCGTGCCGTCCGGCCCCGCCTCGATGACGGTGTGGAACATCAGTCCGACCTTCTCCGGCAGGGAGAGTCGTGTCAGCAGGTCACGAGCGCGTTCCTCCGGGCTCCGCCCCGGATCGGTGTAGGGCAGCTCCGACCGCTTTCCGGGGAGCTCAGGCATCGGCGCCGAACTCCTCCATCGCGAGCAGCGGCCGGAGCGTGGCGGCCACCTCCCGGGTGGCGAACCAGTCCCGTACCCGGTCCCCCAGTTCCACGTTGCCGAGAGCACCCATCACCATCGCCTGGTCCAGTGACAGGTACCGACGCGCTGTGCGGCGCGTCCGGGTGGCGACGGCGTCGAAGAAGCCTCCACGGCCGTAGCAGCCCAGGACGCGTTCGATCCGTTGCAGGTTGTCCTGGGCCGCTTCGGCGTCGTGCATCATCGCCAGGAATCCGGCATGCGGCGTCACGACCCCCTCACCGAAGTCCGGCGCCGGGTTGGTGACCGCGTCGTAGTCGGTCTGCTCGACATCGGAAAAGTACCCGTCCGGATTGAGACCGAGGGCGTCCACACCGTACTCGCGGTAGCCGCCCAACGGGTTCGAGCACGGGGAGAAGCCCCAGTACCCGTAGTCGGCCTCCACCATGCCGTGCTCCCGCTGGGCCCGGACGTGCAGTGGATGGTTGCGACCCCAGGATCTGGGACCCCACTTCGCTTCCGGTACGAAGATGTCGGGCATCAGTTCCTCGAACATCGAGCCACCCCAGCCGGGCACGATTCGCATCCCGCGGTACTGGTGCGCTCCTTCGAACACCGAGACCCCGAGATAGGTCCGGTGCTGGCCCACCGGGGCCATCTCCGGCCAGTCCCAGTCCGGCGGGAAGGTGCGCCAGGTCCCGAAGTAGGCCGAGGCCGGGACCTGTGCGGTCATGATCCCGAGGTAGGTGGTCATCCGTGTCTCCGAGACCGCGGTGTCGTAGTGGTGATTGGTGTACCAGACGTCATCACCGACGCCGATGTGGTTGCCCCAGGTGCCATCGGTACGGCCCGGCGGCTGAACCAGGCAGAACCCGCCGTGCATGCCGCCCGCCGTGCCGAAGTCCGGATCGAAGAACATGTCCCAGCGCATCGCGTCGAAGAGCCGACGTGCTGCCCGGCGATTGGCCCGGTCCGCGTGCGCCACCACCCACAGTGCGGCGCCCAGCCACGCTGAGTCGACGCTCGAGACGAACGGCGTCACGACCTCGCCGCTGTCCGGCCAGGTGGTCAGCACCTCACCGGTGGCTTCGTCGTACCAGTTGAAGTACATGCCGCTCGGGCGATGGCGTTCCATCCGCTCGAGGGTGGCCAGGGTGCGGGCGATCCGATGGCGGCATTCGTCGGCGCCGATGATGCGCCACTCCCGCGCGACCAGGGCGCTCCACAGGTATCCCCCGATGTTGGTCGGCGAGGTGTAGCCGCTGCGCGTCGTGAGATCAGCATCGATGTTGTCGGCCACCAGACCGGTGCGCGGATCGGCCATCGCGGCCAGCGACCGCCAGGTGTCGCGTGCCCAGCGGCGTCGTTCGGTGGAGACCCGGCCGTCGGCATGGGCAGGAGTCGGCGCCACCGGGCCGACGGTGCCCAGCCCTCCGGCGAGGCCGAGGCCGAGCGTCGCGCCCAGCAGGCCTCGGCGGCTGAGGAACGATCGCTGACCTGCTTTTTCGCTCGTATCGAGGGTTCGAGGGGGTCGTCCTTTTGGCTCAACCGACTTTTCGCTCGTGGCGGAGGTTCGAGACAACATGGGCGGACATCTCCTTCAGTGTGGGACCGCAGGTGCCCCGGCGGTCGCTGGTGGATCACTTGATTCCGGTGGTGGCGATCCCTTCGATGAAACGGCGTTGGAAGAGCAGGAAGACGATCAGCACCGGCAGTACGACCACGGTGGCGCCGGCCAGCAACAGTCCGTACTCGGTCTGGTTCTGTCCGGTGGAGTAGAGAGCGAGCGCAACCGGGAGGGTGTAGGTGCTTTCCGAGGAGGCGACCACCAAAGGCCACAGGAAGTTGTTCCAGCTCCCCAGGAAGGTGAGGATGCCCAGTGTCGCCATGGCCGGCCCGGCCAGCGGAAGATAGATCCGGAAGAAGATCCCGAGCTCGCCGCATCCGTCGATACGTCCCGCCTCCATCAGGTCCCCGGGCAGTGATGAGAAGAACTGCCGCATCAGGAAGACCCCGAACGGTGAGGCCAGGAAGGGAAGGAAGAGACCCGGGAGCGAATCGGCGAGCCCCATGTTGACCACCAGCATGAACAACGGGACGAAGGTCACCACGCCAGGGATCATCAGGGTGACCATGACGGCCACGAAGATCGCCCGCTGCCCGGGAAATCTGAGCAGGGACAGCGCATAGCCGACCATCGAGCAGAACAACAGGTTGCCGACGGTCACCACCCCGGCCACGACGGTGGAGTTGGCGAAGTAGTGCCCGAAGTCCAGTTGGGCGAACAGCCGGGTGTAGTTGTCGAGGGTGGCCACCTCCGGCCACCACGTCGGTGGTACCCGTCGCAGTTCCCCCTCGGTCTTGAAGCTGCCGAGCACCATCCACAGGAACGGTGCAATCACCAGCAACAAGGCGATGCCGAGTACGAGGTAGAGCCACCAGCGAGGCCGTGTGTTCGCCATCTCGGCTCACCTCTCCCGGATCAGCCGGAACTGCAGCGCGGTCACGATGGCGATCACCACGAAGATCAGGTAGCTCATCGCCCCGGCCAGGCCGTAGTTCCCGAAGCCGAACTGTTGGTAGGTGGCCATCGACACCGAGATCGTGCTGTTGAGCGGACCGCCCTTCGTCATCACGAACGGCTCCTCGAAGAACTGCAGATAGCCGATGGTCGTGGTCACCGCCACGAACAGCAGCGTGGGCCGCAGCAGCGGAAAGGTGATCGCCCAGAAGCGTCGCCAGGCGCCAGCACCGTCGATCGCCGCAGCTTCCTGCAGTGCGGCAGGCACCGACTGCAGGCCCGCCAGGAAGATGATCATGCCGGTACCGAAGTTGCGCCAGACCGCCATGGCCACCAGGGCTGGCAGAGCCGTGTACGGGTCTCCCAGCCAGTTCGGTTCGGGCAGGCCGATCGCACCCAGCACGGTGTTCACCAGACCGGAGTCCGGCTGGAGCAGGAATCGCCAGACCACCGCGACCGCGACGATACTGGTGATCACGGGCGTGTAGAAGCCGAGCCGGAACAGTCCACGCAGCCGGGTGATTCCCTTGTCCAGTGCCACGGCGCTGGCCAGGGCCGCCGCCAGCGTCAGAGGCACTCCGAAGAGCACGAAGGCCGCGGTGTTGGCGGCCGCCCTCAGGAAGACTGGATCGCTCAGAGCCTTGGCATAGTTGGCGAATCCGATGACGTTCACCGAGAACGGAGTACGCAGGTCACGCGCTCGGGTGTCGGTGAACGACATGAACATCGACTGCAGCACCGGCCACAGCGTGAACACCAGGAACAACAGGCAGAACGGAATCACCAGTACCCAGGCCGCCCGGTGCTCTGCCCTGCGCAGCTGACCGGTTCGGGGCTTCTCAGCCCGCCGGGGACCGGCCCGGGTCCCGGTGACCGTGGTACTGGTCACTGTCCCATTCCGATGCTGGTGGCCTCCTGCTGGAGGGTCTTCACCGCCTCGGCCGGTGCCAGGCCGGACTTGCACACCTTCTCCACCAGTGAGTCGAACTTGGCCGACACCTGGTCCCAGGTCGAGATCGCGGGTGGCGCGAGGGCGGCCTCGAGCTGCTGGCCGAAGGCGGCGACCCGCTTGTCGGCAGTGAGCTTCGGATCCTGCCAGGATGCCGTCACCGCAGGCAGGTCGGAGCTCATGCCGTACCACTCGACCTGAGTGGCGGGATCGACCAGGAACTGGACCAACTTCCAGGCGGCGTCCCGGTTCTTGGCTGCCTTGAACACCCCGAAGTTCGATCCACCGACGAAGGAGGTGGCGGTCTTGCGTGTCGGCATCGGCCACACGTCGTACTTGTCGGCAAACCCGGAGCCGCCGACCTTCTCGACCGCACTCATCATCCAGGGGCCGGAGAAGAACATCGGCACCGATCCGTTGGCGAAATCGGCGTCGGCGGTGCTCTGCACGGCCGGCGCCTTGTCCGCCACCCCGTCGGTGAAGAAGCTCTGGTAGTAGGCCCAGGCCTCGCTCATCTCCGGGCTGTCAAAGGTGAATGCCGTGACGGCCTCGTCGGTGATGGTGGCACCGTTGCTCCAGGCGAACGGCATCACCTGCTGCCAGGAACCCTCCTGCCCCGGCTGCAGTGAGATGCCCCACTTGGCACCTGCCTTCTGCTGCATCGCCTTGGCCAAGGCCGACAACTGGTCCCAGTCCTTGGCCTCGGTGAATCCAGCCTTGGACGCCAGATCCGTGCGGACGAAGAGAAGTCGGGTCTCCACGTACCACGGAACTGCGTACGAGGTCCCCTTCACCTCGGTCGTCTGCCAGGCCCCGGGGAAGAAGACCGTCTTGTCGATCAGGTCCGCCGGAGTCGGGTCGAGGGCGTCGAGATCGACGAACTCCCCCATCCAGGTCGTGCCGACCATCGCGGCATCCGGAGTGGTCCCGGCGGCGATGGCCGAGGTGAACTTGTCGTGGGCCGCATCCCACGGCACCGCTGTGACCGTCACCTTGACCTCAGGGTTCGCCGCGGTGAACTTCTCGACCAGGTCACCCAGCTTCTCACCCTCGGCACCCATCGCCCAGACAGTGACCTCTCCGGTGGCCTTTCCTTCACTGACAGCACTTCCGGGCCCGGTGGGCTGGCTCCCGGTGTCATTGCCGCGCCCGCAGGCCGACAGTCCGAGAGTCGCCAGGCCAGCGGCACCAAGGAGGGCGCTCCGTCGGCTGATCATGGTCATCACTGCTCCTTCACATCGTCGTGGTCACGTCGGACTCGAGGATCCGCGCTCAGGTCATCGTGGTGCGTCCGGATGGTCGAAGGTGGTGCTGCCGAGACTCCCACTGACACAGCAGGTGCCGCGGTGGACGATCTCACTCGCCAGGACCTCCTCGATGGCGGGACCGGGGTGGACCAGGAGCGCTGCCGCCCTGCCGCCGAGCTCTCGCACCGGCTGCCGTACCGTCGTCAGGGCCGGGGTGATGTGCCGTGCGGTGAGGATGTCGTCCCAGCCGACCACGGCGCAGTCCTCGGGCACCGTGACACCACGACTGCGGAGTTCTGTCAGCACCGACAGCGCCACAAGATCGTTGCCACACAGGAAACCGTCGATGCCCTGCCACCGAGCGAGCGCGAGCTGTACGGCGCGGGCACCACCTTCCTCGTCGAGGGTGCAGTCCACCGAGGGAAGGGAGTCGAGTCCCCGCTGCCGGTGCGCCGCCAGGAATCCGGCGTGGCGTTCCTCGATGTCGGAGCCGGGCTCGGTGGTGCCCAGGAAGCACAGGCGCCGCCGTCCGGTCGCCAACAGGTGCTCGGTCAGGCGCATCGCACTGTCGTGGCTGGCAACCCGCAAGCTGGCGACGCCGGCCACCCGCCGCCGCGCTCCCGTGATCACCCGACGTGGCCCGGAGAGATCAGCGATCAGTTCGTCCCCGGCCGAGCTGTGCGCCATGAAGGCCAGGCCCGAGACGCGCTCAGCCAGATGGCGCACCGCTCGTGTGGCATCGGCACGAGGATTGGCCAGCACCAGCGCCACCGAGTGGTCCAGGCGGCCTGCCTCCTCCTCGAAGCCGACAATCAGGTCGCTGTAGTAGGCCCCGTCGATGTGGGGCAGCACGAGCCCGAGGGAAGCCTCTCGATGGGAGGCCAGTTGGCTGGCTGCGGCCGAGGGCAGGTAGTGCAGGGCCGAAGCCGCCGCCAGCACCCGGTCGCGCGTCCGGGGTGACACCGAGGCCGTGCCGCGCATCACCCTGCTGACGGTCGCGATCGAGACACCGGCACGCTCGGCGACGGCGTAGATCGTCGACCGTTCCTCGCTCGTGGTCATCGGTGTGAACCCCTTGCCCGCACTCTCGTCACTGTAAGCGCTTACATGGATTCTAAGCGCCGCCAAGGGCAGATGGCAAGGGTTTCTCAGAAGTCGCCGGCAGCGGCCCGTGGTGCTCGCAACAGCCTGCTCAGCTCCGCACTGCCGGCCTCGTCGAGGGCGGCGAGCCCGAACTCGGCATCCGTGATCGCCGTGGTGGCCCGCGTCAACACGTCCCGGCCGTCGGCGGTGAGGCGCGCGAGCACGGCGCGGCCGTCCTCGGGATGCGCGATCCGCTCGATCAGTCCCGCCTCGGCAAGTCGCCGCACCAGTGAGGTCACCGAGGTCGCGTGCACCTGCAGCCGTTCGCCGATCTTGCCCAGCGGCAGTTCGCCCCTTCGGGTGAAGGACAACAGCACAAGGACCTCGTACCGGGCAAAGGTCAGACCGAACGGTCGCAACAGTTCATCAAGCTCGGTGAGCACGAGTTGGTGGACCCGCATCAGCGAAGTGACCGCATGCATCCGCACGGCTTCGGGATACCGCTCCGACCACCGTCGCGCTGCTTCCTCGATCGGGTCGAACGGCAACGGCCGCCGCCCCTGGTTCGGGTTCACGTCCACTCCTCCTGGATCAAGGTCTGACTCGGATGCCCAACATCACTTGTCGCGCCGGCCGGTGGCTCCACGGAGCCCTGAACGCTGGATCACCCGCTGGATCGTCAGGTCACGTTCGTCCGGGTTGCCGACGTAGCGAATCTCACGCAGGCCCTGATCCTGTGCGGCCGACTCGAAGATGAAGTGCCCATAGCCGAAAACCCTGCCCACAAAGGGCTTGTGGACCGAGATGTCCAGGATTCGCGCCATCGGCATCGTCGCGATGTGCTGACTGAAGATCCCGTGCACTCGGAAGACGCGCATGTTGGTGATGACGAACCGGTCCATGTGCGTCTCCAACATCCGGAAGATCGCATGGGCGGCCAGACCGACCCCCGCGGCCAGCGGCAACCAGAAGAACCGGGCCTCGAAGAAGAGCATGGTGAAGGTGATCAACACAGCAACGACCAACTCGACGTACGAGGTCAGATTGGCCATCCAGTGCCGCCGCACCTCGTCGACGATGATCTCCCCCTCGTCAGCGATCAGGTGCCGCGTGACGTGGGGGTCGATGATGCTGTCCAGCACCGCCACGTCCTAGGCCGCCAAGGACGACAGGAAGGTGATGACCGCCATGACGGCGCCGATCACCGCGTCGACGGCTCCCCGCACCGCGCCCGCCGCGTCCTGGGGCCGCGAGATCAGGTAGAACAGGCAGAACAGGACGACGAGGACCAGTACGGCCTTCTTCACGAACTTCACGTCGTCCTCCCTCTCCTCCGTCGGTGCTGCGCCAGGCGGCGCCGGTGGACCATACGCGCACACGACACACCAAGTGTCGGACACGTGTCTATCCCACCCGACCGCCGTTCACTCCTCGCCACGCCGACCAGTCCCCGATTCATGGACCGGGAACGGTTCGTGCCTCGGTCACGGCCACTCCCGCAACAACTCGGCAGCGGCCGTGTGGGCGTCGCTCCGCCCGACGGCCACCTCCTCGGCAAGCTCAGCGAGCAGCCCCGGGTCTGCCACGTCGCCGTGGCGTCGTCGAACGGCTGCCACCACCAGTGCCTCGATCTCGGCCCTCGCCCGCGCCACCCGCCTGCGGTGCCACGCGCCGGTGTCGCGACCCCAGCGGCGATGGGCGGCGATCTGCTCGGTCAGTTCCTCGATCCCGGCCCAGCTTCCGGCCGTCCACCGGGTGGAGACGATCGGCGGCTTCCAGTCCCCCACCCCGTGCCCGGCAAGGGCCACCATGGAACGCAGGTCGCGCACCACGGCCTGCGCCCCGTCCCGTTCCGCCTTGTTCACCACGAAGATGTCGCCGACCTCGAGCAGGCCGGCCTTGGCCGCCTGCACCTGGTCCCCGGCACCGGGCGCCGCCAGGACGCAGGCGGTGTCGCACACCTGCGCCACCTCGATCTCGGACTGGCCCACGCCGACCGTCTCGACACACACCAGTTCGCATCCGGCGGCCTCCAGAACGCGCAGGGCCAACGGTGCCGCGCTCGCCAGGCCGCCCAGATGACCGCGCGTCGCCATCGAGCGGATCAGGACGCGCTCGTCACCGGCATGGGCCTGCATCCTGATCCGGTCCCCGAGCAGTGCTCCTCCGGTGAAGGGCGACGACGGATCGACCGCCAGCACACCGACCGTCGATCCTGCTGCACGCCACTGCGCGACGGCAGCGCTCACCACGGTCGACTTCCCCACCCCGGGTGGGCCGGTGAACCCAACCAGGTGGGCCGTGCCGCTGCCGGGCGCCAGCAGGCGTGCCAGCGCGGCGGTGGTGTCCGGATTGCCGCTCTCGACCAGGCTGATCGCCCGGGCGACGGCCCGCACCCGACCGGCGCGAACCGCCGCGACCAGACCCGGGAGCGACCCGTACGGCCCCAGTCGTTCGGTCACGGTGCGGTCAGGATCAGCGCGTCTCCCTGGCCGCCACCGCCGCACAGCGCCGCGACGGCAGTACCGCGCCCCCGGCGTGACAGTTCGAGTGCCAGGTGCAGCACCAGCCGTGCTCCCGACGCACCGATCGGGTGTCCCAGCGCGATGGCACCACCATGGATGTTGACGCGCTCGTCGATCTGTTCCGGTGTCAGGCCGAGGGCCCTGGCGCTCGCGACGCCCACGGCCGCGAAGGCCTCGTTGATCTCGATCAGGTCCAGGTCACTGGCCGTGATGCCGGCACGCCCGCAGGCCTTCCGGATGGCGTTCGCCGGCTGCAGCTGCAGTGAGGAGTCAGGCCCGGCAACCTGGCCGTAGGCACCGATCCTGGCGAGCACCGGCAGCCCCAGCTCGCCAGCCAGGTCCTCCCGTACCACGACCAGGGCGGCCGCCCCGTCGCTGATCGGGCTCGAACTCCCCGCGGTGATGGTTCCGTCCTTCGCGAAGGCTGGTCGTAGTGCCGCCAGGCCCTCCGCGGTGGTGTCGGGCCGGATCCCTTCGTCAGTGGCGATCTCGACGTCCTCGCCCTTGCGCTGCGGAATCCGGACCGGGGTGATCTCGGCGGCGAAGGTCCCGTCGGACGCCGCGGCCGCCGCGCGCTGGTGGGACCGGGCCGCGAAGGCGTCCTGCTCCGCCCGCGAGACGGCGACCTCGCCGGTGTTGCACGACTCGGTCAACGCTCCCATCGACTGGTGGCCGGTCCAGACGTCAGACAGCCCGTCGTGCGCCATGTGGTCGACGAGCGCGGCGTCGCCGTACTTCGTCCCGGTACGGGACTGCAGCAACAGGTGGGGCGCGCGGCTCATCGACTCCATCCCACCCGCCACCACCACGTCAGCCTCGCCACTGCGGATCAGCTGATCCGCCTGGGCGACAGCAGCCAGCCCGGACAGGCACACCTTGTTCACGGTCACGGCGGGCACGTCCATGCCGATCCCGCCCGCCACTGCCGCCTGGCGTGCCGGGACCTGACCGGCGCCGGCCTGCAGCACCTGCCCGAACACGACCGTGTCGACCTGCTCGGGCCGCACTCCGGCCCGGTGCAGTGCAGCGGCGATCGCCGCTCCGCCCAGATCGGTCGCCGCCACCGTCGACAGCTGCCCCAGCAGGCGGCCCATCGGCGTCCGGGCACCACCGACGATCACCGATCTCGTCCCCGCACCAGCCATCGCCGTCTCCTTCGTCGTCGCGTTCCCCGAGCGCCCGGGCCCCGGGGCGCCATCCTGCGGCCACCCTACTGCCGGGTCACCCCCGACGGGTGAGCCCTGAGTTCCCCCGGCGAGATAGCCTTTCGGTGCACCAGCCGTCCCGCCCCGGGGACCGGCGGTCAGGTCACTCAGGAGGGTCACGAAGGTGACGGACGGAACCCATGCCGGTGGATACACCGACGAGACCGGGCTCAACCTGTTCGAGGACAATGCGAGCGCGGCGGGCAACTTTCCCCGGGCAGCAGTGGGCGGCTACCAGCGACAGGCGGTCGATGAGTACCTCCAGGTGCTGGAAACCCAGCTGACGCGTACCCGACAGCGGATCCGGGAGCTCGAGACCCAGGTGGTCCAGCTCAACCAGGAGCTGGCCAGCCGGCCGGTCAGCCTGGACGACGTCGACTTCTCCGACCTCGGCGGCCACACCGCCCAGATGCTCATGCTGGCCCGTGACGAGGCGCGCGAGATCGTTGACGGGGCACGCGCCGAGGCGGCCAGGCTCACCGACGGCGCGCGGCGGCACGCCGAGGAGGTGGTGGCCCGGGCCGAGGCCGAGGCCGGGGACACCCGGCAGGCCGCGCTGCTCGAGGTTCGCGACCTGCGGAGCGGACTTGCCCGCGATGCCGCCAACGAACTCGCCAAGGCCCGCGCCGAGGCAGCTGCCCTGGTCGGCGCGGCCCAACGCGAGGCGGAAACCCTGCAGCTCGCCAGCCGTGCCGAGGCGGACAACATGGTGCAGCAGGCGCGCTTGGCCGCCGACCGTACGGTCACCGAAGCCGCCCGACGCGCCGACGAGATCCGAGCGACCTCACGCCAGGAGCGCGAGACCCTGCTCGGCGAGTTGAACCAACTGCGCACCGAGCACGGTGAGCACGCCCGCAGCCTGTTCGAGCAGGCCAGCGCCCACGCGAAGGAGTCCCAGGAGCGCCTCGCCGCCGAGGTTGCCGAGGCGAGCCGGATCCGGACCGAGGCCCTGGCCGAGGCCGAACGGACCAAGGTGCTGTCGCTGCGTGAGACCGAGGATCGCCTGGCGACCGCACAACGCCAGGCCAAGGCGATGCAGGAACGGGTGGAGGCGAACTTCGAACGCCACAAGCAGCAGATGCGTCGTGAGATCGAGGTCCTCGCACAGCGCCGTCAGCACATGCTTGCCCAACTGACCCAGCTCGCCGAGCATGCAACCAACTCGGCCTCCGGGCTCGGCCCCGAGCTCGACATCGACGAGGTCCTGCGTGGCTTCGAGGACACCACGCTGATTCGCGAAGCACCGGCCGAGGCAACATCGGTGGCCGCCGAGGAACCAGCGGAGACAGCGGCACCCGGGCAGACCGACGAGTCCGAGGAACCCGAGACCGAAGCGAGCGCCGAGGAAGCCCGGAGCGCGACCGACGAGGCGCCGGCCGATGAGGACGGCGACACCGAGCCGACCGTGGTGATGGCTGCTGTCGACATTGCTGGGGCGGATGATCAGCCCACCGCGGAGAGCGACGCCGACCCGGGAACGGCATCGGCGGGCGTGGCAGCGGGTGGAGCGGCACCGGCCCAGGAGGACCCACGTGACACCTGACCCAACCGGTGCTCCGGCCACGGACGGCCCGGAGATCGAGGCAGAGACGCCCGCCGATCCGCCCTCTGCTGAGGACTCCGCGGACAGCTCCGGGGAGCGGCACCGAATCGCCCGACGAACGCCGAAGAAGCCGGACCGCAGGGCCGGTGGCGGATCACACGCCCTGGGCAGTCGTCCGGAGTCACCGACCCGGCGACGCCTGGTTGCCCTGCAGTCGAGAACCCCGCTGGGCATCGGTTTCGCCTTCACGATCGGTGCCCTGCTGGCGGTGGCGCTCGCCTACACGGTGACCTTGGCGCAGTCGGTCCTGATCGTCATCCTGCTGGCGATGTTCCTCGCGCTGGGCCTCAACCCACTGGTGACCCTGTTGACCAACCGCGGACTCCCGCGCCCGTTGGCGGTGCTGATCGTCGTGCTGGTGGTGTTCGGTCTCATCGGTCTGGCGATCTGGGCGATCGTTCCGGTCGCGGCGAAGCAGCTGGCGACCCTGGTCACCGACGGTCCTGCACTGTTGGAGAGCACCCGGAACCACCCGGTGATCCTTGATCTGGACAACCGCTTCCAGATCGTCAGCAAGGCCGTCGAGTTCCTGTCGTCGCCGAACCTGGCCAACCAACTCTTCGGCGGGGTCCTGGGCGCTGGCCAGATCGTCATCAACACGGTCGTCTCCGGCATCACGATGACGGTGTTGACCATCTATTTCCTGGCGTCACTCCCGACGATCAAGCAGGCGATCTACCGACTGTCACCGAAGTCGAGCCGGGAGCGGATGCGCTACCTGTGCGACGAGATCTTCGAGAAGGTCGGCTCGTACCTGAGTGGGCTGTTCGTCATCGTCACCCTCGCCGGCACCGGCACCTTCATCATGTTGATGCTGGACGGCCTCAGCGAGTACGCACTCGCACTGGCCGCTGTCGTCGCACTGCTGGACTTCATCCCGCTGGTCGGCCCTTCGCTCGGCATGATCATCGTCAGCATCGTCGCCTTCGTGAACTCGCCGACCCAGGGCATCGTCGCGTTGATCTACTACATCCTGTACACCCAGACCGAGGCCTATCTGATCTATCCCCGCGTGATGTCACGGTCGGTCAATGTGCCGGGCGTCGTCACCATCACGGCAGCCCTGCTCGGCGGCACCCTGCTGGGGATCGTCGGCGCACTGATCGCCGTCCCCACAGCAGCGGTCATCCTGCTGCTGTGGCGCGAGGTGCTGCAACCACGGCTGGACAGCACCTGACGACCTGACAGCCCTTCCTCAGAAGAGGCGGTCCTCGGCGTTGTCGAGACCACGGAGGGCGTCGTAGTCGACGACCACGCAGTCGATGCCCCGGTCGCCTGCAAGCACTCGCGCCTGAGGCTTGATCACCTGGGCGGCGAACACACCCTTGACCTCGCCCAGCAAGGGATCTCGGCGCATCAGGTCGAGGTAACGCGTCAGCTGTTCCACGCCGTCGATCTCACCACGCCGCTTCACCTCCACCGCGACGTACCCGCCGTCGGCGTCGCGGCACAAGAGGTCCACCGGGCCGATGGCGGTCGGGTGCTCCCGTCGGACCAGTCGCCACCCGGTGCCGAAGGTCTCAGGGTTCGCCGCCAGCAGTTCCTGCAGGTGTGCCTCGACGCCGTCCTTCTGGAGACCGGGATCGACCCCCAGCTCATGGCTGGTGTCGGACCAGATCTCGGCGATCGTGATCTGCAGGGTGTCGCCCTCCTTGCCGACGACCTCCCAGACCTCAGCGAGCTCCCCGTCCGGCCCCGCCACTGCCGCCTCGTCCTCGCGTGGCTCCCGCACCGACAACGTGCAGGGTGGGCTCATCCAGTTGAGGGGCTTGTAGGCCCGATCATCGGCGTGGATCGACACAGCTCCGTCCGCCTTGACCATGATCAGCCGCGGGGCCATGGGCAGATGGGCGGTCAACCGCCCCGCATAGTCGACCTGACACCGGGCGATCACCAAACGCATGGGCGCCAACTTAGTGCACGTCGCGCCCTTGAGCAGGTCGGGCGCCCACCAGGCCCGGACAACGTGGCGGATGGCAGACTGCCGTGTGTGGAGGAGCCAAGGAACAACACGGTCGCCGTGATCGGTCTGGGGACGATGGGCGCAGGCATCGCGGAGGTGTTCGCTCGGGGCGGTCACCACGTCCTGGGAATCGACCGCGATCACGCCGCCGTGACAAGGGGGCGCAACATTCTCGAGGCATCGACGACCCGAGCCGTCGACAAGGGCAAGCTGTCCATCGAGGGCCGTACGGACCTGCTCGCCCGCATCACGCTGGGCACCGATCTGGCCACTGCGGCGGCGGCCGACCTGGTGGTCGAGGCGGCCTTCGAGGACCTCACGGTGAAGCGAGAGATCTTCACCGAGCTGGACACCCTGGTGGCGCCGACGACGGTGCTCGCCACGAACACCTCCTCGCTCTCGATCACCGAGATCGCGGCCGCCACGGACCATCCCGAGCGCGTCGTCGGCGTGCACTTCTTCAACCCGGCGCCGGTGCAGCGCCTGGTCGAGGTGATCACCACGCTGCAGAGTTCTGCCGCGGCGGTCACGACCGTGACCGACCTGGTCAGCTCGCTGGGCAAGACGACGATCAGCTGCTCGGATCGTGCCGGTTTCGTCGTGAACCGCCTGTTGATCGGCTACCTGAACCGGGCGATCCGGCTCCACGAGGACGGCATCGCCAGCCGGGCGGCGATCGACGCTGCCATGGTCGAGCAGGCCGGTTACCCGATGGGACCGTTCGCCCTCTGCGATCTGGTCGGGATCGACGTCGTCCTGGCTGTGGTCGAACGGATCTGGGGCGAGACCCGGGACCGGGTCGACGCTCCCGCTCCACTGTTGCGACAGCTTGTCGCCGCTGGGTTCCTGGGCGCCAAGGTGGGCCGCGGCTTCGCCGCACTGCCCGACCACGGCCCACGGTCGGGCCCTGGTCCGGACGCAACTGTGCTCGCCGACCTGATGGTGCTTCCCTACCTCAACGAGGCGATCCGCATGGTGGGCACCGGATACGCCACTGCCGACGCCATCGACACGGGGATGACGCTCGGATGTCGCATGCCTGCGCCCTTCGAGGTGGTCGCCGAACGTGGTGCGGCGCAGATTCTTGCCGCGCAGCAACAGATCTTCGCACGCACGGCCGAACCTGCCCACCGACCCTGCGAGCTGCTCGAGAGTCTCGCCGTTGCAGCAGATCCGACCGCCGCTCTCGCCCAGCTCCGGTCGCGGTGATGACGGGCCTCCACACCACGTTGCTGGGCGACTCCGGCCCCCGCATCGTCTTCTGTCACGGCCTCTTCGGACAGGGGCGGAACTGGACGGGTGTCGCGAAATCCTTGGTGGCGCAAGGATTTCAGTGCCTGCTGCTCGATCTTCCGAACCATGGTCGGTCGCCCTGGACCGACCACTTCTCGTACTCCGGGACCGCCGCGCTGGTCGCCGAGGAGCTCGATCGGCTCGGGTCCGCCGACTCGGGCACGACGGTCGTGGGACACTCCCTCGGCGGCAAGGTCGTGATGCACCTCGCCCTCGACCGCCCAGATCTGGTGGACCGGCTGGTGGTGGTCGACATGGCCCCGGTCCGCTATGGCCAGGTGGGTGGCTTCTCGCGTTACGTGGCAGGGATGCAGGCCATCGACCTGACCGCCCTCACCGATCGCGCCAGCGCCGACGCCCAGCTCAGCGCGGCGGCTCCCGATCCGACCGTACGGGGATTCCTGCTGCAGAATCTGCGACGGGAACCCGGTGCCGCAGGTGCGTGGTACTGGCAGCCGAACCTGGACCTGTTCGCACGAGAGATGGACCGGGTGGCCGCCTGGGACCTTCCCGCGGAAACGTCACCGTACCCGGGGCCGGTGCTGTGGATCGCCGGCGCCGAGTCGGACTACATCCGCCCCGAGCACGCTCCAGCCATGCGGGCGCTCTTCCCCACCGCGCGTCTGGTCACCATCAAGCACGCCGGCCACTGGGTGCACTCCGAACAGCCCACGGTGTTCACCCAGGTGCTGGCGCAGTTCGCCCGGTCACAGTGAGGTCGATCGCACGTCGGATCGCTGCCAGCGAGGCGTCATGGACCTCGGCGTACTGCGGGAGCAGGTTCTTCCAGGTCGTCTGGAGACAGCCCAGCACCGTGGCCGGGTCGATCCGGTCCTGGCAGAACCGCACCGTCTCCTCGAAGTTCGTCAGATCGCTCCAGGTGCTGCCGGTGGGGATCTGGTCCAGTCCGGCGTCAGCGAGGTCGAGATAGGTCAGGTACGACTCGGGGTGGATGCCGCCGGCGATCTCGTGGGGCCGGCCGTCCTCCCTCCCACCATGGAAGTTGGGCGCATAGTGCCAGTTGCTCTGGACGATCCGGGGCGAGACCCGGGCGAAGAAGTCGGGATGGTGCCAGGCGTAGTCCGACCACATCCAGGCCCGGGCACCGGCAGTCTCGACCCGGTCCACGTAGAAGTCGAGATCGTTCCACCACAGTGAGAACTGACGCAGCACGACGTGCGGATAGGTGCGCTGGTGCTGCAGTGTCTCCTCGTCCATGCCGATGTGGAAGAGCCGCGGCCCGTCGAAGAGGTCGGCGACCTCGGCGATCAGGTCCTCACAGAACCGGTAGTACTCCGGCGTCGACACCCGCCGCGCCATCTCCCCCATCCAGGCATCGTGGGAGGTGCTGAAGTTCAACTTGGGCAGGGGCTCCAGGCCGAGGTCGCGCAGCCGCGCCAACTCGTCACGCAGCCGCCCTGTCGACCAGGCACCTTCGACGGCAATCTCGGGGTGGCTGTCGTACCGAACCCCGTCGCCGAGGTCGACCACGACGAAGCACCCTCCGACGTCGGCCAGTCCCTGCGTCACCGAGGCCCACAATGAGTCATCACATCGCAGTCGCGGCGAATGGAACGGTTCGTCCGGGCCCCACGGCTCGGTCACCGGGACCTCGGCATCGTTCCAGAAGTTCGTTGACAGGTGCAGCAACAACCCCAGCGGGATCTGTTCCTCAACCATGGGCCACCGTCCCCTTCGCTCCGGGCTGTCTCACCGGCTCGCGCCAGCCCGGACGTGTGTCAGAGTGACCGTCACGGCGACAATCACGGTCGCGATCCAACACCGGTGACGCACCCACATCAATACCCGGTCCATCGCGTCCCGCCAGCTCGAAGGAGACCTCCTGTGCCCACCCCGATCTTCATGGCCCGCCCCGGTCCGCTGCCGACGGTGCCACCGGCGCCGGAAGGGGCAGCGGTGCGGCCAGCCACCCCCGCGGATCGCCCCGCGCTGGCCCGTCTCCTGACCGAAGCCTTCGATGATGCGACCTGGGACGAGGAGCGCGTCGATCGTGAGCTGTTGGCCAACGCCGACGTGCCTCGCACCTGGGTGGTCGCATCCGCTGACGAGGCCACGAGCAGCCTCCTGGCCACCGCCTCGGAGCTCGTACTGCCCGGAAAGTACGGCGATGCAGGATGCGTGCACTGGGTTGCCACCGGACTCGCCGCCCGTGGCCGCGGCCTGGGAGCCGTCGCGGTCCTGGCGTGCCTGACCGGCTTCGCCGAACGTGGCCTCACCTCCGCCGTGCTCAACACCGACGACGGGCGCCCCGCTGCCGTACGGGTCTACCTCCAGCTGGGCTTCGTCCCCGTCACACGCGATGACGCGGAGACCGCTGCCTGGTCGGCGCTGCTGCCCACCGTGCTCAGCGGACGCTCCGGCTCGCCGGCCTGACGTGGTGCCGGTTGGCTCCAGGTCAGGATCAGCGACCTGAGCTCGTGGTGCGGGGGATGGGCCGCCCCACCGTGCCGCCCTCGGTCACCGAGACGATGTGGGCCGGGTTGTAGGGCTTGCCGGACGCCCCGTTCTCGTACCGGCCGTCGTGCCCCTCGACAGCAATCCGGCTCAACAGCGCCTGCCCTTCGACGTCGAAGGTCCCGAACACCGTGTAGTCGGGTGACAGCTGTGAGTCCTGGAAGACGAAGAAGAACTGCGACCCGTTGGAGTTCGGGCCACTGTTCGCCATCGCGATGGTGCCTGCCGGATAGGTCGTCTGCGGCGTCACCTCGTCGGCAAAGGCATAGCCCGGGGTTCCGCTTCCGCTCCCGGTGGGATCACCACACTGCAGGATGTAGATCGTCTGGTCGGCCAGTCGATGACAGGAGGTGTCGTCGAAGTACTTCTGCTCGGCCAGCGACACGAAGGAATTCACCGCGCAGGGCGCCAGGGCCCGGTCAAGACTGATCACCAGCGGTCCCTCATTGGTGGTGATCGTCCAGACGACCTTGCCGGTGTGCGGGACGTCGCTCATCGGCGGCAACTCCACCGGGCGAGCTGCCTCGCCGGTCTTCACGTACTCACACTCCGACGGGTTGGCCGCGGTGGCGGATGCACTCGCCGGGTCGGTCCAGTTGGAGATCCGGTCGTCCGGACCCGCGACCGGCGGTGCGGTGGTGCACCCGGCGAGTGCGAGCGGCAGCACCAGGACGGCCGCCAGGACAAGGAGCAAGGAGCGCACCGCACCAGCCTGCCATGCGCTCGCCCGAGGACCCGGGTACGACGCGACCGTGGGCTGGATGGCCGGTACGACTCCGGGCCGGACCGATAGCCTGACGCCATGACGACTCCGCAGGCCCCGTTCGGCCGCATGCTCACGGCCATGGCGACCGCCTTCACCGCTGACGGGGCGGTGGATCTCGACGCGACGGCACGCATTGCCGAGCACCTCATCGCGACCGGCCACGACGGTGTCGTCGTCTCCGGAACCACCGGCGAGGCGCCGACGACCACGACCGAGGAGGACGGCCGTACCCTGGCCGCGGTCAAGGAGGCTGTTGCCGGCCGCGGCAGTGTGGTGGCCGGGGTCGGCACCAACTCCACCGCACACTCGATCGAGTTGGCCGCACAGGCGTCTCGCGTCGGGGCGGATGCCATCCTGCTGGTCACGCCGTACTACAACAAACCTTCCCAGGCGGGGATCCAGGCACATTTCACTGCTGTCGCGGAGGCCGGCGGACTGCCGACGATGCTGTACGACGTCCCCGGCCGGACCGGGACCACGATCTCGGAACCGGTGTACGAGGCGATGATCGGCCATGAACTGGTGGTGGCGGTCAAGGATGCCGTGGGCGACATGCCACGCGCAGCTCGGTTGTCCGGGCTCGGCTACGCCGTCTACGGTGGCGACGACGTGAACATCCTGGGCCACCTGGCCCACGGCGCCTGCGGCCTGGTGAGCGTCGTCGGCCACGTTGCCGGGCACCAGCTGTCCTCGATGATCACCACCTTCCTCGCCGGTGATCACGGGACCGCACTGACGACCTACCGACAGTTGCTCCCTGCTTTCGGCGCAGTGATGGGGGTCCCCAACTACGGAGCGACCACGGCGAAGGCGGCGCTGCAACTGGCCGGTGTGCTGGACAACCGTCGCGTCCGGTTGCCACTGGTGGAGCTGACCGAGGACGAGGTCGCCGCACTGCGGCGGGGCCTGACGGCCGCCGGGCTGCTCTGACGGGCTCCGCGAACCTCAGCTGTGCCCTAGCAGGCCGGCGACGCGCGCCAGGTGCTCCTCGGCCCCGGCGAGTTCGGTGACCAGCTCAGCGATCGGCCGACGTTGCTCGTCCAGCAGGGCCGCACCCTGTCCGGCGTAGACCGGCATCGTCGAGAAGTCCCTGGTGGCGAACGATTCCCGGAAGGCGACACGCTCCGCCTCGCCCAGCTCGGACTCGCGGCCGTACCACGCCTCGAGGAACTCGTTGCGCACCGCCCGTCCCCCGATCTCGGCCGGCCACCCGGCCTGCGAGGCTCGGTCGAAGACGTGGCCGTACCGGGTCCCGCCCTCACCCACGGACCCCAGCCGCGCCACCACGTCGTCGGGCCAGGCCGACTCGCGACAGGTTGCCAACGCGGTACCGATCCACGCGCCGACGGCTCCCGCGGCCAGTACGGCAGCCAGACCGCGCGCCGTCGCGATCCCGCCGCCGGCAAGAACGGGCACCTTCACCGCCGTCAGCACCGACTGCAGCAACGGAAGCGTCGCGACCCGGTCGTACCCGTGGCCACCGCCCTCCCCGCCGCGCGCCACGACGGCGTCCGCGCCCGCAGCCTCGGCCGCCAAGGCCTGTGCGGTGGTGCCCACCTGACTGATCACGGGAATGCCTGCATCCCGGACCCGTGCCACGTACGGGCCGATCTCGCCGAAGGAGATGCCGATGGCGGCGGGTCGGGCCGCGATCGCCGCCGCGAGCGGAGCGTCGTCGCGGTCGAGTGCCCAGGCCATCAGCCCGATGCAGTACGGCCCTCCGTCATGCCGGGCGATCGCCGCCTGGTCGCGAACCCAGTCCCCGGTGCTTGCCGGCCCTACGCCGAGCCCGCCCAGGATGCCAGCGGCGGCTCCGGCAGCCGCGAAGGTGCCGTCGGCCGGACCGGCCATGGTCGCCGCCGCGACGGGGACCCGCAATCCGAAGGTGTCGGTGAGCCAGGTGCTGATCATGCCGACGCTCCGGTGCACAAGATCTTCACCGAGCCACTCTGTCAGCAGGCCGGGCCCGTGGGCGACTCCCCCACGGCAATGAGACGTTCCAGCGCGGATCTGGCGAACCGGTCACTGCCGTCGGCGAAGGCGTTGGTGGCGGTGTTGACCAGCTCCAGGACGTCGACGACCCACATCCGCTCGGCGAGTGCCTCGGGGCGGCCCGCGACCGCGAAGTACGCGTCCCAGAAGGCGTTCGCGGCGACCGGGCCGTACGGTGGCAGCACCAGCCACCGCAGTCGGACGGCGTCGGCGAGCGGGTCCCAGACCTCGGCGATGTCGAGATCGAGCACCGCCGCCACGCCGCCCCCGGCCTCGGCCTCGGCCTCGGCGAGCAGATTGTCCTCGTAGAGATCACGGTGCACCAGGCGGGGTGACACCAGCGGCGAGACCTCGGCCGCAACGCGACCTGCCATGGCCAACAGCTTCCGGTGCTCCACCCCGGGGAGACCGCCGTTGCGGTCGACCCGCGCTTCGATCTGGCCCCGGCGGCGCTCCACGTAGGCCTGCCAGGAGTCCAGACCCGGCTGCCCGACCCGGGAGCTGAAACCGTCCCCGGCGACCGTGTGCAGCCGCGCCAGAATCTCGCCGAGCTCGGCATGGAACCGGCGACGGCTCACGTCATCGGTCAGCACCTCGTTGCGGTGCCGGCCCTCGATCCAGGTCTGCACCCGGACCGGGTGGCCGCCCAAGCAGGCGCAGGCGAGGTCGAGGTGGAGCAGCTGCGGTGTCGGCACGCCTGCGGCGACGGCGAGCCGCTGCGCCTCGGCGGCCGAGGCAATCTTGTCGCTGGGAAGATGGGCGCGGGAGATCTTCACCAGCACCGCACCGCCCTCGGTCACGACACGCCAGCTGGCGTTGCCGAAACCGCGATGGGTCCGAGACGGAACCCCGAGGACCCGGGTCCCGAGGGTCTCGGCCACGAACCGAGTGACCTGGTCAGCGGTGAGGTCGTCGACCGAGCTCACTGGCCGGCGGTGAGCTCGGCGAGCTGGATCAGGTTGCCGCAGGTGTCGTCCAGGATCGCGATCGAGACATTCCCCATGGCCGTGGGTGGTTGACGGAACTGCACGCCTTTGGCCACGAGCTCTTCGTAGGCTGCTGCCAGGTCGGTCACCGTGAACATGGTGCACGGGATCCCGTCGGCGACCAACGCCTCCTGGTAGGCCTTGGCGGCCGGGTGGGCATTCGGCTCCAGCAACAGTTCGGTCCCGTCGGGCTCGCCCGGACCGACGACGGTGAGCCAGCGCGCTTCACCCGCGGGTTCGTCGGTCTTGGCCATGAAACCGAGCTTGTCGGTGTAGAACGCCAGGGCCTTGGCCTGGTCGTCAACGAAGACGCTGGTCACGTGAATCCGAGGCTGCATGTCAGTTCTCCTTGTCGGGTTGGGATGCCGACGACTGGGTTGTCGACGGGCCAGGATCGGCCGCAGGCCATCGCCGGGTGATCTCGGCCAAGGGTGCGGTGTCGAGGTGATGGACCTTCGTCCGTCCCTCCCGCCGACTGTGCACGAGCCCTGCCTCCTCCAGCACGGCGAGGTGCTGCGAGATCCCTTGTCGCGTGGTGGTGCTGTGGTGCTTCATCGCGAGCCTGCTGCAGATGTCGAACAGGGTGAGTCCGTCACGCAGCACCAGCTCGTCCAGGATCTGTCGCCTCGTCTCATCGGCGAGGGCTCGATAGACATCACCCACATCCAGAACAATAGGCAAGCTCCTACTTGCCTGTCAAGGCTCTCCCGGCCCGGTCCACACCGTCGTAGGCTGGCCGTCATGGTGGTGATCAGCACGGTGTACACCCGGACCGGCGACGGGGGCCGGACGCGACTGGCCGACATGTCCGAGGCAGCCAAGACCGATCCGCGCGTGATCGCGTACGGCGAGGTCGACGAGGCGAACGCGACCCTCGGCCTTGTCGTCACCACCCCTGGATGCCCTCCTGACATCGCGGCGGTGCTCGCCCTGGTGCAGAACGAACTCTTCGACCTCGGCGCCGATCTCAGCACTCCTCTCACCGCCACGCCCGAGCATCCGCCGTTGCGGATCACGGCGGAGGCCGTGACGCGACTCGAGGAATGGTGCGACCGTTTCGGCGAAGGCCTGCCGGTGCTGCGTTCCTTCGTCCTGCCCGGCGGTACGGCCACCGCCGCCGCCCTGCACCTGGCCCGGACGGTGACCCGGCGCGCCGAACGGGCAGCCTGGATGGCAGCCGAGACGTACGGCACCGAAGCGGGCGGGGCCGAGCGCGGACCGGGCGGGATCAGTCCGATCGCGTTGCAGTACCTGAATCGCCTTTCCGACCTGCTCTTCGTCCTTTCTCGGGCCGCCAACCGGGGCCGGGACGAGGTGCTCTGGATCCCCGGTGGACAACGACAGAACCCCACCACGACGTCCGAGGAGAATCCCGATGGCCATGCCGACCACCCTGCCGAGTGAAGCCACCGGCTCTGCGGTCCCCGAGCAGGATCGCCCGGTCACCCTGTTCACCGGACAGTGGGCCGACCTGCCCTTCACCGAGGTCTGCCGTTTGGCGGGCGACTGGGGCTACGACGGCCTCGAGATCGCCTGTTGGGGCGACCACCTCGACGTGGCCCGCGCCGTCGAGGATCCGGGCTATGTCGAACAACGCAAGGAGATCCTGGCCGAGAACGGTCTTGGCTGCTGGGCCATCTCCAACCACCTGCACGGGCAAGCAGTGTGCGACGACCCGATCGATGCTCGCCATGAAGCAATCCTGAACGCGCGCGTCTGGGGCGACGGTGACCCCGAGGGCGTCCGACGGCGCGCGGCGGAGGAACTCAAGCTGACCGCACGGGCCGCCCAGGCCCTCGGCGTCTCCACCGTGACAGGTTTCACCGGTTCGTCGATCTGGCGCCACGTCGCGATGTTCCCTCCGGTGCCCGACGAGATGGTCAACGCCGGATACCAGGACTTCGCCGACCGCTGGAATCCGATCCTGGACGTCTTCGACGAGTGCGGAGTGAGGTTCGCCCACGAGGTGCACCCCAGCGAGATCGCCTACGACTACTGGACGACGCAACTGGCCCTGGACGCCATCGGGCACCGCGACGCCTTCGGGCTCAACTTCGACCCTTCCCACATGGTGTGGCAGGGCCTCGACTACGTCGGCTTCCTGTACGAGTTCCGTGACCGGATCCACCACGTGCACTGCAAGGACACCAAGCTGAACCTGAACGGGCGCAACGGCCGACTCAGCTCCCACCTGCCGTGGGCCGATCTCCGCCGGGGCTGGGACTTCATCTCCACCGGTCACGGGGACGTCGACTTCGAAGGCATCTTCCGGATGCTCAACCAGATCGGCTACGCCGGTCCGGTGTCGGTGGAGTGGGAGGACGCCGGGATGGACCGGCTCGCCGGCGCGCCCGAGGCACTCGGATTCGTCCGCGAGCTGAACGCCATCGCACCACCGACCGCTGCCTTTGACGCGGCGTTCAGCACCAAGGCATGACCTCGGGCTGTCAGGTACGCCCGGTGGGGTGATCCGCGCGCACCGAGGTCAGAGCCGCCCGGTCGCTGTCGAGCAGATCGATCCGGTCCAGGTCGGCGACGGTCACCCAGTCGTGTCGGTCATGCGACTCGGCGCCCACGGGTGACCGATCGATCTCGCCCCACCACAGGCGCAGGGTATGGCTCTCGTCGATCGGCCACGGGCCTCCGGCCACCGCACGGATGATGGTCAGCTCGACGTCCAGTTCCTCGCGCAGCTCCCGGACCAGAGCGGCACTCGGTTCCTCACCCGGCTCGACCTTCCCGCCCGGGAACTCGTACCGGCCCCGCAGTGCCTCCGGTCGGCTTCGGCGCGACACCAGGATCCGACCGTCACCGCCGATCACCACGGCACCGACGACAAGGCGGGTGGGCGAGGCGGACACCCGGTCACTGTAGACCGTGGTCAGCGATCGCCCGCCAGGACGCCATCGAGCACGACCAACTCCGAAGGGGTCGCCATCAGCAGGTCGTCCCCCTCGACGTGCAGCAGGTAGGCGTCCGGTTCCTCGGCGAGCACCGCCAACAGACGAGGTCCGCGCAGGTCCCAGAGCTCCTGCCGGCCGGTCGCGGGCACGACTACCACGCCGGGCCGCGCGGTGGCCACCAGCCGCGTCGCAGCGGCCGGCATCGACTGCCATTCCTCGTGCGGTGGCACGACTGGGGCGTCCCACCGTACGAGGAACCACCGTGGGTCCGTCGAGCCAGGAGGTGCCGCAACACAGACGGCGTGCGCGTCGTCGTAGGCGCCGACGACGGTGATCGTCGTCACGCCCGCGGGTGCCTGCGCGATCTGCAGTGGGTCCAGGCTCTCGGGATCGATGACGGCCACCACGGCGGCAGCGGCCCGCGGCTCGGCGCTGTGGCAGTCCGCGTCGACGGTGGTTCCGGCGACGATCACGCCCGTCCTGGGGTCGCGGACCAAACTGCTGACAGCTTGGTCGGGCAGCGGGTCGTCGCGATGCAGCGCCTCGCCGGTCACCGTGTCGTAGCGGGTCAGGATGCACCCCAGATGGCCGTAGTGGTGGCTGCAGGAGTAGAACAGCCGGCGGCCGTCATCGGTGGCGGCGATCGGGCGCATGCCCGTCGGTGGGCGGGTGAGGACACGCGGATTCACCCCGAACTCCACCGGCCGGTCCGGCTCGTAGGCGGTCAGTTCACCGCGGGTGTACGAGGTCTGGTAGACCACCCCGTTCAGGAGCCAGGTCTGCAGCACCTCACCCACCCCGGAGGTGGCACGACCTTGGTCGACCCCTTGTCCGGTCACCAGATCCACCTCCCAGAAGCGCTGCGTGATGAACGGGGTGCCGAGCACCCGCCGATCGTCGATCCGCCGCAGGCAGTCCACATGGCCGACGGCGCTGGTGGCGGTCTGCACCTCCAGCCGCAGATCGCCGGTCCGGCCGTCGAAGCACCGCACCAGGCCGTACAGCGACACCGTCAGGATGTCCCCGCCGTCGGTCAGGGCGACGCCGTCGACCGTGGTGTCGGGGACCTGGACGAGATCGCTCACCCGCCCGGTGTCCAGGTCCCAGACGCCCACCCGGGCGTTGGCATCTGCTCCGGACACCCCCCAGATCGCCCGTCCCTGCCGGCCGAACCAGGACAGTTCGCGCTCCGGCTCCGGACCGTCGACCACCACCTGCGTGCCCGGGTTGTACCAGCAACCCGCCAGGCGCACCGCCCCGGACTCGTTGGTGACAGGGCGGCCGATCTTGTCGTCGTACGGCTGGGGCAGCGTGGGCACCAGGTCTCGGAGCTGTCCGGCGACGAGCTCATCGGTCCGCGGATCCCAGTGCAGCAGGGCAACTCCGGGGTTGTACATGACAACGGTGTGGGTGCCGTCGGGATGGGCGAAGCTGGTGCACAGGTAGTGTTCCTCGGCGATCGCCGGGTACAGCCGGGCCGTCTCACGGCGGCGCGTGTCGAACGAGAAGCCGACGCGGTCGGGAACCGGGAACGCCGCGGCGAACAGTTTGCCGGTCGGGGCGTCCCAGGCCATGCCTTGGAACACCAGCGCCGATGGCGCGCCGGTGTCGTAGGCCTCGAACTCCCCGGTGACCAGGTCAAGCCGGACCACCCGGGCAAGATCGCCGCACAACCACAGCGTCTCTGCGTCCTCGGCGACGGCGCTGTAGAAGCCGAAGTGTGGCGGGCCGAAACGATAGACCCGGTGCTCACCATCGGGCGAGACCAGCAGTCCGGTGGTCCCTGACGCACTGTTCCAGGTGGAGGTCCAGAACCGCTCCACACCCCGCTGATCCAGCCCCACCCGGATCAGCGGGGTGTTGACGAACGGGTCCTGGCTGGCCGGGATCGGCACCCGACGTGGTGTGGTCACGAGCCATCACTCTGCCAGACGGCCCTGCCGGTCCGACGATCAGGACATCCGTTTCCCAGTCTGTGGCAAGTCCTGTTCAGCCCACGCCGTTGGGGCTCTGAAGTCCTCGTGGTTGTTGCCCGGGTGGGGCGGCCTCCAGCCAGCTCAACAGCCCAGTCACCGCATCGGGGTGCATCGCCAGCTCCCAGACCGGGCTGGCGCCGGCCGCGGTGTCGAGACGGACCACTCGGTGGCCAGGGATCAGCGACAGTGCCTCGATCTGGTTCGGCTCACGAACACCCAGCACCGTCGCGGCATACCGCTTCATGCGCAGCCCCGGACCGAACCCGGGGGCGTAGTAGCGGAACCACTCCAGGTCGTCCCCGACGAACCTGGCCAGACCCAGGTGCCAACCCGCGCCCAACGCGGGATCCTCAGGTCGGGCGCTGCACTCGAAGGTTCCGCCCAGCCGGATCAGCCAACGGATCCGCAGCAGCACATACAGCACAGGCAGGCTCAGCAGCACCACGACGACCAGCGCTCCGATACCGATCTCGGTCAACGGGTGCACCGATCACCTCCCTGCCCGAGGCCGTGGAACGACGACCGACGCCGGTCCCGAAGGACCGGCGTCGGTGAAAACATCTCCTGCACGGCAACGGCACGCCGCCATCCGGCACGACACCCCTGCATCGTCCGGTCCTCCATCGTGGCACCCTGCATCATGGTGGGCAGAGCGTATCGCGACGAGGTCGGACGACGTGACCCGGGGGTGCGTCGTCGCCGCGCGGAGTCGTGCTGACGAAAGCCGTCAGTGGGACGACGTCGTCGCCTTGTGTGCCGCCTTCAGCTGGGCCTGGGCCCGCGCCAGCATCGTCCGTGCCTCGTCGTCGTTGCCCGGATCCGCGTCGTCGAGCATCCGCTCAGCCTGCGCCAGTTCCCGCTCCGCGTCAGCCACGCTGAGCTCTGCGCCCAGCTGGGCGAACTCGCTGAGGATCGAGACATGTCCCCCGGCCACCGAGATGAAGCCGCCGTCGACGGCCACGATCTCGCGACCACCGGTGGCGGTGATGATCTCGCACGCGCTCGGGACCAGCAACGCCAGGACCGGCGAGTGGCCCGGCAGGACGCCGAGGTCGCCGTCGACGGTGCGTGCCACCACGCCGGAGGACTCCCCCGACCAGACAACCCGGTCGGCGGAGACCACCTCGACGTGCAGAGTGCCGGTGGTGTCGGCCATGCTCAGGCGTCCTTCTGCATCTTGGCCCAGTTCTCCTCGACCATGTCCATGCCGCCCACGTTGAAGAAGGCCTGCTCGGCGATGTGGTCGACGTCGCCGCGGCAGATCATCTGGAAGGCCTCGATGGTCTGCGCCACGGGCACGGTCGAGCCGGGCACGTTGGTGAACTTCTCGGCCATGTAGGTGTTCTGGCTGAGGAACTGCTGGATCCGGCGGGCCCGGTTGACGATGATCTTGTCCTCCTCGGACAACTCGTCGACACCGAGGATCGCGATGATGTCCTGCAGTTCCTTGTTGCGCTGCAGGATCTGCTTGACCTCGACCGCGGTCTCGTAGTGGTGCTGTCCGATGTACTGCGGGTCCAGGATCCGCGAGCTGGAGGTCAGCGGGTCGATGGCCGGGTACAGACCACGCGAGGCGATCTCACGGGAGAGCTCGGTGGTGGCATCGAGGTGCGCGAAGGTCGTCGCGGGGGCCGGGTCGGTGTAGTCGTCGGCGGGCACGTAGATCGCCTGCATCGAGGTGATCGAGTGACCCCGGGTCGAGGTGATCCGCTCCTGCAGCTGGCCCATCTCGTCGGCCAGGTTGGGCTGGTAACCCACCGCGGACGGCATGCGGCCCAGCAGGGTCGAGACCTCCGAGCCGGCCTGGGTGAACCGGAAGATGTTGTCGATGAACAGCAGCACGTCCTGGTTCTGGACGTCACGGAAGTACTCGGCCATGGTCAGTGCCGACAGTGCGACCCGCAGCCGGGTGCCCGGCGGCTCGTCCATCTGGCCGAAGACGAGGGCGGTGTCCTTGAAGACGCCAGCCTCCTCCATCTCGTTGATGAGGTCGTTGCCCTCACGGGTGCGCTCCCCCACGCCGGCGAACACCGAAGTGCCACCGAAGTTGTGGGCGATGCGGTAGATCATCTCCTGGATGAGCACGGTCTTGCCCACGCCCGCGCCACCGAACAGGCCGATCTTGCCGCCCTGCACGTACGGGGTCAGCAGGTCGATGGACTTGATGCCGGTCTCCAGCATCTCGGTCTTCGACTCGAGCTCGTCGAACTTCGGCGCTGGGCGGTGGATCGGCCAGCGCTCGGTGACCTCGACGGTCGCCGGGTCGGCGTTCAGCACGTCACCGGTCACGTTCCAGACATGGCCCTTGGTGACGTCGCCGACGGGCACCGAGATCGGCGCGCCGGTGTCGGTCACCTCGGCGCCGCGCTGCATGCCGTCGGTGGGCTTGAGCGCGATCGCGCGGACCATGTTGTCACCCACGTGCAGGGCGACCTCCATGGTCATCGTGCGGGTCTCGCCCATGATCGTGGTCTCCACGAGCAGCGCGTTGTTGATGTCGGGCATCTGGTCGGCGGGGAACTCCACGTCCACCACCGGGCCGATGACCCGGGCCACCCGGCCCACGCCACCCGGCCGGCTCTCGGTGCGGGTCTCCTCAGCAGTGGCTGTCATGTCGCGTTCCTCACTCGCTCTGGGTGGCCTCGGCGAGCGCGCTCGCGCCGCCGACGATCTCGCTGATTTCCTGGGTGATCTCCGCCTGGCGGGCCTGGTTGGCCTCACGAGTCAGACGCTCGATCAGTTGCTCGGCGTTGTCGGTCGCCGACTTCATGGCCCGCTGGCGGCTCGCCAGTTCGGACGCGGCCGACTGCAGCAGGCAGTAGTGGATCCGGCTCGCCACGTACAACGGCAGCAGGTGGTCCAACACCGTCTCGGCGTCCGGCTCGAACTCGTACAACGGATGCAGGTCCTCGGCCGCGACAGGCTCCGTGCCCTCGACGACCTCGAGCGGCAGCAGCCGCACGACCTCGGGACGCTGGGTGAGCATCGAGACGAAGCGGGTGTAGACGATGTGGATCTCGTCGACACCCCCCTCGGTCTCGGTGTCGGCCCGGAACGCCTCCATCAGCACGTCCGCGATCTCGCGCGCCTGGCTGTAGGAGGGAGCCTCGGAGAAGCCGTCCCAGGAGGCGACCACCGGACGCTGCCGGAACCCGTAGAACGCCTTGGCCTTCCGGCCGCTGACGTACAGGCTGGCTTCCCGGGACTCCTCGGCCAGCTTCTGCTGCAGCTGCTCGGCCTCACGGATCACCGACGACGAGTAGCCACCGGCGAGACCACGGTCCGAGCTGATCACCAGCACGGCCGCCCGACGCGGATTCTCCGCCTCGGTGGTGAGCGGGTGGTCGACGGTGGCGTTCGACGCCACCGCCGACACGGCACGGGTCAGCTCACGGCTGTACGGGGCCGCAGCCTGGGCACGCTGCTGCGCCTTGATGATTCGCGACGCAGCGATCAGCTCCATCGCTCGGGTGACCTTCTGGGTGGTCTGGACCGAGCGACGGCGTGATCGGAGCTCGCGCAGGCTTGCGGGCATGCTCAGCGCCTCTTCTGGGTCACGATCTGGGCCTGCTCCACGTCCTCGTCGGCGAGCGCCTGGTGCTCTTCACGACCGGCCTGCAGGAATGAGCCGTCCGAGGTCTGGAACCCCTTCTTGAACTCGTTGATCTCCGACTCCAGCGCGGCGGCGGTGTCGTCGTCGAACTTCTGTGTCTCGCGGATCGTGACCAGCGCCTTGGAGTTCCGGCGCAGGTGGTCGAGCAGTTCGCGCTCGAAACGGAGCACGTCGGCCAGCGGCACATCGTCGAACAGGCCCTGGATGCCGGCCCACACGCTGACGACCTGCTCCTCCACCGGATACGGGGAGTAGGCCGGCTGACGCAGCAGCTCGGTGAGCCGGGCACCGCGATCCAGCTGTCGCTTGGTGGTCGCGTCCAGGTCGGAGGCGAACATCGCGAAGGCCTGCATGTCGCGGAACTGGGCCAGGTCGATCTTCAGCGAGCCGGAGACCGACTTCATCGCCTTGGTCTGGGCGGCGCCGCCGACGCGGGACACCGACACACCGACGTCGATGGCCGGGCGCTGGTTGGCGTTGAACAGGTCCGACTGCAGGAAGATCTGTCCGTCGGTGATCGAGATGACGTTGGTCGGGATGAAGGCCGACACGTCGTTGGCCTTGGTCTCGATGATCGGGAGGCCGGTCATCGACCCACCGCCGAGCTCGGCACTCAGCTTGGCGCAACGCTCCAGCAGACGGGAGTGCAAGTAGAACACGTCGCCGGGGTAGGCCTCACGGCCCGGCGGGCGGCGCAGCAACAGCGACATGGCGCGGTAGGCCTCGGCCTGCTTGGTCAGGTCGTCGAACACGATCAGGACGTGCTTGCCCTGGTACATCCAGTGCTGACCGATGGCCGACCCGGCGTACGGTGCCACGTACTTGAAGCCGGCCGGGTCAGAGGCCGGGGCGTGCACGATGGTGGTGTACTCCAGCGCCCCCGCTGCTTCCAGGGCACCGCGCACCTCGGCCACGGTGGAGCCCTTCTGCCCCACCGCCACGTAGATGCAGCGCACCTGCTTGGTCGGGTCGCCCGACTCCCAGTTCGACTTCTGGTTGATGATCGTGTCGATCGCGATGGTGGTCTTGCCGGTCTTGCGGTCGCCGATGATCAGCTGACGCTGGCCCCGACCGATCGGGGTCATCGCGTCGATCGCCTTGATACCGGTCTGCAGCGGCTCGCGGACCTCCTGGCGATCCATCACGCCGGCAGCCTGCAACTCGAGGGCACGACGGCCCTCGAGGTTGGTGATCTCGCCGAGCCCGTCGATCGGGTTGCCCATCGCGTCCACGACACGCCCGAGGTAACCGTCACCGACCGGGACCGAGAGCACCTCGCCGGTCCGCTTGACCGTCGAGCCTTCCTCGATGCCCTCCGAGTCGCCGAGCACGACGACGCCGATGTCGCGTACGTCGAGGTTCAGCGCGATGCCGAGGGTGCCGTTCTCGAACTGGAGCAGCTCGTTGGCCATGGCCGAAGGCAGCCCCTCGACCCGGGCGATGCCGTCACCGGAGGTCGCGACGGTGCCGATCTCCTCCTGGCTGGCGGCCTGGGGGGTGTAGTTCTGGACGAACTTGTCCAGCGCGTCCCGAATCTCCTCGGGCCGGATGGTGAGTTCTGCCATGGTCTCTAACGTCCTGTCTCTTCCTGTCGAGGGGGGCAACCCCCTGGAACCCGGCACAGGGGCTGGGCCCTGCGTGGTTGCATGTTGACTTGTCAGCCGTCGCTCAGCGTGCGGCGTGCGTTCTCGAGCTTGCCGGCCACCGTGCCCTCGATCACCTGGTCACCGAGTTCGACACGGGCACCGCCGATCACCGCCGGATCGACGACGACCTGGACCCCCACCGCTCGCCCGGCCTGCCGGGTCAGCGCGACGGTCAGACGGTCGATCTGGCCCTGGTCGAGCGGCCGGGCGACCCGCACCGTGGCGACCGTACGGTTGCGCTGGGCCGCCGCAAGGGTCACGTAGGAGTCGATCGTGTGGCCGAAGGTGCGCTCCCGGGCAGCGACGGCACGCTGCGCGAGCCGGACGGTGGGTGCCCCCACCTTGCCCTGCAGCAGATCGGCCACCAGCTCCTGCCGGACCGCGAGCGGTACGGCGTTGTCGGCCAGCGAGTTCCGCAGCTCCGGCTGGCCCTCGACCAACCGCGCAAAACGGAACAGCTCGTCCTCGACGCTGTCGAGCCCGCCGGAGGCGTCGGCGAGCTTCAGCTCGGCGCGCACCCCCTGCCGCTCCAGCGCTGCCGCGAAGCCACTACCCGAGGACCACCGCAGACCCGCCGCCTCAGCGACGATGTCCACCACGGCCGGGGAGACCTTGCCGTCGAAGACGGCATGAGCCAGACCCTTGCGGGCCTCCGGCTCGGTCCCGGGATCGGACAGGTTCCGTCGCAGCGCCGGGGTCGCGTCGATCGCGTCGACGACCGCGAACAACTGCTCCGGTCCGTCTGCGCCGAGTCCGGCGCGGTCACCCGCGACGTCGAGCGCAGCGGTCCGGGCTTCGCTGGACTGGCTCATGACTGCCCCACGCCCGCCGACTCGCTCGACTGGGACTCAAGGTCAGCGATGAAGCGATCGACGGTACGGCGAGCGCGCTCGTCGTCGTCGAGGGACTCCCCCACGATGCGACCGGCCAGGCTGGTGGCCAGGCCACCGACCTCGCTGCGCAGCTGGTTGACGACCTTCGAACGCTCGGCCTCGAGCTGGGTGTGGGCCTGTGCCACGATCCGCTGCGACTCCGCCTGGGCCTGCTCGCGCAGTTCGGCCAGGATGGCCGCGCCCTCGTTCTTGGCGTCCTCGCGGATCTTGGCGGCCTCGGCCCGCGCCTCGGCGAGCTGTGCCTCGTACCGCTCCTTGGCGGCGTCGGCCTCACGCTCGGCCTTCTCGGCCCGCTCCATGCCACCTTCGATGGCCTCACGGCGCTCGTCGTACATGGCCTCGAACTTCGGCACGACGAACTTCGCCAGGATGGCCCAGATCAGGATCATGAGCAGAATGCCCATGACGATCTCCACCGGGTGGTGGGGCAACAGCGGGCCGAAGTCAATTCCTTCCATCGGCACCATGGGGAGTTACCTCAGCCCTGGAAGACGAAGGCAAAGGCCAGCGCCAGGATGGCGAGGGCCTCGACCACGGCGAAGCCGATCCACGCGGTACCCATCATGGCGCCGCGAGCCTCGGGCTGACGGGCGGTGCCCTGGATGACGGCGGCGAAGATCAGGCCCACGCCGATGCCCGAGCCGATGACGGCCAGGCCGTAGCCGACCATGTTGACCGAGCCGGCAATTTCCATCGGAGTCATGCTGGTGTTTCCTTTCGGTTCCCTGTGAAGGAATCTGTTGGTGAACTTGAGGTCAGTGGTCCTCGGCGAGCGAGGACGCGACGTACTGGGCGGTCAGGACGGTGAAGATGTAGGCCTGCAGCGAGGCGACCAACAGCTCCAGGGCGAAGATCGCGAAGCTGAAGATCAGGGCGACGCCGCCGGCGACATGGTTGACCAGCGGACCGACCTCGGTCAGCAGGTACCAACCACCGGTGACGAACACGAGGACGACCACGTGTCCGGCGAACAGGTTGCCGAAGAGTCGCAGACCGAGGGTGAGCGGCCGGATGATGAAGTTCGACAGGAACTCGATCGGAATGATCACCGGCAGCAACCACCCCGGCACTCCGGCCGGGACCAGGCTGTTCTTGAAGTAGCCGCCTCCGTGACGCTTGATGCCCGCGGCGATGTAGATGATCCACGACAGGAACGCCAGACCCCAGGCATAGCCGATGTTGGAGAAGGTCGGGAACATGAACAGCGGGAACAGCCCGAACAGGTTGTTCACCAGCAGGAAGCTGAACAGGCCCAACAGGTACGGCAGGTAGGGCCGGAAGTCGTGGCCGAGTGCGTCACGTGCCACGCCGTTGCGGATGAAGTTGTAGGCGTACTCACTGACGAACTGTCCCTTGGACGGCACCAGCTTCAGCTTGCGCGAGGCGATCAGCCAGAAGCCGAGGATCAGCACGACCGAGATCAGGGCCTGGACAAAGGTCTTGTTGACCCAGTCCACACCGGGGATGAACCCACCGTCGAAGATGAAGTCGTCGACGCCAGGGATCTTGAATCCCTCGCCCCCTTCCATGGGGACGATCGGTTGGCTCAGCCCACCCACGTGGTGCTCCTCTCGAACGACACGGGAATCACGATTCCCGCCCGTAACGCCTGATGATCATGAAAACGGAAAGTCCGAGGCCGACCACGATCCCGATCGGGAGCAGCAGACCGCTGTGGACCAGGAAATGGTCGATGACCCATCCGATGCCGCCGTACGCCGCTGGTCCGGCGAGCAGGTAGGACAGGACGCGCATCCCTTCACGCTCCCCCTTGGCTGCTTCGGCGGCCTCGGAGCGCTTCTTGTCCGCGACTCTGGTCGACGGGACTGTAGCAGCGCCGGAACGAGTGGTCATCTCACACACCCGCCTCGGACAGCGCCACGGGCGCGACCCCGACCTCGTGGTCCAGGTCGAAGGCAGGAATCCGCAGCCGCGACCAGACCAGAATCTCACAGGTCAGCCAGCCGACCAGGGCAGCAGCCGCGGTCACGACCAGCGCCGTGGGATCCAGCCGAGTCGCGTCGACCAGGGATGAGGCAGCCATCAGTGCCGCGCCCAGCAACAGCGAACGGCCCATGAACGAGCCGAGAGCGATCACGAACAGGGTGCGCGGATCGCTCGTCGAGAAGCGGAACACCAGCCACTGGCCGACGCCGTAGAAGAACAGCACCAGGGCCAGCGCCACCGCGGCCGATGCTAACCCGACCGCTCCGGAGATCAGTCCGAAGGCGACCAGACAAGGCAATCCGAGGACGTGGGCCCCGGCCATGCCAGCCAGGAACAGACGACGACCACGCACGTGCACGGCACGCGCGGCCAACCCCGACATGGGCGGGATCTCGGTCGTCAACATGGTGGGTTCTGTCCTGTCCTGCGACTCTGTCGCGCGGGCGGGGTGAGTGCTTGTGAAAGCTAGCACAAAGTGTTGGCTCTGTGACAATCGGTGGCACGACGATGGACGTGAGGCGGGCGGCCGTCGGACCGCCGTGCCCCCGCGACGCTACCGTCCGTACGGCACCTTGTCACGCCGGACCAACGAGATCGTCACGCCTCACGCGAGGAGCGCTCGCGCGCCAGCTTCGGGCCCCACAGCGTGACCACCAGGAGCGCGAGTGCCACGGCGGCGGCAATCGCCAGGACCCACCACGAGCGGAGCAGACCGAGGGCGACGACGGTGCCGGAGATCACCGCCGTCCAGACGTACATCACCAGGACCGCGGTCCGTTGGGTGTGCCCGCGGTCCAGCAGTCGGTGGTGCAGATGCTGCTTGTCGGCGACGAACCACCAGCGGCCGGCATAGGTCCGGCGCACCACGGCGAGGGTCAGGTCGAGGAACGGCAGGGCGAGGATCGCCAGCGGGAGCACCAGGGGTAGATAGGCGGGGATCAGGTCCGAGGCGTCCCGTACCTGTTCGGAGTCCATCTGCCCGGTGAGCGACACCGTCGAGGTGGCCAGCAGCAGCCCCAGCAGCAGGGCCCCGGAGTCGCCCATGAAGATCTTGGCCGGTGAGAAGTTGTGGGGCAGGAAACCCAGACAGGCCCCGGCCAGCGCCACGGTGATCACGCTGGAGGTGGTGGCGAGCACCAGGTGCTGTTCGGAGGCGAGGTAGTACGAGTAGAGGAAGAAGGCCAGGGCGCCGATACCGACGACTCCCGCGGCGAGGCCATCCAGGCCGTCGACGAAATTGACGGCATTGCTGCACAACACGACGAAGAACACCGTGACCGCGGTCGAGGCGACGTTGTCCAACGAGATGATCGCGTTCGGCAACGGGATCCACAGCATCTTGACCCCGAGCGCCACCACCACGGCAGCAGCGCAGATCTGGCCCGCGAACTTCGCCAGGGCGTTCAGCTCGAACAGGTCGTCCAGGACTCCGACGATGCAGATCAGCGCGGCCCCGGCCAGCACGGCGTAGGTGTCGTGCTGCACCCCGACGTGCCGGCCGAGCCAGGGCAGCTGGACGGCGAGCAGCGTCGCCGCCGCGACTCCGAGGAGCATCGCGACACCACCGAAGTACGGGATCGGAATGGTGTGCACATCACGTTCGCGCACCTTCGCCACCGCGCCGAACCGGACGGCCACCCGGCGGCACACCCCGGTCATCAGGAAGGTGAAAGCCGCCGCGACCAGCAGGACGAGCAGGTATTCGCGCATCGATCAGCCGGGTTCGCGCGCCGGGGGTTCGTCCTCGCCCGGGTCAGGTTCCGTGGCCGGATCCGTCGGTTCGGCGTCATCCGGCTCGGCGTCGTCCGGTTCGGCATGCTCCGCCTCGGCCTTGCCCGGATCACTGTCACCCGGATCACTGTCAGCTGGTTCGGTGTCACCCGGTTCGGCGGTGCTCGACTCCAGCTCAACCGCGGGCTCACCCTCGGCCGAGCCCTCCGCCAGCTCGGTCTCGCCCTCGACGACCTCCGCCTCGGTTGCCTCACCCGCGGCAGCCTCGACCTCCTCACCTTCGTGCGGCAGGAGCTCGCCCTCGCCGGGGGCCGAATCCGAGGTGTCGTCGGCAGCAGACGCGGAGTCCTCACCCTCAGCTGCTCGGCTCTCGTCACGCTCCTCGCCGTCACCGTCCAGCCCGGCACGAGGATCGTCCTCGGGACGTAGTGTCGTCAGTCCCGGCACTGTCTCCCGCAGGGTCTCCACCGATATGGCGCCCACCCGGACGATGACCCCGCTGTCCTCCTTCGAGAAGTCGACCATCGTGGACGGAGCGACGGCCGGATCCCCCAGGTCTCCCCCGTCGATGTACAGGGCGATCGAGTTCCCCAGTTGTTCGATCGCCTGGTCGAGGTTGGTCGCAGCCTCGCCACCGGCGACATTGGCACTCGACACGGCGAGCGGCCCGGTACGACGAAGGATCTCGCGAGTCCCAGGATGGTCGGGCACCCGCACGCCTACCGTGCCATCGGTGTCTCCGAGATCCATCTGGAGGCTGGAGGTCGCCCGCAGGATCAGCGTCAGCGCCCCGGGCCAGTGTGCGGCCATCAGGTCATTCGCGGCGGACGGCACGTCCTGGGCGAGCGCCTTGACCAGTCCGGCGTCGCTGACGAGGACGGGTGGCGGCTTGTCCCGACCGCGCCCCTTGGCCGTCAGCAGGCTGGCCACGGCCGAGGAGTTGTACGCATCGGCGCCCACGCCGTAGACGGTGTCAGTGGGCAGCACGATCAACTTGCCGGACTCCACGGCTTCCAGCACCGCGTCTGCAGCGCCGTCGACGTCATCCAGGTCGATCCTGGTCCAGGTCGGCGGTTCCGGCTCGGGCTCGGGCTCAGGTTCCGGAACCTCGGTGTCGGACACCTCATCGTCGGAGTCGGCCTCCGTGCTCTCGGCCTCCGTGCTCTCGGCCTCCGTGCTCTCGGCCCCCGTGCTCTCGGCTTCCGTGCCCTTGTCGACGGGCGCAGCGTCGGAGGTCTCGGCACCCGGATCACCGGTGTCCGCCTCGTCGTCACCCACGGCGTCTCCGGCCTCGTCGTCACTGACCTCGCCGACAGGTGTTACCTCAGCAGCAGACACGTCCGCGACCGACTCGTCCGGGCCGCTCTCGCCATCCTTCGGGCCCGCCACGACATCGGTCTCTTCAGGGTCATGGTCCGTGTCATTCACCACGACGTCATCGGGCGTGGGGGCATCGGATCGGAGCTCGTCGTTCACTCCGCCCATCCTGCCAGAATCCACTGCCCCAACCCGCTCCGGAGAACTTTTCGTCCGGCCCCGTTCGAGGCCCCGAGATGGCCGGTTCAGGGACCGGCCTGACGCTCGACGCACCTTCGACGCAGGCATGCCCTTGGATGCAGCCACCGTCCACCCCGACCTGGATCGCGGCCGGATCAGATCCTGCGCGAGGTCACGAATCGAAACCGTCCGGTCAGGTCAGGATGGTCGCGAACCCGGTCGTAGCGCCCGTCGCCCAGGAACACCGCCGGAGCCGACTCGTGCTGGACCTCGGCGTGCTCAGCAGCAACCCAGCCGCCCGGGCGCAGCCAGCGGGCCGCGGCGACAGCGAGCTCGCGCATCGCGTCGAGGCCGTCATCGCCCGACCACAGTGCCGGGGCAGGATCGTGGTCGCGAACCTCGGCCGTCACCGACTCCCAGGCGGTCAGTGGGATGTAGGGCGGGTTGCTGATCACCAGGTCAACCGACCCTGCCAGCTCGGCGAAGGCGTCCGAGAGCCCGGACGCGACCACGTCCACCCCGGTGGCGGCCAGGTTGCGGACGGCATAGTCGTAGGCGTCCTCGCTGAGTTCGCAGGCATGCACCCGAGCCTGCGGCACCTCGGTCACGATCGCCATGGCGATGGCGCCCGAGCCGGTGCACGCATCGACCACGACCGGAGACCTCGTCCCCTCGGCCACCAGCTCCTGCAGCCGCTCGATCGCCCAGCCGACCATCACCTCGGTCTCAGGGCGTGGCACGAACACTCCGGGCCCGACGGCCAACGAGACCGTACGGAAGTGCGCCACCCCGGTCAGGTGCTGGACCGGCTCCCCTGCGGCACGCCGAACCACCAGTGCCTCCAGCGCCGATCGCGCCGCCGTGTCGACGCCCGACACCAGCAACAGCTGGCCCGCGGACACCCCCAGGACGTGGGCCAACAACGTACGGGCCTCCGCCGCCGGGCTGGTGGTGCCCGCCCGGCGGAGCTGATCGGTCGCCTCGGTGAGCACCGACTCGACACGTACCGTCGTCACGGGGCTTTTCGGTGTCACTGGGCCTCCGCACGAGCAAGCCGCTCGGCCAGGTCGGCCTCCGCCAGGGCCGCGACCACATCGTCCAGTTGCCCGTCGAGCACCTGGTCGAGGTTGTGGGCCTTGAATCCGATGCGGTGGTCGGTGATGCGGTTCTCGGGAAAGTTGTAGGTACGGATCCGCTCCGAGCGGTCGACGGTACGCACCTGGCTCCGGCGTGCGTCGGCCGCAGACGCAGCAGCCTCCTCCTCGGCCAGGGTGACGAGTCTCGCTCGCAGCATCCGCATCGCCTGGTCCCGATTCTGCAACTGGGAGCGCTCGTTCTGGCAGCTCACCTGGATACCGGTCGGCAGGTGGGTGATGCGTACCGCCGAGTCGGTGGTGTTCACCCCCTGGCCGCCGGGCCCGGAGGCCCGGAAGACGTCGATCCGCAGGTCGTCGTCGGCGATCTCGATCTCGTCGGGGGCGACATCGGGCATCACCAGCACCCCGGCAGCACTGGTGTGGATGCGGCCCTGTGACTCGGTCACCGGGACCCGCTGCACGCGGTGCACTCCGCCTTCGAACTTCAGCACCCCGTACGGCATCCGGTCAGCCGGGGTGCGCGAGGTTGCCGCCACCGCCACCGTCACCGAGCGGTAGCCCCCCAGATCCGTCGGCTGGGCATCGAGGGCCGAGACGGACCAGCCCACGCTGTCGGCGTACCGGGAGTACATCCGCAGCAGGTCGCCGGCGAAGAGCGCCGACTCCTCCCCGCCCTCCCCGGACTTGATCTCGAGCAGCGCATCGGCGGAGTCGTTCGGGTCCCGCGGCGCCAGCAGAGCGGTCAGGTGCACCAGCAACTGCTCGCGCTCCTCGGCCAGCGCTGCCTGCTCGCCGGCGAAGGCCGGATCCTCGGCAGCCAGCTCGGCGGCAGCGTCGAGGTCCTCGGTGACCGCGTCGTAGCGGTCGAGGGCACGCACCAGAGGGGTCAGTTCGGCATAGCGGCGACCCAGCTTCCTGGCTCGCGCGACATCGGAGTGGACATCGGGAGCCGCCAGCTGCTGCTCCAGCTCGGCGTACTCGGCCCGCACCGAAGGCGCCGCACCAATCGTTGCGTCCGCCGTCGAACTCGGATCGCCCATCACCCACTCCTGCCTGTCGCACATCGGGAAACACAAACGGCGGTGCCGACGGCCCTGGGTGGGACCGTCGGCACCGCCGCGTGACGACTAGGACTTCTTCAGGTTGGCGTAGCGCTTCTCGAAGCGGGCCACGCGGCCACCGGTGTCAAGGATCTTCTGCTTGCCGGTGTAGAACGGGTGGCACTCCGAGCACACGTCGGCGCGCATGACGCCGTCGGTGAGGGTGCTGCGCGTGGTGAAGGTGTTCCCGCAGGTGCAGGTCACCTCGGTCACCACGTACTCCGGGTGGATGTCGGCCTTCATGGTTCTCCTCAGTTCGTGCCGGGTCGCAGCCCCACGAATGTGGTGGCGTCGATGCGTGAACCGGCATCGGGGATGTCCGTGGCGCACCGTTCCCACGGCACGCTTCGGGGCATCGGACATTGTGCCGTACGGGAGAACAACCGGCCAAACCGGCGCATTCCCCGTACGGCGGCAGGGCTCAGTCCTCGCGGCCCGGCGTGTTGCGCGAGATCGCCATCAGGAACTCGGCGTTGCTCTGCGTCTTGCGGAGTCGGTCCAGCAGCATCTCCAGACCTTGCTGGCCGTCGCCACCGCTGAGCACGCGACGCAGCTTCCAGATGATGGCGAGCTCCTCGCGGCTGAGCAGCAGATCCTCGCGACGCGTGCTGGAGGCGTCCACGTCGATCGCCGGGAAGATCCGCTTGTCGGCGAACTCGCGCCGCAGTCGGAGCTCCATGTTGCCGGTGCCCTTGAACTCCTCGAAGATCACCTCGTCCATCTTCGAGCCGGTCTCGATCAGCGCGGTGGCCAGAATTGTCAGCGAACCGCCGTCCTCGATGTTGCGGGCGGCGCCGAAGAAGCGCTTCGGCGGATACAGCGCCGCCGAGTCGACACCACCGGACAGGATGCGACCCGAGGCGGGCGCCGCGAGGTTGTAGGCGCGGCCGAGTCGGGTGATGCCGTCCAGCAGAACGACCACGTCGTGGCCGAGCTCGACCAGGCGCTTGGCCCGCTCGATCGCCAGCTCGGCGACCGTGGTGTGGTCGGTGGCGGGCCGGTCGAAGGTGGAAGCGATCACCTCACCCTTGACCGACCGCTGGAAATCGGTGACCTCTTCGGGTCGCTCGTCGACCAGCACCACCATCAGGTGAACATCGGGGTTGTTGGTGGTGACCGCATTGGCGATCTGCTGCATCACCAGCGTCTTGCCCGCCTTCGGCGGCGAGACGATCAGGCCACGCTGTCCCTTGCCGATCGGTGCCACCAGATCGATGATCCGACCGCTCAACACGGTCGGTCGGGTCTCCATCTTGAGCCGTTCCTGCGGGTACAACGGCGTCAGCTTGGCGAACTCGGGACGACTCTTCGCCTCCTCCGGGGCCTGACCGTTCACGGTCTCGACCCGGACGAGCGGGTTGAACTTCTCCCGACGCTCACCGTCGTGCGGCTCCCGCATCACGCCGGTCACCACGTCGCCCTTGCGGAGTCCGAACTTCTTCACCAGCGACAGTGAGACGTACGCATCCTCCGGGCCGGGCAGGTACCCGGTCCGACGGACGAAGGCGTAGTTGTCCAACACGTCGAGAATGCCGCTGACCGGCACCAGGACGTCGTCGTCACCGATGACCGGATCGGACTCCAGCCGATCCATCCCCCCGGCCTGCCGCGCCCGACGGTTCGTACGATCCCGGTCGCGGCTCCGGCGCCGACGGGCCCGGCGGCTGTTGCCACCCTCCTCGTCGTCGTACCGGTTCTGGTCGTTGTTGCGATTCTGGTTCTCGCGATTCTGCTCGTTGCGACCCTGGTCGTTCCGGTTGTCCCGGCCCTGGTCGCCACGAGCCTCACGGTTCTCCCGGCGGCGGTTGTTGCGACGGTCGTCGTCGCCACCGTCGTGGCTCTCCTCCTCAGCGGGATCACGGCGCACTTCGCGCTCCAGGCGCTCGGCAATGGCCGCGCTCAGGTCGGGCGAGACGGTGTGGCCACCGGCTTCCTCGGTCCGCGGTGCCGGATCACGGCGAGGCTCATCGCGGCGGGGCTCATCGCGGCGAGCTTCCTCACGTCGTGGCTCCTCCGCACGGGCTTCCTCCCGACGTGGCTCCTCACGGCGCGACTTCACGGGGCGAGGCTCGCTGCTGGTCTCGACCGGCAGCGCGGCCTGCTCCAGCGGCGCTTCCTTGGCCGCGGGCTTCTCGACCGCCGAGGTCGCCGGGACCGACTTGCCATTCGTGGACTTGCCGTTCTTGGCCGACGTGCCGGGTCCATCGGTGTCGTTCGAGCGAGCCGCGCCCCCTCCATTGGCCTGGGCGGCCGTGATCGCGGCGATCAGGTCGCCCTTGCGGAGCGCCCCGGTGCCCTTGAGACCCAGACTGCTCGCCAGCCGCTTCAGCTCGGGCAGGACCATGGCATCCAGCCCGGTGCCCTTGCGGCGGCGCGCCCCGTCGGCGCCCTCTGCGGCCACGGTCGTGCTCTCGACAGTGTTGGTCACGTGTGTCCTTTCACGGGGACCTGCAGGCATTTGGCGCGCGACCGGGCGACTCCACCGCGGAAGAAGACTCCGAGCGGCGGGTACGCCGACATCGCCCTGCAGGATCTTGAAGCCAGGTCCGGATCCTCACCAATACATGTGGGACACATGACGGGGGCTCAGCCACCCGTCGTTCGCCGGGACCTTGCGGCGGAAACCTGCGGCTTCCCGCTGGTTCCGGGCTTCACTCTACACCGCGACCCCAACCGGCGCACACCGAACGACACGCCGTACGTTTCGCCTCCCCCGAGCACGACGGGCGGTGGCAACGAGTCAGTCGGCGCTGACGCCCCCACCGACGGCGAGGAGATGGCTCGAGAAGCCTGTTCCGTCGCCGGCGAGGCGTTCGGCCAGCAGAGCCAACGGTGGCCGCCGTCCGAGGACCAGCACCGACGGACCGGCCCCGCTCACCACGGCGGCATGTCCGTCCGCCCGCAACCGGCGTACCAGATCGAACGACTCCGGCATCTGCGGCGCCCGCAGCCGCTGGTGCAGCCAGTCCTCGGTGGCCGGCAGCAGCAGGTCGGGTGCCGCCGTCAACGCATGGGTCAGCAGTGCGGCCCGGCCGGCGTTGTTCGCGGCGTCGGCGTGCGGGACCGTCGCCGGCAGCACTGCGCGGGCCTGCTCCGTCGGCAGCACGGCCGTCGGCACGAGCAGCAGTGCCGCCACACCCTCGGCCACGGGCAGCGTCACCGCCCTGGCCCGCCGCCGGAGCTGCCGTTCGGCAAGCCCCGGCGTCTCGAACCAGGACACGGTGAATCCGCCGAGCACCGCCGCCGAGGCGTTGTCCGGGTGTCCCTCCAGATCGGAGGCGACATCGAGCAACCAGTCGGTGTCCAGCTCGCCAGCGGCATGGACCAGTCGCCACGCTGCCGCCAGACCCGCCACGATGGCTGCTGCCGACGAGCCCAGTCCTCGTCCGTGCGGTACGGCGTTGTGGGCGCGGATCCGCAGCCCCACCGCCATCGGGTCCGCCACCCCGAGCAGACCCAGCCCACGACGCAGGGTCCGCACCACCAGGTGTCGCTCGTCCAGGGGCACCTCGCCCTCACCGGCACCGCTGACCTCGATCTCCAGCCCGCTCGATGCCGTCTCGACCTCGACCCGATCCCACAGATCCAGGGCCAGCCCGAGCGCATCGAAGCCGGGGCCCAGGTTGGCCGAACTGGCGGGGGCGGCGACATTAGCCGTACGGCCGGGGGGCAGCGTGACCGCACGGCCCGCGGGCAGGGACACTGGCGCCATCTCAGTCGCGCAGGCCCGCGGCCGCAGCCACCGCGTGGACATCAGCGGTGACCGTACCCTCGACGAGCGCACGACCCTTCAGGGCGGTGTCGATGTCCTTCAGCCCGTTGCCGGTCAGCGTGCACACGATCCGTTGGCCCCGATCGAGTCCGCCGGACTCAGCCATCTTGATCACGCCAGCCACCGAGGCAGCCGAGGCGGGCTCACAGAAGACGCCTTCTTCGGCAGCAAGGAATCGCTGTGCAGCAAGGATTTCTTCATCGGTGACCGCGTTGATCATGCCCCCGGAGTCGTGCGCCGCGGCGAGCGCCTGACTCCCCGAGGCCGGATTGCCGATCCGGATCGCGGAGGCGATCGTCTGGGGCTCGACGACCGGATGGCCGACGACCAGCGGCGCCGATCCGGCCGCTTGGAAGCCCCACATCCGGGGACGCCTTGCGGCCACCCCGTCGGTGGCGTACTCGTCGTAGCCGGCCCAGTAGGCGGTGATGTTGCCGGCGTTGCCGACCGGGATCGCATGGATGTCCGGGGCATCGCCGAGCGCGTCGACGATCTCGAAGGCAGCGGACTTCTGACCGGCGATGCGCGCCGGATTGACCGAGTTCACCAGGCTGACCGGATACTCCACGGCCAGCTTCTGGGCAAGCTCGAGGCACTCGTCGAAGTAGCCGTCGATCTGGATGATGCGCGCCCCGTGCACCACCGCCTGGGCCAGCTTGCCCGCGGCGATCCTGCCGGCCGGCAGCAGCACGATCGGCGTCATCCCGGCCCGCACCGCGTACGCGGCGGCCGAGGCCGAGGTGTTGCCGGTGGAGGCGCACACCACGGCGCGCGCCCCTTCGGCGGCCGCGACGCTCACGGCCATCGTCATTCCGCGGTCCTTGAACGAGCCGGTCGGGTTGGCACCTTCGACCTTCACCCAGACATCGCACCCGATGCGTTCACTGAGCACCTGGGCCCGCACCAACGGGGTGTTGCCCTCCCCCAGGGTGATGATGCGGGCACCCGCGGCCAGCGGCATCCGGTCCCGGTAGCGCTCGATCACGCCACCATGAGCCATCACAGGATCAGCCATTGCTCAGTTGCCTTCCACTCTCATCACACTGCTCACCTCGGCGACCTCCGGCAGGTCCCGCAGGGCTTCCACGGTGGCGGCCAGGTCGGCGTCGGTGGCCTCGTGGGTCACCAGCACCAACTGCGCCGCCGAGGTTCCGGTCTCGTCGCGCGACTGCTGCCGTACGGTCTGCAGCGACACGTGGTGATCGGCGAAGCACTGCGAGATGGTGGCCAGGACGCCAGGAGCATCGGTCACCTCGAGACAGATGTGGTAGCGGGTGACGACATCGCCGATGCCGGCGATGCCACGGCTGGCGTAGTTCGACTCCCCCGGCCCGGCCGCACCCCTGATGCGGTTCCGCGCCACCGTCACCAGGTCACCCAGCACCGCACTGGCGGTCGGTGCGCCGCCCGCGCCCGGCCCGTAGAACATCAGGCGACCGGCCGAACGGGACTCCACGAACACGGCGTTGTAGGCGCCACCGACCGAGGCCAAGGGGTGGCTGAGCGGAATCATCGCCGGATGCACGCGCGCCGAGACCCGGGGCGGATCCTCCTCGGTGAGCCGGCAGATCGCCAGCAGCTTCACCACACAGCCCATCTCCCGTGCCGACGCGATGTCGGCCCCGGTGACCTCGGTGATGCCCTCACGGTGCACGTCGACCGCACGCACCCGGGAATGGAAGGCGAGGCTCGACAGGATCGCCGCCTTCGCCGCGGCATCGAAGCCCTCGACATCAGCGGTCGGATCGGCCTCGGCGTAGCCGAGCTCCTGCGCCTCGGCCAGCGTCTCGGCGAAGCCGGAACCCTGGGTGTGCATCTTGTCCAGGATGAAGTTCGTGGTGCCGTTGACGATGCCGATCACCGTGGTGATCTCATCGCCGACCAGGGACTCGCGCAGCGGCCTGATGATGGGGATGGCGCCCGCCACGGCGGCCTCGAAGTAGAGGTCGACCCCGTGCTGCTCCGCCGCGCTGAACAGCGTCGGGCCGTCCTCGGCCAGCAAGGCTTTGTTCGCCGTGACGACCGAGGCACCATGCTCCATGGCAGCCAGGATCAGCGACCGGGCCGGCTCGACGCCCCCGATCACCTCGACCACCACGTCGATGTCGTCACGCCGTACGAGGGCCTCGGCGTCACCGGTGATGAGCGACGGGTCGACCCCGGGCAGTTCGCGGACCCGCTGGGGGCGCCGGACGGCGATCCCGGCGATCTCCAGGGGCCGGCCGATCCGCGCGGCCAGGTCGGCCTGCTGGGTCGAGACCAGTCGTGCCACCTCGGAACCGACGGTGCCGCACCCGAGGAGTGCCACCCGCAGCGGGGTCTCGGAAAGGTCCGTGCGCTCGACGGTCAGGGATCCTGACATGGGGCGTCGTACCTCTTTCGTCGTCGGTGGCCCACCGGTCGGTGGTGCAGGGTCGAATTCTTCCATCCGTACGGAGATCAGGCGCCGCTGTCCTCCGGTACGGACGGCACCTCGACCTGCCCGAGGTCGCAGGAGAGCAGGTCCTCGATGGTCTCCCGGCGTACCAAGGTGGTCAGCCGGCCGTCGCGCACCGCCACCACGGGCGGTCGTGGCACGTGGTTGTAGTTGCTCGCCATCGAGTAGGAGTAGGCCCCCGACGCCGGGACGGCCACCAGGTCGCCGGCGCCGGTGTCGGCCGGCAGGAACTCGTCCCGTACGACGATGTCACCACTCTCACAGTGCTTGCCGACCACGCGCCCGAGGACGGGCCGGGCCGCGCTGCGCCGGTTCGCGATCGTCGCGGAGTAGGCAGCCCCGTAGAGGGCGGTACGGATGTTGTCGCTCATCCCACCGTCGACCGCCACGTACATCCGGACGCCACCGTCGTCCAGGGTGACGTTCTTGACCGTGCCGACCCGGTAGAGCATGAAGGCGGCCGGGCCGCAGATCGCCCGCCCCGGCTCGATCGACAGATGCGGTACCGCCACCCCCAGCCCGGCACACTCCGCCTGCACGATCGCGCTCATCTGCTCAGCCAGGCGCGCCGGCGTCGACGGAGTGTCGGCCGAGGTGTAGGCGATGCCGAACCCGCCACCCAGATCCATCTCGGGCAGTTCCCGGCCCGTCTGCTGGGCGAACTCGGCGTGCAACCGCAGGGTGCGCCGGGCCGACACCTCGAAGCCCTCGGCATCGAAGATCTGCGAACCAATGTGGGAGTGGATCCCCCGCAGCTCCAGGTGTTCGTGCCCCTCGACCGCCGACAGCGCCGCCAGGGCATCGCCGCCGGTGAGGGGAATGCCGAACTTCTGGTCCTCCCGGGCGGTGGCGATGTACTCGTGGGTGTGGGCCTCCACACCGGGCGTCACCCGGACCAGCACCGGGACCACCACGCCATGCCGTGCTGCGATCGCGGCCAGCCGCTCGATCTCGGGTCGGGAGTCGACGATGATCCGTCCGACACCGTGCTGCACCGCCGCCTCGAGTTCGGCATCGGACTTGTTGTTGCCGTGCAGCCCGAGCAGTGCCGGGTCGAAGCCGGCCCGGAGCGCGACGGCCAACTCGCCACCGGTGCAGACGTCGAGCCGCAACCCCTCCTCGGCGATCCAACCGACCACCCCGGTCGACAGGAAGGACTTGCCGGCGTAGTAGACGTCCCAACCGGCGAAGGCCTCACGAAAGGCCCGGGCACGGGCCCGGAAGTCGTCCTCGTCGAAGACCAGCGCCGGGGTGCCGACCCGAGCCGCGATCGCATCGACCCCGAGCCCGGCCACGGTCAGCACCCCGTCGTCGTCCTTGGCGACGTTGCTGCTCCACAGTGCGGGCAGCAGGTCGTTGACGTCGGCCGGCAGGTCCAGCCAGGCCGGTCCGCGCGCGGCGACATCACCATGGATCGCCCCGGCGACGTGGGTGTGTGTCATGGGCGTGGCCCGTTCTCGGTCATGGGCGAACTGTGCCAGACCGATGGGCGGACCCGGCGCGACTTTCGCCCACCGGAACGCAGCAGTCTGCCCGGCGCGGTGCGAACTTGATCATGGAATGCACGCCCGACGCACGGTGAGCGCGCCCTCGCTGATCAGTGGTACTCTTTCGGTCGGTCCGCGGGGGAACGCTGCACAAGCAGGTTCCCGTACGGGCCGGAGAGGCCCCCGTAGCTCAGGGGATAGAGCACCGCCCTCCGGAGGCGGGTGCGCAGGTTCGAATCCTGCCGGGGGCGCCTTTCTGACCGACGTTGTCCTTCACGAAGGAGGACCGGCGTCACGACATGACGTTGGCCACACCGACGGAACGGAGCGCCGGGATGGGTCCGACCAGTAGGCGACGGGGTCGGGGCCTCTGTCTGACCGGGCTCCACGTCACAGGGCTCTGGGTGCTGACCCGGGTGCTGGTGATGCTGATCTTCCTCACCCCGGCGGAGAACTACGCCAACGGTGACGTCTTCTACTACTGGCGGAAGTTGCAGGCTCTCTCCACGTCAGGCCTGTCCGCCGTGATGCCGGAGTATCCGGTGCCCGCGGTCTGGGTGCTCCAGCTACCGCTGCTGCTCGGCGGCGGCGACCGGCTCGGCTACGCCGTCGTGTTCATCGGTGGTCTGCTGCTGCTCGACGCCGTCTTCACGGCCGGGACCTGGTGGCTCGGGCGCCCCCGGCCCGACGATGCGGAGGCCACGGCCGAACGGTCCGGCCAGACGCTCGGCCGGCAACAGGCCGTCATCTGGTGGATCCTCTTCCTGGTCGCGGTGGGCCCACTGGCCTACCTGCGCTTCGACCTGATCCCCGCGGTCCTGGTGGGGGGCGCCCTCCTGCTGTCGGTTCGCCACCCGGCCGTGGCCGGTGTGCTCGCCGCCGCAGGGGCCGGGGTGAAACTCTGGCCGGCCCTGGTCTGGCCAGCCCTCGCCACCCGGCGTGAGGGCCGGTGGCGGACCACGGTGACGTTCCTGGTCACCGGTGTGGTGCTGGCAGGCACGAGCCTGCTCGCCGGCGGCTGGGCCCGGCTGGTGTCGCCGTTGACCTGGCAGTCCGACCGCGGGCTGCAGATCGAGTCGATCGCGGCGACCCCGCTGATGTTGGCTCGTGCCCTCGATCCGAGTGGTTGGCGGGTCAAGCTGTCCAAGTACAACGCCTACGAGATCATCACCGGCCCCGGCATCGACGCCCTGCTGAGCTTCTCGACCATTGCCACCGCTGTCGGGCTGCTGCTGGTCCTCGGCCTGGTGGTGCTGGCCGGGGTGCAGCGCACCACCGATCCGTGGCGCGTCGGCCTGCTGGTGCTGGCCGTGGTCCTGGTGATGATCGTCACCAACAAGACCTTCAGCCCCCAGTACGTGATCTGGCTGGGTGGACCGGTCGTTCACCTGCTCCTCCATGCCGGGACGGCTGCGCCCCGGCGGCGGACCTCGGCCCGGATCGCCGTGGCGGTGCTGGCGGTTGCCGTCCTCACCCACGTGGTGTATCCGCTCTGGTACTCCCCGCTGATCCGTGGCGGGCCCGAGCTTGCCGGGGCGACAACCGTCCTGGTGATGCGCAACCTGCTGCTGGTCGCCCTCACCGGATGGATCATCGTGCGTGCGATCCGGCCGCCGGCCGCGGTGGCGGTCCAGGACGACGAAAAACCGGGTCCCGGCGGCGAACCACCGGGACCCGGCCACTGACCACGCTGTCAGTCCGGAGCAGCCCGCTGTCCGGCGGGTTCTCCGGGGCGATGCCCTGCTACTTCTTGATGGTCGAGTTCATCTCATCGATGAACTGCTGGGCGGCGTCGGCGGGGGTTGCCTTCGCGAACAGCACATCGGTGCACTTGCGTCCCAGGACGTCCTGGATGGTGCCGCCTCCCACCACAGGCGGCGGCGGTGCGTCGGACAGCTCCGGCTTGATGGCGGCCATGAACTTCGCCACCTTCTTGTCCGAGGCGTCCAGTTTCGACTCGATCGCTGCCAGGACGTCGGTGTTGGGCGTCAGGCCACGCTCGGTCAGCAGGATGTTCCCCGCCTCGGTGCTGTTGACCAGCCAGTTGACGAAGGCCCCGGCACCGGCCGGATCCTTGGACCGGCTGTTGGCGGAGAAGAACATCGAGGCCTTGTACCAGGCCTTCCGCTCGGTCGCCTTGCCGGCGACGCTCGGCAGCCTGAGCAGGGCGACATCCTCACCGGTCGCCTCGTCGAAGGCCTTGACCTGGTTGGACCAGCACATGGTCATCGCCACCCCGCTGGTGGCGAACAACGACTGGGCCAGGGCCTTCGACATGTCCTCCGACACGACCGCCGCCGCGGGCTGTGCCTTCGACTCCTGGAAGGTCGTCATGAGCGTGAAGTACTGCTCCACGTCGGCTGCGTCAAAGGCCAGACCGTCGGCGTTGAACAGGTTCTTGTCGTGCTGGCGCAGCCAGGCGCTGAGGATCGCATCGTTGTTGAAGACCAGAGCGGTGCCGAAGATTCCGCCACCCTTGGCGGTGAGCCGGGAGGCGAGATCGCGAAATCCTTCCCAGGTCCAGGTGGTGTCGTCGGGCAGGTCGATCCCGAGGTCGGAGAACACCTTCGGATTCGCGATCAGCACCGGGGTGTTCGAGCCGGCATTCACGCCCAGCAGCTTCCCGTTGATCAGCCCCGGGTCGGCGGTCCCCTCGGCGAACTTGCTGGTGTCCACACCGTTGGCCGCCAGGTCGAGCAGCGCTCCCCGGTCGCCGTACTCGCGAATGTACTTCTCGTCCATCTGGATGATGTCGGGGGCATCGTTCGCGGCAACCTGGGTGGCGAGCTTCTCCCAGTAGGTGGTCCACTCCCCCGGTTCAGCGCCGATGGTCACCCCGGGGTTCGCGTTCTGGTACGCCGCGACCGCGTCGTTGGTGGCCTTGTTGCGTACGTCGTTGCCCCACCAGGTGAACCGCAGCGAGCCGCTGCCGGCACCGCTGCCGTTGCCACAGCCGGCCACGGTTGTCCCGGCCGCGGCGGTCAGGGCGGCCAGGCCAAGCCCCTGGAGAAGCTGACGCCGAGTTGCGCCCATCCCTGCCTCCTCTGGTCCCCCGGCCCCGCGCCGATGCGATTCCTCACACTAACCACGACAACTGCCGTACGGCACCGGTTCGGCCAGGACGGTTGCCGGGTCGTTATCGAGCGGCGACGACACACGGCCCGGGCACCTGGCGAAGGTGTCCGGGCCGTACGAGGGTTGGGTCGATCAGGTGCGCTTGAACTTGGTGATCTTCGGGTCCTTCGCGACCTTGTCCACCGCGTCCTGCATCACGGACACGTACTGCTCGGAGGTGTACTTGCCGGTGAGCAGGTTGCGGGTCGCGTCCCGGGCCGCCGTCTTCAGATCGGCGTACCAGGTCATGAAGCGGACCTCGAACATGTTGTCCCCGGCTGCTGCGGCAGCATCGGCGACCGACTGCAGCGCTGTCGAAGGATCCTTCAGACTCGCTCCGGCATCCTTCACCGCACACAGGTTGCCGGTGAGGTCAGCGAACTTGGATGTCGCGTCCTTGCCGAGCATGATCCGCAGGTACTCCAGCCCTCCGGCCTTGTTGGCTGACTTCTCGGCGACAACGAACGGTTCACCGGCACCGGCCGACAGCGTCTCGAACGGCATCGTGTCGTCAGCGGTCAACGACGGCACGGCCTGCACCACCATGTCGAAGCCGTCGGGAACCTTGCCCTTCATCTCGTTCTCCAGCCACGAACCGCACGGGATCATGGCCGCCTTGCCGTTGAGCCATTCCGCCTGGGAGGTGGTGTGGTCCAGGCCGACCGCGGCCGGGTCGATGTAGCCGGCCTTGGTGACCTCCTCCCACGCCTTCGCCGCGGCGACCACGGAATCGTTGGTCCACGCGTCGGGATCCAGGTTGTCGATCTTCAGCATGATGTCGCGGCCACCGTGCTTCACGGCCTGGCCGGCGATGATCGTCGTCATGTACTGCGTGTGCACGCCGGTGTGGATGAACGGCGACATCTTGCCCTGCGACTTGATCTTCTCGCACAGCGCCATGAAATCGTCCATGGTCTTCGCGGGCTCCCAGTTGTTCTTCTCGAACAACGGCTTGGAGTACCAGATCCCCCACATCGAGAACACGTAGTTCAACTGGCGCAGCGTTCCTTCGAACGAACCGGCATCGACCACACCCGGGATCAGGATGTCCTTCACCTTGACCGAGGCGTCGTCAACGGTTGGCGCGTCCAGCAGCGAGCCCAGATCGGCGAGCTGGTTCTGGGCGACAAGCTGCGCGGTCGGCATCGCGTCAGCACCGGAGTTGTCGATCACCTCCGGCGGGTTGCCCGAGGTGAAGCGCGGCTGCAGGGTGGAGGCGATCTTCACGGTGGCGGTCATCTTGGCCGCGTCCGGCCCCCACTTCGCGTTGTACAGGTCGACATGGGCCTGGCCGTAGTCCTTGCCGTAGCCGCCGTCGAAGATGACGACCTCAAGGGCCTTGCCCTTCTCGACACCGAACGGGTTCTCGTCCGACTGGGGTGCGCCCCCGGTGGCGCCGCCGGTCGGCTGACCGCCCTCCTCGCCGTCATCGCCGGCCGCGCAGGCGCCGAGCGCCGCGGCGCCGACCAGGACCGCACCGGTCGCGGCCGACCTGATCACGGTGCGTCGGGTGAACAGTCCAGTGGTGATGGGTTCCATGATGGTGGTTCTCCTTCTCATTGGATGGGGACTTGTGGCCGGGTTGCCGGCTACTTGAGTGCCCCGGCGGTCATACCTTGTTGGATCTGCTTCTGGAACACGAGGTACAGGATCAGCACCGGGGCCATGCCGATCACCAGACCGGCGAACAGACCGGAGAAGTCGGAGGCGTACCCCGCTTCGGCCGCCATCTTCGCCAGACCTTGGGGGACGACGTACATGTCGGGATTGTCGTTGTTGATGAACAACGGGATCACGTACTGGTTCCACAACCCGAGTGCGTTGAAGATGCCGATGCTGATCAGCCCCGGACGAGCCATCGGCAACATCACCAGGAAGAACGTACGGAAGTGTCCCGCACCGTCCACGAACGCGGCCTCGAAGATCTCCCGCGGCAGCGAACGGAAGAACGCCATCAGGAAGAACACGGTGAACGGCAGCGCGAACGCGACGTAGACCATGATCAATCCGTGGTAGGTGCCGATCAGCGGGATCTTGAGGCTCCCGATCCGCCACCCGCTGCGCAACACCCCGTACAGCGGAACCATCGCCACCAGGATCGGCACCGCATTCGCCGCGATGAACATCACGGTCAGGAAGCGTCGCCCGAAGAACTGGTAGCGGGCCAGGCAGTACGACACCATCGAACCGAGCAGCATCACGATCACCACCGAACAGCCCACCACGATGAGCGAGTTCAAGAAGTACCGCGAGAAGTTCGAGACCGACCAGGCACGCGCGTAGTTCTCGAACTTCCACGGCCACTCGGGCAACCGGTACGACTGGATGAAGATCTCGTTGTCGGTCTTGAGCGAGCTCCCCAGCACCCAGATGATCGGCACGGCGGTCGCGATCGCCCACAGGATGAGGACGACGTGCGTCACCACCGTCAGTGGCGCCGCACCGGCGGCCTTGCCGGTCGTCGGTGCCGGGGCATCATCGGGGTCATTCGCCGCCGTACCGGCGACCAGGTCGGCAGGTGCGCTCACAGCTCGATCTCCTCTCGGCGGGTCAGTCGTAGGGTCAGCAGGGCCAGCACCATGGTCAGCACGAAGATGATCACGCCCTGGGCCGAGGCATAGCCGAAGTAGCCCTCCTGCTTGCTCTGGAACATCGACAGTGCCATCACCGTGGTGGCGTTGTCGGGTCCACCCGGACCGATCGTCATCACCTGCACGATCGCGAGGGCGTCCAGGGCGAAGATGCCGAGGTAGATCAGCGCCGTCTGCACCGCCGGCCACACCAACGGCAGCGTGATCCGGCTGAAGGTCGACCACCGCCCGGCCCGATCGATCGCCGCCGCCTCCAACAACTCCCGGGGCACTGAGGCCATCGCGGAGGTGAAGTAGACCATGTAGAAGCCGACGTGCATCCAGATCATCACCACGATCACGCACGCCAGCGCGAAGCGGGTGTCAGCCAGCCACGCGGGTGGCTCGGCACCGGGAATGATCCGGATCAGCGAGTTCAGCAGACCGTTGGGCTGGAAGAACTGCTGGAACATGATGCCCAGCGCGGCGACCGAGATCACCTGGGGGACGAAGAAGAGAATGCGGTAGAACGCCGAGCCGGTGACGCCCGCGATCCGGCCGCCCTTCGTCGCACCGGCCAGGTTCAGCATGGCAGCGAAGAAGAGCGAGATCGCGATCGTGACAACCGGGAACACCAGCAACATCACCAGGTTGTTGCGCAAACCGGTCCAGAACACCTCGCCGGACAAACCCTCGGCAGCGAAGATCGACCGGAAGTTCTCGAACCCGATGAAGTCCTTGTTGAAGTTGAACCTCTCGAACCCGCTCCACTGCGTGACGGCGAAGTAGAACGCTTGCAGATAGGGCGAGACGACGAAGAACACGAAGAGCAGCAACGGGATGACCAGGAACGTGATCAGGAACGGTGTCTGACCCTTCTTCACCGTCGCTCCTTCCTGCCCCGCACCGGGGCGATCTGCCACGAGTCGAGCCCCCCGCACGCCGGAGACCGACGCTCGGGGCGCGACCTCGACGACGAGGCCCACTTCGCACGGACACTGGCACGGTTCTGTGGCGCCGGTGCCCAAAAAGCCGTGGTCGTGGCCAAAGCGTGACCAAGCGACGATGATCGTGCTCGTGAACCCGATTTCTGACCCGACAACAGCGGTGGTGCTGGGCGCCGATGTCGGCGGCACCTCCACCAGGGTGGCCGTCGCCGACCTCGCGGGCACGGTGCTCGCCGTGACGACCGGTCCGGCCGGTAACCCGGCTGGTGTCGGCCGCGCCGCCAGCGTGGAACGGATCCACGGGGCGGCCGCCGCGGCGCTCCACCGCGCCGAGCAACGTCGGGGTGCGCTGACCGTGGTCGGCGCCGTGCTCGGTCTGGCCGGCGTGACGACGCTGGTGCGGGAGGGCGCTGCGGAGTTCACCGGTGCCGTGCTGCCCGGCGTACCGGTGCGGTTGGTGTCGGACTTCGCCGTCGCCTTCTCCTCCGCCACCGCGAGCTCGCACGGCATCGTGACCATCGCCGGCACCGGGTCCGGTGCGGTCGAGGTCCGCGACGGCGCCGAACTGGCCCGCCGCGACGGCTGGGGCTGGCTGCTCGGTGACGAAGGCTCGGGGCAGTGGCTCGGACGCGAGGCCGTACGGGAGACCTTGCGCCGGCTCGAGGCCGGCATGCCGCCCGGGCCCCTGGGTCGTGCGGTCCTCGCTGAGTTCGCCGCCACCACCGGCCCGACGCTGGTGGCCGCCTGCTACCGAGGTGAGCCCCGACGACTCTCGGAGCTGGCCCGGCTGGTGGGCCGCCACGCGGCCGACGACACCGGGGCCGACCGCATCCTGGCGCGTGGTGCTCAGTTCGTCGCGGGGCGGGTGCTCGACCTGGTGGGCGATCACACCGACCTGCCGGTGGTGCTCGCCGGCTCACTGGTGACCGGGTCGGGCCCCCTGGCCGGGCCCGTCCATGGGCACCTCGAGGCGGCCGGAGTCACCCGGGTCCACGAGGCCGGGGACGGTCTGGGCGGGGCCTTGTGGCTCGCCCTGCAACATCGGGGCGAGGACACGGCCGGACCAGCTGTGCGCTGGTCTGAACTGTTGGGTAGCCTTGACGTTTGTCGGAGCGGCAGCTCCGTCCCTAGTGAGTCCTGAACCACGGAAGTAGGCGATGGTGGCCACCGAGCCAGACGCATCCGGATCTCCTTCGACTGTCGACTTCGGTCCCAATGACTGGTTGATCGAGGAGATGTACGACCAGTACCGGTCCGACCCGAGCTCGGTGGAGCCGAGCTGGCAGCGGTACTTCGACAAGCAGGCGGGTCGGGCGACACCGGCCACCCCGCCTGGTCCGGCCACCCCTCCCACTCCCCCGGCGGCGCAGTCCGCTGCGGCCCAGCCGGTCGCCGAGCAGACCGCCGCGAACAAGCCTGCCCCGGCCGTTCCGACCGTCCCGGCGTCGGCTCCCGCCCCGGCGGCCGACGGTGCGACCTCGCGTCAACGCAAGGCCACGGTGGAGCGCCCGCACGAGGTGAAGGAGGCCCGGCCCAGCCGCCCCGGAAGCGGCGGCGGCACCCCGGCCGATCCGCCGAACCCGTCGGATCGTCCCCAGGCCGCGGACAACGCACCGGTCGAGCAGACCTTGAAGGGCCCGGCCGCCCGGACCGCCAAGAACATGGAGATCTCGCTCACCGTCCCCACGGCGACGAGCGTCCGTTCGCTCCCGGTGAAGCTGATCATCGACCAGCGGATCGTGATCAACAACCATCTGAAGCGGGCTCGGGGTGGCAAGGTGTCGTACACCCACCTGATCGGCTACGCCATGGTGAAGGCACTGGCCAAGGTGCCGAGCATGAACAACGCCTACGCCGAGGTCAACGGCAAGCCGACCCTGGTGATCCCGGCGCACGTCAACCTCGGCATCGCCATCGACATGCCGAAGCCCGACGGCACGCGCCAGCTCCTGGTCCCCAGCATCAAGGCCTGTGAGGACCTCGACTTCGCCCAGTTCTGGGCCGCGTACGAGGACGTCATCCAGCGCGCGCGGGCGAACAAGCTGACCGTCGACGACTTCGCCGGCACCACGATCACGTTGACCAACCCCGGCACCATCGGCACCAACCATTCGATGGCCCGGCTGATGACCGGCCAGGGCACCATCATCGGTGTCGGCTCGATGGACTACCCGCCCGAGTTCCAGGGTTCCGACCCCGAACGCCTCAGCGACATGTCGGTGTCGAAGGTCATGACCCTGACCTCCACCTACGACCACCGCATCATCCAGGGCGCAGCCTCGGGTGAGTACCTCGGCGTGCTGCACAAGCTGCTGCTCGGCGAGGAGGGCTTCTACGACGAGATCTTCAAGTCATTGCGGATCCCGTACGAGCCGATCCGGTGGGCGGTCGACACCAGCGACCACCACGAGGACCAGATCGGCAAGCAGGCCCGGGTGATGGAGTTGATCAACGCCTACCGGACCACCGGCCACCTGATGGCCGACACCGACCCGTTGGAGTATCGCCAGCGCAGCCACCACGACCTGGACGTGCAGACGCACGGACTGACCCTGTGGGACCTGGATCGCAACTTCGCGACCGGCTCCTTCGGCAAGGGCAAGCTGCTGCCGCTGCGCAAGATCCTCGGCGTGCTGCGGGACTCGTACTGCCGCACCATCGGCATCGAGTACATGCACATCCTCGACCACAAGCAGCGTGAGTGGATCCAGGACCGGGTCGAACGGCCACATGAGTCGCTCCCCCGCGAAGAGCACCTGCGGATCCTCGACAAGCTCAACGAGGCGGAGATCTTCGAGACCTTCCTGCAGACGAAGTTCGTCGGACAGAAGCGGTTCTCCCTCGAGGGCGGCGAGTCCGGGATCGCGTTGCTGGACGAGATCTGTGAGCAGGCAGCCAACACCGGCCTGGTCGAGGTCTGCATCGGCATGCCGCACCGTGGCCGGCTCAACGTGCTGGCCAACATCGTCGGCAAGTCCTACGGGCAGATCTTCAAGGAGTTCGAGGGCAACGTCGACCCGAGGTCGGTGCTCGGTTCCGGTGATGTGAAGTACCACCTCGGCGCCGAGGGGCAGTTCACGGCGCTGAGCGGGGCGACGATCAAGACCTCCGTCGCCGCGAACCCGAGCCACCTGGAGGCCGTGAACCCTGTCCTGGAAGGGATTGCCCGGGCCAAGCAGGACATCCTCGACCAGGGTGGCGCCTTCCCGGTGCTACCGGTGCTGCTCCACGGCGATGCAGCCTTCGCGGGCCAGGGCGTGGTCGCGGAGACCCTGAACCTGTCGCAGCTGCGGGGCTACCGGACCGGCGGGACGATCCACCTGGTGATCAACAACCAGGTCGGGTTCACCACCTCGCCGACGGAGTCGCGGTCGACGCTGTACTGCACCGATGTGGCACGTTCCATCCAGGCGCCGGTGTTCCACGTGAACGGCGATGATCCGGAAGCGTGCATCAGAGTGGCCCGGCTGGCGTTCGAGTTCCGTCAGGCCTTCAACAAGGATGTCGTCATCGACCTGGTGTGCTACCGCCGGCGTGGGCACAACGAGGGCGACGACCCGAGCATCACCCAGCCGCAGATGTACTCGTTGATCGAGAAGAAGCGTTCGGTGCGCAAGCTCTACACCGAGGCGCTGATCGGTCGCGGCGACATCTCCGTGGAGGACGCCGAGAACGTGCTGCAGCGGTTCCAGCAGCGACTGGAGGACGTCTTCGAGGAGGCTCGCCGCAGCGGTGACGTCGAGGACAAGGCCTATGCCCGGGTGCCTGCGTACCCGACGAAGGCGGCGGCCAAGCACGGCACGGCGATCTCGCTCGAGACGTTGAAGCAGATCTCCGACGCCTACACCAATGTCCCGGACGGGTTCACGGTGCATCCGAAGGTGCTGCCGCAGCTCCAGCGCCGCGCAGCGGCGATCACCCAGGGCCCGATCGACTGGGCGACCGCCGAGCTCATCGCCCTGGGGTCCCTGCTGACCGAGGGCCGGACGGTCCGGTTGACCGGTCAGGACACGCGGCGCGGCACCTTCGTGCAGCGGTTCGCCGCCGTCGTGGACCGCCGGACCGGCGAGTCCTGGGTGCCGTTGAAGCACATCACCGACGACCAGGGGAAGTTCCACGTCTTCGACTCGCTGCTCAGCGAGTACGCCGCCATGGGCTTCGAGTACGGCTACTCCGTCGCACGGCCCGACGCGTTGGTGCTGTGGGAGGCGCAGTTCGGCGACTTCGCCAACGGCGCCCAGACGATCATCGACGAGTTCATCTCGTCGGGTCAGGCGAAGTGGACCCAGAAGTCGGGTGTGGTGCTGCTGCTCCCCCACGGCTACGAAGGTCAGGGCCCGGACCACTCGTCGGCCCGTCTCGAGCGTTGGTTGCAGCTGGCGGCCGAGGATGCGATCCGGGTGGTGGCACCGTCCTCACCGGCGAACTACTTCCACCTGTTGCGCGACCAGGCCCTCGGTGAGGACCACACGCCGTTGGTCGTGATGACCCCGAAGTCGATGCTGCGCAACAAGTTGGCGGTCTCCCAGCCGGACGAGTTCCAGACCGGTCGCTGGTCGCCGGTGCTCGCCGATCCGACGGTCACCGACCCGGCCGCGGTACGCAAGGTCATCCTGTCCACCGGCAAGGTGCGGTGGGACCTGGTGCGCCAGCGCGAGCGCGACGGCCAGGTCGGCAGCGTCGCGATCATCTCCGTGGACGGCCTGTATCCCCTTCCTGCCAAGGAGATTGCGGCAGCGTTGGAGCCGTACCAGCACCTCGACGAGATCAGCTGGGTGCAGGAGGAGCCGGAGAACCAGGGCGCCTGGCCGTTCATGGCGTTGAACCTGCCCGAGGCCTTGGCCCAGCAGGTGCCGAACCACAGCTGGAGACTGGTGCCCGTGACACGGCCGGCGTCCTCGGCACCGGCGGCCGGCTCGATGAAGGTGCACGAGAGCCAGCAGCTCGATCTGCTGGATCGGGCTCTGGCGCTGCCGGCCGCCTGAACCTCGGACGGCGAAGGAGGACCCGTGGACGACGTGATGGTCGAGCGGGTCCTCCTTGCTGTTGATCAGGTACCGCCCGGCTCGGTCGTCTCGTACGGCGACCTGGCCGGCCTGGTCGGTACCGGCCCGCGCCAGGTGGGTGCGGTGATGAGCCGCCATGGTGCCGCCGTCACGTGGTGGCGCGTGACGAGCTCGTACGGGGACCTTCCCGCCCACCTGCGGGCCGAGGCCTTCGCCCGCTGGGCCGAGGAGGGCATCCGGGTCAAGCCGAACGGATTGGGGTGCCGCATCCGTGACCACCGCTGCGACCTGGTTGCGCTGGCCGATGCCTACGAGGCTGCCCTCGGCATGTTGCCCGGCACCGACGAGGACGGGGACTGAGCGCTCGGCTGGGGCTCAGCGGAACCCGGGAAAGCCCAACTGTCGCGCTGCCTCGTAACCGGCGATGGCAGCCGAGTTGGCCAGGTTCAGCGATCGCCGGTCCGGCACCATCGGGATCCGGATCCGGTCGGTGACGTGCCGGTCGGCGAGGACCTCCTCGGAGAGTCCGGTCGGCTCGGGACCGAAGAGCAGGACGTCTCCCGGCCGGAAGGCGACGTCGGTGTGCCAGCGCTCGGCATGGGCGGTGAAGGCATACACCGACGGCCCGTCCCGTCCCTCCTCCGTGGGCCCGGCAGGCAACAGGTCTGACCACAGTGCCGCCAGGTCGGCGTGCACCTGCACCCGGGCCAGGTCGTGGTAGTCCAGTCCGGCTCGCTTCACTCGTGGCTCGTCGAGGCTGAAGCCCAGTGGTTCGACCAGGTGCAGCGCCACCCCGGTGACCGCCGCCAACCGGATCGCGTTGCCGGTGTTCTGAGGAATTCTCGGTTCGACGAAAGCGATGTGAAGCCAACTGCCCGCCACCGCAGAGCTCTCCCAGTCCTGTGTCACCTGCCCATTCTGTCCTGCCAGAGCACGGTTCTGTCGCGCCAGGGCACGGCACGATCACGATCGCGCGGAATTTCCCACCCACCGCGGCGGCGGTGATACGTTCATCACGGCAGCCGCTCGGGGGAGCACCTGCTCGGGGAAAAAGTTCATCTCAGGTGTCGTTCGCTGTCCTCACTTGGTTGTCCCACCACCTGTCCGTGCTCAGTGACAGGTGGTGGGGCCTCTCCTTCTCGATCGCTCTCCTGCTCGGTTGCGGGCCGTCTCCTTCCGGAACGGCTCCACTCGAGAGGAGACACGCAATGCAGCACCAACGGCGCTGGACCCCCCTGCTGCTCGCCCTCGCGACACTTGCCGCGGTGGTCGGGTTCCTGGTCCCAGCCAGCAAGGCCCTGGCGGCCGACCCGCCGGAGAACTCGGCCAACAAGATCACCTTCTGTCACCATCGGGAGGGGCGGTTCCCGTACGGCACCCAGGCCCTCACGGTGAGCGTGAGCGCCTTCCTGAACCAGGGACACGACAGCCACGCGCTCGACATCATTCCGTCGTTCCAGTACTGGGACGGCGACACCGTCGCCACCTTTCCGGGCAAGAACCTCAATGAGTTCGGTCTGGCCGTGCTCGCCAACGACTGCCGGGTTCCCGCTCCGGTGGTGAAGGATCTCTCGGAGGAGAAGCTGACCTGCGACGGTCTGCTGCAGCGCACGGGCACCATGACGACGACCTATGACGTTGCCACGATGACCGTGACGACCGAGACGGTCTGGAACGACTGGACCACGGTGCGAGAAGCCACCAACGCCGAGAAGGCCCAGCTCGACTGCCCCAAGCCGCCCCAGCCCGAGCCCGTGGTCAAGCAGCTCAACGATTCCCGGACCGACTGCTCCGGTGTCTTCGCCCGAACCGGCACCGAGACCACCGCCTACGTCTGGGACGCCGCCAGTTGGTCCTGGGTCCTGGGCGAAGCGGTGACCAGCTACAACGACTGGACCAAGGTGCGTGACCTGACCGAGGCCGAGAAGGCGGAGAACAAGTGCACGACGGCGACGCCGACCTCTCCGACCACCACGCCGACATCACCGTCACCCACGCCGACATCACCGTCACCCACCCCGACCTCACCATCGACCACCCCGACCTCACCATCGACCACCCCGACCCCACCATCGACCACCCCGACCCCACCGGCCACGACGGCGACGAGCACCGCTGCCAGGCCGGCGGGCCCGGGACACTCGGGTGACACCGGTGCCGACCTCTCCGGTGCCATCGCCGTGGTCGCAGGCCTGTCGGCACTGACCGCTCTGGCGGCCGGTTTCGCTGCTCGTCGCCAGCGGGACTGACCTCGTGCCTCGTCGCCGGTTCGCCGTCACGGTTCTGCTGTGCGGACTGCTGCTGGCAGGGAGCGGCTGCGCTCCGGCGACGAGGCTGGCCGACGAGCCACTGGCCACCAGCCAGCCCAGCTCGTCGGCCGCCCCGACGGTGGCGGCGTCCCGATCGCCGTCACCGAGCCCGACCAACGTGACACCGTCGCCCACCCCAGCATCCCCGAAGAGCTCGGCAACCAGCACAAAGGCGTCACCGACCAAACCCGCGGGGAGCAGGTCGGCCGCGGCTGACTGCAGCACGGCCTCCCGCGGGTTCACGCCCAGCCGGATGGTGATCGACCGGCTCAGGGTGTCAGTGCCGGTGCTGGCGATGCCGCTCACCGCAGACGGCCTGTTCCCCGTGCCCCCGTTCAGCGGCCCGGTCGACCCCAAGTGGTCGGCCGCGTGGTGGCGTGACGGCGCTCGCCCCGGGAGCGGGAAGGGCATGGTGCACCTCGACGTCCACACCTACACCGCGGGTGGCGCCATCGGAAACCTTCTGGGCGCGAGTGCCCGGGCCGGCGACGTGATCAAGCTCGTCGACGGACGCGGCCGTGCCACCGCCTGCTACCAGATCGTTCGGATCGAGACCTGGACGGTCGCCGAGGTGACAGCCCGACTGGGCCAGGTGTCACGAACCACGGGCGCAGCGGGGTTGGCCGTCGAGTTCTGCTGGGAGTCACCGCGGCGCTGGGGGGACCACCAGTGGCGGCTTCGTCGCTACCTGATCGCCACGCCCATCGCCTGAACCGTGCGCTGCCGTCCCCGCTGCTCTCACTAGACTCGCGACCACCATGAGCAGCCACCCCTCCGGCGAGGATGTCGCCACCGCATTCCATGATCTGACCGGCGGCGATCCGAGCGGTGTCTGGTTCGCTCCGGGCCGGGTCAATCTCATCGGCGAGCACACCGACTACAACGACGGCTTCTGCCTGCCCTTCGCGCTGCCCCACCGCGTCACGATCGCCGGCACCACCCGCTCCGACCGGCGCTGGCGGGTCCGCTCGCTCAACATGGCCGAGACGGTGGAGTTCGGCATCGCCGACCTGCGGCCGATGGCCGACGACGGCTGGAGCGCCTACGTCGCAGGGGTGGTCTGGGCACTCCGTGAGGCCGGCCATGACGTTCCCGGTGCCGATCTGGTCCTCGCCTCGGACGTGCCTGTCGGCTCGGGTCTCTCGTCCTCCGCCGCCCTCGAGTGTGCTGCGCTCACCGCCCTTGCTGACCTCGGCGAACTCGAGATCGCACCGATGGATCGAGCCGTGTTGGCCCGCCGGGCCGAGAACGCCTACGTCGGCGCCCCGACCGGGCTTCTCGACCAGGCCGCCTCGACCCTGTGCCGGGCCGACGGCGCCCTCTTCTTCGACTGCCGCGATCTCAGCACCGCCCAGGTCCCGTTCGCTCCGGGTGATTTCGGCCTCGAGATGATGGTGGTGGACACCCGCACACCCCACAGCCACGTCGACGGCGAGTACGCCGAACGGCGGGCCAGCTGCGAGGAGGCCGCGGCGGTACTAGGAGTCTCGGCGCTGCGCGATGTCGAGCTCAGTGACCTTGCGGCAGCCCTCGACCGGTTGCCCAACGACCGGCTGCGGCGTCGGGTCCGGCACGTGGTCACCGAGGACGACCGCGTCCTGGGAGCTCGCCGCGCCCTGGAACAGGGGCGTCTTCCCGACCTCGGACCGCTGCTCGACGCCTCCCATGCCTCGATGCGCGACGACTTCGAGATCACAGTGCCCACCGTCGACCTTGCGGTGGCGACCGCCCGTGCCCACGGTGCCATCGGGGCTCGGATGACCGGTGGCGGTTTCGGCGGCTGCATCATCGCCCTGGCCCCCGTCGGCTCGGCCGATCGAATCGGAACGGCGGTGGCCGCCGCCTTCGCCGACCAGGGCTTTGCTGCGCCGGTCTGGTTCCTGGCTGCCCCGAGCGCGGGTGCGGGCCGACTGCTCTGAGGTCGGCCGGCCCGATGCGACAGCGTCGTCGGGCGCAGATCTCAGTGCTGGCCGGCAGGCCCGTTCGGATCGGCGAACACTCGGATCGAGGTGGGCCAGAAGATGCAGACCAGCACCGCGACCGACACCAGGCCGAGGGTGAGGCCGACCACCAGGGTGTCCGGCCCGCCGCCCTGGGCGAAGCTCCAGGCCAGCGGCAGGTGCAGCAGCTGCACGCACACGGCGACGCCGCGAGCCCAGCCACGGTGCCGCCACAGGCCCAGCGCTGCCAGGGCCAGGACCACGCCGTAGACGAGCATGGTGACGACCGTCCCGATCGTCACGACCAACCGCTCGGGATGCACCTGGGTGGCCGACACAACGGCGAATCCGAGGGCCACCAGTGCCTCCAGCAGGCAGAGCAGACCGGCGGGAAGCAAGGCGCGACTGCGGGCGTTGCGCTTGATGATCTCGCGAACCCGCTCGGTGAGTGCAGACATCAGCGGCAAGTCAACCACGGCCAGTGTGAGGGAGCCAACGTCGACAAGGTCTTGTGTTACAGCGCAATTACGGGCACGCTTAGGGGTGGCCGCGATTGGTCCGACCTGCGCGCAGGAAGGATCGCTCGAAACCCTCGTGGCCGACCTGGAGGAGGTCGACGATGACCGGAACAAGTTGACATCTGCCACCGACCGACCCGGTAGCAGCACATCGAAGGAGTGACCGCCATGGATTGGCGACACAAGGCAGCCTGCCTTGACGAGGACCCGGAGCTGTTCTTCCCCATCGGCAACACCGGTCCGGCACTCTTGCAGATCGAGGAAGCGAAGAAGGTCTGCAACCGGTGTTCGGTGAAGGAGGCCTGCCTCCAGTGGGCACTCGACGCCGGTCAGGACCACGGCGTGTGGGGTGGCATGAGCGAGGACGAGCGCCGGGCGCTGAAGCGCCGCGCGGCCCGCTCCCGAATCCGCACCGCCTGACACAGACCTTCCGCGTGCGGGGATGCCCGCCGCAGAACAGCAGAGGGACGAGCAGCAGACGCGCTCGTCCCTCTCCTGCTGTCCCGCACTCTCCTGGGGATCAGACCCTCCGCCGACTGCGCGGCACGACCACCTCTGCGCACGTGCCTTCCAGCCCCTCGGGGTGCGGGCCCAACCGGAACTCCCCGCCCAGGTCGCTCACCATCGTCTGCACGATCGAGAGCCCCAGGCTGCTCGAGGATGCCAGGTCGAAGTCGTCCGGCAGCGGCTTGCCCTCCACGATGACCCGGACCCTGACGCGCTCGCCCAGATCCTCGGCCACCACGTCGACGTGTCCCGGGCCTCGCCCGAGGCCGTGTTCGATCGCGTTCTGGCACAGTTCGGTCACCACCAGGGAAAGGCTGGTCGCCACGTCGGCCGAGACCGTGCCGAAACTGCCGACCCGGTGGACGGTCGCCGCCGACTCGGTGGTGGCCACCGTGGCCAGCATGCGCAGGATCTGGTCGACGACCTCGTCGAAGTCGAGGTTCTCGTCGAACACCTGTGACAGCACCTCGTGGACGACCGCGATCGACGACACCCGCGCCATCGCCGCCCCGAGCGCGTCTGCGGCCTCCGGGGAAGTCATCCGACGTGACTGCATCCGCAACAACGCGGCGACGGTCTGCAGGTTGTTCTTCACCCGGTGGTGCATCTCCCGGATGGTCGCGTTCTTGCTGACGAGTTCCCGCTCGCGGCGCCGTAGATCGGTCACGTCCTTGCAGACGACGACGGCTCCGACCCGGTCGTTGCCGACCCGCAGCGGGATGGTCTGCAGCTGGACCTGGGCGTAGCCGGTGGACGCTTCGCACTCGCGCGCATGGCGCCCCGAGAGCGCGGCCACCAGCGCCTCGTGCCGCGGCTCGTCCCCCGCCGGCGCCATCTGGGTGGTGATCTGGGCGAGATTCTCGTCCTCGAGATCAAGCCACCATCCGAGCCGTCGGTAGGCGCTCACCGCATTGGGGCTGGCATAGACGATGTCGCCGTCGGCCGCCAGACGCATCAGACCATCGCCCACATGGGGCCCCGACGAGCCCCAGTCCTCCTCCACCGGGAAGGTGCCCTCGGCCACCATTCCGGCCAGGATGTCGGCGATCGCCAGGTAGTTGCTCTCCATCGCGCTGGGCCTGCGGACCCCGAGCTGGTTGGTGTGCCGCTCCAGCACCCCGATCACGACGCCCCCGTACCGGATCGGGATCGCGCTCACATCGACCGGGATTCCGGCATGCAACTTGTTGGCCGAGGTGGTGGTCACCTCACCGGAGATGAAGGCCCCGGTCACCAGGTGCTCGGGGACGTAGGCGATCGGGTCGCCCACCACGTCCTCGAACAGCGCCGTCGGGCCGGTCGCCGGCCGGATCTGCGCCGCGGCCCAGAACACCTGAGGATCCGGGTCGGGCACCCACAGCACCAGGTCCGAGAAGGCGAGGTCGGCCAGCAGGTGCCACTGGGACACCAGCTGCTCCAGCCGCTTGCGCTGGCCCTCGTCCAGGTCGGTGTGATCGGCGACGACTTCGGCGAGGCTCGGCACGCGGTCACCCTATGCCAGATCCGTGTGGCAAAATGAGTCGTCTTCCTCGGGCCACCAGGGAGCTGCCTCGTGCAGTCTCCCCATCGGTCTGCGGACTTCAGCTTCACCGTTCCACCTCGAGGAGGTCCACCATGGGCAAGACCGGCCGCAAGCGTCGCGCACGTCGCAAGAAGGGCGCGAACCACGGCAAGCGCCCCAACGCCTGAGCCACTGGCTCGACGTGACGAACGCCCCGCCCGGAGAGATCCGGGCGGGGCGTTCGACGTGTTCGGCTGGTTCGGGAGCCGGCCTCAGCCCGCGCCGCCGGTCGTACGGATGACGCTCAGCACCTTCACCCGTAGTTCCGCCGGCGCTGCACTGCCACACTTGGTCCGCACCAGATCCTTGATCGTCTGGGTCAGGTCGTAGGCATCCAGGCACTGTTCGCACAGTGACAGGTGCTCACGGATCTCGTCGGTGTCGGCGTCGGCCAGCTCATGGTCCAGGAATGCGTGGAGCTGCTCCAACGCCTGCTGACAGTCGCCGTGCGACGGCGTGCTTCCGGTCATCGAGCCGACTCCTTCACGCTCGATGCGTTGTCCGCGTGGTCCCGTACCAGCCCGATCTCCCGCGCATGGTCGGCCAGCAGGTCGCGCAACCGGGACCGGCCACGGTTGAGCCGTGACATCACCGTGCCGATCGGCGTACCCATGATCTCGGCGATCTCCTTGTACGAGAAGCCCTCCACGTCAGCCAGGTAGACCGCGAGCCGGAAGTCCGACCCCAACTGCTGCAAGGCATCGACCACGGCACCGTCCGGCAGCCGGTCCAACGCCAGCGCCTCCGCGGACGGCAGCCCGGACGAGGTGTGCGAGGCAGCCCGAGCGAGCTGCCAGTCCTGCACGTCCTCCCCGTCGGACAGCTTCGGCTCCCGCTGCTTGCGGCGGTAGCTGTTGATGTAGGTGTTGGTGAGGATCCGGTACAGCCAGGCCTTCAGGTTCGTGCCGGGCTTGAACTGGTGGAAGGCCGCGTACGCCTTCGAGTACGCCTCCTGCACCAGGTCCTCGGCATCGGCCGGGTTGCGTGTCATCCGCAGCGCTGCGCCGTACAACTGGTCGAGGAAGCCGAGCGCCTCGGCCTCGAAACGGGCGTCAAGTTCCGCACGGTCACCGTGGTCATCAGGATGCCGTTCGGACGTCGTGTCATTCAGGTCGGTCGCCATCGCGGCCCACAATAGCGCCGGCGACGAACCACCGGTGGCGGTCTGCCGTTCCTCTGTCACCGCGGTGCTGGCAAGAATTCCCACGACAGGCGCAACAACGCCAAGGGGTCGATTGTTCCGGCTACGCCCCGAATCGGGTGACGAAAGAGGTCACCGTGTCCACGACCAACCCGACGACACCAGCCTGGGGGATGCCGTCAGCCTTGCGGGTGCGCATCGAGTGGTCGGCGCCGACAATCTCGACGACCACGACGTTGGCGGCACCGGCGGCTGCCTCGCGCACGTCGCCGGCGCTGCCGAAGGTGTCGCGACTGCCCTGACACACCAGCACCGGGACCGTCGGGGTGAGCAGCTCCGGCCGCCGCGTCTTCTCCGGCCTGCCCGGAGGGTGCAGCGGAAATGCCAGGCACACCACCCCAGCAGCCTTGAGTTCGTTGGCCGTCCGGCACGCCACGCGGGCCCCCTGGCTACGACCACCCGTGACCACCGGCACACCGGGCCATTGTTCCCGTACGGCGGCAACGGCGGCCTGCCACGCCAGGTCGAGCTGCGGTGCGGGCGCGCTCATCCTCCGGCCAGCGGTCCGCCACGGCTGCTCAAACCTGGCCACCGCGATCCCGCGGGACGGCAGCTCGGTGGCCAGGGCCTTCAGGTCGAGTGCGTCGAGCTGTCCTCCGGCACCGTGGCCGAGCAGCAGCACCGCGGTGGGCGTCGCTTCCGGGGCGCGCCACACCATCCGCCCCGGACCGACCTCGGTCATGACCTCGTGGTCGTTCATGCGCCGGTGTCCTCGACCGGCTCCGCGGGCTCGACCAGCTGGGGCCCGTTGTTGCGCACCGAGTTCACCTCCGTCGACACCGGGTACGGCAGCAGCAGTCCGGGTTCGGTGACGTGGAGCAGTTCGATCGCGGCCGCAGTGTCGGTGGCCCTCGGGTCGAGCCAGGCACCCCAGTCGTCGGCTCCGATGATCATGGGCATCCGTTCGTGGATGGTGCCGAGAGCATCCTCCGCTGCGGTGGTGATCACCGTGCAGCTCAGGTACCAGGGCGATCGAGGACCCCCGGTCGGGGCCTCGTCACCCTCGAACGCCGGGTCCTTCCAGAACTCGTACAGCCCGGCCATCGCCAGCGGCTCGCCGTCGGCGCGACGGATGAAGTACGGCTGCTTGACCGGCTTCCCCTTCGCCGTCCGCGCACCCGTCTCGTACCACTCGTAGTAGCCGTCGGCGGGCAACAGGCAGCGACGGGCCGCCAGCGCCTTGCGGAAGGCCGGTTTCTCGGCGAGCGTCTCACTGCGGGCATTGATCATCCGGGCTCCGCCACCGGTGTCCTTCGACCACGACGGCACCAGCCCCCAGTGCAGCGGACGGAGCCGCCGCACCACCACGTCGTCACGCAGCCGCTCCAGCACGACCGGCACCAGGTCGGTCGGGGCGACATTCCAACTCGCCGCCGGCAGGTCGTCGTCGACCTCGGCCACGTCGAAGAGATCGACCAGGTCCTCCGGGTCCACCGAGGATGCATAGCGCCCACACACAACATCCACGCTACAGAGTCAGCAAGGGGGACGACCCCCTTGAACCCCCGATACGAACCCACCCACCCCGTCAACAAGGGGGACGACCCCCTTGAACCCCCGACACGAACCCACCCACCCCGTCAACAAGGGGGACGACCCCCTTGAACCCCCGACACGAACCCACCCACCCCGT